>Ga0335082_10006611_pt1 | contig 12641 bp, 11 predicted proteins | sample Lox_Sample_41_FD_206718 | JGI IMG/M metagenome (GOLD analysis project Ga0335082, IMG submission 206718) | Soil microbial communities from Loxahatchee National Wildlife Refuge, Florida, United States - Lox_Sample_4.1 | ecosystem: Environmental > Terrestrial > Soil > Wetlands | place: USA... | reverse complement strand
GGTCCTGAGCCGGTTGCCCTGAAGAAATGCACGTTTGAGGCCAAACCCAGGCCGATCGCAAGTCAGAGAAAACATTCGCCATCTCGCGTGCGGTACTTACGTCTAACCTGCTCATGTTCAGTGGATGTCAGGCAGGCGCCACTCAGGTGACACTGGCAAACAAATGACTGAAGAGCGCACGCACGCGACGTCTGCCGCTCGGGCGGCACCTGTCCTGAACATTTCGGCAGTTTTGTCCCGGTCCGGCCCTTCAACGCCAGGCGCGCCATCAAGTACGCACGGGAGGCCATTCACTTGCGCGGCGTCGGAATCTCCTGGAGAGTGGCCGCCATTCTGCCTGCATGCCGGTCGACATTCTCCCGCTGGGGATTGAAGCCTGTCGGGCTGATGTGCCCGGGTCGGCGGGGGCAATGTTTTCAAACCGCGATGATTCCTCAATGCGCCCAGTGAGGGCTCGTGCTTTCTGTGGCAGCGGCATTAAGATCGGGCACGCGACCGCGCTGGACGAGAGGAGCGAACAAGGGACACTGACAGGGTTCCAATCAGCCGCGCGGAAATACTCATCAAGACTCCCGGTCCCATGAGCGACGATCTCATTCCCGATATCAAGCGCTGGCCACCTCGCGTTCGAGAGACGACAGAATGGATTCGATCTCGCGACACAGCGGCAGAAGGGTGCGCAGAGTCGGAAGACAATCGGATACTTCCGACGGACAGTGTTCCTCGACGCTCTTCTCCAGGGGCAGCATCGGCGGCTCGAGACTCAACTGGTGAGGCGAATCCTTACCCGACAGTCGATCGGCCATGCCTTCCAAACGTTCCGCCAGCCGCCCGTCAAAAGCCTTTTGAGCCTTCAGAATCGCTTCCGGGACTTCAAATCCGGGAAGGCGAAGGCGATACTTCAGCAGGGTGATGCGCACAACGAACATGACCCTGAGCTGAATCTGCCAGTTCAGGAGTTGGGATCGCATTGCGATGTTGTGCACGCGGGTGGGGCCGAATTCCAGCATCACTCCATCGGCTTGCTGGCGCAGCCGGTCGAAATTCGTGTTGATGGTTTCCCGAATGGAATAGGTTTCTTCGATCGCAACGCCTGGATTTGGCGAAACGGGGGCTCGCATCATTCTTGCCAGCAGCCGCAGTGTGGATACAAACGTGCGCTCCATCTCCACGGCGGCCGATGCTCCCCAGAGCTGATCGAAAACGAGCCACATGGCAAGAAGGCCCAGCAGGATGCCTGCAATTCGATCCCGCGCGACGGCAAGTGAGGTCTGGAATCTGAACTCCTGGAGATTGATCAGATAAAAGGCGAGAGCGACCTGCACGCCAAAATACGAGAGACGGGGACCGGAGGCGCTGATCCATGCAGAGAGAGTGGTGACGGCAAGAAACAACAGAAGGAATCCTGCAATGGAGTCGATCGCCGGCAATATAAACATCTGAGCACCGAAGCCCAGGATCACTCCGCCCACGATCGCGCCCGCGAAGCGCAGGATCTGCTTTTGCCGCGATGCGCCAACCGTGGTCAGGGCAGTCAGGATGCAGGTCGTGACTGCGGTGCTGATTCCCGGCCATGCGACCAGGTTGTAAGTCAGATAGCAGATGCTGGCGGCGAGACCGCCGCGGATGCCGAAGCGAACGTGATCGGGATTGGAAAAAGCATCGGCAACGAAGACGCGCCTGGCTGGTTCAGGCTTCAACGGCGGAGGATGATACCCCCCCTGATGCTCGGCGCCGCTCAGAACCTCGCCCATCACAGTTACTGTCCGTTCCATTTCCCTGAGCAACGGCAGCGTCCCGGTAAACGGAGACTCAAGCGGGAGTTCCTGTTCATGCAGAGGCTGTTTGCCCGAGATGGAGTCGGACAGCACTTCGATTCTGGCAGCGAGCTGTTCGAACCCGCGGCGATCCTCATCTGATTCCTGTGCGGTGAAGTACGTCAGGTTGGCCCCAAGGTCAACCAGCCTTCCGACCATTGCAATGATGGCGCTCTCTTGCTGGTTGGTCTCCGAGGAATAGTCGGCACGCAGAAGATCGCGCCGTATGCGCGATGTCCCGAGAGCCGCGAGCGTGGTGATGCGCCGTTCGCCTGCCTTGTCATTCACTCCGGCCGCCAGGGAGCGAAGCAGAGAGGCAACGCAATGCAGGCGTTCCAGCAGCGCGCCCGTAATCTGATCCACGGGGTGAAGCCGTACGTAGACTAACTCCACCACTGCAATGATGATGTTGGCGAGAGAGAGAGAAAAGATGGCCCAGAGCGTGTTGACGACTTTCTGTTCCGCTCGAATATGGCTGTCCCAGAGGGTAAGGGTGACGGCCACGAGATATCCGAAGCGAGCTGACGCGGTGCGGCTCGCCACTGCACTCAGCGCAAAAAACATGAGAAAGAGGCTTGCCAAAACCCATACAAGGCGAAGGACGGGCTCACTGGTGAAGATGACCGCCCCGATGAGCACATGAGCGGCCGCGAGGACAAACCCAATCACCGTGGTCTTTACGTCTCTCAGCGTTGCATCCGGGTTATCCCGAGAAGTGGTCAGGGCATAGATGGTGGCGTAAGCTCCGAATGGAATCTTGAACGTCATGTCGACGAGCATGACGATACTGGCAGTGACCACCATGCGCGCGACCAGCGCGCCGCGCCCCGGATAAGGCTCCAGTTCTTTGCGCAGGAAATTTCCAAGCCATACGAACGGGCTGGTTTGCCATGTTGCGGATGATGCAGCCGTTGCCATCCTCAGTGTCCATCAACGGTGACAACCGCGGTTTCGCCTACGCGAAAAATGTTCGCGGGCGGATTCTCCACACGTACGCGCACCGGATACCGTGCCGCCAGGTGCACCCAGTTCAGCGTCCGCTGCACATCGGGGAGCCCCGGGCCCAGCTGGCCGACCACGTCGGCGTCCGGCGTTACACCGTTCCCGATGCTGTCCACCACGCCCCGGAAGCGCTGATTGGGCCTTGACATGATGTATACATCGGCGCGCATGCCTGGACGAATGTGGCGGAGCTGTCCCTCGCGGAAGTTCGCCATTGCCCACCAGGTGCGCGCATCGATGAGGGTGAAGACCTGCTGGCCGATATGGGCATACTGCCCTTCGGAAATCGTCAAGTTGGTGACGAGGGCATCGAATGGCGCATAGACCCGGCAATTGTCGAGGTTGTAGCGCGCATTCTTCACCTCCGCGGAACGCTCGCCGCGCTGGTTTACCAACGGATCGAGCGTAAGCACCGAGTGCTGCGCCTGTTGATGCTGAGCGCGGCTTTGCTCGAGGGCCGACTCGGCGTGAAGATACTGGGCCTCGGTTGACTTGAGTTCCGCGTTGGCAACCAGCAGTTGCGACTCGGCCTGTTTGAGAGCCTGTGCCTGTGCAGCCTCGGAGCTGCGGGCACGATCTACCTGGTCGGCAGTTACAAACTGCTTTTCCAGCAATGGCTCCAGGCGATGGAGGTTATTGCTGGCGTAGGTCCATTCCGCCTTCACCCTGGATACGCCCTGCTCGGCGTTTGACACGTCGGCGCGCGCCTGATCCACGGCGGCCGCCCAGTGCCGGACATCGGCTTCCGCCGTCTGAATGCCGGCTTGTGCCACGGAGACTCCGCTCACCTGCGAAGCAATCCGGCGCTGCTCATCGCCGATCTGGCCTTCCAAAGTCGATTGCGCGGACTCGGCCTTCTCCAGCGCGTATTGATAGGGACGAGGATCGATCACGTAGAGCAGTTCGCCTTTTTTGACGAACTGATTGTCATGAACCTTCAGCTCGACGATCGGCCCTTCGACCTGCGGCGCTATGCCGATCAGATTCGCGAATATCTCCGCGTCGTCAGTGCGCGGCTGGTAATCGGCACGCCAGGCGACCAGCAGCCCGAGCAGAAGAGCGATGGCGAAGATCACATAGCTCGCCAACCGCTCTATTGGCCGATGGGTCGTTTGTCCAAGATCGAACGTTGTCATCTCCGCTCCCTGCTCACTAAAAGAACACCAGCCAGATCGCAAACGTAAAGATGGCCGCCAGGCATGGATACGCGAGAAATGGAAACAAGAGGCGAATCCGGTATCGCAACAAGAGCCAGTGTGTGACAGCGGCGAGAGGAATCCCCAGCGCAATGCAGAGTAGCCATGCTGGAAATAGCGAACCCATCACGTCAATTGCCGGCGCTTGCGAACAACTGCTCGTCATCATGGCGATGCAGGTGGCAAGACTGAATCGCCACATGTGATCCATGCGCATCATGGTTTGGGCCTCGTGGGGGCGGTCTGAATAGCGTCGCCGGTCTGGAATGCCATCGCCGCCAGTGCGGTCAGGACCTGCGTGCGAGCCAGCACATCGGTCGATCGAGCCTGCGCGAGAGTGCGTTGTGCCACCGTAACATCCAATAGATTTCGAACGCCGTAGTGATACGACTCAAGCGCGGAGTTATAGGACTGATCCGCAGCCTGAAGGAGAGCGATGGCAGCTTCTCGTTGGCGGAAAGCGGTCTTCAGGTTCGAATAGGCTGCCCAGACTTCGTTCTCAATCTCGTCGCGGGTCGCTGCTGCTTGCGCCTCCGCGGCGCGGGCGTAGTCCTTCGCTTCCGCCGCCCGGTGCTTTCGGGAGCCGCCGTCAAAGATCGTCCAGTCGAGACTGAAGGTGATCTCTCCCTGGAGCCCCGCCGTATGCCCCCATGGCATTTGCTGCTGCATTGCGTAGAGCGACTGCGGATCAGGATAGATATGGGTGCGAAGGACCGGAAAGTATGCTGACTCTGCTTCTTTCAACTGCGCGTTCGCGGAACGGATTGCTGCAACTCGCTCCATCAGATCGGGACGCTGCTGCAAGGCGCGATCAACCGCCTGATCCACCGAGATCTCCATTGAATCGGGAATGGAAACCTGATCAATAGGCTGCACCGGAATGGGATGAAGCGGCGATGCTCCCAACGCGGTCGCCAAGTTTCCGCGCGCGATGTCCTCAACGCCCAGCGCCGCCTGCAGGTCGTACTGCGCCCGAGCCGCCGCGCTCCTCGCCTCCAGAACATCCGGCAGCGTCGCCAGCCCATTCTTGAGAGAGGCTTCGGCTGCCTGAAGCACTGTCTGTGCGTTGTCTAGATTGGCGCGGGCGGCGGCTTCCTGCCCCACCGCATTCAGCAACTGATAGTACGCAGATTCCACCTGATAGATCAGGCGGCGATGAACGTCATTAAACGCGAAGTCCGCGGCCAGCAGTTTCGCTTTTGCAGCGTCGATGCGGCCGGAGCGTCCGCCAAAGTCGAGAATCATGTAGTTGAGATCGAGCGCCACATCGAACGACTGCGCGGTTTGGCGGAAATAGCGAGTGCTGAGATAGGCCTGTTCCCGGCTGGTCTGCGAAAGCGCAATGGCCGCCAACGTCGGGTAGAGCTCGCTGCGAGCCACTCCCAGGGCTTCCGCATGTGCCCGGGCCCTCTCCCATGCCAGTTGCGTTTCCGGATTGTGAGCTTCCGCCAGATTGATCAACGCCGGCAGTGAATCGATCGCCGTCGGGTCCACCGCAAATTCCGTGGGCAGAACACGCTGCGCCTCTTTTTCCACGGATCCCTCCTGAGTGGAGTGCCAAGGCGAATTTCGAGTCGCTGGGGCATCCTGGGACCAGCTGCGGGGGGCAAGAGAAACCGGCACTGTTCCTATGATCAGGAGCAGCGCCTTGCCGACCGTCCTGGCGATACCCAGAGGAAGCAAAGGGAAGTTCTGACGCGCTTCTGTCATACGGAATCGACACCGGTTCGCATTGCAGACCCTGTAGCCGACAGCGCTGGCGCACATCGCGTCTTGTTCCCATGGCTGTCTCCATCACTTGCGATGTGGTCTATGGGGGACCGAAGCTGCAGCGTACCCAGGTTGCTCATTCTGACTGTAGTGGACAGTGTCAATGAGCAGCCCATGCGGCACAACGGTTCGAATGCCGAACTCAGAACCGTGACCGGATCCACTGCCTGATCGATTTCCACCTCCTCATGCAGTTGTCTTGTCGCGGCAGAGATCATGAAATGGGTTCCTCTGGAGCCTTCAATTCAACGGCTGGGGATGCTGAGCTGATGCAGGGGTAGTGACGGGCTCGCGCGTTCACGAAGAAGATGGAGGGCGGCAAGATACGGGCGATGCCCACAGCCCTGATGCCCTGCTCGATCCCGCCTTGATGACGGCGAGTTGCGTTCCAACGCGCTCCCGGGACAGCTGGATCGAAGTTCTGGCTAGACGCGGAGTTTGCTGCAAACAGGGGCTCTGGACGTTGGCGTTTCGGAGCCGCCCGATTGCGATTTGAAATATTCGTGCTGATCGGCGGCACATACCAGCAAACATGGCGATCATCGGGACCGCCACTACAACGATTGCACCACTTACCAACGAAGGACAGCACGAGGCGGGATAGGCGGATCTCTTAGAGCCCCTGTGGGGTCAAACATCCAGGGAATGCAAGATGATCAAGCACGCCTCCTCCGGCCAAGGTCACGAGTTTCGCGGGTTGGCCTGCGCATTCAATACAAAGAAGTGATCAGGTTCGGTCACTTCGAATCGGTGTCGAGATTGATGCTGGTGGTCCTGCAAAGCCACGGTCGTGTCGTGATGATCCGGGAGCGGAAGTGCGTGCGCCGGGTCCCAAAGAATTGACCATACCCTGCCAACATGTGAACGGCTACTCAGCCGGATTGAGAATGAATGGACTGAGGCTCGAGCCGCTGCACCTCGCGCTCGGTTTCAGGCGCGATTCGGCCGTGTGGCAAGGCGCACTCCCCTGTTTTGGGAAGTGCGTTTGACGCGTTTGCGGCGCGGTCGCGGGGGCCTTCCGAATCACTTTGGAGCATCGGGTGTTGTCTTTGTCGTCTTCTTGATTCCGTGCCCGACCTTCTTGGCGCCTTTTTTCACGCCCTTGCCGGTATCGGCCACGGCGTGTCCTGTGGCTTCGCCCGTCTTCTTCACTCCCGACTCGGTTCCGTGTGCCGTCGCTTCCGCGGTCTTCTTGGCCACGTGCCCCGTATCTTCCGCTGCTTTCCCGGTTGCATGTGCAACGTCCTGAGCAGCCACCGCGGCGGTTGCCAGGGCCAGCATGAGTACGATCCCTGCGTAACGCTTCATCCTGTTTTTCTCCTTGTGATCTTCAGACTGTGTCGGTAGTTCCTGCGCACCGCTCCGGGCAAGGTTTCTGTTTTGAATCCTGAGCCGAACGGGACTTTGGCCGCGACTTTTTTCTGAGCTGGTAGTGTGCACTCGAGTTGCCATTTCTCAGGGCGCGCGAGAATTTCGTATCTTGTTGTCGTAAAAGGAACGAGCTCGCGATTGCGGGAGTCACCCCTTTGACGGCGTGTGTCAGCCTGTTGGCAGAATGCCGCACTTCCGTCACTGCCGCCGCGACGAACCGATCGGTTTGCCCATTGCATCGCGGGCGCAACGCCGAGAAGAGTATTCCATTCATCGGGATGGTTTGGGGGACGGCAAAGCCAGCCAATTAGGCAGGTTGCGGCCCCGTCTTCTTTGTTTCGGGTGCGTCTGGCCGCCATCGCAACCCGGCCAGCAGGTTGGCAATTGACAGCAGGCAGGCAAATCGAACCAGCCCTGGATTCTTCCTTTCAGCAGTTTTGAAATGGCTGCCGTCGTGCTTCCAGTGAACCGACAGAGAGCCTCCGGGTGGAGAGAAGCATGACGTTGGAATGGCAGGTAATCGTGGTTTGCTGTGGCGCGTTGTTCCTGAGAGTCATGACCAGCCGGCCAAAACATGGCGCTGCGCCGAATAGCTCCTGTGGCCGCGCCCTTCCATTCCATGAGACCGTCCTGCCGGAGCAGGAGAGAAGTGAAACGGCGGAGTAGTTGCCGCCGCTCGGTTGTCTTCAAGGGTGGGAAATGCACATTCTGTGCCGGGCTCCCAGGGGCATGACCGGATTTTTGGGAACTCATCCAGACCTGGCCACAGCACACACTCGAGGTTTCTGAAAGAACCACTCCTGAAAGTGGCTCCGCAAATGGATCGAACGTGACCGGAGAATTCACTTTCGAGATCGGCCCAAACAGCAAGTGAACACCACGCACCGGGTTAGCCCATTTCGACTATCAGATTCTCAGGGAGGGACACTTCCAATGAATACCGGACAAGCGATGAGCATCCTCAATGTGCGTCAACGGAATTTGAGAGATGCAACTGACGATCAGTTGATCGAGGCGGCGAAAGCCGGAGACGGACAGGCCTTTGCCGAGTTGAGTGGCCGATATGCAGGGCTGGTGCGGCAGAAGATTTACGGGATACTCCGTCATCGCGAGGATACAGAGGACGCGCTGCAGGATACTCTGCTCAGGGCATTCAACCATTTGAATCAGTTCCGGCAGACGTCGAGCTTCTCCACCTGGTTTACCAGGATCGGAATCAATTCGGCCTTCATGTTGCTTCGCAGGAGACGAGTGCGGGTAGAGACTTCGTATGACAGGGTCCCTGACGAAAGCGCTGGGTGGGAGGTGTGGGATTTCCCGGATCCGTCGCCGGACCCTGAACATATCTACGCGAAACGGCAAAAGGACGACTTGTTGCGGAGCGCAGTCCGGCGTCTCCCGGTGAGGTTTCGAAGCATCGTGGACCATTACCACACGCAGGACTTCTCTCTCAAAGAGACGGCTGAGGCCCATGGCATTACGGTGTCTGCCGCGAAATCCCGGCTGCTGCGTGCGCGGATCACGCTTCGCTCCTCGCTGGCGAAGACACATCTATCAGTTGCAGACACCCGATAACGCAAGCTCCGCAGCGGACAAAGGGAAGTCGTAGCCATGATCCGCCAATCGGCATAAACCTTACGACCTCCTCCCAAAGTCATGGCCGCCAATTCCCGGTGCATTTCGGGAATTGGTGGCCGGTCTTGCGTCTATCGCCTGCTTCCATTCTTGACGGTCAGGGGCTCCCGGCGTGGCCGCAACATGGCCCGGAGCAAATCGCGATTCATCTTTCCGATGAATTCGATAGGAATCTTCTTGGGGCAGACCGCCTCGCACTCGCCATGGTTCGTGCAACTCCCAAACAATTCATCCTTCATGGCTGCCACCATGCCGACCGTTCGCTGGTCACGTTGCGGCTGTCCCTGAGGAAGTGAATTGAGGTGGTTGAGCTTGGCGGACGTGAAGAGCATGGCCGCCGCGTTGGGGCAGGCGGCCACACAGGCGCCGCACCCGATGCAGGCGGCCGCCTCGAATGCCTCGTCGGCGGCTTCCTTGTGAACCAGGATCGAGTTCGCGTCGGGAGCGCTGCCCACGGCGGCGCTGATGAACCCGCCGGACTGGACAATGCGGTCGAATGCGGAACGGTCCACCACGAGATCCTTGATGACCGGGAACGCCTCCGCGCGCCACGGCTCAAGCGTGAGACTGTCACCGTCCTTGAAGAAACGCATCGACAGTTGGCAGACGGTGGTGCCTTTTCTGCCCCCATGCGCAATGCCATTCACCAGGAAGCCGCAGGAGCCGCAGATCCCCTCGCGGCAGTCATGCTCAAATGCCACGGGCGCCTCTCCTCTACCGAGGAGGTCTTCATTCAACAGGTCCATCATCTCGAGGAAGGACATTTCCGGAGTTACGCCCTGTACTTGGTATTCGACGAACTTACCCGGCGTCGATGGCTTCGGCTGTCGCCAGATTCTTAGTCTCAGATTCATGGCTATTTGTAACTCCTCTGCGTAAGGTGAACGTACTCGAAGACAAGCGGCTCCTTATGGAGCGACGGTGCTTTTCCCAGGCCGGTCCACTCCCAGGCAGCGGCGTAGGCAAAGTTCTCATCATCGCGCCTGGCTTCGCCCTCGTCGGTCTGGCTCTCCACGCGGAAGTGGCCACCGCACGACTCCTCTCTGTGCAGGGCGTCGAGGCACATCAACTCGCCGAGCTCGAGAAAATCCGAGATCCGGTTTGCCTTCTCGAGAGACTGGTTCAACTCCTCGCCGGTACCTACAACGCGAAGGTTGTGCCAGAACTCATCCCGCAACTCAGGGATCCGGGCAAGCGCATCACGCAGGCCTTTCTCCGACCGCGCCATTCCGCAGTTGTCCCACATCAGGGCGCCGAGTCCCTTGTGAAAAGAATCTGGCGTGCGCTTGCCGTTGATGGAGAGGAGCCGCTGCAGCCGCTCAGTTACCGCGGCCTTCGACTCCTTGAAGGCAGGATGCGAAGTGTCCACCTTCTCGAGAATGTTCGAAGCAATATAATCCGGTACCGTCGCCGGCAGTACGAAGTACCCATCGGAAAGGCCCTGCATCAGCGCACTGGCGCCCAGCCGGTTCGCGCCGTGATCTGAAAAATTCGCCTCGCCGCCGGCAAACAGTCCCGGAATCGTCGTCATCAGGTGATAGTCAACCCAGAGACCGCCCATGGTGTAGTGAACAGCGGGGAAGATGCGCATGGGTACCTGGTAAGCATTGTCGCCCGTGATCTCCTCATACATGTCGAACAGATTCCCGTACTTCTCCTTGACCTTTTCGGCGCCCAATCGGTGGATTGCCTCCGAGAAGTCAAGGTAGACGCCTTGCCCGCTCGGCCCCACCCCGCGCCCGTCGTCACAGACTTCCTTCGCCGCGCGGGACGCAACATCGCGTGGCACCAGGTTGCCAAAGCTCGGGTAGCGCCGTTCCAGGTAGTAGTCGCGTTCGCTCTCCGGAATGTCATTCGGAGCGCGTTTGTCGTTCTTGGCCTTGGGAACCCAAACGCGCCCGTCGTTCCTCAGCGACTCCGACATCAGTGTCAGCTTCGATTGATGTTCGCTGCTTTTGGGGATGCAGGTCGGATGGATCTGCGTGAAGCAAGGATTCCCAAACAACGCTCCGCGACGGTGTGCCCGCCAGATCGCAGTCGTATTCGAGGCTTTGGCATTGGTGGAGAGATAGAACACATTGCCGTAACCACCGGTGGCAAGCACCACCACGTCGGCCACATGGCACTCGATGGCGCCAGTCACAAGATGGCGCGTCACGATGCCGCGCGCTTTCCCATTGATGATGACGACGTCGAGAACTTCAGTCCGCGTGTGCATGGTGACGGTTCCGGCCGCGATCTGCTCCTCGAGGGCCTGGTATGCACCCAGCAGCAACTGCTGACCTGTTTGTCCGCGCGCATAAAACGTGCGTTGCACCTGCACGCCACCGAAGGAGCGCGTGTCGAGGAGACCGCCGTATTCCCGGGCAAACGGAACCCCCTGGGCCACGCACTGGTCGATGATGTTCACACTGATCTGGGCCAGGCGGTAGACATTTGCCTCCCGCGCGCGAAAGTCGCCGCCTTTCACGGTGTCATAGAACAGGCGGAAGATGCTGTCGCCGTCATTGCGATAGTTCTTTGCGGCGTTGATGCCGCCCTGAGCGGCGATCGAGTGGGCGCGCCGGGGCGTATCGTGATACGAAAAGCACTGGACGTGATAGCCCTGCTGGCCGAGGGTAGCCGCCGCCGCAGCTCCGGCAAGGCCGGCGCCGACGATAATCACAGTGTGTTTACGGCGATTCGCGGGATTCACGAGCTTCATTTCAAAGCGGCACTTGTCCCACGACTCGTCGATGGGGCCGGATGGAATTCTTGAATTGAGCAATTTCTTCTCTCCTTTACTGCAGCCACCCTGCCAACACAGAAACAGGCACCGATACAAACCCGATGAAGATGATCAGTGCGACCAGGCGACAGATGTTTCTCAATGTCCGGGTGTTGCGGGATGTGATGAATCCGAGCGTCTGCAGAGCGCTCCAGATTCCGTGATAGAGATGCATTCCCAACGCCGCCATGGCGACGATATAGAAGACCGCCACTGGCCAGACCTTGAATGCCGCCATGACATTCTGGTACACCGCGAGATGCTTGAACTGGCCGGCCTGGAATCCCACAGCTCCTGCGGTAAGGTGCAGGAGATGAAAGACGACAAAGATCAGCAGCAGGAAACCGCCCCAACGCATGGTCATTGCGGCAAATGTGGTTTCCTTGTTCGTTTTGGTGTTGTATCCCACGGGCCTGGCCTGCTGGTTCATGCGCGTAAGTTGAACCGCCGCTGTCACGTGAAGGAACACGCAGACGAGCAACGCGATGCGCACGATCCAAAGCAACTGGCCATAGCCGAGCTCCGGTTGGCCCACCTCGCGCAGGAACGCGGCATATGCATTGATTTCGTCGGGGCCGTGAAGAATCTTGAGATTCCCGACCATGTGCATGATCACGAACAGGACAAGCACAGCGCCTGTTGTGGCCATGACGATCTTCTTTCCGACGGCGGTCTTCCAGAAGAGGGCGAGAGGATTCAAGGTAATTGCCCGACGCGCCGGCGCAGCAACCTCCACCCTTCGATGAACAAGCTGTTCTCGTGACATCGAACCATTCATGTGTTGATCCTCCTGAAGGTCGTGGCATTGATCTGCCCGGTTCCCCGCACATACGCAATGTGATTCAGGGAAAGAAGGATTAAGAGGGGCTACTCTAATCAGGAACGGGGGAATTCTTGCGTAATTCTGCATTCGAATTCGGCGAAGGGGTCAGGGAGCCATTCAAATCCCAGTGGCTTTGATGAACCAACCCACAACGGATTGAGCCTGGCGGTGCATCGGTCATTGGAAGGCACTGCAAGAGTTGCATCCGGACGCGTGTCGGGGCATCTAAATTGAAGCTGTGCTCCCCGGTCACAGCAAGG
>Ga0335082_10006610_pt1 | contig 12641 bp, 6 predicted proteins | sample Lox_Sample_41_FD_206718 | JGI IMG/M metagenome (GOLD analysis project Ga0335082, IMG submission 206718) | Soil microbial communities from Loxahatchee National Wildlife Refuge, Florida, United States - Lox_Sample_4.1 | ecosystem: Environmental > Terrestrial > Soil > Wetlands | place: USA: Florida... | reverse complement strand
CGGCGATCATACTGACCCTGGGCCTCGCCATCGGGGCGAACACAGCCATCTTCAGTTTTGTAAATGCGCTCCTCATCCGGCCGTTCCCGTTTCGCGATCCCGGCCAGCTCGTCGAAATCCACTCAATCCGAGGCGGCCAGCCCGGTAAGCTCTCCATCCGCGAGATCCTCGACATCCAGGAACAAACAACCATTCTTGAGAGCATCGCGGCGCATACGAATTCCTCGGGTGGGTACAACTTCGGCGGCGAGGGCAGGCCCGAGGAATGGAAGACCATTCTCACCACCGGCAATCTGTTCGAGGTGTTGGGAGTCCCCCTTGCGCTCGGTGAAAAGTGGCCGCAACCGCACGATCGAACACGCGACTATCGGGTCATCCTCACATACGGCGTTTGGCAACGTTGCTTCGGCGGGCGCCCGGACATCGTCGGCAAAACCATCACGCTCGACCACGCACCTGGGTATGTGATTCATGGCGTCACGGCGCAGGGCTTCGATTTCCCGCGCGGAATCGAGGTGTACCGCTCCATCGGCGGCTTTGCCAATTATGAACGCCGTGATTCGCGCAACGTGGTCGGGATCGCTCGTATTCGGCAGCCGCATTCGGTGGAACGCTTTCAGGCGGAACTCGAAGCCGTTTCGCATCGGCTGGCAACCTTGTATCCGGCCACCAACGATGGCCTCTCGTTTCGCGCCTCCGCGTTTCGCGAGATGTACTCCGGCGATGTGAGGCCCTATCTCGTAGTGCTCTTGTGCGCGGTGGGCTTCGTCCTGCTGATAGCGTGTTCGAACGTGGTCAACCTCCTTCTCTCACGCGCTCTGAGCCGCGAGCGCGAAATCGCCGTGCGGATCGCGATGGGTGCTGGCCGTTCTGCGATCCTTCAACAACTGCTCACGGAAAGTATCGTTCTGTCGCTCACCGCGGCCGGCGTGGGCTTGGCACTCGCGTATTGGTGGATGAAACTGCTGCGGGCGATCGTCGGGGCGGAACTGCCCGCCTGGATGGTGATTACCATCGACGGACGCGTGCTTGTCTTCACCATCATCATCGCGTCGCTTGCCGGCATTGTTTCCGGCCTGATGCCTGTGCTTCAGTTGTCCCGTGGCGTATTCGCTGGGTCGCTCAAGGAAGCCGGGCGGGGCAACTCGGGTGGGCGTCTGGCGGGCCGGTTGCGTGACGGGCTCGTGATCACCGAGGTCGCCGGGGCCTTTCTGCTGCTGGCGGGGGCGGTCCTAATGATTCGCGGATTCAACCACTTGCAGGAGCGGGAGAAAGGCTTTCGCGCCGATTCCATCCAAACCTTCCGCGTTGCCTTGGGTTGGAAGCGATATTCCACGCAGGAACAGATCTCTCAATACTATGAGCGTACGCAGCAGAACCTCGCCGCGATTCCGGGTTTTCATGGGGTGGCTTTCATTTATAATCCACCGCTGGCGCGCCTCGATGCCGAGCCCCTGACCGTGCAGATTGAGGGACAATCCCCTGCCGATGCGCACCGGAATCCCTACGTCAATGTCCAAATGATCAGTGAAAACTACTTCGATCTGATGAAGATTCCTTTGAAGGCCGGCCGTTTCTTCACAGAGTTTGACCGTATAGGGTCCGAGCCGGTTGCCATCGTCAGCGAACGTCTGGCCAAATCGCTCTGGCCGGGTGAGGATCCGCTGGGCAAGCGGTTGCTATTTGACCCGGCTGCCCGTACGCCGAACGTCTATCACAAGGTGGTTGGCGTCGTCGGCAACGTCCTGCATCGCGAGCTTGGCGGCGAGGCGAGTTTCGAGATGTATCTTGCGTACCGCCAACGTTGCGATGCCAACGAATACATGCTGGTGAAGACCGGGCTCTCGCAGGGCGAGTTTGAACAACGCGCTGAGGAGGTAATGTGGGCCATCGATCCGGAGCAATCCGTCTTCGACTTCCGCCGCTACGACCAGCGGATCATGGATGGCATGTGGCAGTTGCGGATTTCGCGTATGCTTCTGACCGTCTTCGGCGTAGTGGCTGTAGTATTGGCGGCGATTGGGATTTACGGAGTCATGTCGTACCTGGTCGGTCAGCGGGTTCGTGAGATGGGTATCCGGCTTGCGCTCGGAGCAACACCCCCTGCCGTGAGGGCGCTCATCGTAAAGCGCGGGGCGTTCCTCGGCGCAATCGGCACGGGAGCCGGGATGTTGGCCGCGGGTGCGCTCGGGCGGCTAATCGAACACCATCTGCACTACGTGTCCGGCCGCGACCCGCTTAGCTTCGCGGCGCCGCTGTGCCTCCTGTTCGCTGTTACAATTGGAGCCTGCGCTCTACCGGCATGGCGCGCGTCGAGGATCGACCCCGCGGTGACATTGAGGGCTGAGTAAGTTGTACAAGGCGGCCTCGTTCGACAAGTTGCCGGCCGTAAGTCGCACAGTCCTCCGGGCACAGCGACTCGCCGCTCTGTCTCCGTATCCACACCCGCCCCATCTCCGCATCCCTGCGCCTGAGTTGGCTCCTCACCATCGCCGGCCCCGCCTTCCTCATCGCCGGCCTGTTCCTCACCAACTGGCTAAAGTGCACCGAAATCGCTGGGAGGCCACAGTCGCGCTAGAACACAAGCCGAACGCCACCATTTATGGCCCGGCCTTCTAAAGGCGCCCAAGCGTCGACGGTCCACCGCCCGTCCGCTGCCCGGCTCGGCAAGAGCATCGGGTCCCAGCGGCTCTGCCTGACATTACCAAGGTTCTCCAGATTTAGGAACAGCTTGATATGCTTGGCCACTTTGCGTTCACCCATCGCCCCAAAAACGACGTATGGCGCCGAGAAGGCGCGGTACGGGTTGTTTTCAAGACGTTGTTGGCCGGTGTAATAGCATTCAATTCCAAACCGGGCGACTCCCTCTCGCTCCCACATACCGACAAACCCGGCGCTGTGTCGAGGCGTAAGTGGAACCTCAGCGCGGCCCGTCACTGGCTCAAACTCGCTCGAATGGACGTAGGTGTACGACGCCGTGGCGGAAAAGGGTGCCTTCCGCCAGGTCGCGAGCAGCTCCGCGCCGCGGTTTCGAGTCGGACCGGACAAGTTGATGATCTGATAGGTGGGGCTCCGATCAACATAAACCGGATGACTGATATTCGAGGCAAACAGTGTCGCCGTGACGGAAAAGGGTCCGAACCCACGAGTCGCGTCAATTGAAGCGCTGCGGCCGCGTTCGGCCACAAGCGGGATGGGAAGAGACAGCCGCGACAGCCCCGCCGCTTCCGTTTCCTCCGTCAGGGGCGTCGCTGCAAAGAACCCTTCGCCGGCCGACAACCGGCTCGTGAATCCCACCCAGCGCAATAAAGCCGAAATCCGAGGGCTGAAAAACGTCCCGTACTTGTTGTGAATATCCACCCGCGCACTCGCCGATAGGCTGATCCAGGAAGCGGCGCTGAAATCGTCCTGTACAAAAAGCCCGGGTGCTGTGTACGTGTACGTGAATCGCGGGACATCGCGAGGCCGGTAGGCATCGCGCTGCGCGGCAACGCCTGCAACCCAGGTGTTGCGGCCGGTTGAACCTCTTATCGCGGCCTCTCCAAACAGGAGTTCGTGCCGGTCGCGCTCGGCCACCTCGCCGAACTGATGCCGGTGTTGCTGCTCTGTCAATGAGAAGCGAGCGGTCACGACATACCGGCTCCTGATAAGCCACTGCGTACTTCCGCCGAAATCGTATCGCCGTGTGTTCAATGCCTCGCTGTATGGTAAACCGGTTGCCGGCAAGACGGCGTTCGACACCGTACCTCCGGAACGTTCTTCATAGGTCACCCCACCTGTCAACAGCGCGGTACGGCCGTTCTTGTCGTCCCAGAAGAATCGCGGTCGGACCACGCCTCGGCTGTACTCTGCCAGGTCCGCCCAGCCGTCGTGGTCAACATCGCGTCGCTCCTGCCAGTCACCGTTGCCAAGAAGTGACGTGCTCCAATGCGAGGACAAGGATGAGGCCAGGAACATCGAAACATCGGTTGCCCCAAGACTCGACCGGTTCACGAGGAATTCGCGAACTGGTTCGGGTGTAGGACGGCGGGCAATCAGATTCACCACCCCAGCCATCGCCGCGCTGCCGTAAAGAGCCGAGGTATTGCCTTTGATGACCTCAACCTGGCCGAGATCCATGGGCGGGATCTGCAATAGCCCTAGCCCGGCGCCCTGCTGTCCGAACAGTGGCAGACCGTCCGACAGGAAGCTCGTGTAACGCCCGCGCATGCCCTGAACGCGCACGCTCGCCGCGCCGAGCGATGGCGAAGTCGTCTGAACGCGCATCCCGCCCATTTCATTCAGCATCATTACGATGTCCCCAGGCGTCATGAGCATCTTTTCCTCTACCTCGTCGCGCTGCAGGACCTCCACGTGCAAGGGCAAATCTTGAACCCTGACGTCGTTGCGCGTCGCATACACTTTTATCTCTTCCTGAACTTCCTTCTGTGGCGCCAACGTAACGCGCACCACCCATTCGCGCTCGGCGTCAGTCAGCAAGGATGTATGTGCCGGAAAATATCCGTCCTTCGTTACCTGTATTTTGGTGTCGCCGAGCGCCGCGACAGCCATCGCAGACCCATTTTGATCGGTCCGGACGGACTTGCCGTTCACCGTCACCTCCGCGCCTTGGATCGGAATCGACTCCGCCGTGACTTCCACCCGGATTGTCGCCTGCGGCTGTTGCGCAAATGCCGCGGCGGCTATCGCCAGAAGTGTCAATACCCCGGCTTGAACCATACCCAAGCCTCAGGCTAGAGGCTATAGTTACTATAGGGTCAAGCGATGCAATTGACGAGGCTGCTCACCATCGGGCAACTTGCTCGGGAAACCGGCGTCAAAGTTGTGACGATCCGGTATTACGAACAGATCGGATTGATGCCAGTCCCCCGGCGCACCGAGGGAAACTACCGGACGTACACCTTGGAACACTGCCGGCGCCTTCGTTTCATCCGCCGTTGTCGGGATCTGGGCTTCACCCTTGATCAGGTCCGAGATCTTCTTCGCCTTTCGTCGGAGAAAACGAGCGTATGCGCCGAAGTGGATCGGATTGCGGATCAGCATCGACGGGCGGTTGAAGAGAAACTCGCCGACCTGATACGGCTGGCCGCCGAATTGCGCCGTCTAAGTGCCTGTTGCCGCGGGAAGGGCCTTATCTCTGACTGCCGTATCATCGACGCGCTTTCGCCGGCCCAGCCACCCAGACTCTGATCTCAGAAAGCCCACCCGACTTGTCCCTGAAAGGTCCGCGGCGGAACCCAATGCGTGCCCCCGAATGGTGACAGGAAGTTGTACATGGCAGCCTCGTTCGACAGGTTGCCGGCCGTAAGCCGCACCGTCGTCCGGAATCGTTCCGTATGGAACAGGTTGTCGGTACCCACGCTCAGGCTGAAGATGTGCCGGGATTTCGCGCGTGGCGGATTGTGATCATCGTTCTCGGCGCCAGGAGGCAGAATGTGGATGCGAACCGCTCCGTAATCCGGCGAGTTACAACTCGTGATGCGGTGGTTCAACGACGCGCGCTGGTCCCCGCAGTACAAGCCGATCATTGTCTGCTGGTCGGCCGTCAGCGCCAGCGCATCCGCCAGGTTGTTCACTGCCCCGACAACCAGCCCGCTGTCGTACCGCCACATGAAGTCTCCCCACCAGCCGTTCTTCCTCGGCTGATACCGAAGATTGACGTTCTGCTGGTATACCTGGTCGTGATCCTGGCGGTAAGCGCCCACGCTCAGGTTCGAGTTGAAGATCACGCCGCCGTTCTCCGGACCGAAGAACCGGGCGTTAGCGTGCCCCATCGTGGCATACACCCGCAGTCCGTGCATCTCAATGCTGCTGATTCTGGCGGAAACACCGTCCAGCTTCGATTGCCTCCACGAGATAGGGAGGGTGATCGGCGTGTTGAACAACGCATCGAAATCGTAGGCGTTCCGCGTGTACTTTCGGAAATAGCTCACGTCCACCAGAATCCACTTCCCCAGGCTTTGCTGAATCCCCGCATCGTACTGATTGCGGCGTCCCAGCGCGATCGGCTGCTGCTCGGCGCTCCCCTGCAGCAGGTTGCTCGCCAGTCCGCCGGGTCCCGTCGAACTCGATACGACAAGGTTCTCATTGACGGGAGTTTCAATCGTATGGCTGTATCCGCCGCGGATCACCGTCTTCGTTGGCTCAATCAAGTAGGAGAACGCTCCCCGGGGTTGGAAGCCGCCGCCCTGCGTCAAACCGTGATAGCTGTCGTAACGCAGCCCGAGGCTGAAGGTCCAATGGCCCAGCGTCATGGTATCCTGCCCGAACAATCCGAGCTGGTTGACGTTGGCCCGGCCGGCGAATCGATACAGCCTCCCGCCCCGCGTCAGATCGTAGGGAAGCATGCTCTCCAGGAAGTCAGGGTTCGGCTGAAGGCCCGCCGCTTCGCACTGCGCCGGAGACGTAAAGCCGGGCGCCCCCGTTTGAGTGCCCGCGTCGTGGCAGGGGGCGTTGTAGGTAGGATCGGTGATCCCGAGGCCAAATTGTTCATCCAGCCTCGTCTGCATCGCGTTGAACCCGGCTTTCCAATTGTGCCGCCCATCCACGCGTGAAAGATCGGAGTGCAGGCCGTAATTCATGAGCGAACGGCTTTGCCCCAATGTCGCCGGCGTGTCGTCGAACACGTCACGGCTGGGATAGTAATCTACCTGGTCGCGGCGAACGTAGGTATTCACCGTAACGAGACTACGGCTGTTCATCGCGTATTGATATCCGGGAGCGACATTGAACGAGACCACCTTCTGACGCTGGTCCTGCAACGGTTGGTCGTACGTGGTGGGGATCTGCAGCCAGTTGCGGGCGGCCATGGCATTCAGGTGAAACGAATGCTTGCCTCCCGGCTGGTAGTCAATGTGATCGAAAATGGTTCCCGTGTTGCCGGTATTGTGCATCGGCCAGAACTCGGGCGAGTCCAGAAATCGGCCCGTGCGCTCGGCGTTAACGGCCAGGAAGTTACCCCATTTCGCGCCGCCGAGCCCCAGCGTGCTTTCCTCGCCAACCGAGCCGAATGAGCCGTAGCTGGCCAGGAAGCTCCCTGTTGGCTTCTGGCCGAGCCCCGATCGCGTTGTCGCGTTAATCACCAGGCTGGTCTTGTCTCCATATTCAGCCGCTGGGCTCCCGGAGACCACCTCCATCGACTGTATGGCGTTCGCAGGAATTGATGTCGAGAAAACTTTGTTCCGTTGATCGGTGATGGGCTGCCCGTCGATGACGTAACTTACCTGGGCGTGGTCCCCCAACGGGTGGAAGAAGCCGTTCGAATCGGCTGCCACCCCCGGCGTTGTGTAAGTGATGGAGTCATTCAGCCCGGAATCCGCGGAAATCGCCGGCAACGCCGACAGCAAATGGTGATCCACCGTATTACTGGCCGCCGTCTTGGTCTCCAGAATCGCTTCTGCCGTCCCCACCACGGTGAGGCTCTCTTGCCGGCCGGAAAGCTCCAGCCGGATCGCGACAGCCAGCGGGACCGCGCTCTGTACCGTCACGTCCGACCGGTAGGGCTCGAACCCCGTCGTCGATACTTCCAGCAAGTACTTGTTGGGCGGGATGTTGTTGATCAAAAAACCGCCGTCGCCGGAGGTCTGCGCGTGCCGGGCATATCCCGTCATCGGGTTCGACAGAACGACACTGGCCGAAGGGACCGGCGCGTTCGTGACGTCCGTGACCATTCCCTTGAGAGTCCCGGCCCCGATGGACTGCGCCGGCAGTCGGCTCAGGCAGAACAGGCCGGCAAGCAACAATGTATATTTAGGCATGCCTAAACAAGAAATGATAGCTCCCTGGACCTTTCCATGTCAACCCCTTTGCCCGCATTTGCGGCATATCCTATACTGGTTCAGTGGCGCCTAAATTTGATCCTCCGACATCAGCCGCCGTGGATGGCTACCTGAAAGCCATTCTCGAGCTGGCCGGGCCGGATGAACAGCGGGTGACGAGCAACGCCTTGGCGGAACGGCTTGGAGTACGAGCTGCCTCCGTCACCGGCATGCTTCAGAAACTCGCCTCGCAGCGCCCCCCGCTGGTCGTTTATGAGAAGCATCGCGGCTCAAGGCTAAGTTCCGCCGGCAAGCGCCGCGCCTGGGAAATCGTGCGCCACCATCGGCTTCTGGAGCTGTTCCTCCACAATGTGCTCAAGTACCCGTGGGATGAAGTCCACGAAGAGGCCGAGCGGCTCGAGCACTTCATCTCGGAGCGCTTTGAAGACCGCGTCGCGGCCCTCCTCGGCGATCCGCAGATCGATCCGCACGGCCACTCCATCCCCCAAAAACACCAGCCGCCCGTTCTTTCCGATGAAATGCCGCTCTTAGATTGGCCGGTCGGCCGACCCGCCACCATCCGGAGCGTGGCGGATCGCGACGCCGAGGCACTTCGTGAGCTGGAGCGGCTGGAATTGCTGCCCAACGTCCCAATCCTGGTGGAGCAGGCAAAGCCGAATGTCTCCGTGCTGGTCCGGATCGCAGGCCACCGCGAACCCATTCGCCTCAACAACCATCTGGCGAGTCTAGTCTCCGTTTCCGCCCGCTCACACTGACAAGCGTCCCGAGCAACCCGTCTTCGACTTCCGCCCACGGCGGCGGCCGCCCTTGGCCGGTTCGTCGAACACCATCTCCACCTTGTGTCCGGCCGCGATCCGCTGAGCTTCGCGGTGCCGCTCTGCCTTGCTCTCGCTTGTGACGGTAGCAGCCTGCGCTCTGCCGGCCTGGCGTACCTCGAGAATCGACCCTCTCCTCGCGCTGAGGGCGGAGTAACGCCACGGAGCTCCTGGTAGAATCGGACGCCTACCGCCCCAGGTACCGATTCGCGAGCCAAAGCTGCTGCACAACCCACGTCAGCTCCTCGCCCTTGATGACCACATCGCATCGGCGCAGATTCGGATCCTCCTCCCCAAACTTGCCGTTGCGATCGCCGATCGCGTCAATCAGGTTCGGCTTGGGATTCGGAACCTGTCTCCTGGTCATCCAGTCGACCACCGCGGCCTTCCGCTTCTCGGAAAGCTGCATATTGTAACGGGACCTCTCATGCAGCGAACCCTTGTAAGTAGCGCTGGCGCTCGCTTCTCCGCGAAACTGGATCATCCCGCTCTCCAGCGCCACCCGGACTTCGTATAATTCCAATATGGACTCGCGGAGGAAGCGATCGAGTTGGTCGCCTTCCCGTGGCTCGATCTTGGGAGAATCAACAGCAAAGGGCACGCGGTACATTACGCCCTGCAGCTTACTAACTGGTTGAACCAATTCGACCACCATGACACCCAAAGACGCCGAGTCCTTCCCATCTGATCCGGCAGGTTGAATGTCGTGCATTCCAAAGGTGCTGGTGCCGTGGTCAAAGTGGTTGACTGAGATGTGACCCGGATCCTTAGTAAGGTACAGCGAAATATTCAGCGCAATGTGTAACACCCTGATCTCGGGCGGCGCCTTGACGTTACCCGCCGGCCACCCCATTTGGTTGTCTCGCCACGTATGAAAGTCGACTTCCATGTTGAAGCGATGTTCCCAGTCCGTATCAACAGTCCCTCTCCGGTACGCGAGGACGTCACCGTCGGCATTGATTTGAAACTGAAATAATTGCCGGAGCTCGATCGATCGCTTCGAAAAAGCGGAATGAAGCGGCGTCTCCGCATCAATGTTGGCCGTAAAGCTAAGGTTCCCCATTTTCCGTATCGGGACCAACAAAGTAAGCGGCTTGTTAAGTGTGAGCGGGTATTTCCCGGGTACAACGACCCCATGGTCCGCGGTTACCCACGCGGCAACGGTCAAACTGCTGCCGCTGGGCCAATCCGGAACCGGAATCCTGGTGGTTCCCATTCTGGCGCCTCCTGCAAATGCCCACCTGTACTTGCGCGCGCCGTCCACGTCCTTGCGCACCAGTTTCAGGAATTTACAGGCATTTCTCCGCGGCATGACGCGCCGCTCCCGCCTGAGTACAATCGGAATCATCCGCATGCGCGCCGCCACGAACGTGAAGACCATCTTCCACGTCGATATGGACGCCTTCTTCGTCTCCGTCGAAGAACTGCTCGATCCCTCCCTCAAGGGCAAGCCCGTCATCGTCGGCGGTCAAAAAGGCCAGCGCGGAGTCGTCTCCGCCGCCTCCTACGCCGCCCGCAAATTCGGCGTCCACTCCGCCATGCCGCTGCGCACCGCCGCCAAGCTTTGCCCCGACGGCATCTATCTCGACGGCCACCCCCACCTCTACCGCGAATACTCCCACAAGGTCCACCAGGTCCTCCAGGAGTTCTCCCCGCAGGTCGCCATGGCCTCCGTCGACGAAGCCTATCTTGACCTCACCAACACCGAACGCCTGCTCGGCCCCCCGCTCGCCGCCGCCCACGCGCTCCACGAAAGAGTGAAGCAGGCCACCGGCCTCAACTGCTCCATCGGCATCGCCACCTCGAAAATGGTGGCCAAGGTCGCCTCCGATCAGGCCAAGCCGAACGGCATCCTTTTCGTCCAGCCCACGCTCGAGTCCGCCTTCCTCGCCCCCCTCGATGTCCGCAAAATCCCCGGAGTCGGCAAGGTCACCGAAGCCAAGCTCCACGAATTCGGCCTCCGCAAAGTCGGCGACCTCGGCCGCCTCGACGCGGCCTTCCTCGAACGCCACTTCGGCGCCTGGGGACTCGCCCTCGCCGGCAAAGCCCAGGGCCTCGACGCCGGAGCCTGGTTCGTAGGCGACGTCGGCGATGGTGACGATCCCAAGTCCATCTCCCACGAACATACCTTCAACCAGGACACCGCCGACCCCGCCATCATCGAGGCCACCCTCGCCCACATGGCCGAAAAGGTCGCCCGTCGCCTCCGCGAACAGCGCTTTTACGCGCGCACCGTCCACCTCAAGCTCCGCTACTCCGACTTCAGCACCTTTACCCGGGCCCGCACTCTCTCTACCGCCACCCAACTTGATCAGGACATCATCGCCGCCGCCCGCGACATGTTCCGCAAAGCCTGGAAGAGCGGGGGCCGCATCCGCTTGATCGGCGTCGGCCTCACCGGCTTCGACGAAACCGCCGGCCAGCTCCCCCTTGATCACGAACGCCAGGACCGCGCCCGCCGCGCCCTCGCCGCCGCCGATCGCCTCCGCGACAAGTTCGGCGAATCCTCCGTCAAACTCGCCACCGGCATGACCGGCGGCTACGAAGAACGCGTCCACGAAAATCCCGTCGGCCTCCCCGGAAAACTCCCTAAAAAGGATACGGCCTAGCCCCCCGGCGCTATACTCCCCTCATGGGGCATATCGATAGACACGCACCTGGGGCCTTCTGTTGGATGGAGCTTGCCACCTCTGATCAGGCGGCGGCAAAGACCTTCTACGGCAAATTATTCGGATGGAGTTTCCGGGACAATCCCATGGGACCCGACTCCTTCTACACCATGTTTCAACTGGACGGCCGCGATGCCAGCGCCGCCTATCAGTTGGATGCCAAACAACTCGAACGCGCCGTTCCGCCGCACTGGAACCTCTACATCGCCACCTCCGATGCCAATGCAACGGCGGCCAGCGCGAAAGAAAACGGCGGCAATGTCATCATGGCGCCGTTCGACGTCTTCGACTCGGGGCGTATGGCCGTCATTCAGGATCCTACCGGTGCCATCTTCTCCATCTGGCAACCCGTCAAGCAGACCGGCATCGGCATCGCCGGAGTGAACAACGCCTTCTGTTGGGCCGACCTCAACACCACCGACCCGCAAAAGGCGTCGGCTTTCTACTCCGCCGTCTTCGGCTGGGAAATCCGCGCCGGCGAGAAAGACCCTTCCGGCTACCTCCACATCAATAACGGCAAGGACGCCATCGGTGGCATCCCGCCCGTTCGTCCCGGCCCGCCCCCGCACTGGATGATCTATTACCAGGTCGACGATTGCGATGCCGCCACCTCAAAGGCGAACAACCTCGGCGGCCGCACCTACAGGCAGCCCACCACCATCGAAACCGTCGGCCGCATGTCCGTCGTCGCCGATCCTCAGGGCGCCGTGTTCGCTTTGTTCGCGCCGTGAGGCGGCATCAGCGCCTGCCGGACTCCCGCGACAAAGTCCTTCATGTTCCACGTCGCCGGAGCCTGCGTCAGCCCCAGCCGCACCACCACCAGCCGCTGTGACGGCACCACCACCACGTACTGACCCTCGTGGCCATTGAACGAGAACGTGTCGCCGTCCAGCCAGATGAGCGCGCCATACTCGCCGTGCGGCGTCGCCGGCGCCGGCATCCGCGAGTACCTCACCCAACCCTCGGGCAAAATCCGCTCCCCGTCCCACACGCCGTCGTTCAGGTACAGCAGCCCGAACCGCGCCCAGTCCCGCGCCGTCGCATACATGAACGACGAGCTCACGAACGTTCCCGACGCGTCCGGCTCCATCACCGCGCTGCTCATCCCGATCCGGTCGAACAGCACCTTGCGCGGCCAGGCCCAATACTCCGTCGTCTTCCCACCCGCCGCCGCCCGCACGATGCGGGAAATGATGTTCGCCGAACCGCTCGAATACGACCAGTGCGTCTTCGGCTCGTGGCTCAGCTTCTTCCGCGCTGCGTATGCCGCCGCATCCGGTTTCCGGAACAACATCACCGGCGCATCCGCCGTGAGATCGGCGTACACCTCCTGGAACTCCAACCCGCTGTTCATGTGCAGCAACTGGTCCAGCGTGATC
>Ga0335082_10006608_pt1 | contig 12642 bp, 10 predicted proteins | sample Lox_Sample_41_FD_206718 | JGI IMG/M metagenome (GOLD analysis project Ga0335082, IMG submission 206718) | Soil microbial communities from Loxahatchee National Wildlife Refuge, Florida, United States - Lox_Sample_4.1 | ecosystem: Environmental > Terrestrial > Soil > Wetlands | place: USA... | reverse complement strand
TGGGAAAGCAACGCCGCGCGCTTCATGCAGCGGGGAGATTCAGGGTCTCGCGGAGGACTTCAGACCCTCGTATCGACTCCTCGGCGAGAGTCCTATTTGCTTCGAGAACTAGTTCAACTGCCTCTTTCAGGTGTTCGCGAGCTTCCTCCAAGGTCTTGCCTTGGGTGTTCGCTCCAGGAAGTTCTTCGACGAATCCGATGAACCCCTCTCGGACCTTCATGAACACAGCCGAAAAAGTGTGCTGTGGCACACATCCATCCTAACAGCGCGTTACCCGATTTCGTCCCATGTCACGACCCGGCGTTCGTAGATCGCCGTGCGGCCCATGATGGCCACCTTGGTCGAGTTGAGTGCGGACTCGGCGTTGTTAAGAGGCTGGCGCTTGTTCTTCACGTTGTCGATGAAGGCGGCCAACGACATGTAGGTGGAGTCTTTGCCGGCGTCGGGGACGTCGAGTTGTATCCTCTCCCGGCGCGTACGGGGCGACCAGGATGCTGTTGCAAGGTCGATGGCACCGTCGCGGCAGAAGACAAGTTCCTTGATACCGGAGAACCCCGGTGGATCGAAGTAGTGGTGGCTGAAATTGATGGTGACACCGTTGGGGAATTCGTACACCACGCTGTAGTGATCCATGACCGTGCGTCCGGGAGGATCATCGACGAAGAGCTGTGTCCCTCCGGAGCCAAAGCAGCGCACCGGATGAGAGCCAATCGCCCAAGTAAAGAGATCGAGGATGTGAATGCCCTGATCGACGATAATGTCGCCACACTTGTTCTTGTCGAAGTACCAGGGGATGTCGCGGGGAAGATCGGCGCCGTGGCGAATGCCGTGGCACATGAGCACCGGTCCTATGCCGCCGGAGTGGATGAACTTTTGCGCCGCATTGGTAGCCGGCTCGTGCCGTAACTGGAAACCGAACTGCGCGATTCCCTTGGCCTGCTTGACCGACTGCACGGTAGCCTGGCAGTCTTCGAGACTCAGCGCCATAGGCTTTTCGGCGTAAAGGTGCTTGCCCATCTCAAGGATGGTGAGGTTCAGTTCTTTGTGACGGAAATCCGGAACGGCCATGATAACCGCGTCGATGTCCTTCTGGTTGTCGAGCATCTGGCGGAAATCGTTCCACGTGCGAGCTTCGCCTCCGGCTTGCTTGACCTGGGCGGCGGCCGCCTCGGTGCGCTCGGGCAGAATGTCGCACACGGCGACAACCCGAATACCGGGGACTTTGAGCATGTGCCGCAGAAGGAATGAGCCCCGGTTTCCGACACCGATGAATGCAACCCGCACTTCGTCACTGGGCGCCTGAGCGAGCACGATGGCCGGAGCAGCTGCAATAACGCTGCGCCGGGTCAGTTTCGTGGAGGTCATTCGCGCATCGTATCACTCATAGCGGAGGGTCACCATTGGATCGACTTTGGTGGCGCGGCGCGCCGGCAAAAACCCGGCCATGAGTGAGGCGATGGTCAGAGCGAGGATGGCGCCGAGAACGACAGGCAGATCGAAACTTTTCACGCCGAAGAGCTGGCTCTCGGTGAGACGGGAAAGGCCGATGGCGGCCGGAACGCCAACAAGAAGTCCGATGGAGAGGATGAGCAAGACCTCGCGTAGGACCATCGCGCGAATGCGCGCGGCCGCCGCGCCAAGTGCGATCCGGATGCCGATTTCCCGCGAGCGGCGAGCAACACTATAGGCCATCACTCCGTAAAGGCCCAACATCGAGAGCAGCGTGGCGAGGAAGGCGAAGGCTCCCACCAGGGCGACGACCAGGCGGTCGGAGCGGATGTTGCGGCCGACTTGATCTTCCAGTGTGCGCATTCCTTCCAGCGGCAAATCGGCGTCGAGCGACGCCATCGTGCGGCGAACTTGAGGCATGATCTGATCCGTGGACAGCGTGGTCCGCACGTAGAATTGAATGCTGCCGTTCTCCTTACTCTGCCGGTAGGGGGTGTAGTAGACGCGAGGGATCTTGCGCTTGACGTCCGAGTACTTGGAGTCTTTTACGACGCCCACAATCTCGATATTCATGTCGGCTTTCTTAAGGCCTGGGCCGAACTTGCGTCCAATCGCGTCGCCGGTTCCGAAGAAGTGCTTGGCGAAGGTTTCATTGACGACGGCGACCTTGGGGCTTGCCTGCGTGTCGTACTCTGTGAACTCACGCCCCCGCACGAGAGGGATGCCGAGTTTGTTGAAGAAACCAGCTCCCACGACATTGAACATCGAGTTGTTGTCGGCATCGAGTTCGAGGGAGTAGCCTTCCACCGCCAGGCTGTTGCCCCAATTGTTGCCCGCAATCAGCGGAACCCAGGCGGCAGTGACACTGCGTACTCCCGGGATCGCGGCAAGTTCGGCTTCAGCTCGTTGGAACAGATCGAGCGATCGCTCGGGCTTATAGCCGTTCAAATCGGGGGAAATGCCGAAGGTGATGAGGTTCTCCGTACGCAGACCCAGATCGCCATGCGTGACGTTGAGGAAGCTCTTGAGAAAGAGACCCATGGGAATCAGCAACAACGCCGAGATGACGACCTGGACGCAGACAAGCGCCTTGCGGAGGCGCCCCGCCGAAACTGTAGCCGACGATTGTCCCGACTGGTCCTTGAGTACACCCGCTACCGCGTTGCGAGTCGCGGAGAATGCCGGGTAGAGTCCGAAAAGCAGGCCCGTAAGAAGTGCGAGCGCGATGCTGAAAAGCAGGACGGGTACGCTCAGGCGGGACGTCAACATTTGTGACGGTGTCTCACCGCTTTGCATGGTGGCGATGAGCAGGTCAAGCGTCCAGGTGCCGAGCAGGAGCCCCGCTACTACCCCGCCGAAAGCCAGCAGCATTGCTTCAAGTAACATCCGCTGGATGAGGTGCCCGCGGGCGGCCCCCAAAGCCGAACGGATCGCCATCTCTCTTTCGCGTTGCGCCGCTCGCGCCAGGAGAAGGTTGGCGGCGTTGGCCGCGGCGATCAGGAGCACGAGAACCGTGCAGGCCATGAGAATGTACAGGGGTGTCTTCAGGCTGTCGCGTTGCGAACTGGCCCCCTGTCTTCCCTCGACGAGCGTGAGCTTTTGTGCCCGGAATCGTTGGAGGTACTTCGCGTCGCGGTCTTTGACGGTCTTGGCTTGTTCATCGACAAGACGGGAATAAACGACGTTGATCGCATTCTCGGCTTGGCCGCGGCTGGCTCCCGGTTGTAGCCGGGCGAAACAATAGATCCAATAGTCGTTCCACTTGTCCGTACCGTCCCAGCCGGGGGTCATCAACGGCTTGAAGGCGATGGGAAGGAAAACGTCCGGCTCACTGCCGAGGGTGGTGCCGGCAAAGCCTTTGGGCGTCACCCCGATCACGGTGAAGATGTGCCCGTTGACGGTGAGCGGCTTGTTGAGTACGTCGGAGCCGCCGAGTTTGCTCTGCCAATAGGCGTGGCTGAGGACGGCGACCGGGTTTCCGGCGCCTTGAACATCATCCTCGAGCGCGATAAGCCGGCCCATGGCCGGTTGAATGCCGAGCAAGGGGAAGTAGCTGCCGCTAACCACGGTGACGTCGCCACTGAGTGTCTTGCCGCTAAAGGCGAGGTTCGCCCCAAGTGAGCGAAAACCCGCGATGCCGGCGAGGCCTGCGGGATTCTTCTCGAGCTCACGGAACATGAGGTAGCTGAAGATCGAGTCCTGCCCTCCGGAATCATTGCTTGAACTGCGGCCGTCCTTGAGGTCGTCGGGAGAGTGGAGCAGCACCAACTCCTCGGGCTTCTGGACCGGCAAGGATTGGAGAAGGATTTGGTGCAGGAGGGAGAAAATGGCTGTATTGGCGCCGATTCCCAAGCCAAGCGAAAGTACGACGACGAGGGTGAGCAGGGGTGTCCGAGACAAGGTTCGGAAGGCGAAGTGGAGATCGCGCATGGATGGCAAGGTGTCGTGGCACTTCGTCTGCCAGAAGCTAACTTATACGAGGAACGTTATTTAGAGCGTTGCGAGGTCGTGCGGAGATGTTCGAATTCGGACAGTTTCACTCGTAACGCAACGCCACGGACGGGTCGACCCTCGTGGCTCGCCGTGCAGGGCCGAGGCATGCGGCTAATGTGACGATCAGGAGGAGTACGGCGGCGCCGGCCCATGCTCCGGGGCGCATTTCGCCGAGACCGGCAACCGCTCCCTTCAGGAGGCGTGTCAAGCCGAGCGATCCCGCGGCGCCGGCGAGCATGCCGGCAACGACGAGAACCATGGCTTGTTTCAGAACCAGGCGGAGCACGTCGAGTCCTCCCGCGCCAAGAGCCATGCGCACACCGAACTCGTTGGTGCGCTGCGCGACCGTGTAGGACATGACGCTGAAGATGCCGAGGGCGGCCAGGCCGAGTGCCAATCCGGCAAAAAGCCCGAGCAAAAGAGCAAGGAAGCGCGGGCGGGCGCGAGCCGCGGAGATCGCTTCTTCGAGCGGGCGCACCTGAGCCAGAGGCAACTGCGCATCAATCGATCGGATGGCCTGGCGCGCAGGCGACACCCACTGCCAGGGGTCGCCTTTGCCCTTAATGAGGAGGGTCGCGCCGCGGGTGTTGTTGCCGGTCTGAGCCAAAGAGAAGTAGAGTTCCGTTCCCGCGGGGCGATCGAGACCTTGATTCTTGACATCCTTGACAACGCCCACGATGGTGAACCACGGGTCCTTCGGATCGTCCGGCGACCCTCCGGGTTTCACACGTCGTCCGATGGCGCTCCCTTTCCCGTAAAACGTGCTGGCGAAGGTTTCGTTGACAACAAGGACTCGCGGCGCGCCGGCGCCATCGCGCTCTTCGAGGTACCGTCCCTCGACGAGCGGGATGCCCATCATCTGGAAGTAACCAGGAACGGCGGCGTTCCAGTAGTCGACGTTGTGGATGGGACCTCCGGGCTTTGGCACGAGGCCTTCGATGTACGTGTCATTCGCGTTGACGGGCCGGAGCGGCATCAATCCACCAAGCAGGGAGACTGATTCAACGCCGGGAATCCTGGAGACGCGGTCGCGGACTTCGCTCCAGACGTGCTGTACCTCCGCGTCGGATTTGTAGACCTGCGAGGGCAGGATGATACGCATGGACAGGACGCCATCGGGGTTGACGCCGGAGTGGACCTGTGCGAGACGCCAGAACGCGTCCAGCAAGAGTCCTGCACCCACGAGGAGAACGAGAGCGAGGGCCATCTCGCCAACCACAAGACCTTGGCGCATCCAGTGCGCTTCCCGTGTCGCGGTAGTACGGGATCCCGCAGCCTTCAAAACATCATTGGGCTTGCCCCGAAGGCTTTGCACCAGCGGAGCGAGGCCGAACACGACACCGGTGAAGAGTGCGCAGGCCAGGGAGAACAGCAGAACGGACCCGTCGAGGCGCACTTCGGAGGCCCGCGGAATGGCAGTACCGGCCGCGGCGAGAATCAACCGCAATGCACCCCAGCCGATGGCGACGCCGAAGATGGAGCCGATGCCGGAAAGCAGAATGCCTTCGAGCAGGAATTGTCTGACAAGTCCGCTGGCAGACGCACCCATCGCGCGGCGGACGGCGATCTCGCGCTGCCGGGATTCGGCTCGTGCCAGGAGAAGATTGGCCACGTTTCCGCAGGCAATGAGCAGAACCAGGACAGTGGCGGCCATCAGCATTAGCATCGCGGGGCGTACATTGCCGACGGTTTCCTCCAGAAGTGGGTAGGCCACCAGTGGATGGAATTTCGGATTGAGCCGGTGGACCATGTTGCTGCCTTCCAGACCGTAGGCCGTATGCAGCCTCTCGAGATCCTGGCGGCCCTTTTCGATGGAGAAGCCAGACTTGAGCCGGCCCATGAGGTAGAGGCGGTGATTTCCCCAACGATTCATGTCCTGGCTGGTGAGTTGCAGCGGGATCCAGATTTCAGGGGGCTGGGGGTCGCCGGGCGGGAAGTTGAAGCCGGGTTTCATGATGCCGACGACGGTGCACTTGCTGCCGTTGTACAGAATTTCCTTGCCTACGAGGGCGGGATCACCACCGAAGGAGCCTTGCCAGAGGCCGTAAGAGACAACCGCAACCAGGGGAACGCCCTCTTTGTCGTCGCCGGCCTCGAGCAGGCGTCCGAGAAGAGGTTGAACTCCGAGAGTGGACAGCAGCGTTCCGCTGAGTCCGGCGGAAACAACGCGCACGGGCTCGGCGCCGGCCCCGGCAAGATTGGCGCCGCTGTTTTGCCATGCCTCCAACTGCGTGAAGGACTGTTGGTCCTTTCTGAGGTTCACGAACTCCGGAGGGGAGATCCAGAACCGGTGCAGCCCACCGTTCGGAAAGGTGGGGAATTCCGAGTAGACGCGGACCAACTCCTCCGAATTCCGGTAAGGCAGCGGGCGAAGGACGACGGCGTTCACAACGCTGAAAATCGCGGTCGTGGCGCCGATGCCGAGAGCCAGGCAGAGCAATGAAGCGGTAGTCCATCCCGGGTTGCGAAAAAGCAGGCGTAGTGCGTGTCGCATAGAAGACGTCTCTATCAAAGTACGGTCAACACTGTCGAAAGTCACATGTAAAATGTTGGCGAGCGAGAATATGACCCGACGAGAAGTTTTCCAGACTACCGGCCTCAGCGCACTTTCCTATTCCCGGGTGATGGGCGCGAACGACCGCATCCAAATGGGACTCATTGGCGCTGGAGAGCGCGGCCAATTCGTGATGACCGTATTTCAGAAAAACGCCGACGTGCAGTTCACGGCAATCTGCGACGTCTACGCGCGAAAAGTGGACGAGGCGCTTGGGAAAGCGCCGGGCTCGCGTACATTCTCCGACCATCGGAAACTTGTGGAGGTGAAAGACCTGGATGCCGTGCTGATCGGGACACCCGACCACTGGCATAAGGACACCGCCATCGACGCAATGAACGCAGGGAAGGACGTGTACGTTGAGAAGCCGCTGACGAGGACCATCGAGGAGGGTCCAGCCATTATCCGGACTGCACGGGTGACCAACCGGATCTGCCAGGTTGGGATGCAGCAGCGATCTGGGACGATTTATCTCGAGGCGCGGGACCGGTTCTTGAAATCGAACGCACTGGGGAAGATCAGCAACGTCCGGTGTACGTGGCATAGCGGCCCGGCACAACCATTGAGACAGGAGCCTGCGCAGCAGCCGTCCAATCTCGATTGGGCAAGGTATCTGGGCTCCGTGAAATGGCACGACTGGTATGCGCCGATGTACACGAACTATCGCGCTTTTCTTTGTTTCGGCGCGGGCAAGATGACCGACTTTGGAGCGCACTGGCTCGACGTGGTCCACATGTTCATGGGCGTGGATGTGCCGCTGTCGGTGTCGGCCGAGGGCGGCGTATTCTATGACTTCAACGACGGGCGGACGGCGCCGGATACGATCAGTGCGCTGTACGAGTATCCGGGCAAGTTCTCGGTGACGTTTGAGAGTCACGCGATCCCGGTGGGACCTGAGTACGGGATCGAGTTCTACGGCGAGAAAGGAAGATTGTTCATCAACCGGAACCGGTATGAGTTTCGGCCGGCGGAGAAAGGCGCTCCGCTGGTGAAGTTGGAGATTCCGGGCGACATCACGTCAGAGCATGTTCGCAATTTCCTGGACTGCTGCAAGAGCCGCAAGTTGCCGAATGCTGATGTGCTCATCGGTCATCGCGGATGTCAGGCGGCGCTGCTGGGCAACGAAGCCTACGTCCAGAAGCGGCGGATTCGCTTTGACCCGGTACGGGAGGAGATTCTGCCGCTGTGACCAACCGCCTAGCTCCTTAAGTACTTGTTGAAGAACTCCAGCGTGCGCTGCCAGGCGAGCTTGGCTGCGGCCTTGTCATAGCGCGGCGTTGTGTCGTTGTGGAAGCCGTGATTGGCGCCTTCGTACATATAGGCCGTGTAGGTGACGTTGTTTGCCTTGAGGGCCTCTTCATACGCCGGCCAACCCGCATTCACGCGCGAGTCCAGGGATGCGTAGTGCAAGAGGAGCGGAGCTTTGATCTTGGGGACATCGGCGGCTGGGGGCTGGCCCCCATAGAAGGGGACAGCGGCGGAAAGGTCGGCGCCCATGCGTACGGCCAAGGTGTTGGCAATTCCTCCGCCGAAGCAGAACCCCACAACGCCAACCTTGCCGGAGCAATCGGGACGGGCCTTGAGCCAGCGCGCGGCGGCGTCGAAGTCGGCGGTCATCTTGGGACGATCGACTTTTTGGAACGCCTTGGCCCCTTCTTCGTCATTGCCGGGATAGCCGCCGACACTCGTGAGGCCATCGGGAGCGAAGGCGATGAAGTTCGCTGTGCCGAGCCTGCGAGCAACGTCCTCAATGTACGGGTTCAGGCCCCGGTTTTCATGAACAACCAGGACGGCGGGAAGTTTGCCGCCGGCACTTGACGGGCGGACTAAGTAGCCGCGGATTTTGCCGTTGCCTTCGGGCGAATCGACGGCCAAGTATTCCGTCTTGATGCGGCTGTCGTCCTTCGGGATTTGCTGCGCCAAAGCGTAATTCGGACGCAGGCTTTCCCAAAGCATGGTCGCGGTGACTCCACCACCGGCGAACTTCTTGGCGCCATCCAGGAAGGTGCGGCGGTCGATGTCGCCGTGCACGTAGAGGTCAAAAAGATCGAGCAATGGCTGAGGAAAGTCGCTGGCTTGCTTGCGTCCCATTCCTCGAATACTACACCAGCTTCAGGCCCAGCATTCGCGCGGCATTGTTGTGATAGACCTTCTTGAGAATGGCGTCCGAAAGGCCAAGACCGTAGATTCGCCAGCGGCCTTGCGGCGGCGCAGGGCTGGGCGCGTAATCGAAATACTCGTCCAGAGTTTCGAGGAAGCGGAAATAGATCTGATACATCAGTGGGGTAAGGTCCTGCTGCGGAACTTCCTTCCCGTGAGGAGAGGCGTCGGTTCCGAACATGATGCGGTCCTGGTATCTCTGAAAGAATACAGCCGAACGGCGCGGCTGACGTCCCAATTCGCCGATGCGGGCGGCGATTTCACAATGCATGTTCGGATACCGGTCGAGCCAGCCGGTAACCTCGTCGAGGTTCTCGGGGTGATTCGCGACGTGCAGGCAAACGAATGTCGTTTTCGGGTGACGTTCAATGACGCGGTTCCGCGCGGCCAGAAGATCCTGCTTCGTCGGATAGTCTCTTCCATGGAACGACCAGTCCGGATGGTTGCCCAATTCCTCCCACCGTTCATTGAAGCGATCAATCGGAGTGAAGAAGGCATCGGGATCGGCGGTATGGATGAAGACCGGCATTCGGAGTTTGCCGGCCGCTTCCCACATCGGGTCGAACCGAGGGTCGTCGATTTTGACCAGCGGACCTTCCTTGATGTTCTCGCGGAGGGTGAGGCCGAGGTATTTCAGAATTTTCAGTCCGACAGCGCCTGCCTCTTTGGCCCGGGCCAATTCTTCGGCCTGCCACTTGGGATAGTCCGGCTGCTTGAAGCGGGGATAGTCGGGAGTCACGCAGTTCCGGAATCGCCCCGGATATTTTCCGTCCAGCCAGGCAACATTGCGTTTCAGCAGCTCGCCCGTGCCGCCGGTGAGGTTGATCAGGACTTGCAGGTTCAACTGATCCATCCACTGGACGATTTGCGCGAGGAATTCCGCTGACTCACGGCTGGGCTCGCTGGCGTCGGCATTCCGCTTACGGCCAAACACGCCAGCAACGTGGGTGTGGACGTCGATGACCGGGTACTTTGCGCGCGAAACGAGATGCTCGGCGGCCACGAGCATGCTCTTGGGTTGGAATTCCTGCAGGTCCATCCGGCTTGAAGAACCGGCACTGGTTTGTGCCTCGACTCGGGGACTCGCTGCGGCGCCGATGCCCGCAGCGAACAATGAGCGGCGCGAGGGTCTCATCTACCAGCCTGCTCCCTTCGTCTTCGTCTTGATGCGGCAGAGATACATGTCGGCGGTGACATAGAGTGTGGAGCCATCGTCACCCCATGCACAGTTTGCCGTGGCCTCGCCCGTGTCGAGGCGGCCGAGGCGTGTTCCGTCGGGCGCGTAGATGTGCACGCCGCCGGGTCCCGTGGCCCAGAGGTTTCCGGCACGATCGACCTTCATCCCGTCTGGCAGTCCTGGCATCTTGCCCGCCATCGATGTGACGTCGGCGAAAACGCGGCCGGGTCCCAATGTTCCGTCGGACTTCACCGGAAAGGCCATCCAGATCGCGCGCTCGGGATCGGAGTTGGCGACGTAGAGGATCTTCTCGTCCGGCGAGAATGCAATGCCGTTGGGTCGAGAGAGCTCTTTGGTGAGCAGGGTGAGTTGACCGTCAGGGGAAAGACGAAAGACGCCGCAGAAGTCCATTTCACGGCGCGGGTCCTCGGCTTGCTTTGGCAGTCCGTACGGCGGATCGGTAAAATACAACGCGCCGGAGGAGTGCAGCACTCCGTCGTTCGGGCTGTTCAGCCGCTTTCCTTGGTAGTTGTCGACGAGAGTGCGCTTGCCTCCGTCAGGATCCATCCGGGAGACACGGCGATCGCCGTGCTCCATGCTGATGAGCCTGCCTTGAGGGTCAATGATGAGACCATTGCTGCCGGGCTCCTTGGAATAAGGCCCGACGCCAGTAAACCCCGACGGTTTGAGATAGAGTCTGATCCCATTCTGGGCATCCCACTTCATCACCGAATTGCGCGGGATGTCGCTAAATAGAAGGTAGCCTCCCTTGCGGTTCCATACCGGCCCTTCAGCCCAGTCGAAGTCTGTGGCGAGCACCTCGATGACGGCCAATTCATCGAGCAGTTCATCCAGTTTTGGGCTGTCGCGAACGATTCTGCCCAGGGAAGGGTACGAGTGGGGAGGCTGCGCCCAGAGTGCCGCCGAAACGAGGAAAATGACAGCGAGTCTCATGGCTGGAGATTGTATGATGGGCAACCCCTGGGACACAACTGGAAAGCGCCAGTGCCACCAGCAAGTGGTGTTTATTGTCCAGTATGCCCATGGAATTTTCGGATTCCAGGCCCATCAAGCCAAGCCTTGCTCAGGAGAATGCATCGTTCACTTAATAAGCTGACTGTTATGAGTTGATTGCGGCTATTCACGAAGTCTGCTGTCTGGAGGCAATCTCTACTACGCTACAGGTCTTTGAACGTAAACTTTAATGGAGATTGAAATACGTTAAGGATAGTATTTCGCCCCAACATCTGTTATTCTTGCAGTGTATTTGAATCCCTTGCTACGCCAGGTAATTTAATCCCGCCCGTTGGCCATCTCCCCGAGCGACGAACCCCTGACTAGCCCGGTTTTGAGTACGAAGGAGTGTCGGTTTTGAAGAACATTTTCGTTGGAAACTTGTCGTTCAGCGCGACCGAAGATGCGGTTCGCGGGCTGTTCGAATCTTTTGGCGCGGTAGAACGGGTGAGCATCATCACCGATCGAGAGACGGGCCGTTCGCGGGGTTTCGCGTTTGTCGAAATGCCGAACGACAGCGAGGGCGATCGGGCGATTCAGGCTCTCAATGGTAGTGATTACGGTGGGCGGCGGCTGAATGTGAATGAAGCGCGTCCAAAAGAGGAGCGTGGGGCCGGCGACAGGGGTGGCTACGAGCGCCGTCCTCGCCGCTGGTAACGACACCGGTTTTCAACTCGTTGTGAGATATGGGGTGGTGGAGGCTTCTCTCACCACCCTTTTTCAGTCAGTTGGTTGAGTGGGAGATGGATCCCACATTGGCGACCTGGCTGGAGCCGTTCAGCAACTGCCAGTTTGCGTAGTCGATCGTGATTTCGGCCTTTCCCCAGAACCGGGTATCGGAAAGGCTGCGCGTCCGCAGCGGAAGAGCCTTGTGATCTTGAATCAGGTATTCCCGAACGAATTCGACCTTCTTCAGGAACACGGAAGGGGACTTCACTAGCCGTCCCGCCTCCCGGATTGAGAATCCCGTCTCCTGGTCGATCCACAACTCACCCTTGAAAAGCCCCGGCTTTTTGGCGCGCGGACTGATTTCAAACATATGCACCAGGCGGCCGTCCTTTTCCTGCACTCCTTTGTGCTTGAACTTATAATGCTGCCGATTGATTGCGATTTGGGTGTACGCCTGGGGTGGAGTCTCCATCTCGGCCGTCATGAGCCGGGCGATGACGTCTTTGACAATGGTCTTATCACCGTCAGTGCGCAGCGTTTCATAGTGGACTTCGCCCTTTTGATTGACACTGCGGCGAGCCACCACCATGCCATCGCGGGACAGTTTCGGCACTCGCGCAAGAATGGTCGCCTCCATGCTGACATTGCGCAGCGGAGAATTGAGGTCGGTCTCGAAATAGCGCTGAAGTACCTGCTCGGCGCTCAAATCAGCCGCGACGACCTCAACCGGGAGTGCCGCAAAACCGGCGGCGATGAAGACGGGAAGAAACGCAAACAACCTTGAGTTCTCTCTCCAGTTTTGGATGCGTGCCAGACCTCACGCGCTTCTATAGGGTAATTAAGAAACCCACATGCCAAGTTACCATAATGACATGAATGAGATCCCAATTGGGACAGTCGGCAAACGGAGCCTGCTTGTGACCGGTGAGGTGGCGATCGACTTCCTTGAGAGCGACATCGCGCGGGTGTTGGCCACGCCGTGGATGATCGCGTACATGGAGTGGACCGCGCGTGACTCGATCAAACCTTTTCTTGGTGAGGGCTGGGACAGCGTAGGGACCGAGGTGAACGTGAAGCATCTGGCAGCGACCCCGGTCGGGATGTCGGTCCGATTCGAGTCCGAGGT
>Ga0335082_10006606_pt1 | contig 12643 bp, 6 predicted proteins | sample Lox_Sample_41_FD_206718 | JGI IMG/M metagenome (GOLD analysis project Ga0335082, IMG submission 206718) | Soil microbial communities from Loxahatchee National Wildlife Refuge, Florida, United States - Lox_Sample_4.1 | ecosystem: Environmental > Terrestrial > Soil > Wetlands | place: USA: Florida... | reverse complement strand
TAGTTGATGGCCGAGGCCGGCAAGGTGATCACCGACTGGCTTCCGCCCAAGGCCAGCTTGGTCTGCACGAACATGCCGGCGCGCAGCTTGCCTTGCGGATTGGCGAAGGTCGCCTGGACCTGGACGTTGCGCGTCGCTTCATCCACCACCGAGTCGATGGCGGTCACGCGTCCGATGAATTCCGTCGCCGCCCCGTCGTCGGGGGTGACGCGGAGGACCTGGCCGATGCGCAGCTGCCCGACCTGTTGCTGGGGCACGGAGAAGTTCACGTAGATGGGATCGAGCGATTGCAGAGGCACGATGGGGCTGCCGCTCTGAAGATATTGCCCGAGATTCACCTGGCGTATGCCGAGCACGCCGGAGAAGGGCGCCTTGATGGTCTTGCGGGCGATGGTGGCCTTCATCTCCGCCACCTTGGCCTCGGCCTGTTGCTGGTCGGCCGCGGTCCTGTCCCAGTCCATGCGAGAGATGATGCCTTGCCTGGCCAGCTCCAGGTTCCGGGCGTAGTTCGCTCGGGTCAATTCGAGCTGGGCTTCCGCTTCAGCCAGCTGGGCGCGCTCCTGCTGGGTGTCCAATTGCACCAGGATGTCGCCCGCTTTCACCCATTCGCCGGACTCGAAGGTGATCTTGTCCACGATGCCGGGCAGGTCCGCGGCCACGGTCACGCCGCGCACCGGGACGACGCTTCCGATGGCATGGAGCGTCGCCGGCCAGTCCTCCTGGTGGGCGACGATGGTGGTCACCGCCTCGGGAGGCGGCTGGAACGAGGCGTGGGCCGCGATCTCCGCCTTCACCTGCCGAAACTTCACAAAGCCCAGGCCCGTGAGCAGCGCTGCCGTCACGGACAACATCAGGATCATTCGTTTAGCCATACCGACCTTTACGACTGCTAGCTGACACGACCAACAGTGCGGGGCTCGTATCTTAAATGGAGACTCACAAAATCAGATTTCCTGGATTGGGAAAAAGATTCGTAGTTTATCGGAAAGTCACATTCACCGGGCGTGATGATCAACAGGAGCGGCCGTGTCATCCGACTGCTCGCCCTTATGAGCAGGGTCGGTGCGTCTCCTTGTGATAGCTGGGGACGTCGGTGCGCTTGAAGGTCAACTGGAACCTGTACCCGCCTGCATCCTGCTGCCAGCGCCCCTGCACCTCGGTGAAATCGTAGGGGCCGAAAGTGCAGTGATAAGTGAGCTGGAGGGCGGGTAGCTCGACGGTGTACACATCGGTGACGAAATGGGTGACCGGCGGTCTTGGGTCGGCTTCGGTGGATAGCAAGACCGCGGCTTCGCGGGTATCCGGCGACCAGCCTGCAAAATGGACGGTGCGGGTGGGGGGCATCGGTTGCTGCTTGCTTTGGGCGTCCAAGCGCTCAGCGAAATCGGTGTGCTCACCGGTTTCCAGGTCTACCAAGAGAAGCTTGTACTGGTCCTGGATTGTGACGAAGTGTCCGTCCGCCGACCACGGACGGAGCTTCTCCTCGGCGTATTCGGGATAGAGCGCGACCAGGGAGACGTTCGGATCGGGATCGATCCGATAAGAGCGCTGCTTGTGCCCGTCGAAGTAGAAGAGGCCGCATTCCGGCGAGGGGATGCCGTCGGCACACCATCGGGCATAGAGGGCGCGATCCGGGTCCTTCGGGCTGGGGACCAACCCGTTCAGGTACTCGCCGATCTTGTTGCCGCGAAAGTAGAGCGTCTGCCTGGTCCCGGTGTGTCCAAAGCCCTCGGTCCGGTAGGCCTTGATGGTGAAGTTGCCGACGGTCTCCGACCCGCTCGGCAGGTAGACGATGCCGAGCACCCGTGTCAGCAGGATCCACACGAACGCGCCGACGACGATGAGGACGACGGCCGATCCTGCGAAGATCAGGTGTCGTGTCACCGCCATTCAGCCTCGTCGGAAGCACTCCCGGCGCGTGCGCGCAGGCTTAATCGTTCTCGAAACGGCTCCCTGGTTTCGCCGACGCAGCTGCGGCGGCAACCCCCTGCGCCTTCTTCCATTCCTGCTCGCCGATCACCTTGACCTGGGGCAGCGCCTTCTTTTGCAGGTCAGCATTGAGAGCGGGCAACTGCTTATCGGCGAACTGGGTGAAATCCTTGATGACGTCCTCGAGTTCGCGGGCAAGGACGTCGGTGCGCGCGACCTGCGAATCGGTGGGACGTCCGGCATATTGATTGACGTCGCCGTAGAGCCCGCCGAGATACTCGCGCAGGCGCTCCTCGCCGGTGATCATGCCGCCTTCCTTGGTGGCGACGATCTTGGAGCGGATGGCATCGGCCTGGCCGGCAAAGGCTGCCAGGCGGGCGCGAAGCGGATCCTTCTCGCCAAGCTTTGCGGCGCGGCCCTGGGCGGCGTCGCGCACGCCGACGATGGCGTCCACCGCCCAGCTCATGTGGTTCAGCAGACCGGTGAGCCGCGTGGCCAGATCGAACTGCGCCTTGCGGTCCTCTGGCCCGTACTTCGCCCGCGGATCGGGCACTACCTGGAGCTTGCTGGTGTACACCTTGTCGCCCTTGGAAAGCTTGAGCGTGTATTCACCGGACAGCGCACGGACGCCCTGGGTCGCTCCGAACATGATCGCGGCCGCCGGCGGGACCTTGGGAGCCGGCAGGCGCATGCTCCATGTGGCTGAGTTCACGCCCCGGTGCTTGCTGGTGGGAACGGTGTCCACCAGCTTGCCCTGCGCATCGAAGACCTCGAGTTTCAGGTCGCCGAATATGTGACGGCTGCGCTGGTAATAGAAGATGGAGGCGTTGGTCGGGCGTTCCGGGCCGCTGTAGGAGTTATCGCCCTCGGGCCAGCTGGCGTCCGCCTGGATGCGCTGCACAGCCGGAGGAAGCGGAAGGAAGCCGGCCTCTTCCTCCATGAGCTGCGGCGTGAGCGCGCGGTAGGGAGAGATGTCGTCCACGATCCAGATGCCGCGTCCGTGAGTGGCCAGCACCAGGTCGGAGGTGACGGGGTGGACGACGATGTCCCGCACCGCGACCGCCGGGAAGCCGGTGGCCTTGTACTGGGCCCAGCGCTGTCCGCCATCGATGGAGATCCACAGACCGAACTCGGTGCCCAGGAACAGCAGGCCGGCGTTCCTGGTGTCCTCTTTGATGACGTGGGCGTAGCCGCGCACGCCCTCGACCGGAAGCGCCTGCCAGGTCTGTCCGTAGTCGGAGGTCTTGTAGACATGCGGAGTCATGTCGCCCTGCATGTGGCGGTCGAAGGTGGCGTAGGCAGTGGCTTCGTCGAAACGGCTCGCCTCCACCCAGGAGACGATCGGGGAAACGCCGGCCCCCTGGACGTTCCTGGTGACGTTCGTCCAATTCTTGCCGCCATCGCGCGTGATCTGCACGTTGCCGTCGTCGGTCCCCACCCAGATGAGCTGCGCGTTCCTGGGCGACTCGCTGATGGAGTAGACAGTGGTGTTCATCTCGGCGGCGGAGTTGTCGACGGTGACGCCGCCGGACTCCTCCTGCTTCTGCTTTTCGGGATCGTTGGTCGAGAGGTCGGGCGAGATGCGCTCGAAGGACTGGCCGTGGTCGCGCGAGCGGAACAGGAACTGGCAGCCCAGGTAGAGCGTGTTCTTGTCGTTCGGACTGACCTGGATGGGCGTGTTCCAGTTACAGCGCATCTTCTTCTCGCCGTACTGGGGATAGGGCTTGATGACGCGCTGTTCGTGGGTCCAACGGTTGATGCGCCCGATCTCGCCGCCCTGGGCCTCGGCATAGACGTAGTTGGGGTCCGATGGGTCCTGCCACATCCAGAAGCCATCGCCGCCATACATATTCTCCCAGCGCGCATTGGTGACGCCGCCGGGGAAAGACGAGTCGCCCACCCACGAGCTGTTGTCCTGCAAGCCGCCGTAGACGTGGTAGGGGTCGGAATCGTCCACACTGACGTGGTAGAACTGCGAGACCGGCAGGTTGAGCAGGTGTTCCCAGCGATTGCCGCCGTCGCCGCTCCGCCACAGGCCACCGTCGTCGCCGGCGACGATGAAGTTGGTATTGCCCGGATCGATCCAGAGATCGTGGAAATCGCCGTGTGCCGAGCGGGAGACGCGGCTGAAGCTGCGTCCTCCGTTGGTGCTCAGAAGCAGCGGCCCATCCGGTTTGAAGATCTTGTTGGGGTCCTTGGGATCGACGATGAGGTTCGCGAAATAGAAGGGCCGCCAGACCATGTACTGGCTGGCGTCTCCCTTTTTCCAAGTCTGGCCGCCGTCGTCGGAGCGGAAGAGCCCGCTCTTTTTGCTCTCGATCATGGCGTAGACGATCTTCGGGTCGGAGGGCGCGACGGCCAGCGCGATGCGGCCGTAGGGCTTCTCAGGAAGACCTTTTGCGTTGGCGTCGGTCAGCTCGGTCCAGTGGTCACCGCCGTCGGTGGACTTGAAGATGCCGCTGCCCGGGCCGCCGGAGCGGAAAGTCCAGGCTTGGCGGCGGAAATCCCAGGTGGAAGCAAAGATGGTGCCGGGCTGCTGCGGGCTCGAGGCCAGCATGGCGCAACCGGTCGACGGGTTGGCGCCGGCCAGCACCTTGCGCCAGGTCTTGCCGCCGTCGGTGGTCTTGTACACGCCGCCGGCGTCACTGTCGTTCCACAGGTGGCCGGTGGCGCAAGCCAGCACAGAGTTGCCGTCCTTGGGGTCCACCAGGATCTTGGCGATGTGCTCGGAGTCCTTCAGCCCCATGTTGTTCCAGGTCTCGCCGCCATCCACGGACTTGTAGATCCCGTCGCCGACGGAAACGCTGTTGCGCACCCAGGATTCGCCGGTGCCGACCCAGACGATCTTGGAGTTGGTGGGATCGATGGTGACCGCGCCGATGGATTGAACGTCCTCGTTGTCGAAGACGGAGCGGAAGCTAGTGCCGCCATCGAGCGACTTCCACACCCCTCCGCTGGCCGCGGCCGCGAAGACCGTGGTGCGTCCATTCTCGGTGACCGCCGCCACGGCAGCGATGCGTCCGCTCATCATGGCCGAGCCGATGTTGCGTGCCGGCAGACCGGAGACGGTCGCAGCGTCGAACTTCACCGGGCGCGGGGGCGCGGATTGCGCCAGCGCGGCCACGCTCACCAACAACATAAGAATGCAGGGCCACAGGTTCGAAGAACTCATCAGTTTCCGCGAATCAGCTCTCATCTCTAGAAATCCTTTCTTCAATGTCGGGTGCGAGCCCGGCGGCTCTTACTTGTGAGGAGCCGGGGAGGCCGCCGGGGGCTTGCCTTTTTCCTTGGCGGGAGGCTCGGGATGCTTCTGCGGCGAGGCCGCGGCCGGAGCCGCCGGCATCTTGAAGGCAGAGTCGGGGATCTCCACGTTGGCTTCGATCTTGTCGATGGTGATCTTGACCTCGGCGGGCGCATTCACCGATCCCGCTTCCAGCGCGAACGGGAAATAAACGCCCGCGACCTGCTTATACGAGCCGAAGTTCTCGACGCGCTCGCGCACCGAGCCGCGGATGAACTCGTGGGTCTCGGTGCGGATCTCGAGGCCGGTGTCGGGATCGAGGAAGTAATAGATGAAGTCGCCGTTCTTGAGCGTGACCTTCAGACGGTAGGCATCGTCACCGTCCACGGTGGCGTGGCCGAGATACTCGATGGTGTTGCCCTTGGCCTGGTAGTCGACCAGCGGCCCGTAGAAGTCGGCTTCCTCGACGAAGCCGCGGAGCTGGTCCTCGCCCATCAGTTCGGGATCCTTGCGTCCCTGGAAGGGAGAGATCTGCCAGCCGGTGCTGCCGTCATAGGCCTGGATACGCGACATGCCCTGGATGGTCAGTGAGTCGCGCAGAAACTCCGGCGCCTTGCGCTCCTGGCTGAGCAGCGCGTTGAAACTGCCGTCACTGGTCTCGAGCTTGCCGCTCATGCGCAGCGACTTGATGGCCTTGATCTTCTCCACCCCGCCCTTGGCGGCGAGGTTCCTGGCCACTAATTCCTCGGCGGTCTGCGCAACCGCCCCACTCACGCTACAGAGTACCGCCACTAACACACAAAGCCATCCACGCATGGTGGCTCCTTTCGACGATAACGCCCTCACATGGAATGGACCCAAGTGCGGGAGGGCCTCGCAGTTTACACCTCGGAAGATACTTCCGCATCTTGAGACTGGATGGAACATGGCGGCTGCCCGCAGGTAGACGCCATCGACCGATCTTCTGTCGCGACCGGGCTGACGTTCATTCATAGCGAAGGGCGACCACGGGATCGAGGCGGGAGGCCTTCACCGCGGGGTACATGCCGAAGAACAAGCCCACGCTGGTGGCCACGCTGACGCCCAGGATGATGGACCACACGGGTACGAACGTCGGTAAGCTGGGGACCAAGACGCGGATCAGCCCGCTGATGCCGAATCCGACTCCGACGCCGATAAGGCCTCCGACCATGGCCAGCACCATCGCCTCGGTAAGGAACTGCCAGGTGATGTCACGGCGCCGGGCTCCGAGCGCTTTGCGGACGCCGATCTCCCGGGTGCGTTCGGTCACGCTGACCAGCATGATGTTCATCACCCCGACACCGCCGATCATCAAGCCCACCGAAGCGATCACGGTGATGGCGAGGGCGACCATGCCGACCAGGTTATGGAACTCGCGGATGATGGAGTCGGAGGTGTTGAAATCGAAATCGTCGGGCTTGTCGAAGGGAACCTTGCGGCTGCGGCGCAGGATCTCGCGCACCTGGTCGATGGTGTTGGGCAACTGGCCGGGCAGGGCCTCGACGCGGATGCCATGGTCCTTGGCAAGGGGGAAAAGCTTGCGGAAGGTCCAGTAGGGGATCACGACGCGGCGGTCGCTGGAGTCGGGACCGCCCAGGCCACCTTTGGGTTTTTCGAACACCCCGACGACGCGGAGCGTGTGGCCGTCGACACTGACCTCCTTGTCCACCGCGCTGGTGTTGGGGAACAGGTTCTTGGCGATGTCGTCGCCGATGACCGCGATCTCCTGGCGGTGGATGTTCTCGGCCTCGGTGAACGGCCGTCCGTCGCGGACCACCGCATTGGCGTACACGGAGAAGAACTCGCCGGTGGTGCCACGGAAGTCGAGTCCGGAGACCTCGTCGTTGGAATTCCGCACCCAGTCCAGTTGCGGGCTGAACAGCGAGACGGTGACGTTGGCGCAGGATTTGCATCCGTCGCGAACGAGGAGGAAGTCGTCGTAGGTGAGGGTCTTGCGCGCTCGTTCCTCGGCCGTAAGGCGCCCAAAGCGCGGCTGCAAGTGGTGAAAGAAAGCCGTATTGGTGCCGTAGGACTGGATGGCCTCCTGGATGTTGCGGTCAAGTCCCATCAGCAAGGCGACCACGGCGATCAGGGTAGTCACGGCGACGGTGATGCCCAGCACGGTGAGGAAGGAGCGCAGCTTGTTGTCACGCAGCGTCTCCAGCGCCATGCCCACGTTCTCGCGAAGGTCGCGGCGGGCAAGAGCCCGCCTGAGTCGTGTGACCTGGGAGTTCATGTTTCGGCCCTCAGCGCTGCGATCGGATCCAGGCGCGCCGCCTTCAAGGCAGGCCAGATGCCGAAGAACAGGCCGACCACGGTGGAAACCGTTACCGACAGGATGACCGCACCCAACGGCGTGCGCATGGGCATGGAAGTGGTCGCGGCCACGAGTTGGGTGAGCATCAGGGCTGCGGCCACGCCGAACAGCCCGCCGATCGCCGCCATCACCGACGACTCGACCACGAATTGCAGCAGGATGTCGAAGCGGCGGGCGCCCAGGGATTTCCGTATGCCGATCTCGTGCGTCCGCTCGGTGACGGAGGCGAGCATGATGTTCATGATGACCACGCCGCCGATCACCAGGAAGACGGAAACGATGCCGATGGAGGCGGTGGCCAGCCCACCGAAGATCTGGTTCCAGAGGCCGGTGACGGACTCGCTCTCGATGATGCCGAAGGCATCAGGGTCGGCGAACTGCTGGTGACGCCGGGCGCGCATCAGGGCGCGCGCCTGGTCCTTCGCCTGTTCCATCACCGAAGGGGAGGCCGACTTGATGCCTACCCAAAGACCGGCATCATCCGGCGGCGATTCGCCCCAGATCTTCTGCATGGTGGTCAGGGGGATGTAGACGAACGCATCCTGGCTCTGGCCGAAGGCAGAGCCCACCTTCTCGGCCACGCCCACCACCTCGAAGCTGGAGCCGCCGATGCTGATGATCTTGCCCAAGGGATCGACGTGCGGGAACAGGCGGTCGACGAGGTCGGTCCCGATGAAGGCCGCCGGCACGCGCCTCTTGTACTCAGTCTCGGTGAAGAAGCGGCCGAATTCGACCTTGTTGGTGGAGATGTCGATGATGTTGGCGGTGGCGCCGCGGACGGTGACGTCATCCACGCTCTCGTTGCCGGCCCGCACTTTCATGGTGCGCCAGTCCTGCGCCCCGACCGCCGCCGCCAGCGTGACGTGCTCGGTGAGGTAGTCGAAGTCATCGAGGGTCATCTTGCGATTGTGGCGGCGCGCCTGCAGCAGGTCCTTGGCGTTGGTGATGATGGGGAAGCGGGTGACGTAGAAAACATTGACGCCGAAGTTGGCCAGCCGCTCGGCCACGTAGGTGTTCAGGCCATTGACGGCCGAAACCACCCCGATCAGGGCGGTGACCGCAATGATGACCCCGAGCAGGGTCAGGAACGAGCGGAGCTTGTGGGCCCAGAGCGTCTCGAGAGCGATGGAGGCGGGTTCGCGGATCAGCAGCCGTCGTCGGGCCATAGCTCCCCTTATGCTTGAGTTACGTCTTTGCGGGGACCGGAGTTCCCCGATCCTATGAAATATCTGACGGTCGAGGCCCGCGATTGTAACGCCGTATGTGGGGGACAAAAAGGTGGCCCGGAGGCACACTGGTCCGGACCAGGGTCGGTCTTAGGGCTATTCCGCGAACATCAGCTGCTTGGCGCGCTCGGCGGCCTTGACCACCGCCTTGATCAGGGTCACCCGCAGCTTGCCTTCCTCCAGCTCGAGGATGCCGTCGATGGTGCAGCCGGCGGGCGTGGTGACGGCGTCCTTGAGCAGTGCCGGGTGGTCGCCGGTCTCGAGCACGACCTGGGAGGCGCCGAGTGTGGTCTGCGCCGCCATGAGCGTAGCGATGTCGCGCGGCAGCCCCACCTTCACCCCCGCTTCCGCGAGCGATTCCAGGATGATGTAAATGAATGCGGGGCCGCTGGCCGAGAGCCCGGTGACCGCATCCATGTGCTTCTCGTCCACGAAAACGGTCCGGCCCACGGTCTCGAACAGCACCCGCGCGATGTCGAGATGCGATTGGTCGGCGCTGGCGCCCTTGCAGATGCCGGTCATGCCGCTACCTACCATGCACGGGGTATTGGGCATGGCGCGTACCACCGGCACGCCAGCCGCAAGCCGCGATTGCATGTAGCTGGTCGGCACCGACGCTGCCACCGAGATGACGAGTTGCTTCTTGGTGACTTCGGGAGCGATCTCTTCCAGGACGGCCCCGACCGACGGCGGCTTCACGCAGATAAGGATGATGTCGGCGCCGCGTGCCGCCTGGCGATTGTCGGTCCCGACGGCGATGCCCAGCGACTTGCTACGGGACGCCGCGGTGTCGGAGTGCGCGACCGAGCCGCGAGCGTGTTCCGGCTTGAGTCCCTTGCGGAGCAGGGCCTGGAGCAGGATGCTGCCGATCTTGCCGGCGCCGATCACCGCCACGCGCTTGTCGCGCAGGAGCTCCTGCACGCCGGCGAGTTTGCTATTCACAGTCTTTGGTTTTGCCACGGTTCCAGCTCTCTCCCATTTTGGGTTCAAAGCCTCTTATCGTGCTTCAGGGACGTTCGCGAGAGCGCGATCGTTGGTCGGAGAAATTTCTATCCTGGGCATCGAAATTCTCGATTGTACTTTCCACACGGCGGAGTCCCACACTGGAGCATCTCGCAGCGCGATGCCGGTCGCGCAGAGTAACCCTCGTCAACTTGGAGTACCGTGTGTCGACCCACAACATCGCAGGACTGCCCCCTGCACAAGGATTGTACGACCCACGGCACGAGCACGACGCCTGCGGCATCGGCTTTGTGGCCAGCGTCCGCGGGGAGAAGAGCCACGACCTCATCGAGAAGGGCATCCAGGTCCTGCTGAACCTGACTCACCGGGGCGCATGCGGCTGCGACCCGGACACCGGCGACGGTGCCGGCGTCCTCATTCAGGTCCCCCACAAGTTTTTCGCGCGGGAGTGCGGCCGGCTGGGGTTCGCGCTGCCCGCCCCGGGACAGTACGGGGTCGCCATGGTGTTCTTTCCGGTGGAACGTCACCAGCGGCTGAGCTGCGAAGGCATCCTGGAACGCATCGTGCGCGAGGAGGGACTCGCAGTGCTGGGCTGGCGCGATACGCCGATCGATGGCTCCGCCATCGGACGGATCGCCCGCGCGTCGCAGCCCTACATCCAGCAGTTGTTCGTGGGACGCGGCGTGGACATGGATGAGGATGCGTTCGAGCGCAAGCTATACGTCGTGCGCAAGCGTGCCGAGACAGAAGTCGCGGCCAGCGACATCCCCGACAAGGCCTTCTTCTACATTCCGTCACTGTCGGCGCGCACCATCGTCTACAAGGGCCTGCTGCTGGCGCCGCAGATCGCGCATTTTTATCAGGAGTTGTCGGATCCTGACGTGGAGAGCGCGCTGTGCATGGTCCACCAGCGCTTTTCGACCAACACGTTCCCCAGTTGGCCGCTGGCGCACCCGTACCGCTACGTGGCGCACAACGGCGAGATCAACACGCTGCGCGGCAATGTGAACTGGATGCACGCGCGGCAGTCGATACTCCAGTCCCCGCTATTCGGCGACGACCTGAAGAAGCTCTTCCCCATCATCGCGCCCGGAGGCAGCGACTCCGCGAATCTGGACAATGCGGTCGAGCTGCTCCTGCAGGCCGGCCGCAGCCTGCCGCACGCCATGGCCATGCTGATCCCCGAAGCCTGGGCTGGCAATCCGCACATGGACCCGGAGAAGCGCGCGTTCTACGAATACCACGCGTCGCTGATGGAGCCGTGGGACGGGCCCGCGGCCATCGCCTTCACCGACGGCCGAGTGATCGGGGCCACGCTGGACCGCAACGGCCTGCGACCCGGCCGCTATGTCGTCACCGAGGACGGCCTGGTGGTGATGGCGTCGGAGGCGGGCGCCCTCCCGGTCGCGCCGGAACAGATCAAGAAGAAGGGCCGCCTTCAGCCAGGGAAGATGTTCCTGGTGGACACCGTCGAGGGCCGCATCATCCCCGACCGGGAGATCAAGCAGCAATTGGCGGCACGGCAGCCATACGCCCGGTGGCTGGAAGAGAACCAGATCACGCTCGACCATCTCCCCGAGCCCATCCGCTTCCACGGTTCGGACCACCCCACCATCGTGCGCCGGCAACGCGCCTTCGGCTATACCGACGAAGACGTGAAGATGATCCTCACGCCCATGGCATCGGATGGCGCGGAGCCGGTCGGCTCCATGGGCACCGACACGCCGCTGGCGTGCCTGTCGGACAAGCCGCAGCCGCTGTTCAACTATTTCCGGCAACTGTTCGCGCAGGTCACCAATCCTCCCATCGATCCCATCCGCGAGGAGATGGTGATGTCGCTCATCAGCTTCGTGGGGACCGAGCGCAACATCCTGGACGAGACGCCGCTGAACTGCCACACGCTGAAGCTGCCGCATCCCACCCTCACCAACCGCGACCTGGAGAAGCTGCGGCGGGTGTCGCGCGGTGATCTGCTGGCGGCCACGCTGCCCACGCTGTTCCGGGCGGGGGAAGGCTGCGCCGGTCTGGAGAGCGCACTGGAAGAGCTGGGGCGGCGCGCGTCGCTTTCCGTGAAGTCCGGCTACACCCTGCTGATCCTCTCCGACCGCGGCGTGGACGAGACCTACGCTCCGATCCCATGCTTGCTGGCGCTGGCCGCTGTCCACAACCGGCTGGTGCGCGAAGAGACGCGCACCCAGGTGGCGCTGATCGTGGAGTCCGGCGAGCCGCGCGAGGTCATGCACTTCGCCCTGCTGATGGGCTACGGCGCCAGCGCGGTGAATCCGTACCTGGCCATCGAGACGCTGGAGGACCTAACTGCTCGCGGGAATCTGTCTGAGGGCGTCATCTTCGAGGACGCGCTGGCGAATTTCAAGAAGGCCGTGAACAAGGGCCTGCTGAAGACGTTCTCGAAGATGGGGATCTCGACCCTGCAAAGCTACCAGGGCGCTCAGGTCTTCGAGGCGCTGGGGCTGAGCAAGGAGCTGGTGGACCGCTACTTCGCGGGCACCACCTCGCGCATCGGCGGCATCGACCTCGAGGTGCTGGCACGCGAAGCGCAGATGAAACACGAGCACGCCTTCCGCGCACCCACGCTCTCCGAGACCGAGCTGACCATCGGCGGCAACTATCACTACCGTGTCAATGGCGAGCGTCACCTGCTGAACCCGGTGACCGTCAGCAAGCTGCAGCACGCGGTGCGCGGCTCCAACTTCAGCACCTTCCAGGAATATGCCGACCTGATCGACGACCAGAGCCGTGCCCTTTGCACCCTGCGCGGGCTGATGAAGGTCCGCGAAGCGGAAAGGCCGGTCCCGCTGGAAGAAGTAGAGCCCGCGAAGGAGATCGTGAAACGCTTCACCACCGGTGCGATGTCGTTCGGCTCCATCAGCAAGGAAGCGCACGAGACGCTCGCCATCGCCATGAATCGTATCGGAGGCAGATCGA
>Ga0335082_10006605_pt1 | contig 12644 bp, 6 predicted proteins | sample Lox_Sample_41_FD_206718 | JGI IMG/M metagenome (GOLD analysis project Ga0335082, IMG submission 206718) | Soil microbial communities from Loxahatchee National Wildlife Refuge, Florida, United States - Lox_Sample_4.1 | ecosystem: Environmental > Terrestrial > Soil > Wetlands | place: USA: Florida... | reverse complement strand
TCGAATTCGCTGAAACTGATCGCCTGGAGTTAAGTCTCAGTGAGCCGGTAGCCTTTGATGGCCACCGGCCTTCACCTAAGTTTCTCCTTGAGCCGGCAATATTCGTGTGCGCTCGCTCACGCTCGCGGCTCAGCATCGGCTTGAATTCGCAGCACCCCAAGAGTCAGGGACCTGTTTCATTGGTGAATCCACTTCGGAATCACGACCCTAGCGCGGCCGCGCCGCGTAGAGGCCCGATTGCGTCAGGATGAACAGCGTCTTGCCGTCCTTTCCGCCGAATAGGATTTGGAGCGGACGCTCGGGGACTCGGATGACATCGATCTGCTTGCCCGACGGGTTGTAGACGAAGATCTGCCCGGCCGCCAGGTAGACGTTGCCGTCCGAGTCCTGGGCGAGGTTCTCGCCTCCCTGCTCGGCAAACAATCGGACATCGGAGAGCGTTCCGTCGGCGTTGATCTTTCCGCGGTACGTCCGTTGCTCCGATTCGTTGGTCACGTAGAAAGGGCGCGCCGCGTCCGCTCTTACTAAGCCGTACGCCTGGATGATATAGGCCCACTTATAGCCGAGATGCGGTGGTCCTTGAACAAACACGTCATCGGCGGGAATGAACAACGTGCGGTCCGGCGACACATACTGGTACCGCTTCCGCTTTGTCATCAGCTTCAGGAACATCTGGTCGAGAGAGACATACTCGTAGGTGTCGGTCGACAGCGTATTCGTGAAATCGCCGTTCACCCAGTAATTCACCGGCAGCACCGCGGTCATACCCGCGCGCTCGGCGGCGGGCTCGCGTTCCAGCACATTAATCTCGTCCTCCGGCCCGTCAGGCCGGAAAGAATAAACCGCCATCTTCGGGCCGCCCGAAGAGACGACAAGCAGGTTGCCCGCTTTGTCAAAGACAAGGTTCACGGGATCGAGCGGGTTGTCGCGGATGATGGACAGGTCCTTCGTTTCCGGCGTCCACCGATAGATCCGGCTCCAGTGTGGATCGACGAAGTACAGGCGGCCCGCCGCGTCCACCGCCCCGCCCGAGACGTTGTAGAACCCGCCGGCAAGCTTCTCGACGGCTGTCTTTGATGGCCGCGCCGGCGAGCGCTCTCCGGTTACGTTCAGGAACGCGAACTCGCGGTCCCGTACTTCCTCGTTCAACTTCGGATCGAGAATGCAGGTCCCATAGGAGAACTTGCTCGAGCGCGCGTATTGGGTACAATCCTCGCCTTCGGGGCAGTACCAGGCCGAGCTGTTGCTGTCGACGTGCACGTTGCGGAACCGGATGTCACTCGACTCCGTGACGCGAATCGAGTAGGGGAAAGGCCGGTAGCCGCGGACAACCCGATACCCGTGAAAGTTCGCGATGGTGATGTTCTTCGACCGGCTGATCTCGAGCGACGAGGCCGACTCGCTCTCGCCGCGCTCTCCTTCGGTCTGCAGGGCGTAGAAGTCCCAGTTTTCCACCTGGTCGAGCTTGACCTCGGTACGCACGTGGTGTTCGCTCGACAGCTCGTAGACGCGGCCCGGCGTCTTAGTGTCCGAAACATAAAGACCCGTCTGCGCGAACGTGCTCGGCGTCCAGATGTTGGCGAATGTGCCGCCGCCTCCGTGAGTAATCCACAGACTGGGATACTGGCTGTCCCATTTGCGCCGGGGATCGGGGTCGCCGCTCAGATTGACGTTGTACGGATTCTCGCGTTTGCCATTCGGTCCGCGGGTGCCGTGCCCTCCCAGGAACCGGACGTCGTCCATCACCGAGTCTTTGCCGGACATCCACAGGGCTCCGACGGCGAGGCTGTTCGCGCCGCCCGTGTGAAGGCCGATGCCCGTCACGAAGTTCGTGCCGCCCTTCGGCGCCAGCAGCAGGGGCCGCGGAGCGCCAGGCCCTTGGAAGGCCGCCGTTCCGTCGAGAATGTCGAACTGCGTCTGGTCGGGGTGCAGTCCGATGAGGACAGAATCGGGACGCAGAGTGAGAGTGTCGCTGACTGCGTAGTTGCCCGACGGAATGTACAACACGCGATGCTCGGCGATAGCTTTCTGAATTGCGGCCGTTTCATCGGTGACCCCGTCGCCCTTGAGACCGAGCGAGCGCAGGTTGACCCACGTGTCCATCGGAGGCAGGTTCGGAATGACGTTCGGCGACCGCGGCGGCAGGCTCTTCAACGGCACGGCGTCGAAGCTGGTCTTGATTTCGCCGACGGCGCCGAGCCCCGCGAGCGTCAGCCCGTGAGAGAAAGTCTTCACCGTGTAAATCTCGCCCGGTCCGGCAAGCTGACGCCCGCTCTCGCGAAACCGGACAAACACCGGCACCTTGCGGCAGGCGGCATCTTCGAGGTTGATCTCCGTCATCCGGCTGTTTTCGTTGCTCACGATGACGGCCGGACCGCTGATGTTCTCAAACAGCGAGTCTTTTACCCAGAGCTGATCGGAGTATCGCGGGTCGATCGCGATGGCCGTTGGGACATTGCGAAACTCCGTGTGCACCACCGTGAGGCCCGCTTCGTTCTCGCGGATGGCCGCTTCCCGCTGGCCATCGAACGTCGAGTCGATCAGCGTGAACTGCCAGGCCGGCGACGGCTTTTTGGTGAGAATGCCGTAGCGCCCGCCGTAGAAGTGCAGGTCCTCGGCTTCGTTGCCGACATCGTTGAGACCCGCGAGCGCGGAGCCCAGGCGGAAGTCCATGTGCGCCAGGTAGCCGTGCTGCGCCACGTGGAAGCGGATGGCAACCGCGGCCGCGTTGTCGTTGCCGATTTCGAAGTCGATGTTGCTCATCGCCGAGTAGAACGTGCCCGGGTTGGCGTCGGCGATTTTGGGATTGAACGGAACCGTGCCCGGAGGGGGCGGCGGCAGGCGGAAACCGCCAGTCCGCATCGGCGGCATGCCGGCGAAGAAGAACATCGTCCCCATGCCTTTCTGAAAGCCGGGGGTGCTGTCGGCCAGCACGAATACGGGACGCGTCTCGCCGTAGCCGATCAAACGGATGCCCGGCCAGACGTAGATCGTGCGCGTGATTCGATAGCGGCCCGTCGGGATGAAGAGAATCCCCTCGCCCGTCGTTTCCTGGACGCGGTCAATCGCCGCCTGCACGGTCGCGCTGTCGTCCGCGCTGCCGTCGCCGCGAACGGGGAACTTGTCCGGCATCAGGTAGACCGCCTTAGGGTCGTCCAGCCGGGTCTTGTAATAGGATGCTGCGCTTAGAGAAAGAGTGAATACGATGCCAAGCAGAATGAATCTCATTACCCGGTCATCATATGACTTTGCAAAGGAGCGGCCGGCGCCGCAATTCCTGCTATCATCAGCAACCATCATGTTTCGGCTGTTACCTGTAGGGTTGCTTCTTTCCTTCCTCGCCTCTGCCCAGCTACCCGTCGGCGCGCTTCGCTGGCGCTGCATCGGGCCGTTTCGCGCGGGCCGCACGGTGGGAGCCGCCGGCATCCGCACCCAACCTAATACGTTCTTCATTGGCGTCAACAATGGCGGCGTCTGGAAGACCACCGACGCCGGTCGCACGTGGCAGCCCATCTTCGACGACCAGCCCACCGGGTCCATTGGCGATCTCGCCGTGGCGGCGTCGAATCCCGACGTCATTTATGTTGGCAGCGGTGAAGGACTCCAGCGGCCCGACCTCTCGACCGGCGACGGCATTTACAAATCCACCGACGGCGGCAAGACGTGGCGCAATACCGGCCTTCACGACGCGCAGCAGATCGGCGGCATCGCCATCGATCCGGCCAATCCGAATCGAGTCTTTGTCGCCGCGCTAGGCCACCCCTACGGACCCAATACCGAGCGAGGCGTCTACCGCACCATCGACGGCGGCCAAACCTGGCAGCGCGTCTTATATAAGGATGAAAATACCGGAGCGATCCAGGTGGAGTTCGATCCAACGAATCCCAAAATTCTGTACGCCGACCTCTGGGCCGCGCGCCAGGGGCCATGGGAAAACGGCGCGTGGTCTGGCCCGACCAGCGGCCTCTACAAATCAACCGATGGCGGAGATACCTGGCGTCAGCTCACCAAGGGGCTTCCCACCTTCGAGCAGGGCCTTGGCCGCATCGGGTTCGGGATCTCTTTCAGCAATCCGCGCGTCATTTACGCCACGGTGGAGGCCAACCCGCAAACCGGCGGCATCTACCGCAGCGATGATGCCGGCGAATCGTGGCAGCGCGTGAGCTCCGAAGCCCGCACCTGGGGCCGCGGCTCCGACTTCGCCGAAATCCGGCCTCACCCGAAGAACCCTGAGACCGTCTACGTCGCCAACACTGCTTCGTACGTCTCCACCGACAGCGGCAAGACCTTCAAAGGCTTTAAGGGCGCCCCCGGCGGCGACGACTATCACCGCATGTGGATCAACCCGAACAACCCCGACATCATGCTCTTCGCCACCGACCAGGGCGCCACCATCACGGTGAATGGCGGCCTGACGTGGAGTTCCTGGTATAACCAGCCGACGGCGCAGTTTTACCACGTCATCACCGACAACCAGTTCCCCTATTGGGTGTACGGCGGCCAGCAGGAGAGCGGCTCGGCGGGCGTCGCAAGCCGCGGCGACTACGGCGCCGTCACTTGGCGCGACTGGCGCACGGTCGGCGTCGAGGAATATGGCTATGTCGCCCCCGATCCACTCGACCCGAACATCGTCTACGGCGGCAAGATCACCCGCTTCGACAAGCGCACGGGACAGGTCCAGAACATTGCTCCCGAGATTCTGCGAAGCGGGAGATACCGCTTCCTCCGCACTGCGCCGGTTCTCTTTTCACCGGTCGATGGGCACATTCTGTATTTCGCCGGCAATGTCCTCTTCAAAACGACAAACGGCGGCGAGAAATGGGACGTGATCAGTCCCGACCTCAGCCGCGAGAAGCCCGACGTGCCGGAATCCATCGGCGTCTTTCGCACGGCGGACCTCGCCACCATGCCTCGCCGCGGCGTCATCTACACCGTCGCTCCGTCCTATCAGGACGTGGATACGATCTGGGCCGGCACGGACGACGGTCTCATCCATATCACTCGCGATGGCGGCAAGACCTGGACCAACGTCACTCCTCCTGATCTCACCGCGTGGAGCAAGGTCTCCGTGATAGACGCCTCTCGCTTCGACAACAACTCCGCTTATGCCGCCGTGAACTGTTTTCGCCTCGATGATCTTCGGCCCCACATCTATCGCACGCACGACGGCGGCAAGACCTGGCAGCAGGCCGTGAACGGAATTCCCACCCATGAAGTTGTCAACGCCGTTCGCGAAGATCCGAAGCGCAAGGGACTGCTCTTCGCGGCCACCGAGCGCGCCGTCTATTTCTCGCTCGACGACGGCGACCACTGGCAGTCCCTGCGGAACAACATGCCCGCCACCTCCATCCGCGACATCGTCATCCACGAGGATGATATTGTCGCCGGAACCCACGGCCGCTCGTTCTGGATTCTCGACAACATCACTCCGCTGCGTCAGTGGACCGGGACCTCTGACGTGGCTCTGTTCGAACCACAGACCGCCTACCGTGTCCGCCGCAGCGTCAACACAGATACGCCGATTCCACCCGAAGAGCCGATGGGCGAGAATCCGCCCGACGGAGCCATCATCGACTACTACCTGAAAGCGGATTCCTCCACGCCGGTCGTGCTGGAAATCCTCGATCCGCAGGGACGCTCGGTGCGCCGATATTCCTCCTCAGATCCGCCCGAGAAGATCGACGAGTCCACGCAGCCATATCCAACCTATTGGTTCCGTCCACCGCGCACGCTTTTTGCCCGAGCGGGGCTTCATCGATGGGTGTGGGACCTGCGCTACACACCGCCGGCCGGCTTCCCGCGCAGTTACCCGATCTCGGCCATTTACCGCAATACACCGACTGAACCGCAAGGCCCGCTGGCGATTCCGGGTGTCTATACCGTGGTCCTCACCGCCGCGGGAACGACCACACGCCGCACATTCACGCTGAAGATGGACCCGCGCGTTGTCGCGAGCCCCGACGACATCCGCCAGATGTTCGAAGTTTCCTACGCCTGCTACGAGGGGCTGGGCAAGGTGCAAGCCGCGCAATCCGAGATGCGAGCGCTGCGGGAGAAGCTGAAAACGGCGAACAACTCGGCGTACGACGGCCAGCTCAATGAACTGGAAGGCGCGTCGTCAGGAAGAGGGCGGCGCAGCGGTGGCTCCGGTATGAGCTTCGCTGGCGTTTCCTCCGACCTCCTTGCCGTGATGAGTACCGTCGACGAGGCCGACCGGCGGCCGACATCGCAGGCCGTCGCGGCATCCGAACTCGCGCGGAAAAACCTCGACCAGGTTCTCACTCGCTGGTCGGCGTTGAAAAGCGCGGTGAAATAAGCGGCGCCTGCTTACTCATACCGCAACGAATTCACGGGATCGATCCGCGCGGCCCGCAGCGCGGGCGTCAGCACGGCCATCATCGAAACTGCCAGCAACACCGCCGGCACCGTGATGAACGTTACGAGGTCCGTCGCGCTGATCCCGTACAACAGACTCGCGGCGAATCGAGTCACGGCAAGCGAGATGGCAAGCCCGATCGCAATCCCCACGCCCGCCACGACCAGCCCTTGCCGCAGAACCAACCGCAGCACGCTCGTGCGGCCCGCCCCGATCGCCATGCGGATGCCGAACTCCCGCGTCCTTCGCCGGACGGCATAGCTCATCACGCCGTACAACCCAACTCCAGCCAGCGTCAATCCCAGGCCGCCGAAAATCGCCAGCAGCATCGCGCACAGCCGAGGCATCAGCAACGCCTGATCGAGGTGTTCCTGCATTGACTTCGAATTGAAGATCGCCATGGTGGGATCGAGCCCCGCGATCTGCTCCCGTATGGCGCGCTCCATTCGCCTGGGATTCCCGATAGTCTTCACGGCAATCGAAATCCCGAACATGCTGTTCACTTCTTCCGGCTTTGGCTCGAGGAACAGGTAAGCGATCAGGGCCGGATCTTCGCCGATGGTTCGTGACTTCGTATTGCCGGCAACCCCGATCACGGTGAACTTCCGTTTGCCCTCCACCAGGCGCCTGCCGAGTGGATCCTCGTCGCCAAACAACTTTCGCGCCATGGTTTCGTTGATGATGGCCACGTCGGCGCCATCCGTCTTCAGGTTGAACTCCCGCCCCCGCCGCAGCGGCACCTGGAACGTTTCAAAGAACTTCATCCCCACCGTGTATACGTCCGCGCTGACCCCCTGGCTTCCATCCTTCCCGCCCTCAGCCTGGAAATCATACGTCGTGCCGCCCAGGCTCAGCGGAACACTGTCCAAAAAGCTGACCGACTGGACCTCGGGCAATCCGGAGACACGCTCGCGCAGTTGCGCCACGAACTGCTGCGTCTTCTCCCGCGAATAGCGGTGGGTCTTCGGATCGACGGCCATCAACATCACGTTGTTCGGCCGCATCCCGAGGTCCATCGCCGAGGCGTTTTGCAAACTGCGCAGGAACAGCCCCGAACCGGCCAGCAAAACCAGAGATAGCGATACCTGCACCACCACGAGGGCGTTGCGCATGCCGAACCAGCGTGTGCGAGAAAGAACGGCCGCCTCGTTCTTCAGCGCAGCCACCAGGTCCGGACGTGTTGCACGCAGCGCCGGTGCCAAGCCAAACAGAATTCCTGTGACCACCGAAAGCGCCGTCGTGAACCCCAGCACGCGCCAATCGGGTGTGAAGTCGAAGCCAATCGGTAGCGGGATTGGAATTTCGAAGCTCGAGATGGCGCGCGCAGCCCAGAATGCCAGGGCAAAACCCGCCGCGGCGCCGAGCAAGGCCAACAGAATACTCTCCGTCAACAACTGCCGGATCAGCCTCTTGCGGTCCGCACCGACGGATAAACGGATGGCAATCTCTTTTTGACGGGCGGAGGCGCGCGCCAGCAACAGGTTCGCCACGTTCGCGCAAGCGATCAGCAGCACCCCGAGCACCACAGCCATCAGTACGCCCATCAGCCCCATCGCGAGACGGCTGAACTCGCCCAACAGCCCGCCAGCCTTCCCCAGCGTCATGGGATGCATGCGGCGTTCTTTGTCATTCTTGAAATACGCCTGGTCGATGCGGTCCTTCACCACATTCACCGCGGCCACAGCCTGCTCCCGTTTCACGCCCTGGCGCAATCGTGCATCCAGGATCAGCCACTGATTTCCACGGTTCTCCCGGCCCTTCGCGAGTTCGGGGAAAAGCTGCTCGCACATCGCCAGGGGCGCCCAGAACTCCGGCACAATTCCCCGGGTGGTGCCGCGAAAGCCCTGCTTCGCTACACCGATGACCGTGAATGGGTGTCCGCTTAGCGGCACTGTGCTGCCAATCACCGCAGGGTTCGAGCCGAACCGCCGCCGCCACAGCGAATGGCTCAACACAACCACCGCGTCCCGTCCCGGCGCCTGATCTTCCGACGGCTCGATCCAGCGGCCCAGGGCCGGTTTGGCGCCGACGGTTGAGAAGTAGTTGCCGCTAACAAGTTGCCCCCAAACGCGCTCCGGCTCTCCCTCGCCGCGAATGCTCGCCGGAACGGCGGGCGCATGGGCCGCGACGCCCTCGAACACATCGCTGGTGTTGTCCCGATAGTCGACATAATTGGGGTAGGATATCGAACCGCTCGAAAAAGTCACCAGCCGGTCAGGCTCCTTCACCGGCAGTTCGCCGAGCAGTAAGCCGTTCACCATGCTGAAGATCGTCGTGTTCGCGGCGATTCCGAAAGCAATGGAAACCACAACCACGGCGGTGAAGCCTGGGTTTTGCCGGAAGGTTCGGAGAGCGTAACAAGTGTCTCGTAGCATGGCTCTGACTTGGATAACGCGCGAGCAGGGCCGAATGTTCTTCTTTGTTGCGCATAAGTTAGACTGGACGATCGAATAGAGATACAAGCTGTCAGGGAGGTCTGTGATGAGAGGATTGCTGCTGGTCGTTCTCGGATTTGCTGTCATTGTTCCTGTCGCGGCTCAGGACGAGCAGGCCGTCAGGCAGGTCGTGGCCAAATACGTCGATGCCCGCGAGCACCAGGACCCCAAAGCCACGGAGGCCCTCTTCACCGCCGACGCGGACCAACTTGTCTCCTCCGGCGAATGGCGCAAAGGCCGCGAGGAAGTTGTGCGCGGCACCATGGCCAGTTCGCAGCGCTCCGGCGGCACCCGCACGATCACCATCGAATCGGTCCGCTTCCCTAGCCCAGATGTTGCTATCGCCGACGGCCGTTACGAAATCTCCGGCGCGGAATCCCGCAAAATGTGGTCCACGCTGATCCTGAAGCGAACGCCTGACGGCTGGCGCATCGCCGCCATCCGCAACATGCTTCCGGCGCCCCCGGCCGGACGTCCCTGAGGCCGCCGCTAGTTTTTCGGCGTCGCCAGCAGAACACTTCCGCCCTGCCGGACGGAGATATAGAGCCGCCCGGAGGGATCGACCGCCAGCCCATTCACATCGTTCAAGGGACCATCAATGTAAGACCGGTTGCCATCGTCATCCTCGGCGAGAAAGCCGGTCAGGATTTGGATCTTGCCGTCCTGAGTGATCTTGTCCACTCGCACGCCTTCGGAAAGATAGATGTTGCCATCGGCATCGGTCGTCATCGCCTCGATGGTTCCGAGACCGGTCTTCGTCGCCAGCAGACCGGTGATGTCACAGTAGGCGAGCGGCAGGCCGTTTCCCGCGATCGTTGTAATGGTCCCGTCCGTGTTGAGCCGCCGGATTCGATGGTTGCCGCTGTCGGCAATCAGCAGGTTTCCGCTGGCATCGAAGACAAGATCGCCGGGTGAATTCAGTTTCGCCGTTGTGGCATCCTCCCCTTCACCGCTCATTCCCGCGACGCCGGTGCCGGCAATCACAGTCGTCGTGTTTGCGCTCGGATCGTAGCGCACCACCTGGTGCTTGCCGGTTTCCGAATACACCAGCCGTCCTTGCGAATCAAGGACCATGCCAGTGGGGCTGCTCAAGTTCGAACGGTACGTTTGCAGCACGCCCTGCGTATCGATGAGCCGAATGTTGTACACGGTGCTGACGTAGGTGGCGCCGCTTGAATCCCGCACCACACGCGACGGAGTTACCAGGGTACCCTGCAGCGCCGGAACCCTCTCGCCAGACGAATAACCGGAGGGGTAGCTCATTCCGGCAACCGCCGATACCTGCCCCGCGCTTGTCCAGTGCTGCAGAAACCCGGCGCCCGCATCGAGAAACAGCAGCGACTGGTCCGCGGCCAGCAGCAGCCCGGCCGGCCGTAGCAGAGGCAACGAAGCGGAGGGCACCGCCGATCCTGCGCGTGGCCAGCTTCCCGCAAAACGCGCGACCGTTCCGTTCTGCACCCGGTACACCTGGAAGGAGGTGTCCCCCGCCACCAGGATTCCCAAACGTGTCGACGCCAGGATTCCGCTTGGGTCGTTCAACGCGAAGCCCAGCGGCGTCGTAGGCTCGTCGGCCCCGATCTTGCCGTTCCCCAGAAATGGAGTTGTCTTCAATCCGGTGAGATCGAAGCGCGCCACTTTGTACGCCCTCGGCATCCCGACGTACAATGCATTCGCGGCCGCATCATACGCGATCGGACCAACCTGGCTGAGCGCCGTTTTTGCGCCGCCGGTAAAGCTCGAGGCGGAGCTCGCGCAGCTGGTGGTGCCCAGAACGGTGGTAATGATTCCGGAGGTGTCCACCTTGCGGATACGGCAGTTGCTTCCGTCGCCGATGTAGAGGTTGCCGCCGCCGTCGGACGCCAACCCCTGCGGCGCATAGAGCGTCGCCGCCGTCGCCGCCGCACTGTCGCCCGAAAAGCCGGCCGCACCCGTGCCCGCCATCGTCCGAATGAACCCGTCCGTATCGATCCGCCGCACGATATTCCTTGCCGGTTCACTGTAGAGCAAACGTCCCTGCGAATCGAGGGCCATGCCTCCTACACCGCTGATATCCGTGTCCAGCGCTCTTCGTTCCCGGGTGCCGCTGAACGAACCAGGTGTGGAGGTGGAACACCGCCCCAGACCCGCAATATCCGCGACCGTTCCATCGGTCTGTACTTTTCGGATGCGGCAGTACTGCGATTCATAAAACAGAAGCCCGCCGTCTTTGTCGATCAGCAGAACCGTCGGATGGGTCAGGTCCGTCTCCAGAGCCGGCCGTCCGGCGCTCGTGTTGCCGAGCACGCCCGTCCCGGCGAATCGCTCCACAACGCCGTCGGGCCGCACTTTGCGAATCACGCCTGCGTTCGATTCGGAAATAAATATGTTGCCGTTGGCGTCCTCGGCAACGCCGTAGGCTCCGTCGAGCAGAGTCTCGGTCGCCGGCTGGCCCTCGCCGCGGTCCGCCATGCCGATCAGGGGTTTCAAATCGTACAACGGATTCGGCAGGTTCTGTGCGGACGCCAGCACCGCCGCCAACGGCAAAACAAACGAAAGTCTCATGGCGCAAACTCCTCAGAACGTAATCGACACGGTCAATTCCAACTGGTCTGTCTGCGAGCGCGCCGACAGCGTGTCGAAGGTGCGGCCCATCCAGTGCGTGTATCGCAATTCGGGCACGAACCGGATTTTGAATTCGTCGATGAACTGATATCCCACGCCGGCTACGAAGCCGGTCAGCCACGTCTTGGAGGGAACCGCTGCCGTCTCGTCGCAGCACGTCACCGTTCCGTCGTCCGCCGTCGTCTCACCGAAGCTGTGAATGCTGTGTACCCGGCGGATGGCAACACCGGCTTCGTAGAACCTGCGCCGCCCCGGCTTGTTGTGGTCTTTGTTGTAGTACCGCACAAGAACGGGGAGGTCCGTCAGGTCCGCTTGCGTCGCCTTGACGAAGGTGGTCTTCGTGCGCTCATCTACGGTGGTGCTCGGGTCATCGACTCCTAGATACTGCGTGTCAGTCGTCTGATAGTTCGTCTTCCGCAGCAGCAGGTCGGCCGCGATCGCGAAACGCTTGGTGATCGTCACCTGTGTGGCGATGCCGCCCCCGAACAGGTTCAGGTTGGCATCGGTGTGCGAAACCAGGTACACCTCTGTCGCGGGAGTCTGGTACGTGGTCCGGCTCCACATCGCCGGAGTGGTAACGCTGAAGATCCCCCCCGCCGAGAATTTGCGGACAAAGACCTTGCCTGCAATCTGTGGTCCGGGTTCTTTGGGCGCCTCCGGCTCTTTTGGGGGAAGATCCTGGCCGGTGGCCAGACCCGCCAAGCCCAAGACAATAATGCCGGCATACGCAAGCCGTAGTGTTGAGAGTCTCATGCGCGAATCCTCAGAACTGATACCGAACGACGAATTGCAGCGATCGCGGACCGCCTGTCTGATACAGCGACCCCGTCCCGCCGAAGCCTTGGCCCTGCGCGCGCGTCGATACACCGAAATTCGCGCTCGTCATGCTGGCCCCTTCGTTGCGGCTCGGGTTCGCGAAGCTGGGGTGGTTCAGAAGATTGAAGGCCTCCACCGACAGATGGAGCGCCTGTCGTTCCCGCACGTTGATCTGCCGCCGCAAGGAGAGATTCAACTGCGTGATGCCGAACCCGCTGATCGCATTGCGGCCCAGGTTGCCCTGCGCATAACCGCTCGGACTGTCGAAGGCGTCGCGGTTCAGGCGGCGCCCGCCCGGCACAGTCGGATCGTCCACCCAGACCGGTAGACCGTTGTAGTCCGGCCGCACTTGCGCGAAGATCCCCCGGCCCGAAGCGCTCGAGCTGCTCGCGCTTTCGCTCACGCCTACTACGTCG
>Ga0335082_10006604_pt1 | contig 12645 bp, 11 predicted proteins | sample Lox_Sample_41_FD_206718 | JGI IMG/M metagenome (GOLD analysis project Ga0335082, IMG submission 206718) | Soil microbial communities from Loxahatchee National Wildlife Refuge, Florida, United States - Lox_Sample_4.1 | ecosystem: Environmental > Terrestrial > Soil > Wetlands | place: USA... | reverse complement strand
AGCCCCGAGGACACCGTGCGCGTGCTGCACGACGTCGCCGAGCGCTCGGCGCGCATCCTCGCCGACTACGCGCGCAAGGACCCCGCCGCCGCGGCCGCGGGCGCTGCAAGCGACGAGCTCGGCATCGCGCGGGCCTACATGGACCTGTACGCGCGGCTGCTCGCGGATCCCGCGCAGGTCGCGGCCTTCTCAGCCAACCTCATGATCGACTACCTGCAGCTCTGGCAGCAGAGCTGGATGAGGCTCATGGGCGGCCAGGCGGCGCCGGTGGCCGTGCCCGCCAAGGGAGACAACCGCTTCAAGGACGAGGACTGGAGCTCCAACTTCGTCTTCGACTACATCAAGCAGTCCTACCTCATCGCCGCGCGCCAGATCCAGCACGCGGTGGCCGGCATCGAGGGCCTGCCGCCGGAGTCGGAGAAGAAAGTGGCGTTCTTCACGCGCCAGTATGTCGATGCGCTCGCTCCCTCCAACTTCGCGCTCACCAATCCGCAGGTGCTGCGCGAGACGCTCGCGAGCGGCGGCCAGAATCTGCTGAAGGGCCTCTCCAACCTGCTCGCCGACGTCGAGAAGGGCGGCATCAGCATGACCGACGACAAGGCCTTCCAGCTCGGCCGCAACGTCGCCACCACGCCCGGCAAGGTCGTCTACCAGACCGAGCTCATGCAGCTCATCCAGTTCGAGCCCGCGACGCAGGAGGCGTACCGCACGCCGCTGGTGATCATTCCGCCCTGGATCAACAAGTACTACATCCTCGACCTGCGGCCGTCCAACTCCTTCATCAAGTGGGCGACCGATCAGGGCCATACGGTGTTCGTCATTTCCTGGGTGAACCCGGACGCGCGGCTCGCGCAGATGGGCTTCGAGGACTACATGAAGCTGGGTCCGCTCGCCGCGATGGACGCGATCGAGCAGGCGACCGGCGAGCGGCAGGTGAACTTCATCGGCTACTGCCTGGGAGGCACCTTGCTGGGTGCGACCTTAGGTTTTCTCTCCTATAAGAATGAAATCGAGCGCGTAAGGAGCACGACGTTCTTCGTGAGTCTGCTCGACTTCTCGGCGCCGGGCGAGCTCGGCGTGTTCATCGACGAGGCGCAGGTGCAGAACCTCGAGAAGAAGATGAACGAGCGCGGCTTCCTCGAGGGCTCGGAAATGGCCTCGACGTTCAACCTGCTGCGCGCGAACGACCTCGTCTGGTCGTTCGTGATCAACAACTACCTGCTCGGCAAGGACCCGTTCCCGTTCGACCTGCTGTATTGGAACTCCGATTCGACGCGCATGCCCGCGCGCATGCACAGCTACTACCTGCGCAACATGTACATGAAGAATCTCCTCGGCGTGCCGGGCGGCCTCACGATGGAGGGAGCGCCGATCGACCTGTCGCAGGTGAAGCTGCCCGCGTACTTCATCTCGACCGCCGAGGACCACATCGCGCCCTGGAAGACGACGTACAAGGGCTCGCGCTACCTCGGCGGCCCGGTGCGCTTCGTGCTCGGCGGCTCGGGCCACATCGCCGGCATCGTCAACCCTCCGGCGCAGAAGAAATACCAGTACTGGACCAACGAGACGAACCCGGACTCCGCGGAGGAATGGTTCAAGACCGCCACGGCGCACCCGGGATCCTGGTGGGACGACTGGCAGGCCTGGATGGACCGGCAGAACGGCGGCGAGAAAGTGCCTGCGCGCACCCCCGGCGATCGCGGGCTCAAGGTCCTCGAGGACGCGCCGGGCAGCTACGTCATGCTGCGCCTGGCGGCGAAGTGATGACGTCCTCGTAGCGGTGCCGGCGCGTGATCAGGCCGGCATGCAGAAAGATGTCCACCGTCGCCTCCCAGGCGGGACGCGTAATTTCGACGTGAGGACTCCAGTTGCCCAGCTTCTGGTAGCTGGCGATGGTTTGCGTAAGCACTCCCAGGTCGACCTTCGGGAAGAAGGGCGCCTCGGCCTTCGCGACCTCCGCCGCGGGCGCACCGATCACCCAGGCGCGCGCCTTGCGGTAGGCGCGCATGAAGCGCCGGGCCATGTCGGTGCCGAGCCAGTCGCGCGTCGCGGCGAGGCTCGAGAATGCGCAACGGCCGACGGCGCCCGCCAGCGACGCGACGATGTGGCCCGCGCCGTCGTGCTCGAGCTGCTGCGGCGCCGGACCCTGCAGGTGGATGTACTCGCCTTCGCCTTTCAGAAAGGCGTCGATCATGTGCTCGGTGGAACCCGCGTCCACGGCGACGATGCTCTGGAACGGCAATGCGCGCCGGTGGCAGGCGTACTTGAACATCGCCAGCGGCTGCGCGCCGTGATCGACGATCACCCGGCGTCCCTTCAGGCGGCCCCATTCGAAGCCCGTCTCGGGCGCGCGGCCGACGAGGAAAAAGCCGTCCATCTCGTTGATCTGCGCGAAATGCAGCGCGGGCGGCTGCTTGCCCTGCTCGAGAGCGCCGAAGCCCTGCGAGGGCGCGGACTGCGCGACGTGCACCGAGCCGTCGACGAGGCCGGCGATCGCCGACTTGCCGGGCGCCGACACTGAATGTCGGGGCCGTAGCCCTTCCTGCTCGAGAAAGCCGCCCGCCATGGTGGCGATGAGGGGGGAATAGAACGCGGAAAAGCGCGTGAACTCGATGCTGATGTTCTGGCTCAAGGCGGCGTCCTTCAGGCGGCGGCGAAGACGCTAAGGTAGCGCAGTCCCGCGATCGCGCGCGGGCCATACCAGGACGTCATTTCGCCGTCGATGAGGCGGACGGGCAATCGCAGCTGCCGTTGCAGTTCTTGCCGATGTCCTTCCCTGAATCGGTACGGCTCGCTCGAGAGCAGCACCTGCTCGGCTCCCGGGACGTTCAGATCCTCGAGCTTCGGATAACGCGCGTCGGCGGCCTCCGGGAGGGTGTGCAGGCCGACGAGGGCGAGGGTGCGCGAGACGTAGGTGTCGCGCGACACGGTCATCCATGGGTCCTTCCAAATGAGGTAGAGGACCTTGCGGCCGGGGTATCTGTTCGCCTTCACCTTGAGAAATTCCTCTTCAAACTTGCGGCAAAGCAGCTCGGCTTCGTGCTGCCTGCCGAATGCCGAGCCGATCTGCCGGTAGAGGGCGAGGTTGTCGTCCGGCGCGAGCGGATGCGTGACGATGACGTTCGGCGCGAACCTGGCGAGCGCGTCGGCCGCGTCTTTCGTGTTCTCGTCGACGTTCACGATGACGTGCGTCGGCCGGAGCGCTCTGACTTTTTCGAGATTGACGGACTTGGTGCCGCCCACCTTCGGAACCGCCTTCAGCGCCTGCTTCGGGTGGACGCAGAATCCGGTGCGCCCTACGAGATTTCCTCGCAGGCCGAGCGCGCAGACGAGCTCGGTGATCGAGGGAACGAGCGAGACGATCCGGATGTCGCCGCTCAGGCTACTTGCCGGCGGCGAGCGACTTGCGCACGACCGGGAACAGGCGCTCGGCGTTGGCGAGCATGCCCGAATGCGTGCGGCCCTGCTCGGCACTGATCGTGTAGCGGCCCTGCACCATCATCGCGGGCGTGCCGTCGATCTTCGATTCGGCGCTGAGCTGCGCGGCGCGCCGCACCTTGCTCTGCACACCGAAGGATTTCATCGCCTCGTCGAATTTCGCCGCGTCGACGCCGTTGCGGCCCAGCCACTCGTTGAGCGCGGCCTGGTTGTCGGTGCGCAGGCGGTCGCGATGGATGGCGTCGAAGAGCGGCCGGTGCAGCCTGGCGAGCACGCCGAGCGACTCGAAGCAGTAGAAGATCGACGCGTCGAGCGCCCAGCGCTGGGTGAACACCGCGGGAATGCGGCGGAAATAGACGTCCGCGGGCAGCTTCGGCACCCACTCCTCGATGAAAGGCTCGAGCGTGTAGCAATGCGGGCAGCCGTACCAGAAGAACTCGGCGACCTCGATCTTGGACGGATTCTCCACGGGCAGCGCCTTGGTCAGCACGCTGTAGCCGGGGTCGCCCGCGGGCTGCGCGCGCAGCGCGGCCGGCAGGGGGGCCGCGGCGGCGGCGAGCGCTGCGAGGAGGGTCCGGCGGGTGCGGTTCATGGCGTCTTTTCCTGGGGTCTCAATTGGTGTTTTCGGCGGAATCCTTGAGTTTGACCAGGCTCGCCTCGATCCCGTTCTCCTTCAGCACGCGGCGCACGCGGTTCAGGTCCTCGAGCGAGGTGTACGGGCCGAGGCGCACGCGGTACCAGGTGCCCTTGTCGGGCAGGGGCGTGGGCTCGACGCTCGAGCTGAAGCCGAGAATCGCGATCTTCGCCTTCTGGTTGTCGGCTTCGGCGGGATTCTGGAACGCGCCCGCCTGGATGAAGAAAACGCCTTTCGCCGCCTCGGGCTGGCCGGGCTGGGCTTTCGCGGCCGCCTTCGCCGCTTCCTTGATCTCGCGCTCGGTGACCGGCTCCTCGCCGCCGGGCAGGATCTTGTAGAAATCGTACTTCGGCCGGTCCTTGGCGGCGCCTTGCGGCATGCCGGCGAGCGACTTCGCCGCCTCGCCGGGACCCTTCTCGCCTTCCTTCGCCGCCGCCGGCTTGGCCTTGCCGAGGAAGGGCAGCGGCGTCTTGTTGAGGTAGAACGCGACGCCGAGCGCGATGCCCAGCCCGAGCACGAGGCCGATGAACAGGCCGATCAGGAAACTGCCGCCTTGCTTGTGCCTCACATTTTCTCCGGCGCGCTCACGCCGAGGAGCGCGAGGCCGTTGGCCAGCGTCTGCCGGACCGCGGCGCACAGCGCGAGCCGCGCCAGGCGCAGCGGTTCGTCCTCGACCAGGATCTCCTCGGCATTATAGTAGCTGTGGAATTCGCCCGCGAGCGCGCGCAGGGCGAATGCGATGGTGTGCGGCGCGAGCTCTCGCGCGGCGGCCGCCAGCGTCGCCGGATACTCGGCGAGCTGCCGCGAGAGCCGCAGCTCCTTCTCGTGCACGAGGCGCGCGAGCGGCGCGGCGGCGAGGCGCGCCGGATCGCCGCCCCACTTCGCGAGCAGGCTGCAGACGCGCGCGTGCGCGTACTGCACGTAGTAGACGGGGTTCTCCTCGCTCTTGGCGAGCGCAAGGTCGACGTCGAAGGTGAATTCGGTGTTGGCCTTGCGCGACACGAGAAAGAAGCGCACCGCGTCGCGCCCCACCCAGTCGATGAGGTCGCGCACCGTCACGTAGGAGCCCGCGCGCTTGGAGATCTTCACCTCGGCGCCGCCGCGCATCACCTTGACGAGGCTGTGCAGCACGTAGTCCGGGTAGCCCTCGGGGATGCCGAGGCCGAGCGCCTGCAGCCCGGCGCGCACGCGCGTCACCGTGCTGTGGTGATCCGTGCCCTGCACGTTGATGACCTTCCTGAAGCCGCGCTGCCACTTCATGACGTGATAGGCGACGTCGGGCACGAAGTAGGTGTACGAGCCGTCCGACTTGCGCACCACGCGGTCCTTGTCGTCGCCGTAGTCGGTGGTGCGCAGCCAGAGCGCGCCGTCCTTCTCGTAGGCCTTGCCGCTCGCGACCAATCCCTTCACGACCGCGTCGACCTTTCCCTCGGTGTAGAGGCTCGATTCGAGGAAGTAAACGTCGAAGCGGACGCCGAACGCCTGCAGGTCGGCGTCCTGCTCCTTGCGCAGGTAGTCCACCGCGTGCCGGCGGATCGCGTCGAGGTCGTCCGCGTGCTTGATCTCCTTCGCGATGTCCTCGATGTAGTCGCCCGCGTAGCCCTCCTGCGGCCAGCCCGCATCGCCGGGCCCGAGCCCTTTCGCGCGCGCCTGCACCGACCAGGCGAGCTTGTCGATCTGCGCGCCGGCGTCGTTGTAGTAGAACTCGCGCGTCACCTCGTGCCCTTGCGCCTCGAGCAGCTGCGCGATCGAGTCGCCCAGCGCCGCCTGGCGGCCGTGCCCCACGTGCAGCGGTCCGGTCGGATTCGCCGAGACGAACTCGACCTGGATCTTTTCCCGTGCCTCGGCCTTCGTGCGGCCGAAATTCGCGCCGGCCTGCAGCACCTGCTGGACGACCTGGACCTTGGAAGCCTGCTTCAGGCGCGCGTTGAGGAAGCCCGCGCCCGCGAGCTCCAGCGGCTCCCACGCCGCCGCGTCGACGACGGGCTGCAGGGTTGCCTGACGCAGCTCCTCGGCGATCACGCGAGGCGCCTTGCCGAGCCGCTTCGCCAATTGCAGCGCCACGGTACACGAATAATCGCCATGCTCGGGATGGCGCGGCTTCTCGAGCTTGACGACGACATCGAGAACCGAGGGCGCGATCTTTCGCACCCCGTCGGCGAGGATGGCTTCGAGTATCGTCTTCGGATCGGATCCCATCGGAAGAGGGCGCGAATTATAGCCTTCGCGCCTCGGCGGGAATGCGCGGGCGCGTCAGTCGAACTCGATCGGGTCCACGTCGATGTGCCAGCGCACGCCGCGCGGCGCCATGGCGGGGATCGCGGCGCTCCATTCGGCGAGGAAAGCCTGCAGCGCGGGGCGCGAGCGGGACTGCGCGACCAGCTGCGCGCGCTCGTAGCCCGCCCGGCGCGTGACGACGTGCGGCACGGGATCGTAGAGGTGCACGCCTGCGGGCACGGCCACGAGCCGCGCCGCGGCCTTGAGGAAGGCCATCGTCTCGGCGAGCTTGCCGGCCTCGGCGCGCAGCGCCGCTTCGAAGACGAAAGGCGGGAACCCGGCGGCCTCGCGCTCGGCGAGCTGCGCCGCGGCGAAGCCGGCGTAGTCGTGCTGCATGAGCGCCCGGTACATCGGGTGGCCGGGGAAGCGCGTCTGCACGAGCACTGCGCCGGGCTGCTCGCGCCGGCCGGAGCGGCCGCCTACCTGCTGCAGCGTCGAAAACAGGCGCTCGGCGGCGCGGTAATCGGTGGAAAGCAGCGCGCTGTCGGCGTTGAGCACGCACACGAGCGTGAGCTTGGGAAAATCGTGGCCCTTGGCGAGCAGCTGCGTGCCGACGAGGATGTCGCCCTCGCCGCGGCCCACGCCCGCGAGGGTGCGCGCGAGTTCGCCGCGCCGGCGCGCGCTGTCGCGATCGATGCGCAGGATGCGCGCCGCGGGGAAATAGCCCGCGAGCGCCTCCTCGATGCGCTGCGTGCCGCGCCCGTGCGGCCGCAGGTCGACGCTGCCGCAGGTCGGGCAGGCGCGCGGGATCGGCTCCTCGGCGCCGCAGTGATGGCAGCGCAGGCGCCCGCGGGACTCGCGCGAGCGCTCGGCGGCGGCATGCAGCACGAGGTGCGCGCTGCAACGCCGGCAGCCGGCCGCCCAGCCGCAGGCGTCGCAGGCGAGCACCGGCGCATAGCCGCGGCGATTGATGAACACGAGGCTTTGCTCGCCGCGCGACAGGCGCGCGCGCATCGCCTCGATCGCGCTCGCGGCAAACCCGTGCTCGGCGCTCTCGGCGCGCAGGTCCACCATGCGTACCTCGGGCAGGCGCGCGCCCGGCACGGCGCGCTCGGGCAGCGACAGCAGCTCGTAGCGCCCGGTGCGCGCGTTGTGCCAGGTCTCCAGCGACGGCGTGGCGCTGCCGAGCACCACCGGGCAGCCCGCAAGCTTGGCGCGCTGGATCGCCGCGTCGCGCGCCGAGTAGCGCAAGCCTTCCTGCTGCTTGAAGGAGGCGTCGTGCTCTTCGTCCACCACCGCCAGGCCGAGCTTCGCCAGGGGCGCGAGCACCGCGAGCCGGGTGCCGAGCACGATCTGCGCGTCGCCGCGCGCCGCGTCGAGCCAAGCCTGAGTGCGCGCGGAGTCCTCGAGCGCGCTGTGCATTACGGCGATGCTGGCTTGCGGGAACGCCTGCCGGAAGCGCGTCTCGAGCTGGGGCGTGAGGCCGATCTCGGGCACGAGCACGAGCGCCTGCTGCCGGCGGGCGAGCACTTCGGCGATCAGCCTCAGGTAGACCTCGGTCTTGCCGCTGCCGGTGACGCCATGCAGCACGAATGCCCGGAAGCTGCCGAGCGCGGCGCCAATCCGCTCGATCGCCTGTTGCTGCGCGGCATTCGGCGCCGGACCGGGAACAAAGCGCTCCGGCGCCCCGTCCGGACGCGCTTCGGCCGTCTTGCGGCGCCTGGGAAGCGGTTTCAACGAGCGCAACCGCGGCGGCAGCGCGCCGGCGATCGTTTCGCCGAGCGGGCGCTGGTAGTAGGCGGCCAGGAATCGCATCTGCTCGAGCCAATCGGCGGGCAATCGGGGCGCTCCCTCCAGCACGCGCGTCACCGGCTTGAGCCGCGAGCTCGAGACTTCGCTTTCTTCGGCGGATTCGACGACGACGCCTACGCGCTCGCGCGCGCCGAAGGGCACGACGACGCGATCGCCGGCTTCGGCCGGCAGCGAGACGTCGCACAAATAGTCGAAGAGCTTCGCGACCGGTACCTCAAGCGCGACGCGCAACACTCTCATTTGCCGGGCAAATCTTGCCGCGCCGCCGCCGCTGTGGGCAAAGCTGTGGGCAAATCAGCGTGATCGAGCGAACTTATCCACAATCTCGTTGCGCGATACACTTTTCGCACCCAAACTACGCCCGTTTCTTTCCTGCGTTCAAGAGCTTGCGGCTTATCCACAGCGTGTTTCCCTCCGAGAAGGGCGATTTTTCCCTCTGGCTAGCCCGTGTGGATAACTACCCGCGGCGACCTCGCACCTTGCTGCTGTAAGCGCGCACTTCGTCTACGAGCGCGGCGACTGCATCCGGCCTCGCCTGCGGCGTGATGCCGTGCCCGAGATTGAAGATATGCCCGGGGGCGCTGCCGAACGCGTCTAGAACGCGCCGCGCCTCCGCGCGCACTGTGGCATCCGGTTGCGTGAGCACTGCGGGATCGAGATTGCCCTGTAATGCGACCTTCGCGCCGACGCGCCGGCGCGCTTCGCGCGGATCGACGGTCCAGTCCAGCCCCACGGCGCTGCAGCCGCTCGTGGCCATGCTCTCCAGCCAGGCGCCGCCGTCCTTCGTGAAGAGGATGGAGGGCACCGCGCGCAGCGCGGCGAGCACCTTGCGCATATAGGCGAGCGAGAAAATCTCGTAGTCCGCGCCGTCGAGGCTGCCGCCCCAGGTGTCGAACAGCATCGCGACTTGCGCGCCGGCCTCGACCTGCGCGTTCAGGTAGTCCGCCACCGCGCGCGCGTTCACCTCCAGGATGCGGTGCAGCAGGTCCGGGCGCGCGCGACGCATCGCCTTCACGCGCGCCCAGTCGTCGCTGCCCGAGCCTTCGATCATGTAGCAGGCGAGCGTGTAGGGGCTGCCGGAGAAGCCGATCAGCGGCACGCGCCCGTCGAGCGCGCGCCGCGTCTGGCGTACCGCCTCCAGCACGTAGCCGAGCTCGGCGGCAGGATCGGGGGCGGCCAGGCGCGCGATCGCCGCCTCGTCGCGCAACGGGCGCTCGAAGCGCGGGCCCTCGCCCTCGGCGAAGTAGAGCCCGAGCCCCATGGCATCGGGCACGGTGAGGATGTCGGAGAACAGGATCGCCGCATCGAGCGGGTAGCGCTCGAGCGGCTGCAGCGCGACTTCGCAGCACAGCGCCGGCGTCTTGGCGAGCTCGAGGAAGCTGCCGGCCTTCGCGCGCGTGGCGTTGTATTCGGGAAGGTAGCGGCCGGCCTGGCGCATGAGCCAGATCGGCGTCCAGTCCGTCGGCTCGCGCGCGAGCGCGCGCAGCAGGCTGTCGTTCCTCAGGCCAGGCGCTTGCAAACGAGCTTCCATTCGGCCGCGCTCACCGGCGTGATCGACAAGCGGTTGCCGGGCCGCAGCGCGAGCATCGTCTTCAGGCCGGGCAGGGCGTGCATTTCGGCGAGCGCCAGCAGGCGGGTTTTCCTCAGCGCGCGCACGTCCACGCAGAACCAGCGCGGCTCGGCGCGCTTCGATTTCGGGTCGTAGTAGGCGCTCTTGCGGTCGAACTGCGACGGATCCACGTAGGGCGCCGAGGCAACCTCGGCGAGTCCCGCCACGCCCGGCTCCGGGCAGCTCGAATGGTAGAACAGCACGCCGTCGCCGAGGCGCATTGCGTCCCGCATATAATTTCGCGCCTGGTAGTTGCGCACGCCCGTCCACGGCGTGATGCGCCCGCGCGCGGCGAGCGCGTCGTCGATCGAGCACTCGTCGGGCTCGGTTTTCATCAGCCAATAGGCCATGGGCACGGCCCGCAATTAGCCGGAGCAGAGCAGCTGTTCGAGGAGCTTCGGAGACACCTTGTGTCCATATCGATGATACATACGGTAGCGCGGCGGCACGTAGATCCTATCGATGTTCGTGGGAACGTCCGAGAACTGCCCGCCGAACTCCTCTTGGACAAAGAAGGCATTTGAGCCGGTCTGCGCGTTGCAGCACACCAAGCGGTAGCCGAACTTTGCGAGCAGCGAATCGAGGCTGGCAAGCGAAGCTCCCATGTAGTCGTCGCGCAGCCAGACGTGGTGCGGGTCGTAAGCGATCTTGAAGGAGATCGGCGGCGGGAACTTCGCGTTGTACTCGATCACGAAGAGCTTCGGGCGGATGTCTCGCACGAGCAGCTGTTCGGCGAGATAGTAGTCGTTGCCGTCGACGTCGATCGAGATTACGTCGAGTTTCGCAGCGCCGAGCGACGACAGACCTTTATTCACGGTTTCGACGACGTTCTCGCGAGTCACCCACTCTTTGTAATACCGGAAGCGCGCACTCGGGCGATAGTCGAATACCAGGTCTCTGTCCCCGATCCAGAAGCCTCGCCAGCCGAGCAGCGCGAGGATAAGCGTATTGTTCTCGGTGCCGTTGCCGACGCCGATTTCGGCGTAGGTGCCATCCCCAAGAAGGCCCATGCGGCGAAGGATCTCGAGGGTGATGCCGTCTTCATCCGCTTGGGAATAGCACTTTCTGCCGAATCGGACGAGCGGATTCGGATGCGCTTCCCGAAAGCCCGCGGCTTGCTGCTCCAGCAGAAGATCGGAGACGTTGCGGAGCTCATCGAGTATCTGCGCCGGCGCCTTGAATGATTGCTGGTAGCCCTTGATCGATCGGGCCAGCCGCTTGAGATGCCGGGTGATCATGGATTCTCCTTGGCTCGTGAATCGTGGCCGAGCGCAGAGTCGAACGACGAGAAAGGGTGTCCCCCGCTCGTGCCGGTGGGCCCGGCTTCCGAACCCTGCTCAATCAGGGTGGTCGCGTTCCGGCCACATCAGGTTCGTCCGGCGCGCCGGGCATGGAAACCCGGCGAGGGACGATCACAACAGTGGCACTGGGGGCCGCAACCTCGGGAAGCTATCGGTTCGGAAAATAAGGGCCCTGTCGTGCACAGCAGGGGACGTAGAGCATTGTCCCCGGATCGCGGCTGCAAGCAGCGCGCGGCTAGAACAGCTTGTCCTGCTGGGCGATCGCCGCGTCGAGCTTCGCCTCGATCGACGAAATTCTACGCTTCGCCTGCCCGATATCAAAGCCGTTGCCGACCTTCAGGCTCAGCAACTCGTGCACGATGTTGAGCGCGGCCATCACCGCGATGCGGTCGGTGCCGCTCACCTTGCCAGACTTCTTGATCTCGCCCATCTTGGCGTCGAGGTAGGCGACCGCCTCCAGGAGTGCGGCGCGCTCGTCTTCCTCGCAGGCGATCTTGTAGCTGCGGCCGAGGAGGCTGATCTCGATGGTCTTCGCGCTCTCGGCCATCGCGGCTTCGCTCAGTCGGGCAGGCGCGCGAGCAGGCTCTCGAGCTTCGTGCGGGCGCCCTCGATGCGCTCGTTCAGGCGCTTCGCGTCGTTCTTCGCCGTCGCCAGCTGCTGCCGCAAGTCGTGGTTCTCGGCGCGCAACCGCTCGCACAGGCCGACGAATTGCGCGACCTTCGCCTCGAGCGAATTAAACTCCGCGTCCACGGCGGCACTATCATTCAAAACTGCCGTAGCGTCAAGAAATAAGCCCCGTTTGTGCAAGTGGTTCCTGACCATGCTGCGGCGCTCGATCGACGCTATAATTTTTCCCGCAATCCGCTGCAAGGTGTCCCCGATCAAGACCTTAAATCGGGGATGAAACGGGAATCAGGTGCGCCGGCTTCCGCCACGGAAGCGGCAATGCCTGGACTGCCCCCGCAACGGTAAGCGAGGGGATGCACACCCCGCCACTGTGAGGATTTGTCAACTCACGGGAAGGCGTGCATCCGGCGGCACCACCGCCAACTCGCGAGTCCGGAGACCGGCCCTGCCGCGCTTCATCAACCTGTTCTGGGTGTCGGGGACGACGCCGAAGGGGGAACCGCATGCGCAGGGTCTTCACTATCGTGGCGCTCGCCGCCGCAGCCGCATCCGCGCTCGCACAGGGCGACGACGCGATCACCGTCACCGCGACGCGTTTCCCGGAGCGACAGCTGAAAGCGCCCGTCGGCATGACGGTGATCACGGCGGAGCAGATCTCGCGCGATACGGCGCGCACGCTGCCGGAGCTGCTCGGGCATCTGGGCGGCCTCTACGTTCGCAACAACTCGGGCGATCCAAACCAGCAGGTCGACCTGCGCGGCTTCGGCATCACGAGCGACCAGAACACGCTGGTGCTGCTGGACGGCGTGCGCATGAACGAGAACGAGCTCAGCACCACCAAGCTCTCGGCGATCCCGCTGCAGTCCATCGAGCGCATCGAGATCCTGCGCGGCTCGGGCTCGGTGCTGTACGGCGGCGGCGCCACGGGCGGCACGATCAACATCATCACCAAGGCGCCGGGGCAGGGCGTGCGGGAGGGCTACCTCTACGGCGGCGCCGGCGACTAC
>Ga0335082_10006603_pt1 | contig 12652 bp, 14 predicted proteins | sample Lox_Sample_41_FD_206718 | JGI IMG/M metagenome (GOLD analysis project Ga0335082, IMG submission 206718) | Soil microbial communities from Loxahatchee National Wildlife Refuge, Florida, United States - Lox_Sample_4.1 | ecosystem: Environmental > Terrestrial > Soil > Wetlands | place: USA... | reverse complement strand
GGAAGCGCGGCTGCGAACCCAGGCTCGAATGGATGGCATTCAAGGCATTGGAAACCTGTTGCAGGTACGCGGGATCGTCCGGATCGGCCGTGTTGCTGTCTCCCGCAACTGGAAGCGAGGCGTTGGGCGTAGGTAACCGCACGTCGTCTTCCACCCCGAAGTCCTCCTGATCGACATCGGCAAACGCGGGGTTGATCACCGAGATGGGGTTCTTTTGCCTTTGCTGCTCATAATCTACAAAGAACCAGGCCCGCTGCCGGATTACCGGACCGCCCAGCGACCCGCCGAATTGCTGCAGAATGTCCACCGGCCGCGGGAGGCCGTTGATCGCATTGACCGCATCGTTGGCGCCGGTACCGGAGTTGCGGTTGTAGTAGAAGGCGTCCCCGTGAAAGTCGTCCACCCCCGAACGGGTCACCACGTTCACAAATCCGGTCGCCGCCCCGCCATATTCCGCATGGTAGGGAGACTGCGCGACCTGGAATTCCTGAATGGCGTTCTCTCCAAAAATGTAGGGCACACGTTCCCCGCCCCGCGCTGCGCCAAAATAGTTGCTGGTAGCGCTGGCGCCGTCGACAGTAAAAGAGTTTGCGCCATTGGCATTGGCGTAACCCGTGTCCTGTCCGCCCTGCTCGCCGGAGAAGCTGACCAGTCCCTGTTCTCCGTCGGGCGAGGCATTGGGCACCAGAAGGGCAAAATCGAGAAAACGGCGCCCGCTCAGGGGCAAGCCATCAAGCAAGTTTCGGTTGATTACGGCGCTGAGGTTGGAGTCCTCAGTTCGCAACAGCGGAGACTCTCCGTGAACGGTAACGGATTCCTCGCCCGCCCCGGGCTGCAACCGAACGTTCACGGTTGTGATTTGGCCGACCTGCACATCAATACTCTGAACCAACGCCTTGTGGAATCCAGTGGCGCTGACCTCCAGTTGGTAAACGCCCACCGATTGCGACGGAAAGACGAAAATACCCGCATCGTTACTGTTGCGGGTAACATGCTGGGTGCTGCCTAGCAGAGAAAGGGCGATATTCGCGCCTGGAACCACGGCCCCCGAACTGTCGGTGATGACGCCTCGCACCGTGCCCGTGGTCACTACATTCTGCGCTCCGGCTAACGGGCCTATGCAAATACATATCAAAAGAGTCGTTAGACTGATGAAGATGCGGTTCGAAAGAACGGGGGTACGCATTGCTGTTTCTCCTCAAGTACGAAGGACAGGCTATTCGCTATAAATTCAGCCGAAAAATCCATTAACTACCATACGTCGTAGATGATCGGGCCGGATACAGCCCCGACAGGGTCGGCCTCCGGAACCGGACACCACGCGTGATTCCTCGTCAGCATTGCGGAGGAAACACAGTGGCGACGGCGGGAGCGATTCTATCTCGCTCGTTTAACCGATTTCCATACGACTTTGTTCAACCGGCAGGTGTCTACTACTAATGCAGAGCATGAGCTGCGTAGGTGACAGCTTTGTTAAGTTCCGATGAATTGTTGGCAACTAGTGACGATGACTGCCGGAACTGCTGTGAGGAACACAAGCAGATTGCGGACCCGCAGTCTCGCGGGGCCGAAAAAACATTTACAGGCTGGCTCAGTCCGCCGCGGCAGAGCCGATTTTCTTGCGCGTTAGGTACCAGTCGGTGACTTCATGACCGGGAGCTCCCGCGGCACGCTTCTCGGCATCGGCCTGGGTGATCGGAGCGGGTACGATGACGGCGTCGCCCGGACGCCAGTTCGCGGGGGTGGCACAGGCGTTGGCATCCGCCGTCTGCAGCGCGTCAAACACGCGCAGCAGCTCATCCACGTTGCGTCCGAGTGACAGCGGATAATACAGCAGTGCCCGGATGGTGTTCTTGGGATCAATAACGAACACCGCCCGCACTGTGGCCGTATCACTCACCGCCTCGTGCACCATGCCGAATGCTCTGGCGACCTTCTGATCAAGGTCGGCGATCACGGGGAACGAGACCTTTACCTTGAAATTCTGCTCGATGTTGCGGATCCAGGCGATGTGCGAGTACACGCTGTCAATCGAATTGCCAACCAATTGCACATTACGCTTCTCGAACTCGCCGGCATGGCGGGCGAACTCCACAAATTCCGTCGTGCATACGGGGGTGAAATCGGCGGGATGAGAAAACAGCAGGACCCACTTCCCTTTCGACGTGTAGTCGCTCAACTTGATCATGCCGTGTGTGGATTTGGCTTGAAAATCAGGGGCGGGTTCGTTGATGCGGGGGATGCGGGGCACGTTTTGGGTCACAGTCTCACTACTCATGACTCCTCCTCAGCGAATCTGCACGAAGCAGGCGTCAGAACTGCAGGAACCGCTCATATCCTGCTTCTTGCCGCGTGGTTTTAAATCTCAGCACTACTCGCACACCGGAGCTTTCCCAACGACCTAAAGTGAAGAAAACCTGCACCCCGGCTTTTACACGTCGCCAGAATAAGCGGCCAGGTAAAATTCCGTCAAACCACAGGTGCGGTCGGGCTCTTGCGGGGTGGGGCCTGGGTACAACTCCGGCATTCCTTATTCAGGCGTTGCTGTGGCCACACTCGTGGCCTCTCCTCCCTTGCGCTTCCAGTCCGAGAAATAAGAGCCGTTGAGCTCGTACATCACCAGTTCCTTCGTATTGCGCGACAGCTGGGTTTGTGCCTTCCAACTGCCTTGGAACGTGTTCTGCAGAAAGTAATAGCCCTTGCCGGCGTCGAGTTGCATCTCAAACCCGCTGGCGTTTTCCGACTGCGAGGCCAAGCGGTACGTGCCGGGGTCGAGATACGCGAAACTGTAGGTTCCCATTTTGTTGACTGCGATTACGTGGTTATTGGCATGGAGCTTGAACTGGTTGCCGGCGCCGGCAAAACGCGCGGCCAAGGGCGGGCAAACCACGACCACGAGGGCCTTGTCAGGCTTCAGCTCTGGTACAGGATGGTAGTTCTTGACCACCTGCATTTCGTGCTTCGACTGCAAGTCCTTTAATGCCGCCTTATCGACGTCCGCCGGTTGCTCGGCAAATTCAGCCACGGTGACTCGGCCTTCGAAGGTCGTGGTCGCCTTGTCGATTACCTTGGCCGACGATTCCTTCTGCACTTCCATGAGGATGGGTTCCACTGTGCCATCGGCCTTTTTGTGCTCGAGGTAGAGCCAGTAGTCGTTGACATGTTTTCCGGCGGTGACCGCCCCGGGAATTCCGCCCAGGATCTGCGACAAGGCGCCGCCGCGCATATGGGTGGTTACTTCAAACACGACCCTAACGATGTCGTCGTAGGCCGCGTCGACTTGGTCGCCTGCTTCGCTTTTGAAAGTGAGCTTGCGCGCGCTGTCGTCGAAAGTTAGGACCCCAATTTTATCCACCAGCACCCGATCCTGCGGGCTTTTGTGGCGGCGGATCTTGACGTGCTCGAAAGCGGTCTGTTGCGCCATCAAGAAGACCGTCAGGAAGAGGAAGGACACAATCAGCGGAGAATAACGCTTCATACTTCACCTCCGGAGCAAACACATAGGTATGAGGCCGGGAGGCGTCAGAGAAGAATGCCTGCCATTTCATCTAACACCTGCAGGAGAGTAGTCCGCAGTGACCAGAATCACCACGTCGCGTGCGACGCAAGCCTGAGCCGCTATCGTCCGAGCACCAGGACACTGCTGCTCATCTCGAAGTCAAGAAAGATGGCGGTACAATAAGCGCAGCATGAACAAAGAACTCCGTCATTATGGCTTCGTCCAACTTGACGTATTTAGCTCCGAGCCTTTTGCCGGCAATCCACTGGCGGTCGTCTCGGACGGCCGCGGGCTCAGCGATCCGGAGATGCAGGCCATCGCCCGCGAAATGAACCTCTCCGAAACCACTTTCATACTGCCACGGGATCCGTCCATTGAGCGGGAACGCGGGGTACGGGTGCGGATCTTCACCGTGCAAGAGGAGCTGCCCTTTGCTGGACATCCCACGCTGGGCACGGCATTTCATCTGCGCGGCACAAGTGCAGCCTCCGAAGTCAAGCTGGATCTGAATGTGGGCACGGTGCCAGTCCAATTTGAGAGCACTCCCGGGCAGCCGGTCTTCGGACAGATGACCCAGATAGATCCCGAGTTCGGAACGCGCCACGACCGCGAAGAGGTTGCCCGGGCCGCGGGGCTGAATTACGGGGACATTGATCCCTCGCTTCCGATCCAAACGGTCTCGACCGGCCTGAACTTTACCATCGTTCCCCTGCGCGGCCTGGAAAACATGCGTAACCTGAACGTTGATCTAAAGGGCTCAGCGGAGTACCTGGAACGCTCGGGGGGAAGGTTCTTTTATTTCGTCACCCGAGAAACGGTGGACCCTACGGCGCGGCTTCATGCCCGCATGCTCTTCTATAACGGAGAGGATCCCGCGACCGGTTCCGCCGCCGGATGTACCGCGGCATGGATGTTGGCCAACAAGATTACTCAGCCGGACGAGCGGGTGCTGATCGAGCAAGGAATCGAAATGAGACGTCCCAGCCGGATCGTTGTCTCGGCCTCGCGCAGGGATGACCGAGTGGTTAATGTGCGTGTCGGTGGAAATGTAGTGGAGACGTTGCGCGGGGAAATTTTCTTCTGAGCCCATGGTTGCAAGATGTATCGCAAACACGCAGGTTTGGGCCGAGCCGTCACTTCTTGTCTGCCTCTTCTCCCCATTAGCATCGGTGGCACTTTACATCCGTGGATGTCACCGTTACGATTCTGTTGCTCTGGTCCTCCGTAATCGCAAACTGTACTTTTGATGTCGCCGGCGCGCGGCGCGAGCAGCTCGCCACTTCGGACAAAGAATGAAGCCCAAGCGAACGATCTTGTGTGTCGACAGCAACGAACAACAACTTTCTATTCGCAAGGTGATGCTGCAAACTCGAGGTTACCGGGTAATCGCCTGTACCGGCCGGCAGGAGGCTCTGGATGCGTTCAAAAAGGGTGGCGTCGATCTGATACTCGCGGATTTGCTCATGCCGTCGCTAGACGGTGTCAAGCTGATCGACGAGGTCAAAGGTTTTTCGCCGCAGACGCCCGCCATACTGCTCTCCGGAAAGAATAAAACGTACGACCACGAAACGCGCGCCGATGTCCTTCTGCCTAAGGGCATGTGCACGCCCGTCGAACTTCTGGAACGCATTCGTCTGTTGATGGTTCGCAAACGCGGGCCCAAACGCCCGTCGATGCAGCGGCCGCCATCGCAGACGAGCGCCGCCTGAGTATTTCTCCGAATCCCCATCCACCTCCAAACGCCTTCGTGTAATATCAAAGACTTGGATGGCCGCGTTTATTGAAGCCGTAGACGTGCACAAAACCTACCACGTAGGCAAGGTGGATGTTGCTGCCCTGCGGGGAGTCTCCTTTCTGATCCAAAAAGGAGAGTTCGTCAGCGTGGTGGGTCCTTCGGGAAGCGGCAAGTCCACCCTTTTCTACCTCTTGGGAGGATTGACCCGGGCGGATTCCGGCCACGTGATGGTCGATGGGGCCGACTTTGCCACCTTGTCCGACGCCGAACGCACCCGCATGCGCAAGCGCAAGATTGGCTTTGTCTTTCAGAGGTTCAATCTGCTTCCCACGCTCGATGCGCGCTCCAACATCAACATCGCTTTGGACATCGCCGGCGCCAACGGAAACCGGGACGCTGGATATTTTGACAAGATTGTCGGCCTCCTCGGCCTGGAGAAGCGTTTGCCGCACCGCCCGTCCGAGCTTTCCGGCGGCGAGCAGCAGCGGGTGGCGCTGGCGCGGGCATTGATCAACAAACCTGCCATCGTTCTCGCCGACGAACCCACGGGTAATCTGGATTCGGCAAACTCCGCCATCGTCTTGAAGATGTTGCGGCACTCCAACCAGGAACTGGGGCAAACCGTGCTCATGATTACGCACAACCCCGAGGCCGCCGAATACGGCGATCGCGTGATCCACATGCGCGATGGCCAAATCGTCGAGCCGGAGAAAGATCCGCAGTGGGTGGGACATCATTAAGGCAGTGGGCAGGGGCAGTGGTCGGTGGTCCGTAGTCAGTCAAGATCGGCGCTTTAATGAAATTCTGACCACTAGCTACTGACCACTAAGAATTCTATGGATGATCTGAAAAAGCCGATTCTGCCGGGCAAGGGCAACTCAGACTACGAGCGCTATCTGCGTACCGACGAACTGTTGTCGCTGCAGAAGTCGCCCGAGCAAGTCAGCCATCCCGATGAGATCACCTTCCAGGTAATCCATCAGAGTTCGGAGATCCTCTTGAAGGGCGTGGCTTTTGAACTGGGGCGCGCACGAACGCTGATCGAGGACGGCGACTACGCCAACGCCGGCCGACTGATCCGCCGCGCCAACCAGATGCTGGACTACCCCATCCAGCTGTTGCATGTTCTGGAGACGATCACGCCTTACGACTACCACATCATCCGCGCCGGTTTGGGACATGGTAGTGGTCTCGATTCGCCAGGATTCCTTGGCCTTTTGCATATCGGCCCCCGGCTCGGAGACGCCTTTCACGCGCAGCTTCGCAAAGCAGGATTGAGTGTGGATGACGTATATCGCCGTCACGACGAGTTTTTCGGATTGCACGACGTCGCTGAGCGACTGCTCGACTTCGATGAGCGCGTGCACCTGTTCCGCTTTCACCACCTGAAACTGGCGCAGAGAATCATCGGAGGCGGCGTGGTCGGTACCATGGGAACGCCGGTCGAAGTCCTGCACCAGCGCATGGAACACCTCTTCTTTAAAGACCTCTGGGACGTGCGCAATCAGATCACGGCGAAGGCCAACGATGCGCTGCAGAAGGCCTGGAACAACGCCAAGTCGCAGACCGGAACATGAAGTTCGCCAAAGTCGTTTTCTACCTTGCCGCAGTTTACGGGCTGGTCTCCCTGCCGCCGCTGTATTTCATGTTCGACTATATCGGCCGCCAAGACCCTCCCGCGATTACCCACGCTCAGTTCTATTACGGATTCATCGGGGTGGCCTTGGCGTGGCAGATCGCTTTCTTGGTGATTGCCACCAACCCGGTGCGCTTCCGGCCGCTGATGATCGTCTCAGTCCTTGAGAAACTCTCCTACGTGATTGCGGTGGCCGCGCTTCACGGCCAGGGCAGGGTCAACACCCAACACGCGTACACCGCACTACCGGATTCCCTGCTATGCCTGCTCTTTATCGTGTCGTTCTTTAACACTCCATCGGCGCCCGCAGATTAGCTCTCGCGTTCTCACGGGAAGATTGCCCGGTTCGCGGGTGGTTGTTTATAATCAATGTCCTAGGGCGGGAGTAACTCAGTGGTAGAGTGCGACCTTGCCAAGGTCGAAGTCGCGGGTTCAAATCCCGTCTCCCGCTCCAGATTTCCTTCCTTTTTATTCAAGTCCAACCAGTGAGGCAAAGTCATGAAGGCACAAGCGATTGCATTGGCTCTTCTGTTGGCAGTCTCAACCCCAGGGCTGGCGGCTGAGGCAGGCCGAAAACATATCAACCTGCCGCGCTCGGGGGACCGGGCGAGCCTGCCGTTCAGCGATGCCGTCCTCGCCGGCGACACGCTGTATATTGCCGGACACATCGGTCTCGATCCGAAGACCGGCCAGCCGGCGGCCGACGCCTCCGAAGAAGCTCGCCTGGTTATGGATCAAATTAAGCAGACGGTCGAGGCGGCTGGGATGACGATGGACGACGTGGTCTCGATTCAGGTGTTCTGTTCCGACGTCAGCCTGTATGACACCTTCAACAAAGTCTATCGCACGTACTTCAAAGGCGACTTTCCTGCCCGCGCGTTCCTGGGATCGGGGAAGTTGCTGTTCAACGCGCGATACGAAGTGATGGGCGTAGCGGAAAAACGGGAGAAGTAGACCGGCGGACTGCGCGCGGGCAGGCAGGGAGCCGGTGGACTTTTCCGCCGGATATAAGCTAATTTATTGACGAGGGCGCGGTACCCAAGTGGTAAGGGAGAGGTCTGCAAAACCTTTATGCGTCGGTTCGATTCCGACCCGCGCCTCCAATCCATCCCACTATTCAAGTTCGCTTGAGGTCCCTCGCGAGGCTCGGGATTTCGCCTGCGGGCTTCCGCTCCGCTCACGCCCGCAAAGCGGCTCAAGTTCGATTCCGACCCGCGCCTCCAAGCTCTTTTTGCCACGGATTTTCACGGATCAAATCTTTTTCGCCGCGGATTTTCGCGGATGAACGCAGAACAATCCAAAAGCTTTATCTGCGTTGATCAGCGTAAATCTGCGGCGAAACTGCTTCGACATACGACCGGTCCAACTCTGCGACCGACGAGCATCCCAACAGAGCCAGCGTGCGCTCCACGTCGGCGCGCAGAATCGCTATCGCCCTCGCCACTCCCGCCTCGCCTGCCGCTCCCAAGCCATACGCATACGCGCGTCCAATCAAGACCGCCTTCGCACCCAGGCAGAGTGCCTTGACGATGTCGCCGCCCCGGCGAATCCCTCCGTCGAGCAGTACTTCGGTCTGGCCGCCCACCGCAGCCACCACCTCAGGCAAAGCCCGGATCGTCGCCGACACGCAATCCAGTTGTCGTCCGCCATGGTTCGAAACCACGACAGCGGCAGCGCCCACGTCCAACGCCCGCCGGGCATCGTCTCCGCTGAGCACGCCCTTCACCACGATCGGGCCGGGCCAGAGTTGACGGATCCAGCGGAAGTCGTCCCACACAACCACGGCGCGGGCCAGGGCGGCTTTCACGTCGACCAGTTCCATGGGCCCGCGCCCGGGAATGACCACGTTCTCGAGTTTCGGCATTCCGCCATCAAGCAGGAACGCGGCCAGCCAGCCGGGACTAGCGAGTATCTGAGGAAGAAATGGGAGCTTGTCGAAGACCGATCCGCTCAGAAGCGGCGTCATCCCGTTGCGCAAATCACGCTCCCGCAGGCCGGCTACGGGCGTATCGATGGTGACGACAAGAGCCGAAAAGCCAGCGCCCCGCGCGCGATCAATCGCGCCCTCCGCCGCTTCCCTTCCGCCGATCAGATAAAGCTGATACCACACCGGCCCTTTGGAAGCCGCTTTTACGTCCTCGAGCTTGTGGCCGGAGATCGTCGAGAGAATGTAGCCGGTTCCGGCGGCGCCAGCCATGCGAGCGGCGGCGACCTCGCCCCCGGGATGCATCAACCGGCTGTAGCCGACCGGAGCAAGCATGAACGGCAGAGAAAGCTCGTGCCCCAGAACCTCCACACGCAGATCACAGCCAGCGGTAGACACGGCCTGCCGCGGGCGAAAGATCACGTCTTCAAACGCGCGGCAGTTCTCGCGCAGTGTGACTTCGCCTTCGGCTCCGCCGTCGAGATAATCAAAAACGACCTGAGGCAGGCGCCGCTTGGCGAGCTCCCGTAGGTCAGCGATATTGATCGCGTCGGGTTGCGTAGGCATCGTACGTCCCTAGCCTACAACAATAGGAAGACGTTCGATTGCCGACGCCTGCCCGCAGAAGATGAAAAGAGCGCCCACAGGATGACGAAGCGGCATCCCATGAGAGGAGAAATCCTTGGAAGAGTCTAGGCCTTGGTGATAGTCTTCTTTGCGGTTCGCTTGGGCGCGCGGCACGCTTGCCATGTGCAGGTTGACCAAGAGAGTCATAGTCCGAAGTGAACCGCGGCGGGAGCGCACCCGGCCGACATTTCCGGATCGGGAAATCCGGGACGGGGCTGGGAGCGAATCAGAAGGTTAGTTACGGATTCGGAACAAACGGGTGAGCGTTTTGTGGTCTGCTGTCATGGCTTGAGGAGATTCGCGAACCTGTAATCTTTACTTTCTATTTTGCCGCTAAGTTGTTATGATAGCAGCGCTTCTGCCAAGAGGGAGGGGCGCAGATGTTCTTGGGCGGACAGAAGCTGCGGTTCCTGCGGGAGCAACTCGGCTTAACCATGCGCGACGTCGAGAACGCCAGCGCGCGCATCGCGGAGAAACACGGCAACGACGAATTTTCCATTCCTCCCAGCCGCCTTTCCGATATCGAAACAAAAAACGTCACTCCCAGCATCTTCCGTCTCTACTCCTTCGCAGTCATTTACCGGCAAGATATTCGCGAACTGATGTCCTGGTACGGGGTGGACTTGAACGGGTTGGCGCTGGATCTGGATGTGGCCATGCCGCCGAAGTCCCACGTCTCAGAAGCCCTGGCCAATCTCTCCAGCGTGCAGATGCCCCTGCGGCTGGATCCTAGCTTCGATCCCCGGCGCACTGTGAACTTTGGCCGCATGGTCGAACAGTGGGGCCTTGTGCCTCTGGCCTACCTGGCGCAATTCGCCTCCTTCCGATACACCTACGGATATATCGGCAGCGAAGACCTGACCATGTACCCGATCCTTCCCCCTGGAAGTTTCATCCAGGTGGATGAATCCAGAAATAAGGTCATCGAGGGAGGCTGGCGATCAGAGTATGAACGTCCGATTTACTTCGTAGAGACCCGCGAAGGTCACGTCTGCTGCTGGTGCACCCTGACCCGGGAAGAGATCATCTTGCAGCCGCATCCGCTGTCCCCGGTAGCAGCCCGTGTCTTGCGCTACCCTCAGCAGGCCGAAGTGATTGGTCAAGTGGTGGGGGTCGCGATCAAGCTGGGAGATTGGCGCCCCGTGCTTGATTCTTCAGAAGACTCGAAAGGGCATGAAGCACTGAATTAAGGTGACGCGCCGAACCCGCTCCTGGAGTGGCCGGCAGGAGATCGGAAGAACATCTGGAGAGTTGCTCCAGATAGGCGCCCACCGCAACTCCGGTCCCCTGACTCGTCTGCTCGACATCCCGCACCAGTTTTCCCAGCGGTGTAGAGAGAACCTCCGAGAGCACCGTAGTGTGTGCTTTGGTCAGGGCCCTCACGGCATTGCTGTCTCCATAAACGCGAACCAGCCCCCAGTGCGAATAGCCACCGTCCTTGTCCCGCAAGCGCGCGACATATGCCAGTTTCCCCAACCGTCCTGGAATGGCTTTCAGGGTGTTCTCTTGCAGATCTTCGAGCGGTGAAATCAACGTCATGGCCGTTACGTTTTTGGAAAGCTGAAATTATCTAAGCCCCACGAACAGAAGGGCTTCGGGCAGCAGATTATCACGGCGCAATTCCCTTGAAAAGGAGATTCCGCCGTGAAACAGCATCTCGCTTGGCTCGCTTCCCTTTTGTTGATTTTCAGCCTGACCACCCCTTCCCTCCGAGCTGCAACCGACCAACCGATCCCGCCCTGTGGGGGGGATGGGTGTGGCAAACCAGGGGTCACTGCCGTCCGCTGAGAAAATCCATTGTGGGCTACCGGGAAAAAAGGTATATTCTGTGCCCGGTAGTCCACATGCGGTTCACCGCGCTGCTTTGGCACATACTCTGGTTCGCCCGGGTGGCCCTCCTGCCCGTCCTGTTGGCGGTTGTCCTCCGACGAAAGTTTTACCAGCGTTTCCCTGTGTTTAGCGCCTATACCGGATGGTCCGCATTCGCCGGTATCGCTTTTGTGGTCATGAACTATTCCCCTGCATTCTCCGGCAAACAGTATTTCGAGGGAATGGTGATTGATAGCGTGGTTGCCACGGGTATCGGAATCGGTGTGATTTATGAGGTTCTCCGTGCTCACCTGCGCTCGCACGCAGCCCTCGACGCTGCGGGGAAGACAGCCTTCCGTTGGGTGAGCGTGCTGTTACTGGCGCTTGGGATACTTCTCGCATGGCTCCTCCCCAGCCGCGCTCCCTATATGCCAATGTCCATGTATCAAGTGCTGCAGCGCACCATGGAAACCGTGCAAGCGGGGTTGCTGCTATTCCTGTTTTCCTATTGCGCCTATTTGCGCGTGCCCTGGCGTAGCCAGGAATTCGGGATCGCTCTGGGGCTCGGGATTTTGGTGAGTGCCGGTGTGGCAGGCCTGGCCATTCGTTCCCAAATCGACACCGGCGTCCTCAACGTCAGTACAGATATCCAGACGATCTTCACCGAGGGCGCTTATCTTGGGAGTGTGTGTGTCTGGCTGATCTACATTCTTGCAGCCGAAGAAACCAAAGAACCGATCCCAAGATCGCTGCCCAAACACGATCTTGAGAGCTGGAACCAGGAGTTAGGCCGCTTTCTTTAACCATGACTCTTGCGATCATTCTCGCGCTGTTGGCCGTGGCGGTCCCGCCGGTACTGATCTGGATGGCAAAGGGGCGGATTTGGTCCAGCCGGTCGGTTGAACGAATCCAGCCGGTCGATCTTGAGGCGTTTCGAAATCTGATTGACCCCGAGGAAGAAGAGTTCCTGCGCGTGAATCTCCCTGCGGCCGACTTCCGGAAGATTCAGCGCGAACGGCTGCGGGCGGCAGTTGAGTACATCTCGTGTGCGAGAGACAACGCGGCCGTGTTGCTCCATCTGGCTGAGCCAGCCCGTCGTAGTACCGAGCCCGCCGTCGCCGAAGCCGCCGCGAGACTGATCAATGATGCCGTCAGCCTCCGCTTATATGCGCTGCTAGTGATTCCGAAGCTTTACGTGGGAATGGTCCTGCCTGGACGCCCGGTGATTCCAGTTCGGGTTGCGGACAGGTACGAACAGTTGACACGACAGGTCGCACGGTTGGGATTGCGAACTCCGGCAGCCGACGCAGCCATGCAGGCCTGAACCAGACCACCTGTATACCTCCTTCCACTTCGGCGATTTGCTCCGCCACTCTCCCACCTCGCCGTGCGTGCACACGTTTGCTCAATGTTCACTGAGCC
>Ga0335082_10006602_pt1 | contig 12652 bp, 7 predicted proteins | sample Lox_Sample_41_FD_206718 | JGI IMG/M metagenome (GOLD analysis project Ga0335082, IMG submission 206718) | Soil microbial communities from Loxahatchee National Wildlife Refuge, Florida, United States - Lox_Sample_4.1 | ecosystem: Environmental > Terrestrial > Soil > Wetlands | place: USA: Florida... | reverse complement strand
AAGTGGGACGAGATCGGCCTCTACGAGCAGCTGCTGCAGGTCAACGCCGGCAAGCCGATGTACCTGCTGCACGACGGGCCGCCGTACGCCAACGGCCACGTCCACCTCGGCACGGCGCTCAACAAGATCATCAAGGACGTCGTCGTCAAGTCGAAGGCGATGGCCGGTTACCTGACGCCGTACGTGCCCGGCTGGGACTGTCACGGCATGCCGATCGAACACCAGGTGACCAAAGAACTCGGCGGTAAGCTTCGTGAGCTGACGCAACTCGACGTCCGCCGCCGCTGCCGCGCCTATGCCGACAAGTACTTCGCGGTACAACGCGAGGAGTTCCGCCGCCTCGGCGTGCTCGGCGACTGGCAGCATCCCTACCTGACGATGGCGCCGGAGTACGAGTCGGCGATCATCAGCGTGTTTCGCGAGCTGGTCGAGCGCGGTTTCATCTACCGTGGCCTGCGCCCGGTGCACTGGTGTCCGGTGTGCGCCACCGCGCTGGCCGAGGCGGAGGTCGAGTACACCGATCACACGTCACCGTCGATCTACGTCAAGTTCGCCTTCTCCGGGTCGGCCGACGACGCCGGCGCGATGGCGATCAATCCCGGTGACGCCACCGAGCTGGCGCGGCATCACACCGAGCTGGCGGCGGTGATCTGGACGACGACGCCGTGGACGTTGCCCGCCAACCTGGCGGTCTGCCTCAACCCGCATCTCGACTATGTCGCGGTGCCGGTGAACGGCGCCTATTACATCGTGGCGGCGCGCCTGGTCGATGCCTTCTTGGCGGCCACCGGCCTGCACGACCGCGGCCGGCGCATTCCGGTCAACCTCACGCCGTTGGACGGGCGCGACGTGTTTCGCCACCCCTTCATCGATCGCCCGGCGCGCCTGGTGTTCGAGTCGCACGTCACCGCCGACGTCGGCACCGGCTGCGTGCACACCGCGCCCGGGCACGGCTACGAAGACTTCGCGGTCGGACAGAAGTACGGCTTGGATGTCCTGACGCCCGTTGACGCCGCCGGCAAGTTCACTGCCGAGGCGGGTACCTATGCCGGGCGCCGCGTGTTCGAGGCCAACGAGGCGATCGTCGACGATCTGCGCGCCCGCGGCGCGCTACTGCAGGTCGAGCGGCTACAGCACTCTTACCCGCACTGCTGGCGGTGCAAGAACCCGGTGATCTTCCGCGCCACCGAGCAGTGGTTCCTGCGCGTCGATCACGAGGGGTTGCGCGACCACGCGCTGGGCGAGATCGACAAGGTCGACTGGGTGCCGCCCTGGGGACGGGATCGGATCTCCAACATGATGCAGACCCGCCCCGACTGGTGCTTGTCGCGCCAGCGCGCCTGGGGTGTGCCGATTCCGGCCTTCCGCTGCACCGCGTGCAGCGAGTGGGCATACGATGCCGAGGTGATCCGCCACGTCGAAGACCTCTTCGCGCAGCGCGGCTCCGACGCATGGTATGAGCTCTCGAGCCGCGAGCTGCTGCCGCCGGGCTTCCGCTGCGCGTGCGGCGGCGACGCGTTCGACAAGGACGACAACATTCTCGACGTTTGGTTCGACGCCGGCTGCTCGCACGAGGCCGTGTTGCGCCGCCGGGACGGTCTGGCGTGGCCGGCGGATCTCTACGTCGAAGCGGTGGACCAGCATCGCGGCTGGTTCCAGGTGTCGTTGATCACCGCGGTGGCGACCCGCGAGCATGCCCCATACCGTGCCGTGCTGACCCACGGGCTGATCCTCGACGAAGCGGCGAAGAAGATGTCGAAGTCGCTGGGCAACGTGGTGGCGCCGGAAGCGGTCATCAAAGCGCACGGCGCGGAGATCCTGCGTCTGCTCTTCGCCTCGGTGGACTATACCGCCGACACGTGCTTCTCGAAGAACCTGCTGACGCCGTTGCTGGAGTCCTACCGCAAGGTGCGCAACACCTGCCGCTTCCTGCTCGGCAATCTCTATGACTTCGATCCGGCGCGCGACACCGTCGCCTACCGGCAGTTGCCGGAGTTGGACCGCTGGATTCTGCACCGCACCAGCGAGCTGGTGGCGCGCTGCCGCAAGGCGTACGACGGCTTCAGCTTCCATCACGTCGTGCAGCAGCTGGTCAACTTCTGCGCGGTCGACCTCAGCGCCCTCTATCTCGACATCGTCAAGGATCGGCTCTACTGCTCGGCCGCGACCGACAGCGGCCGCCGGGCGGCGCAGACGACGCTGCGGGAGATTGTCGAGACGTTGACCCGCCTGATGGCGCCCATCCTGTCGTTCACGGCGGAGGAGATCTGGGCGCAGCTGCCGCCGGGTGGACGGCCGGTGAGCGTCTTCCTCACCGGCTTCCCCGAGGCGGCGCGGCAAGACCAGACGCTGGCGGACAAGTGGGAACGCTTGCTCGCGGTGCGCGCCGCGGTGACCAAGGCGCTCGAAGCGGCACGACAAGCGGGCGTCATCGGGCACTCATTGGACGCCCGCGTCGAGCTGGGTGCGGCGGACGGTCTGCGGCGCCTGCTCGAGGAGCACGCCGCGGAGCTGCCTGCCCTCTGCATCGTGTCGCAGGTGCACCTGACGGACGATCTCGGCGACGACGCCGTCAGTCCGCTGCTGGCCGATCTCCGGGTTCGCGTCGACCCGGCGCGCGGCGGCAAGTGCGAACGTTGCTGGATGTACAGTGAGGCAGTTGGGCGCGACGCGACCCATCCCGGCTTGTGCGAGCGTTGCCTGCAGGTCATCAGCGCATGAAGAAGTACTCGGTCGTCTTGGGCATTGCGGCGGGCGTCCTGTGCCTCGATCAGCTCACCAAGTGGTACATCCGGCGCACCGTCAGCGTGTACGAGTCGATCGCCGTGATCGACTCGCTGTTTCACATCACCCACGTGCGCAACTCGGGCGGCGCCTTCGGCTTGCTCGCCGGCAGCAACGCCGCCGTCCGCCTGCCGTTCTTTTTTCTGGTGTCCGTGATCGCCGTCGTCGTGCTGCTCTACTTCGTGCGTCGCGTCGAGCCGGGGCAGCGCTGGTTGTTGCTGGCGCTCGGCGGGATCCTCGGTGGTGCGTTGGGGAATTTCGCCGATCGGATGATGTCGGGTGAAGTGACCGACTTCCTCGACTTCCACTGGCACGGCTACTACTGGCCGGCGTTCAACGTGGCCGACTCGTTCATCACCGTGGGGATGCTGGTGCTGCTCTTCCATTCCGTGAGGGCGCGCGACCCGGACGGCAGCAGCGCGCTCTCCGACGACGCGCGGGCGCACTCAACCGAGTAGCGCGCGCGGGGAGACGACCAGGGCCGATGGTCCAAGCGCGGCAACGGCTTGTGGTTCAGGCCTCTCCCTCTTCAAACCGATCGGGAGCGTCAGCGGGTCAGCTTGATCAGGTTTGAGCGTCACGATCAATTTCGCTACCGTCGGCGCAATGCTCGTTGTGGACCCGGACCGCGCGACGCAGATCGGCGCGACCGCCTGGCTCACGGCTGCCCAGATGGGCCACACCAATGGATGAGTCTCCAGAGTCGGCTCCCGCTGCGGCCATCTTGCGCCGGACTGACCTGCCTTGGTTGGCGGCATTGGCAATTGGAACCGCTGCGGCCGCCTGGCTCACCTACGCGACCCGGTTTCTCCTGTTGAATGTTGCGGCCGACACTTGGGCTCACCTGGCCTTGATCCGCCGGACCATGGAAAGTGGGTGGTTTCCCGGCAATCCGTTCTATGTAGGGATGCCGACGCCTCCAAACTATTCGCTCGAGCACGTCGCGCTGGCGACGCTCAGTACACTGTTGCATGTGCCGCCTCATGAACTCTGGTTGGCTATGCCACCGATCGTCTTGGTCGGGACGATCTGCGCGGTATTCGTCTGGCTACATGCTCTAACGAACGACACGCGTGTCGCCGCGGTGGGTGCCGCCGTTGAATTGCTGGTACGGGCGCCCGACGCAGCCTGGACGTGCATGCCGTACCCGCGCGCCCTTTCTTTAGCGCCTTACGCCCTCGCCTTGTTCTGGTATTTTCGCGGCCGGGAAAGCGGGCGACGGTGGCTCCTGATCGCTGCGGGTGTTGCGTTCGGAATCTGTCTGGACATCCATGCGGTCACTGGCGCGTCATGTCTGCTCACGCTAGCGTTCCTCGAAATCAGCTTCGCGCCAAGCGGGTTCCGTGTTGCGCGGATAGCGCTGACAGTCGCAACCGCTCTGGCAATCGGCGCGCCGTGGCTTGTCAACCTCTTCAATGCATCGCGCGGGCAGTCACTGCCTGTGCCGGCACTCGACGCAATTGAATACCCCATCATCCAGGACGCTTGGACGCTCCATCTGAAATGGCTCACGGTGACCATGTACCCACCGGGCCGAATCCTTGATGCACTTCCGTGGCCGTTGTGGCCTCTGGTGGCATACGGGCTGACCTTGTGCGTCGGACGGTGGCGCCGCGGCTGTGCAACCGCGGCCGATCGGTATGCGTTGGTTGCGGCGACGGGAACTTTGGCGCTCCTGTTCACTCCATTGTATGGCATCCTGCTGGGGGCTGGCGGGATGTGGGCCGCCCGCATCGTGCGAGTCCTGCCACTGGCTCTCCTCGTCGGACTGGGTACTACCGCCGGCGCCGATTCCGTCACGGACCGATTCCTGACGCGCTGGCCTCCGCTGGTTCCCAGATTGGTCGCAGGCGTCCTTGTCGCAAGCCTCGCGTGCGGAGCAATCCGAATCGTGCGCCAATACGTTGGGAACGTGACCCTAGGGCTGGCTTTCGGGCGGAACACGCTCCACTTTTCGCTCCTGGCTGAGGAGTTGGCGGCCGTTGGCAAACCGAGAGTGGTCCTGTCGGATCCGGTGACATCCTACATGATTCCCTACCATTTCGGTTGTTGGATCGTAGCAGCGCCGCAGGTCCGGACCTTTGTGGATGGTCGCGCCCGTGAACTGGCGGTCCAGCGCTTCTATGACCGTGGCACTTCGATGGATGAGCGCCACTCGATTATGGAGCGGTACGACGCTGATACGGTCGCTGTGCAACTCAAATCGCGTCGGCTAGATGACGACGAGCATGTGCTGCTTGACCGGTTGCGCGCCGACGCTGCGTTCAGGGATGCAGGGTGTTGCGGAACCCTAAGGTTCTTTCTGTATGGACCACGCTCCAGAATGAGCGACTACAATAGCTGAGGCATGCGTGCACCGCCCGGGGGAGGTGGAACGCTCGCGCGTCTCCTGCTGCCCCTTGCACCGCGCCTGCAAGTGGGCAAGGAAGGCACATGGCGAGTGTGGCAGGCTGGGGCGCGGACGACATCCCCGACCTCGGCGGGCGAACGATCGTCGTCACCGGCGGCAACAGCGGCATCGGCTACGAAGCGGCGTTGCAGCTGGCGCGCAGCGGTGCCCACGTGCTGTTGGCCTGTCGCGACCCGCAGAAGGGAGCGACCGCCGCCGCCGTGATCCGGGCACTGCACCCCAGCGCGGCCGTCCACGTGCAGCCGCTCGACCTCGCCAGTCTGGCATCCGTACGCGCCTTCGCTGCCGCCTTCAGCGCGGCGCACCCGCAGTTGCACGTGCTCTGCAACAACGCCGGGGTGATGGCGCTGCCGTACCGCACCACGGCGGACGGGTTCGAGATGCAGATCGGCACCAACCATCTCGGCCACTTCGCACTCACCGGTCTGCTGCTCGAGCGCCTGCTGGCCACACCGGGGGCGCGCGTGGTCAACGTCAGCAGCGGCGCGCACCGCTTCGGTCGTATCCGCTTCGATGACCTGCACTGGCAAGTGGGCTACCGCAAGTGGGCGGCCTACGGGCAGAGCAAGTTGGCGAACCTGCTCTTTACCTACGAGCTGCAGCGTCGATCCGAGGCGGCCGGTCGCGCGCTCATCAGCGTTGCCTGCCATCCCGGTTACGCTGCCACCAACCTGCAAACTGCCGGTCCGAAGATGGAAGGGTCGAGCCGACTGCAACGCCTCGCCGAGCTCGGCAACCGCCTGTGTGCGCAAAGCGCGGTCATCGGTGCGCTGCCGACGCTCTACGCCGCCACGGCGCCGGACGTCCGCGGCGGCGAGTACATCGGCCCCAACGGCATTGGTGAGCTGTGGGGACCACCGACGCGCGTGCGATCGAGCGCGCGCTCAAACGACCGCGACGCAGCGGCGCGCCTGTGGCAGCTGTCGGAGCAACTGACGGGCGTACGCTACGTGGGACTCGAGCCCGCGGCGCACGCCAACTGACGGGACGGAGGCATCGCCATGGCGCGTTCGCTATCGACAGTGGCCGAAGGGTTTGCCTTTCTCGAAGGGCCACGCTGGCACGACGGCGCGTTGTGGGTGTCGGACATGCACGACGACCGCGTGCTCCGCGTCCACCCGGACGGTCGCTGCGAGACGGTGGCGGAGGTGGCCGGGCAGCCGTCCGGTTTGGGCTGGTTGTCTGACGGCCGGCTGTTGGTGGTATCGATGACCGACAGGCGGTTGTTGCGGCGCGACGCCGGCGGCTTGGTGACGGCGGCGGACTTGAGCGGCATTGCCACGTTCTACTGCAACGACATGGTGGTCGATGCGCACGGCCGCGCCTACGTCGGCAACTTCGGGTTCGACCATGAGGCCGGTGCCGCGCCGGTGGCCGCACGGTTGGCGCTGGTGCATCCGGACGGCCGAGTCCAGGTGGTCGCCGAGGATCTCCTCTTTCCCAATGGCTCCGTCATCACGCCCGATGGGCGCACGTTGATCGTCGGCGAGTCGTTTGCGGCGCGCCTGACGGCGTTCGAGATCTTGCCCGACGGTTCACTGACCAATCGGCGACTGTGGGCGCAGCTCGACGGCGCGGTTCCCGACGGCATCTGCCTCGATGCCGAAGGGGCGGTGTGGGTGGCATCGCCGCTGAGTGACGAGGTGCTGCGGGTGCGGGAAGGCGGCGCGGTGCTCGAGCGGATCGCCACCCCGGATCACGCCATCGCCTGCATGCTCGGCGGGCCGGCGCGCCGGACCTTGTTCATTCTGACTGCCCCCGCGCTGCTCCGCGAGCTGTGCCGCGAGCGGCGCGGCGCGCGTATCCACGCCGTCGCCGTCGACGTGCCCGGGGCGGGCTGGCCGTGAGGGACGCATGAGCGCGCGTCCACGCCGCCCCCCGAAGCGTGCCACGGGGCCGCTGCCGGCGTTGACGGCGCCGCTGGTCCGGACTGTCGGCGGTGCGGTGCGGTCCGGATTGCGCACGCAGCCGTTTCAGCGCGATCCGGCGTTCATCGCCGAGCTGAGTCCACTGCTGACGGCGGTGAACGCGTACTTCGGGACGGAGCTCGAAGGGTGGGAGCACGTGCCGAAACAGGGGCCGTGTCTGCTGGTCGGCAATCATTCGGGTGGCGCGGGCACCAACGACTTTGCTTTCCTGCTCTACCACTGGCTGAAAGAACGCGGCCCAGAGGCGCCGTTGTATGGGCTCGCGTACAATCTGTTGTTCAGCGCGCCGCTGCTGGGAACCGCGCTGCGCCGGATGGGCGTCGTTCCCGCCAGTCACACGAACGCGCGCAAGGCGCTGGCGATGGGCGCGGCGGTGGCGGTATTTCCCGGCGGCGACTACGAGGTGTTCCGGCCGTGGAGCGAGCGCAATCGGATTGACTTCGCTGGCCGCATGGGATTCATCACTCTGGCGATCTCCAGCGGGGTTCCGGTAGTTCCGATGACGATTCATGGCGCCCATCAGTCGACACTCGTGCTCACGCGCGGTCGCCGGCTGGCGCAGCTCGCCGGCATGGATCGGCTCGCCGTCAACGTGTTTCCCCTGATTTGGAACATCCCGTTGGGGCTGACGCCGGCGTTCGTGCCGTCCCTGCAGTTGCCGTCAAAGGTGACCGTGCACTTCGGCGCACCGCTCGACTGGTCGGGCTACGGTGCACGCCAGGCCCGCGACCCGATGGTGCTGCAGGCGTGTTACGCGCAAATCACCGGCGTCATGCAGCAGACGTTGAATCGGCTGGCACGCCGGCGTCCGTATCCGGTGCTCACCCGTCTCCGTGAGCTCAGCCTCGGCACGGCGTTGCGTCAGCTCGAGGACCTGTTCGCCCAACCACCGTCGCCGCGCTCGCGGCGACCACGAACGCGGCAGCGCTCAGCAGCGGGCCGCGCGCATCGCCCGAGGTCGATCTGATGGTGCCGAGCATTGACCGCAAGACGGCTATCGACGGCTCGCTGCAAGTAGACTTCGCGCCGGTGGCGGATGTGTTCCGCGACGTGCTTGGTCGTTACCCCGGGGGCGGCGCGGTGTGCGTGTACCATCGCGGCGAGTGCGTGGTCGATCTGTGGGGCGGGTTCCGTGACGAGGGCGGACGGGTGTGGACCCACGACACGATGGCGCCGAGCTTCTCGACGACGAAGGGCGTCGCCTCGACGTTGTTGCACATCATGGTCGATCGCGGGCTGCTCGACTATGACGACACCGTGGCGACGTACTGGCCGGAGTTCGCGCAGGCCGGCAAGGGCCGGATCACCGTGCGGCAGGTGCTGGCGCACCAGTCCGGCCTCTACCACATCCGCCAGATGATCGACCATGCCGATCGCATGCTCGATTGGGGTTTCATGATCCGCGCCATCGAGCGTACGGCTCCGATTCACCCGCCGGGGATGCGTACCGGTTACCATGGCCTGACGTACGGCTTCTTGGTCGGCGAGATCCTGCAGCGTGTGACCGGTAAGCCGTTCCCGCAGCTGGTGCGGGAGGAGTTGGTGGACCGGTTGCAGCTCGATGGCATGTACATCGGCGCCACCGAGGACGCCCTGGCGCGAGCGGCGCGGTTGGTGTGGCCGCGCCGCCCGCTCTACGGGTTGAAGCTCCTGGGGCCAGAGGGCGGCATGGCGGGCCAGCTGGTCGAGCGCGGCGGCGTCACCCTGGCGTGGTTGCTGCGCGGCGCCGGCATCCACTTCGACGTCGAGAGCATCTTCGACGCGCTGGCGCCGCGTGGCATTGACTCGTTCGATTTCGGGGCCGAGCGCACGCTGCGCGCCGCGATCCCCGCGGCCAACGGGCTCTTCACGGCTCGCTCGCTGGCGAAGATGTACGCGGCGTTGGCGGCCGGCGGTGAATTCGGTGGAACGCAACTGCTGTCGCGCCGGACCCTGTCGCGAGCAACACAAGTGCAGGGACCGACGCGGCGGCGCATGGTCATCCCATTCGACATGCGCTGGCGGCTCGGCTACCACGGCGTCACCACCACCCGCGGCACCCCGCGGCACGCCTTCGGTCACTTCGGCTTCGGGGGCTCCGGCGGGTGGGCGGACCAGTCCCGGCAGCTCGCCGTGGCGCTGATCGTGAACGGCGGCTTGGGCACGCCGTTCGGTGACATGCGTATCGCCCGCATCAGCGGCGCGGTGCTCGCCTGTGCCGGCCGCCGCGCCGCGCTGCAAGGCGCGGCGCGGGCGCGTTCGTATCCGGCCCGTGCTCCCGCCTACGTGCGTCTGCTCGACGCCCTGGCCCTGTACTAGATGAGTGGAGAATCGAGAGTTGAAGTCGAGGGGCCAGGCGGTCGCGGCGCCGGGGCCAATCCTAGTCTCGACGCGCGACCGTCGACTGTGCACCTCGCCGTTTCAGGCGCGGTAGGCTGAAGCGCTCGCCCGTCACGACGGCACGCGAGAGCACTGGGACATCGCCCGATGCGGGAAGGACGACGCGCATGGGGGTCGTCTCGAGGATGTCGTTCCGCACGTCAATGCCGGGCATGACGCCGATCAGCTGCATGCCACGCTTGGTCAGCTGGAAGAGGCCCACCGGCGTTGCATAGAAGACCTGTTTGCCGGCCGCGACGGCGCGCCGGCCGTTGAAGGTGACCTCGCTCACCCGTTCGACGAACTTCGGTGCGCCCGTGGCGCGCAGGTGGATGGCGCCGTCTTCGACCGCCATCTCGCCGTCTCGCATCCAACGCGACACGAAGATGATCGTGCGTGCCGCCGTGGTGAAGTCGATGAAGCCGCCCGGGCCGGCATAGTGGCGCACGCCGGGGCCGCGGTTGGAGACGTTGACGCTGCCGGTACCGTCGGCCTCGAGGACGCCGAGGCAGGCGGCGTCGAGCTTGCGATAGCAGCGTTTGAAGAGCTGCGCGGTCGAAACGATGGAGTGGGGCGCGAAGGCGGCGCCGAAGTAGGCGCCGGGTGCCGGCAGCCCGCCGACGGCGCCGCTTTCTACCAAGAGCGTCAGATCGTTGAGCCGCCCGCAATCGAAGATGATCCGTCCCAGCTCCTCCGGGAACCCGGCACCGAGCGCCACCTCGGCGCCGCGATCGATGTGGGTGAACAACGTCGCGGCGGCGAGGCGAGCGACGGCGTCGTCGACCGCCGTGCGGGTCGGCAGGCCGCCGGCGAGCTCGCCGAACCAACGTGCCAGCAACGCGTGCTCGAGGGCGTCGCGGATTGGCGCCGCGCTGTCCACGGTGACCGCTGCCCACGGGTCGCGATGGAAGAAGCCGGCGGTCTGCTCGGTGTCGGGATAGCAGACGATGGCATCGACGAGCTTGGCCGGGAGGAACACGCGGTCGTAGCCTTCGTCGACCAGCAGGCCGACATTGGCGATCACCACGCCGCCGTTGCGCTTGGCGGCGCGCGCCAGCTCCAGGCTGTCGCCGGTCATCGCGCAGTTCTTCACGTAGAGGTTGCCGCGGCGGTCGGCGGCGGGGACGTTGAAGAGGGCGACGTCGACCGGTGGAATGCGATAGCGCAAGCGTCGCCCCGCGACGCTGATCAGTTGCTCCGTGGTCCGCTCGGTGACGGGTGAGCCGCGTCCGACGCGGGGATCGAGGAAACTGCCGACGCCGGTCTCCGCCAGTACGGACTCCTTACCCTTCGACTGTGCGTCGTAGAGGAGCGCCATGACGCCGAGCGGAATGCACTGCAATTCGCAGCTGCCGGCGGCGGCGAGCTCGGTGACGGCATGAAAGGTCTCGAAGTGGCTGGTGATGAAGCGTGTGCACAGGCCGGGGCGCGCCAGCTCGTCAAGCGTGCCCGGCAGCAGGCCGCGGCTGCCATGGCCGCCGATATTCATGACCGTGAGCCGCCGCGGGTGACCGGTTTCGCTGAAGGCCTCGCGGATCGCCCAGTAGAGGATCGAGGCGCGCTGGTGTGCGCCGAGGCCGGAGGCAGCGACGACGCTGCCGTCGTCGATCAAACGGATCGCGTCGCGCGGGCTCATGAACTTCGGATTGTCGGGAACCGGGCTGGCACAATGCGTGTCGTGCCGCGCGATGGCCAACGCCCAGCGCGCCAAGCGTACCAGCATGCCGGCTTCGTCGATGAGATTCATGATCGTTCGGGAGCATACCGGTTCAGCGGTGCGGCGGGAACTCCCTGCCGTGAGGCGGGACAACGAGGTTGTGAAAGGGTCCCCCCAAAGGCGGACCATCTCTCCGTTCGCCCCGAGTAGCAGCCCTTCTCTTGGGCTGCGTCTCGAGGGGCCGGTTGCACGGCAGGTCGCCCGCTTGGCATCCCTCGATACGCGCCCTGAAACGACGGGCGCTACTCGGGATGAACGGGTTTGGGATCCGTTGAGCGATTCGCTCACATGCGGGTAGTGTGACGAGCCCAAATGCACGGCGGCCGGTGGTGTTGCCACCACCGGCCGCTGTGCGCTGCGTACCTCAATGGAAGAGGTCTAGGCGTCGAAGTAGAGGGCGAACTCGTGCGGATGCGGGCGCAAGCGCATCGCACTGACCTCGTTGGCCATCTTGTACTCGATCCAGGTCTCGATGACGTCCTCGGTGAAGACGTCGCCCTGCAGCAGGAACTCGTGGTCCTTCTGCAGATTGCTCAACGCCTCATCCAGGCTCGCCGGCATGCTCGGCACTTCCTTGAGCTCCTCCGGCGTCAGCGCGTAGATGTCCTTGTCGAGCGGCTCGCCCGGGCTCAACCGCTTCTGGATCCCGTCCAGGCCCGCCATCAGCATCGCCGCGAACGCCATGTAGCCGTTGCACGTCGGGTCCGGGAACCGCACCTCGATGCGCTTGGCCTTCGGGCTCGGGCTGTACATCGGAATGCGCACCGCCGCCGAGCGGTTGCGGCTCGAGTACGCCAGGTTCACCGGCGCCTCGAACCCTGGCACCAAGCGCCGGTAACTGTTCGTCGTCGGGTTGGTGAACGCGGCGATCGCCCCGGCGTGCTTCAAAATGCCGCCGATGTAGTGCATCGCCAGATCACTCATCCCGCCATAGCCGTTGCCCGCGAACAACGGCTTCTCCCCCTTCCAGATGCTCTGGTGGGTGTGCATGCCGCTGCCGTTGTCCCCGAAGATCGGCTTCGGCATGAAGGTCACCGTCTTGCCATGCCGGCGCGCCACGTTCTTGCACACGTACTTGTACCACAGCAGCGCGTCGCCCATCTTCACCAAGGACAGAAACCGCAGGTCGATCTCCGCCTGGCCCGCCGTCGCCACCTCGTGGTGGTGCTTCTCCACCCGCAGCCCCACCGCCTCCATCGTGCGGATCATCTCGGTGCGGATGTCCTGCTGCGAATCGGTCGGCGGCACCGGAAAGTACCCTTCTTTGTAGCGTGGTTTGTAGCCCAGGTTCGGGTGCTCCTCGCGCCCCGTGTTCCACTGTCCCTCGCTGGAGTCCAGGAAGTAGAAGCCCTCGTGCTGGTTCTGCCCGTAGCGGATGTCGTCGAGGATGAAGAACTCGGGCTCCGGGCCGAAGTAGGCGACGTCGCCGATGCCGGTCGACTGCAGATAGGCTTC
>Ga0335082_10006601_pt1 | contig 12652 bp, 10 predicted proteins | sample Lox_Sample_41_FD_206718 | JGI IMG/M metagenome (GOLD analysis project Ga0335082, IMG submission 206718) | Soil microbial communities from Loxahatchee National Wildlife Refuge, Florida, United States - Lox_Sample_4.1 | ecosystem: Environmental > Terrestrial > Soil > Wetlands | place: USA... | reverse complement strand
AGGACCTTCGCGGCGGCCTGAACATCCGCTTCGGTATAATTCGTGTAGTTCCCCGGAGCGATTTCCGTTCCCTTACTGACCGTGAAAAGCTCCTGGAGTTCTCTTCCGTAATTCTCGTTCGGGCTCGATTTCGTGTTCGTGTTACCGTTGAGATACCGCAGCATCGCGGGATCTATTGTTACCAATCCGGTCAACGTTCTGAAATTGCCGAGGGCGTATTGCCGGAACAGGGCATTCTGTATGTAGGAGAACCGGGCGTCGCCGACAACCGCCATCTCGCTCACAAAGTGGTTGTGCCAGAAGAGCGTCATTTTTTCGACGAGAGAAATGTTCTGGTTGAGCATTCTCCCGATCCACCACGATTTGAATGAAGTCGTCCGTGCGCCGTTCGGGTTTGTGCCGTCGGCATTGAGCTTCGGAGCAGTAACCCATGTTTGCCCGATCGGGACGGTCGTGTCGGACGCACTGGTGTTGAGCGGCGGAGCCGGTGTTGCCTGATCCCCGAGAAGGAGCGTCAGGATTCCGCTCATCGACATTCCCACAAGACTCGAGACGTCGTTGGATGCTGCGCCAAACATGGTCCTGCGCAGCAAATGGGTGATTTGATCACGCGTCGGGATCGTTCCTAGGGGATCCAAACCGGAAGCGGTGTGGGAAATTCGGGGGAGGATTTTGTTCGCAAACGGACTGACAGACCCGGCTGCCGCAACGTGGGATTCGTCGATCGCGGAAATGGATTCTCCGGCAGAAGTGATGAAAGACCGACGATTCATAAGAACAAAACCCTTTAAGCGATGGTGTTCGTGAGAACTTCGGATCCCTGATGGGATTACTAAAAAATTACACCTTTTTTGACAATTGTCAAGCCGCTCATGACCCTGATATTCCTTGTGTTCCCATTTTTGTATACCCAATCACTATGTTTTCATCTGAAAAGAAATTAATCTGTTCATCTCACATTTCTTTGCGGCCCGGCGCGTATATTACCATTCTCCGGAGGTTCAGGAGACCGAACCATGATGACTTCTTCACCCTTATATGGAACCGACCAATCCCGGCGGCTTGTCACGTTCATCTTCGTTGCAGCAGCTCTGGGCCTAAGAATGTTTCACCTGGAAACGCAGAGTCTGTGGAATGATGAAATGTTTTCTCTCGACGTGGCGCGGCAATCCCTCGGCGATATTCAACCAGCGCTTGTTGCAAACTTCCATCACCCGCCCCTCTTCTTTTTTCTGGCGCATCTGAGCATTCAATGGTTTGGCGCGACCGTTTGGGCGCTCCGACTCCCATCGGCAATTGCCGGAGCAGTTACCGTCGGGCTGGTCTTCTCAGCAACCGATCAATTCAGCAGCAGGTTGAGCGCTCTGGCGGCCGGCGTCCTCTGTCTAATTTCTCCATTCCATCTCGCCTATTCACAGGAAGGAAGGCCGTATGCTCTGGCCGCGCTCCTCGCCCTGCTGAGCTGCCTGAGTTTTCTATTCCTCCTGCAGGACGGCACACTCCGCCGAAAGATCGGCTACGTGCTCTTCACGATTGCGCTGCTTTACACGCATCACTGGGGAATTTTCGTCCTGGCAACGCAGTGCCTCCTTGTCATAGTGTGGCACAGGAGAGAGCTTTGGAAACAGTTCCTTTATTTCGAGTTCGTTGCCGTCATCGCGGTATTGTACATTCCCGAGATGCTCGCCCTTCGCCAACAAACGCTTGATTCTGTTCCCGTGCAGTGGTTCTGGTCGGCGCCGCCGAATGCTCCGGAAATTTACCACCTTGCAACGGCGTTTTCGGGAACGTATTTCAATATGGCATCGTCAATTTTTGAATTGCCGGTATTTTTCCAGATCATCGGCGCACTCGCCCTGGCATATCTCCTCACTCTCCCCATGAGAGAGTTCTGGAAAAGGAAAGGAAGCTACGAGCTGCATCTCCTGGCCCTCTGTCTCTGCGGAACACTTCTGATACCATTCCTGATTTCATTCTTCAAACCGGAAGTTTTCCTCTGGTACCGATACACGGTTATTGTTTTCCCGCTCCTCTGCGTGACGATGGGAGGAACATTGCACGCGAGCGGTATGGGACGCAATACGATCGTGGCAGCCGTATGCATCGGCGTCGTCGTGACGGCCGGACTCTTTGGCGATACGGTCTACTACTCGTGGGACAAATCGAACGGGAAAGATGTGGCTGCGTATGTTGAACGGGTCACGGACGATGGCGTGCGCATGGTCATCAGGCCGAAGGAATTCGCTCCCATTCTCAATTACTATTATAAGGGAACGGCCGTTCAGTACGATGAAGCCTATCTCGAGTCCCCGCTGGGAAAAATCGTGGATACCGCCTCCGCCTTCGCCTATGTGTCGCTCGACGTTCCCAATCTCATCCGTGACTACATGAACGGCCATTTCGTCAAATTGGACGAACGGCGTTTTCCCGGAGAGGCACACCTTGGAATTCTCGTCGATGTGTACAAGCAGCCGCCCGACGTGGATTCCACCGGAAGCGAATAATCTTCCATCACTCCATCCAGTGTCGGAGCCGACCCACGACTTCCTTTGCACGGGCAAGACGTTCCAGAGGGCGCTCCACAGCGACAAGTTCTGCCTGCAAGATGAGTGTTTTGTTTTCCTGCTTCAGCCGAAAACTATGGTCGCCGGCTTGCGTAATCTTTCCCATCAGTTTCTGGAACGGCGAATCCGTTGCATCCGGCTCACCGTAAAATGAAACATTTCCGGGTTCGGGAAGTGTGACCTTCATGTGGCCGCCGTGAAGTGCAATTTTCGGAAACCCCGCGAGGGAGGCAAGCAGCCGGAGGGAGACGAGTGAGAGAAGATGTTCAACTTCCTCGGGGAATTCACCGAACCGGTCGATGAGCTCCGCACGTATCTCCAGTAGTTCCTCCTCCGAAACGACTTTGTAGAGCCGGCGGTAGACATCCAGCCGCTCCGCATCCGATTCTATATAGATGTCAGGGATCAGTGCATCGACATCTGCATCGACAGCAGATTCTGTTGCGACGGTGAAGGGAGCCGGCGGGTTGATATTCTGATTTGACATGGATCGGGTTCCCTCCGTCAGACTTCCGCGGAATTCATCCCTCTTCAATTCTTCAACCGCTTCGCGCACAATGCGTTCGTACATTTCGAAACCCATTTCCATGATAAATCCCGACTGTTCCGCCCCGAGAAGATTTCCGGCACCGCGAATTTCCAGATCACGCATCGCAAGATTGAACCCAGATCCGAGTTCGGTGAACTCTTCGATTGCCTGGAGCCGCCGCAGTGTTGACTTCGGGATCGCCTGGAGAGGCGGCGTGAGAAGATACGCGTATGCCTGGAGATTCGAGCGACCGACCCGACCGCGCAGCTGATAGAGCTCGGCCAGCCCGAAACGGTCGGCGCGATTGATCACAATCGTATTCACGCTTGGAATGTCCACGCCGGACTCAATGATCTTCGTGCAAACCAGAACATCATACTTCCGCTCGAGAAAGTCGATCATCACCGCTTCCAGCTCGTGTCCGGCCATTTGGCCATGCGCAACGTGAACCCGCGCTTCCGGAACGTGCGTGCGAACCTGATCCGCAATGGCGTCGATATTGCTCACGCGATCGTGGACGACATACACCTGGCCCCCGCGATGGAGTTCCCGGGAAATGGCTTCACGCAGAACATTCCAGTGTTTCCCCAGCCCGTCACCCGGGATGATTTCGGTGAGAATCGGAAGCCGGTTTCTCGGAGGCGTCGCTATGAGCGAAAGATCACGTGCACCGATAAGGGAAAAATGAAGTGTCCGCGGAATCGGTGTCGCCGTGAGCGCCAGCGTATCCACGTTTGCGCGGAGCCGACGCAACTTTTCCTTGGCCGAAACCCCGAAGCGGTGCTCCTCATCCACAATCAACAGGCCGAGATCCTTGAATTCGATATCCTTCGAGAGAAGCCGGTGTGTCCCGATGAGAATGTCGACTCCGCCGTGCGCAACCTGTTCGATGATTTTCTTCTGGTCCTTCGGAGAACGAAATCGGGTGAGATGCTCTATCCGCGTCGTGTACCGTGAGAGACGATCCTGAAAAGTGTTGTAATGCTGAATGGCAAGAATAGTCGTCGGAACGAGAAGGGCTACCTGTTTTCCATTCATAACGGCCTTAAACGCGGCACGCACCGCAACCTCCGTCTTCCCGAAGCCGACATCGCCACAGATTAACCGGTCCATCGGCGATGCGTTTTCCATATCGTTCTTCACGTCGATGGTGGCCGTTGCCTGATCGACCGTATCTTCATACATGAACGATGCTTCGAGCTCTTTTTGCCAGTGCGAATCGGGGGAGAAGGCAAAGCCGGGCTCCATTTTCCTCCTGGCATAGAGAGCGATGATCTCCCGCGCAATATCTTTAATTCTCTTCTTTGCGCGGTCTTTCATCCTGTTCCAGTCCGCTGTTCCCAGCTTGCTCAGAGCAGGAACGTGACCCTCCTGGGAGGAAAACTTCTGAACCCGGTTTATGGAATTAAGATTAACATAGAGTACGTCATTCTCGAGGAAGAGAAGCTTCATGACTTCCTGTTCGATTCCCCCAACCTTGATCTTTGAGAGACCTGCAAACGTTCCGATTCCGTGATCGATATGGACGACGAAATCTCCCCGTCGCAGTTGCTGCAGTTCCTTGTGCGAGAACCCTCTGAAGCGCCGCCGTTTCACAAGCGCACGTTTCTTGAGCCGGCTAAAGATCTCGTGCTCCGTGAACACCGCCACGCCGACATTTGGCAGAATGAATCCATTGTGCAGTGAATCGTTGAGAAATTGAGGGTGCACAGACGGAACCGGTTCGTCCGGCGCTCCCTCAATCTCAGGCGAGGTCACAACATCGTCGATCAGTTCTTCCAGTCGTCTGGATTCTACAGGTGAGTCGGAGGTGAGGTAGATCTTGTAGCCCACAACCGAAAGCTCTTTCATCTTTCGGGTGAGGGTTTGAATGCTGCCGTTGAAGGACGGCTGGGAGAGAGAACCAAAATCCAAAACCACGCTGGCACCATCAAATATGCCAGGCAGATTGCCGTCACCGAAACTCGAATGAGCAAGGGTGGGAAAGCGTTGCACATATTCACGAACTTCCTTGTACGTCAACGTACTGCGGACCCCTTCCGAGATGAGTTCCTGCAGTTCCTTCTCAATGAGCGCGGGCTCATCCAGGAGCACAACGGCATCTCCGCGCAGATAATCGAACAGAGAGCCGGTGCGGTTTTTCGCCCCTGCGCCCGGCTCACGTTCAGGGGTTTGCTGCGCGCTGAACAGTGCCGGAACCAGACTGGCCGATTGCAACTGCCGGATCGAACGCTGGGAAAGGAGATCGAATTCGCGGATCGATTCAACTCGATCCCCGAAGAATTCGAGTCGAACGGGATGTTCACCCACAAACGGAAAGACGTCGATGATACCGCCGCGCACCGCAAAGTCTCCGTATCCTTCCACAAAATTCCTGCGTGTGAATCCAAATTCCGAGAGGCGATCAAGGAGACGCTGGAAATTCTCTTCACTCCCGGACCTGATATCTATTATTGTGGTGCGGAAATCGTCGGGGACGGGGACACGTTCCGCAATTGCAATAGCGGATGTGATGACGAGAAGCTGCTCTCCACTGACGAGCGCTTTGAGTGTTTCAATCTGACCGATGGATGAAGTGAGATCGAGTTCCTGTCCGGCATGGACTGGCCGGACGCCGAACAACCGTACGGCTGCGTCGCCGAGGAGCATGGCACAATCATCCCTCAACCTTTCCGCCCTGTCCCCGTCCGGACAGAGGACAACCACCTGCCTGCCCAAATTCCTGAACAGATCCTCCGCCACAAACGCCATCAGAGATCCGGCAATATTGCGGAGCCCGACACGGCCGTCACGGTCCAGCGTTGGGGCGATCGACCTGAGCTGTTCAAACTCCTTCGAGGCAATCAGCTGCTTTTTTATTTCATCAAACATGACCATCTGCATCGACCGAAAACAGTACACCCCTACACGCCATTGGGAAATGGAATGTAAGGGTTAACTCCATTCAGAATTTACGAAATGTGGAAAGGAGAATCAAGGGGAAGGACGAAAACGAAGCAAATGAAACGCATTTCAATTTGAAAAAACTTTTCGTACGTTGAAACCATGAGAACCGTACTTGATATCAGTAATGATTGCCGGATACCTCTCTACGAATTGAAATTTCAGTACGCACGGAGCGGGGGGAAGGGAGGACAGAATGTCAATAAGGTCGAAACCCGGGTCGAGCTCCTCTTTGATGTCGTGAATTCCTCATCGCTGACAAGCGAGCAGCGGGCACAACTCCTGCATGCCGTCCGGACACGTATCGGCAAGGATGGCGTACTTCGAATTGTCGCGCAGCACTCCCGCAGCCAGTGGCAGAACCGTCAGGAGGCAGTGCAGCGCTTCATGGAAATTGTGGAAAAAGCATTGCGGCCGAAGAAGAAGCGCGTCCCAACGAGGGTTTCCCGAGCTGCGAAGGAGAAGCGGCTCAGTGGAAAGAAACGAATGAGTGAAATCAAGCGTCTGCGCGGAAGGGTCAACGAGTAACGGATCTCGTGCACGCAAACTTCCAATACCCATCACCCGTGTATCCCCGTTTCAACTTCATCATCTTCTCCATGGCCGGCAACGCATTCTTGTCCTAGGCAAGGTCGGGGAGAGAAAAGAGGACGAGAGCGACAATCTGGAATGCCTGTTTCAGACGGGAAGATCCTTTCCGGGACGATGGAATGATTTTGAAGATGTATTCGTTGATTCAGGAGGCGGGGGTCCTGCCGGCATTCCCCAGGGTATTCAGTTTTTCCAAAAATTCTTCCGATTCGCGCTTTCCGAAACCCTTTGACTCCAGATACTCCTGCGTGATTCCGGAAATATCGAGACGCTCTCCGATAATCTCCATTTCAAGACGTGAAAATCTCTTGCTCTTCAGTGTATAATCTTCGAACGCTTCCCATGCGAGAGGTGCGACTCCTTTTGTAATCTCTGCCATCGCCTCTCCATACACACGTATCTCGTATTGTGCGTGCGGATCCATTCGCAACTGCAGGAAATGAAACAAATTGTGCAGATCGATCTTCCAGTACCATTCTGTATAGAGGGAAAGCGGCAGATTGATGCGGGCGAGCTCACGTGCGATATCGGATTCAAGCATCTGTTCGTACTCCGAATAGAGCTTTTGCTGTGAGGTAAGAAGAATATCGAGCACACGGCTGCGAAGTGCGTCCGGCACGTTTTCATCTCTCCTGCCCTGTTTATTCCGTTTGCTCTGAAAGTGTATCGTCTCCGGTTCCGGGACGTAAAACTCGTCTTTCATCACGGAATACCTGCCGGAATATTCGTTCACGTTTGCCGTTCGATGGCGGATCCACTGGCGGGCGACAAAAATCGGAAGCTTCACATGAAATTTAAGCTCCACCATCTCGAACGGGGTCGTGTGCTGATGCCGCATGAGATAGCGGATCAGCCCCCGATCCTCGCTGACACTCTTCGTCCCTTTGCCGTACGAAACACGTGCCGCCTGCACAATCGACTCGTCGCTTCCCATATAATCGACAAGCCGCACGAATCCGGCATTGAGACACTTGAACTCTTTATCGAGAATTTCTTCCGCCTGCGGATTAACAGCGTGCGCCAAAAAATATTCCTCTCAGTAATGTGGGATGCAAGATACAGAATCGAGAACAGAAATTCCAGAAGAAATTTTTCCTATCGGTCCCTCAAGAATGAAATGCCACAACGTCAAGCTCTTTGTTTTTCCTTCACGCATTCCGTATCTTCTTGACATGATTCAGGTTGCCGTCGGCATTATCATCCGGAAGAATTCCGTCCCCACAATTTTACTCTGTCAGCGCAGCAAGAGTGTTCCGTATCCGCTGAAGTGGGAATTCCCCGGCGGAAAAGTCGAGAACGGTGAGAGCCCGGAGGATTGTCTGCGCAGGGAACTGCGTGAGGAGCTTGGAATCTCCGCCGACATCGGCTCGCTCTATCACCAGCAGCAATACGTCTATCCCGACCGCAGAAAGTTCGATGTCTCCTATTTTCACGTTCCCAAATTCTCCGGGACCATGATGAACCATGTCTTCGAATCCACAAGCTGGGTTCCGATCCCCGAACTCACCCGGTACGATATTCTCGAAGGGAATGTCGATGTGGTGAAGAAATTGATGCATGAGCGTTTATAGGATTCGATCCGCACACGCCGCAAAGGTCCATCGAGCCGTTCTTCGCTGGTACCGGCAGCATCAGCGTGAGCTGCAATGGCGCACGACACGGAATCCGTACCACATCCTGGTTTCCGAAATCATGCTTCAGCAAACGCAGGTCGATCGCGTGAAGCAGAAGCTCCCTCGCTTTCTCCGGCAATTTCCGACGCTTTCGCGGCTTGCACGCGCCACACGGGCCGACGTTGTACGGGCATGGAGAGGAATGGGATATAATAATAGAGCAGTCCGGCTCCGCGATCTCGCCGTGACCGTGCAAAACGAGCACAAGGGACAAATTCCCCGCGATCCCGAGCAACTCCGGAAGCTTCCTGGAATTGGACCATATACTGCACATGCCCTCCTCTGCTTTGCATTCGGAAAGCGGGTTCCGGTCGTCGATGTCAATATTCGCCGCGTTCTTTCGAGAATCTTCTTCCCCATGAAGCATTCCGCAGATCTGGTTTCCGACCGCGACATTTGGGATATTGCGGAACGTGTTCTTCCGCGGGATGTGTATCACTGGAACCAGGCATTGATGGATCTGGGAGCCACGATCTGCACTGCACGAACTCCGGCATGTGAACGATGTGCTGTTTCCCGGTATTGTTTTTCCCGTACATCGGTGCGATTGTGGAAGCATCACACCGGCAGAAAATTGATGAAACGCGAACCGGCGTATGCAGGAATCCCCCATCGGATTTGGCGCGGCAGGATCGTCGAGGCGCTCCGGAACGTCAACGGCCAGAGAATGATCCGGCTCGAAGCTCTCGGCACGGAGATCAAACCCGATTTTCGAACGAGTGAAGTTCCCTGGCTCCGCTCCCTCGTTGATGCGCTCGTCAACGATGGGATTGCGGAAACAACGACATCCGGAAAAACCGGCACAATGGTAATGCTTGCAGAATGAAAAAGCGCCGAGAAACAATTTCCCTCGGTGAGCTCAGGGCTCTTCACGCGGAGAAGGAACGCGCCATTCAGGCGCGGCTCGCTGAATTTGCGAATGTCTCCCGGAACAACCTCTTTTACGAACTCGCGTATTGTCTCCTCACGCCGCAGTCGAGTGCGGTGAATGGCGGAAAGGCGGTCCGGCTGTTGGAAGAATGTGATTTCTTCAATGAAGGTATCGATCCCGAACCGCTCCTTCATCAGAAGGATTTTTATATTCGATTCCACAAGACAAAGGCAAAGAATCTCCTGACTGCACGCGAACAATTTGCCGCAATTCGTCAGCATTGTTCGAATGGAAGCACGGGTTTCGAGCTGCGTGAATGGCTTATTACGAATGTCCGCGGACTTGGAAGAAAAGAGGCCTCCCACTTCCTGAGAAACATCGGCCACAGGAACCTGGCCATACTCGACCGGCACATCCTGAGAAATCTTGTGCGTGTCGGCGTTCTTTCACGGCTCCCAAAAACTCTGACAACGAAGCGGTATTTCGCCATCGAATCGAAATTCCTCAAATTTTCAAAGAAGATCGGGATCCCGATGGATGAACTTGATCTCCTGTTCTGGAGTATGGAAACAGGCGAAATACTGAAATAGTCTCTTTCTACTGGACAAAATTATGAAAGCACTCGTTATTGGTTCCGGCATGATGGGAAGTGCGCTCGCGTATGATCTGTCGCGTTCCGAAGGAGTTGAGCGGATCGTGCTAGCCGACATCGACAGTGATCGCGCAAAGGAGGCAGCCGCATCAATCGGATCGGGAGTCCAACCGCAGAAGTTGGATATCAATGATACAAGCGGCGTTCTCAAATTGATGAAGAGCGTCGACGTTGCAGTCGGGGCGACGAGCTACACACACAATATGGTTCTTACAAAGTCGGCCATTGCGGCAAAGATACACTTCTGCGACCTCGGCGGAAACATGGATGTCGTCGATCAACAGCTCGCCTTGAACTCAGAGGCGCAGAAAGCCGGCGTCTGCATTCTCCCAAATTGCGGGCTTGCACCCGGCCTTGCCTGTATCGTCGCCGCGGGGGCAACAAAGAGATTTTCCGAAATTCACTCCCTCCACATCAGAGTCGGAGGGCTCCCGCAGCATCCGCAGCCGCCATTGAATTACCAGCTCGTCTTTTCCGCACAGGGGCTCATCAACGAGTATCTTGAGCCCGCGGAAGTCATTCGCAACGGGCGCGCAGCAACCGTTCCGTCGATGGACGACCTGGAAGAACTCACCTTCCCTCCGCCATTCGGAGCGCTCGAAGCATTCAACACCTCCGGCGGCGTGTCGACGTTGCCCCGGATGTTTGCCGGCAAGATACGCGAGATGGATTACAAGACCATCCGCTATAAAGGGCACTGCGAGAAGTTCAGGACGCTCCTTGATCTCGGATTCGCGAGCAATGAGCCCCTGATGGTAGGCAATTCCGTCCGGACCGCACGGGAGATCTTCGAGGAAATGCTGCGGAGAAAATTGCCTGCCAACGGCCCCGACGTCGTCCTCATGCGCGTAACGGTGAAAGGCATGCTCGGCGGCCGCGAACGCACACTTGCGTATGAAATGATAGATTCTTATGATATCAAGGGCAAAAAGACGTCGATGATGCGCACAACGGCATACCCCACATCCATCGTCGCGCAGATGGCGGTGAACGGAACGATCACGGCACGCGGAGTCGTGCCTCCGGAACAATGTATCCCGCTCGATCCGCTCATTGCCGAACTGAAGAAGCGCAACATTCAAATTCACGAAACTCTTGTGTAGGTCAGAGAGGCATTATGAAACGCCCATTAGCCGTCATCATCATCACGAAGGATCCAAAGACGGAGCAGGAGATTCACAATCGCTTCGACGTGGAAACCCGTTTCCCGAGGATCCGCATCGTTCTTATTGCTTTACGGGCATTTTTTTCACTCTAGGTCAAACGTCGCCGGATTACAAATATGGCAGATACCAGCTCCTTTGACATTGTCTCAAAAGTGGATATGCAGGAAGTCGACAACGCGCTGAACCAGGCACGGAAGGAGATCCTGCAGCGTTTTGATTTTAAAGGTTCAAAGACTTCTCTTGAGCTGAACCAGAAGGAGTTTCAGCTCGTTATCATCTCTGATGATGAGTTCAAGATGAAGGCGGTCGTGGATATCCTGCAGGAAAAATTCGTCAAGCGCGGAGTCCCGCTCAAAGCCCTCACCTACAGCGGGATGGAAGCCGCCGCAGGAGGGCTCGTCCGGCAAACGGTGAAGTTGCAGAATGGGATCGACAAAGAAAACGCAAGGCTGCTCACGAAGATGATTAAGGACTCGAAACGAAAGGTCCAGGCACAGATCATGGAAGATCAGATCCGTGTGAGCAGCAAGAGCAAGGACGAACTCCAGGCAATTATTCAGCTTGTCCGACAGGCGGATTTGAAATTTGCCGTCCAGTTTGTGAACTACCGCTGAGCGCAATGAAGCCGTTCTTCCCATTCGCACTCCTCTTGCTTCTCGCTACCGGTTTGCAGGCACAGACGCCTATCCCGATCCAGTTTCTTCAGGATTCCACACGCAACACAACGATTGCGACGCTCCCGCAGTACGGCAGGCAGTATGTATCTCTGAACGATCTGGTGCGCGCATTCAATCTCCGCGCACAAAAGGATTCCGAGGCACTGAAGATTGACGTTCAAACTCCCGCCTTCACGATGAGAGCGACCGCCGGCTCTCCCTACATCGTGGTCCTGGATCAGAAGAACAACGCCAACATTGCCCAGATGCCGTTCAACGTCCTTTACGTTTCGAATACCTTCTTTGTCCCCTTTGAATCGTTTCTGCCGGTCCTCCGGAGCGGTCTGAATGAAGAAATCGCCTATGACGGGACGGTGATCAGAGTGGGGAAGCCGCGGCCGCCTTCTGCGTTCGATGTTACCGGAGTAACGTTCGAAGAAAAGTCGAACGGCTATCTCATTCGCATACTCTGCAGCAAGAAGATTCCCGATTACGAGAGCTGGCCGAAGCAGATTGGTGATAACACGTGGCTCTATGTTACGCTCGCAAATGCCCGCGCGAACGTGGAGGCGATCAGCCGGATTCAGCCGACAGGGTTTGTCAAACAGATTCTCGTCTTTCAGTCTCCGACCGCAGTGCAGCTGACGTTCAAGCTGAAGGGCGAAGTCACCGGTACGGAGCCGCTCCCCGCAGAAAACAGCAACGACATCCTTCTTGCCATTCACACACCAACACCCGAAGAAATCGCAGCCAGAAAGGAACGCGATTACGGGCACACCCTCCAGAAAGAGCGCGACAAGTGGAAGCTGGATGTCGTCGTGATCGATGCAGGTCATGGCGGAAATGATCCCGGGACAATTGGTGTCAACAAGACCAAGGAGAAGGACGTCACGCTTGGGATTGCTCTGCGGCTCGGGAAGCTGATCCAAAAAAACATCCCCAAAGTGAAGGTGGTGTACACGCGGGACAACGATACGTTCATCGAGCTCTACCGCCGCGGTCAGATC
>Ga0335082_10006600_pt1 | contig 12653 bp, 12 predicted proteins | sample Lox_Sample_41_FD_206718 | JGI IMG/M metagenome (GOLD analysis project Ga0335082, IMG submission 206718) | Soil microbial communities from Loxahatchee National Wildlife Refuge, Florida, United States - Lox_Sample_4.1 | ecosystem: Environmental > Terrestrial > Soil > Wetlands | place: USA... | reverse complement strand
CCGTTCGTTTTCGGTTTTACGGTTTACGAAAGCTTCGAATCCCCGGAGGCGGCCGCCACCGGGGTCGTGTCGATGCCGACATCGAGGGAGCGCGCCATCGGCGGACATGCGGTGCTCGCGGTGGGATACGACGATACGAAAAGAAGGCTCCTGGTTCGCAATTCGTGGGGCACCGACTGGGGCATGAAAGGGTATTTCACGCTGCCCTACGAATACGTCGCGGACCGGGATCTCTCGGATGATTTTTGGACCATTCGGCGTGGAGAGCATCTGTAGTGCTTCATTGGAAAATAGCGGGTCTAAGAAAAACCCGATCTGGAGAACGGGGTGATTATTTCCGTTTTTCCGGATGCCCGTGTCCGACGGCATAGACGATCGCGCCGGCCAGACTGCAGCCCGCGATCGTCAGGGCCATCGGGTATGCCGTTCCGTTATGGAACCAGCCGACCAACCCTCCGGCCAGCGCGCCGGCCGTGAACTGCATCATCCCCATCAGTGACGAAGCGCTCCCCGCATGATGACCGCTGGCCGACATGGCGATCGCGACGGCGTTGGGACTGATAAACCCGAGACTGGCGATGCACAGCCACAGCGGAATCAGGAAGACGACGAGGCTGGAACTGCCGGCCGCCGCCAGCAAAATCAACGCCGCCCCGACGTTTCCCGCGATCGCCCACCCCAAAATCGTCCTCGGTGACTGGCGTGAAAGCATCGCGCGATTGATCTGCGAGGCCGTGACCAGGCCCAGGGCGTTCAACCCGAAAAGAAGACCGAATTGCCTCGGGGTGACGCCGTGCAGTTCGATGAAGACAAAGGGCGAGTTCGCGATGTAACCGAACATCCCGGCCATGATCAGAGAAGCGGCCAGGGCGGGCGCGATAAAGCGACGGTTGACCATGAGGCGGGCGTAGGTGCGGAACACCCCGGCCAAATCATCCCGGCGGCGCGACTCGGCCGGAAGCGTTTCGCCCAGGCCGGCCCAGGAGGAGACAAGGGCCAGCAGGCCGAAGCCCGCCAGCGCCAGAAATATCGCGCGCCATCCGGCGATCGTCAGGATATAGCCACCGACCATCGGCGCAAGGATCGGCGCCAATCCCATCACCAGGATTAGCGTCGAGAAGACACGGGCGGACTCGCGTTCGTCGAAAAGATCACGCACAACTGCGCGGCTGATCACCATGCCGGCGCATCCACCGAGCGCCTGGACCAGGCGCAATGCGATCAGGCCGCCGATGGTCGGCACGAAGGGGGCGATCAATGATGCCACGACATAGATCGACACACCGGCCAGCAAAGGCCGTCGCCGGCCGTAGCGATCGGCGAGGGGGCCATAGATGGCCTGACCGAAAGCGAGACCGATGAAAAAGATGGACAGGGTCACCTGGACCCGGCCGGGATCGACCGAATAGGCTTTCGCCAGAATCGGGAAACTCGGGAGGTAGAGGTCGATCGAGAGCGGGGCGATCGCCGTCAGAGCGCCGAGCATCAGCACCATCCGGAGCATCGGAGTGGATGAGCGGACGGATATCGCGATGATATTTTCCTTCATGGGGCATCAATCCTATCCAAGTCGGCTGCACATTCACATCCGGGAGGGAACGGAACCGGAGGTCGGCCACTCGATCTTGCAGAAATCCGGCAGCGCGGAACATCGACCGTTTATCGCTCGGCTTGAACAGGAAACAGGGTTCGAGCCGCCATTTTTATTATAGATGATGGGTAAGATCGGTGGGAAGCGGAAAATTCAAGGGTCGACCCGTCCATAAAACCCAGTTGCTTTCAGGCCCTGTCCTCTGATAAAATTCCCTCCCGTTAAATTAATGATACAGGATGCCACCCGATGAACATCCACGAATTTCAGGCGAAACAGTTGTTTGCCCAGTACAACATCCCGGTGCCCCGGGGGAAAGGCGTCGCATCGGTCGAGGAGGCGAAGGCCTGGGCGGAGGAACTCCGGCCGGCCGTCTATGTCGTCAAGGCCCAGATCCATGCCGGCGGACGGGGAAAGGCCGGGGGAGTCAAATTGACCAAGGATCCGGCCCAGGTTGGAACGCTCGCACGTGAACTGTTGGGGAAGGTCCTTGTCACGCATCAGACCGGCCCGGAAGGCCGAAAGGTGCTACGCCTCTTGATCGAGGAAGGCGCCGATATTGCCAGCGAACTGTATTTGAGCCTTCTGGTGGATCGCGCCTCCGGCTGGCCCGTTTTTGTCGCCAGTCGCGCGGGGGGAATGGAGATCGAGGAAGTCGCTGCCCATTCGCCGGAGAAGATACTCAAGGGAGCGATCGACCCTTCTTCCGGGTTCCAGGCCTTTCACGGCCGAATGCTGGGCTTTCGGCTGGGTCTTGAAAAGGAAGTCCTGGGATCGTTCATCCAGATGCTGGGCCAACTCTACCGCCTCTTCATGGAAAAGGGGGCGTCCCTCATCGAAATCAATCCGCTCGTAATCACCCGGGACAAAAAACTGATCGCGCTGGACGCCAAGGTGACCTTTGACGACAATTCGCTCTTCAGGAACGACGACATCAAGGCGTTCAGGGATATCGGGGAAGAAGATCCCCTCGAGGTACAGGCCTCCCAATACGGTCTGAACTATGTGAAGCTGGACGGCGAGATCGGATGCATGGTGAACGGGGCCGGGCTCGCGATGGCCACGATGGACACAATCAAGCTGGCCGGATCTTTCCCGGCGAATTTTTTGGACGTCGGGGGCGGGGCTTCAAAAGAGACCGTAAAACAAGCCTTCACCATCTTGCTGTCCGATTCCCACGTGAAGGGGGTGTTTATCAATATCTTCGGGGGAATTGTGCGCTGCGAACGAATCGCCGGCGGAGTGATCGACGCGGCCAAAGAGGTCTCGATACGGGTTCCCCTCGTCGTGAGGCTGGAAGGGACAAACGCCGACGAGGCCCGGCAGATGCTGGCCGCATCCGGACTGAACCTCGTCGTGGTGCGGACGATGTGGGAGGGGGCCCAAAAGATCGTCAGCCTAATCCGGGGCTGATGTTTTTTCCGGGGTCGTGGAAACGGCTCGGACTGTCCGCTGTTTTAATCGGCGTGTCCTTCTTGGGGGGCTGCACCGTAAAACCCTCGCCCGTCAAAGAGTACAAGGTTCTGGCGAGCTTTGGAACGGGCGAAGGAACAATCGTCCGCGCGCTGAAAGTGGACGGGAACTTTCTTTGGGTCGGAACCTCGGTTGGAATCCTTAAGGTCAACCGTTATAGCGGCGCCCTTCTCAAAACCTATACCAAGGCCGACGGCCTGACGAGCAACTACATTTTTACGATCAACGTGGATCCCACGGGCACGCCGTGGTTTGGCACCGACGCCGGCGGACTACTCCGCCTCGATGGGGATCGTTGGAAGGCCTACGGCACTTCGGACGGTCTGGCGGATCCCTGGGTGTACGACATCGATTTCCACCCGGACGGCTCGATGTGGATCGGTACCTGGAACGGGGCCAATCGCTATGATCCTAAGGCTCCGGAAGGTGCGCGGTTTGCCACGTACAGCGTCAAGGATGGGCTGGTCAATAAATGGGTGTACAGTTTGGCGGTGGACCGGGACGGGTCGCTCTGGTTCGGCACCGAGGAAGGGGTGAATCGTTTTGACCCCCTCGCCCCGAAGGAAAGGGCCTGGATCACTTATACCCATAAGGACGGCTTGGGAGGGCCCAATGAGTTGGCCCTTGCGCGTAAGCAGACGGCCGGGGAGGCTCAGGAGGCCTTGGAGGGTCAGAGCGGTGTCGAATTGGCTCCGGGCCGGAGCTATGCCGGCCATTTTCATGACCTGAGCGTTCTGGACGAAAAGGGGAAGGAGACCTACAACGAAAATTATGTCTTCGCGATCCTGATCGACCCGCGGGGAAACAAATGGTTCGGGACCTGGGGCGGAGGGGTCAGCCGCTTCGACGGAACGCGCTGGACGAATTACACCACCAGGCAGGGACTGGCCGGAAACATTGTTTATGCCCTCGCGCGCGATCCATCGGGGGCGGTCTGGGCCGGGACCAACCACGGCCTGTCCCGTTTTGACGGAAGCGGATGGAGAAGTTATACACGAGCGGAGGGATTGCCCGGTGACGATGTTTATGCGATCGCGCCCTCTCCCGATGGATATGTGTGGATCGCCCAACGGGGCGGTGTCGTGCAACTTGGACCCAAACCGGTCGAAATAATGAAACAGGTGGAAATGAAATGAGCATTCTGGTCGGCAAAAACACGAAGGTGATCGTACAGGGGATCACGGGCCGGGAGGGATCTTTCCACGCCGCGGCCTGCCGGGAATACGGAACGAAAATCGTGGGCGGCGTCACCCCGGGGAAGGGGGGGACGATCTTCGAGGGCGTCCCCGTCTTCAATAGCGTGTTCGAAGCGGTCGAGGCGACGGGACCCGACGTCTCGATGATTTTCGTCCCCCCGGCCTTTGCGGCGGATGCCATCATGGAGGCGGCCGATGCGGGCGTCGGTCTCATCGTTTGCATCACGGAAGGCATCCCACTGGCCGACATGATCCGCGCGAGGCGTTTCCTCGACGGGAAACCGGTTAGGGGTATGGCGAGCCGTTCGGTTCGCCTGATCGGGCCCAATTGTCCCGGAATCATCACCCCGGAAGAATGTAAAATCGGTATCATGCCGGGTTTCATTCATAAAAAGGGGGGGGTGGGCGTGGTTTCGCGCAGCGGCACCTTGACCTATGAGGCGGTCTGGCAGTTGACCGGCTTGGGCTTGGGCCAGTCCACCTGCGTCGGGATCGGGGGCGATCCGGTCAACGGGACAAATTTCGTGGACGTTCTTGAGTTGTTTCAAAAAGACAAGGACACCGAGGCGATCGTCATCATCGGTGAAATCGGCGGCGACGCCGAAGAACGGGCCGCCGAATACATCAAGGCCGCCGGCACGAAACCGGTGGTCGGCTTTATCGCGGGCGTGACCGCCCCCCCCGGTCGTCGGATGGGTCATGCCGGGGCCATCATATCGGGCGGAAAGGGGACCGCCGCCCAAAAGATCGCCACGCTGGAGGAGGCCGGCGTAACCGTCGTCCAGAATCCGGCCGTGATCGGCGAGACCGTAAAAGGTCTTCTCAAAAAAGGCAAAGTCCGGCGAACGAAAACCGCCCGGCCGAAATCGAAAGCGCGCAAATAACCTCCATTTCCCGGAACGAGAGGCCCATGAACCCGGTTGGACGCCGATTCATCGGTTTGGTGATTGGATTGTTCTTGAGCGGGGGCGTGGCCTGGGCGGAGAACGTGCCGCTGATGACGGGAAAAGGACATTTGGGCGTCGGTCTTGAAGCGGAACTCTCCAGCCGGGACATGAAGCTGGACGGACAGAGCGAGCGCGAACGGATAACCCGGCAGGGTATTCAATTGACCTATGGCCTGATGGATCAGCTGGACCTTTACGCGACGGCCGGCCTGGGAAATATAACGTTCGAGGAGGCCAACCTGGACAGCCGTATGCGTCCGTATTTTGGAGTCGGTTTTCGGAGCTCCTTTCCTTTACAGGGCGGAAACTTTGCGGGTCTCTCGGCTCAGTATCAGTTCGGAAAGGTTTCAACGTTTGATGAAAATAACGTTTCGGTTCCGGTGGAGGACAATTGGACCGAGACGCAGGCCCGCCTGTTCCTCGGGACAAAAGATCTGCTCCGGGACCCCGAACCGGATCTCCGGGTCTACGCCGGCATGAGGGTTTCTACCCGGAACGACAAACTCGCGCCCCAGAATCAGCCTTCGATGAAAGCCACACAGGACAGTTCTTTTGGAGGAATGATCGGGTTGGACTTTTCGGATCGAAGCGTGTTCCGCATCAATGCCGAGATCGGCGCCGGTGATTCCAACAGCATCCGGGTCCTCCTCGGTCTGCTGTTTTGAGCCCGGACCTTCCGGGTCAACACACCCCATTATCTTCTTGACTGCGATTTAATCCCTGTGTTATAAAATAGCGAGACACAACGAGGTGTTCATGACATTGGCGTCTTCTTTGATCATCGGGAAGACGCCTTTTTAATTTTAAGGGAGCGACTGGCTCAGCCAGCGCGAGCGCGGGGTGCGGGGGCATGTGAGGACCTTGTTTCTTCTTGGCCGCAGCGGCCCCCGATGTAATCGGAGGATTCGCATTGAAAAAGATCGAGGCTTATATCCGTTCCGAAAAGATCGGTGAAGTGAAGGAAGCCCTAACCCGGATCGGTATCCAGGGAATGACGATCATGGAGGTCCGAGGGTTTGGTCGCCAGCGCGGTCACATTGAGTTGTATCAGGGCGCGGAATATACGTTGGACTTTGTCCCGAAGATGAAGATCGAGGTATTTATCCCGGACAAGGACGCCGCGCGCGTCGTCGAAGTGCTGATGCATTCGGCAACGACCGGACGGACGGGGGACGGGAAGATCTTCGTGCTGCCCGTCGAGGAAGGCGTCCGAATCCGGACCCAGGAGCGCGGCGAGGCCGCCGTTTCGATGTGAACGACGGAATGGGATGAAAGATCAAACCACCCCCCGAAAGATCGCGGAATTGACCGCTCTCTACGAGATCAGCCGATCCCTGGCCTCCTCGATGGACCTGCAGGAAACCTCACGCAAGATTCTTGAAATTCTCGCCTCCGTCCTCGATATGCGTCGTGGAACCCTGACTTTGCTCGACCCCGAAACGGGCGAGCTCGTGATCGAAACCGCGCACGGCCTCACGCCGGAGGAGATCGCGCGCGGTCGCTTTAAAATCGGCGAAGGGGTGACCGGACGGGTTTTTGAGAAAGGGGAGCCGATGATCGTCCCGGACGTGGGACGGGAACCGCTTTTTCTCAACCGAACCCGCTCGCGGGGCGACCTTACAAAAGAACGGATCGCGTTTCTCTGCATGCCCGTGAAGACCCATGGCGAAACAATCGGGGTCCTGAGCGTGGACCGGCTTTTTAAGAACGGATCGCCCGACCTTGACGACGATGTCCGCGTCCTCACGGTCGTGGCTTCCCTGATCGGGCAGGCCGTCAAGCTTCAACACACCGTTTCGCGCGAAAAACGGGAACTCCTGGAACAAAACATCCAGCTTCAGAGCGAGCTGAAGAACCGTTACCGGATCGGAAACATTGTCGGTCAGAGCAAGGTGATGGACGAGGTGTTCCGGTCGGTCCTCCAGGTCTGTAAGTCGAAGGCCACCGTACTGCTGCGGGGCGAGTCGGGGACCGGCAAGGAGTTGATTGCGCGGGCGATTCATTACAATAGCCCGAGGGCCGACCGGCCCTTCATCAAGGTCAACTGCGCGGCGCTTCCCGAGACGCTGCTTGAGAGCGAGCTGTTCGGACATGAGCGGGGGGCCTTTACCGGCGCGACCCAATTGCGGAGGGGGAGATTCGAGTTGGCCGACGGAGGAACGCTTTTCCTGGACGAGATCGGCGATATTCCCCTATCCACTCAAGTCAAACTCCTCAGGGTCTTGCAGGAACAACGATTCGAGCGCGTGGGGGGATCACAAACTCTGTCGGTGGACGTCCGTTTGGTGGCCGCCACACACCGTAATCTTGAGGCCGCGATCCAGGAGGGAACCTTTCGCGAGGACCTGTATTACCGGCTGAATGTCGTCCCGATCTTTCTTCCGTCCTTGCGCGAGCGGAAGGAAGACATCCCGCTTCTGATCGAATATTTCTTGGCCCGCTGCAACAAAGAGCATCACAAGCAGATCCGGATCGCTCCGGACGTTCTTCGGGTTATGATCCAATACCACTGGCCCGGAAACGTACGGGAGTTGGAAAACTGCATCGAACGCATGGTCGTTATGGCCGAAGCGTCGGAGATCACCTTCCATTCGATGCCCTCCAGCATCGCCGCTTACTTCCGTGACGTGCGGGAAGTGACGCGACCGTCCCCGATGGACAGGCCGACGCTGCAAACCACGGTCGAGGATCTGGAGCGGCAACAGATGCTCGACGCATTGAAAAAATGCGGTTGGGTCCAGTCCCGTGCGGCCAAAATATTGGGCATTACACCACGCCAAATCGGGTACAAGATAAAGAAATACAGAATCGAGCCGGGGTGAGCATGGACGGCAACCTTATGCCCCGCCAAATAACTTCTTCCTCATTCCTACCATTTTGTCATTGAATAGCCCTTCATCGAACAAAAACGTATTTTCCTTCCTCACGGTTTCTCCCGACGCCTCTGAATCCAGGTATATTTGAAATTCATTGAAAGGCTGATCATTTTCGGAAAAATCCGAGGCGCTCTCCATTCATTTTTCCGGATTGGCATAAGAGTTGCTCTAATTATCGAAGCAAATGGAGGTGAGATCATGGCGTCAACATCCGAAGCAACAGAAAGAACGGTTCATTTTGTATTGCAGGATTTGGCCGATCGGCTAAGCGGCGAGAACCTGGCGCGAATCATTCAGTTGTCTCATCAATCCGAGGCGATTGTTCACGTGAGCTATGATTCCTGGCAGGTTTTAATCGGAGTTCCGGAACGGAACAGTCAAAGTTTGGAGGCGGAGCTTTCTTCATTGGGTTACGTCTGCACTTATCCCTATGGAAAAGGAACAGATATTTTAACCTTTGTTCTTGGTAACGGAAATAGTGAAGCCTCAATTTAAGAGCGTTGGCCTGCTCGCCATAAAAGTCCTTGAGATCGCCTGGATGGGATCTCCATGGATCTCCGGATTTTTTCCGATGGCCTTGGTCTACATTCGGTATTGCCATGAAAGCATTCGAAAATTATCATCAAATCAGGCTCACTCCGTAGCCCTCTGGAAATAAAATCCAGTGGCAAATTCGACCTGGCATATTTCATTTTGAACATTAACTCATTATTCTTACTTTATATATTAATAAAATTAATTTACGATTTGGCTTTTGTCTATTTATCTAAAATTGCGGCCCCGGACCCCGTAAGCCACGGGAAAAATCCCAGGATTATCCCGGTCTACGGGCGGGCCGCGATGGAGGTTGTTTTCGGTGCGCAAGGGATTGAAAGAAGAGGTTGAAGATCTCGAACGTCGGATGATTTTGGCCGCCTTGGAAAGAACGCATGGTGTTCAAGCACGCGCGGCGCGGGAGCTAAAAATCAGTGAAAGGGTTATCCGTTATAAAATGAAGAAATATCATTTGGAGACGAAGACAAAAATGTCGAACAACGACATTATTGTCGAACAATTAATTCCTGTAAAGGAAACAGAAGGTTAGTCAACGTGAAAGCTTTTATGTTTAGAGACCCTGACAAGATTGTCGAAGGAGCCGATGGTGTGTTTCCGGGAAAGCATTTTAAAATATATATAATTACAATAAGTTAGATGATAATCGATTTTTATTGGGTGATGGCATCTGTCTTGCTTAGTAACAGGTCCTGAAATACCTTTCGGATACGGAGCCGTATCCTAATCTCTCCCTCGGCAACGAAGCCACCTGGGACGTAAAAGATCCAAAAACAGTTCGATTTGCTTTTTAATCCGCAAAGGAGGAATGAAATGAAAAAATTTATCAGTTTAATCGTAATCGGCTTCAGCTTGTTGATGATTGAAACAGGGATTGCCCTAGCAACGCCCTCGACAGAATACTGGACGCCGGACGTCATGGACGTTCAGCCCTACGGGGTTCTGCATCTCGGGGTTGACAATTACTTTACCGTGTTAAGGAATGCGAATAACAGCAAACCTGGTGACTTCAGTGCACAACCCGGGGCTTTCGGCACAGACGTGGGACTTACGATAGGAGTGTTGCCGTATGAGAAGATTCAACTCGAGGTGGGCGTGGATTTGATCGAACCAAGTCCGTTTGGTGTCATCAATGATAATAGTTCCACTGTCGAGTACGGAAAAGATGTTCCCTTGTCGTTCAATTTTAAATTCGGAACCCCGGAGGATTCCCTTTTTAAAGGATCTCCAGGAATTGCGGTGGGCATGTTTAATATTGGAACTGCCCATGACTCCACCACCTGCGGATTGGGCTGTGCAACAAACTATAACATCGCCGACTTGATTGTTGGAAAGACGCTTGGGCCCATTGGTAGAGTGCATATCGGTGGGTATTACGGCAATGAAAATCTGTTGATCGACAACAATGGAGCCAAGAATAACAAAGGGATGATGTTTGCCTGGGACCGTTACATCGTGAAGGATAAAGTTCAATTGGCCGCCGATTGGGCAACGGGGCAAAATGCATTCGGCGGGGGAGGGGTTGGGGTCTATTATTATTTTGCCCCCAATGCCAGCATCTTAGTCGGCCCGGTTTGGTATAATCAACCCGCCTTTAACGGTCCGATGAAATGGACGACACAACTCGACGTTAACTTCTAATGAATTACCGTAAAGGAGAAACCTATCATGCGAAATCACAGAATGTTGTTCGGACTGTCTGGTGTCCTGCTGCTCCTGGCTGTTCTTGCACTCATCCCCGGGCTCGGCTCAGCCCAGGAAACGGTGCCTCCCTCAACACCGGGAGCAGCAGGCGCCCCCTCTGAAGCGCCGGCCGCCGCGCCGGCGGCCGCACCGGCGCCGCTCAAAATCGACACGGGCGATACCGCGTGGGTCCTGACCTCCTCGGCCTTGGTCCTGGCCATGACCGCTCCCGGTCTGGTCCTGTTCTATGGCGGCATGGTGCGTCGGAAAAATGCGCTCGGAACCATGATGCACAGTTTTATCATCCTCTGTTTGATCAGCGTTCAATGGGTCCTGTACGGGTATTCCTTGGCCTTCGGGCCGGACAAGGGACACATCATCGGGAGTCTCGCATGGGCGGGGCTGAACGGCGTGGGACTGGACCCGAACGGGGATTACGCAGGGACCATTCCGCATCAGGCCTTCATGGTCTTTCAGTTGATGTTTGCCGTGATTACACCGGCGCTGATCGTCGGGGCCTTTGCCGAGCGAATAAAATTCAGCGCTTTTCTGGTCTTCACATTGTTGTGGGCCACCTTTGTCTATGACCCGTTGGCACACTGGGTTTGGGGCGTCGGAGGCTTCCTGCGTAACCTCGGCGCCCTGGACTTTGCGGGCGGGACCGTGGTGCATATCAGCTCCGGGGTTTCCGGTCTGGCCTGCGCCCTGTACCTCGGCAAGCGCTTGGGGTATGGAAAAGAGGTAATGGCTCCCCATAATATTCCTTTAACCTTGACCGGGGCCTCCTTATTGTGGTTCGGCTGGTTCGGTTTCAATGCCGGTAGCGCCGTCGCCTCCGGTGCACTCTCGACAAGTGCGTTCGTGGTTACGAATACCGCCACGGCCGCGGCCGCGTTAGCCTGGATGTTTGCGGAATGGGCTCATCGGGGCAAGCCCACTGTCTTGGGCGCGGCCAGCGGAGCGGTGGCCGGTCTGGTGGCCATTACGCCGGCTTCGGGTTTCGTGGGGCCCATCCCATCGATCATCATTGGAATCGGGGCCGGCGTCTTCTGTTACTTTGCGGCCGTCGTCCTGAAGGGGAAACTGGGCTATGACGACTCGCTCGACGCCTTCGGAGTCCACGGCATCGGTGGGACTTGGGGCGCGCTCGCCACGGGACTCTTTGCCTCCAAGGCCGTCAACTCGGCCGGGGCCGATGGTCTGTTCTACGGAAACGCCCACCAGATGATTCCGCAGATTATGGCCGTCGGGGCGACCTGGATCCTGGCCCTCGTCGGCACCTTTATTATTCTAAAGGTAGTTGATATAATCATGGGTCTGCGGGTTTCGGAAGATGAAGAGCGGATGGGGCTGGATTTAAGCCAGCACAACGAAAATGGGTATGTCCTTTAATATCGTAAAATCGACACCCATCCCCCTTGCCCGGTGCGAGCGCGGGAGGTTGGGGCATCGGGAGTCCAAGGACTGCTTCCCTCCCGGGCCGCCACTAACTAAAGGAGAAATACGATGAAAAAAATCGAAGCCATCATCAAGCCCTTTAAACTTGATGAAGTGAAAGAGGCTCTGTCCGAAATCGGCATTCAGGGAATGACCGTCAGCGAGGTGAAAGGGTTCGGTCGTCAGAAGGGTCACAAGGAAACCTACCGCGGGGCGGAATACACGATCGAATTCGTTCCCAAGATCAAGATCGAGGTGGTGGTGGCCAACGCCGTGGCCGATCGGGCCATCCAGGCGATTATGAGCAAGGCGAAGACCGGAACCATCGGCGACGGGAAGATTTTCGTGACCGATTTATCCCAGGCGGTCCGGATTCGAACCGGGGAGTCGGGGGACTCCGCTTTGTGATCCGTTCGTGATATGATAGCTCCGGAGGTTTAAAATGAATCCGTACAGCGAGCGAACCCCCTCCTCTGTGAGGGCAGGATTAGCGAGCGAATCAAAATAGGACCTTTTCCATCCGGATCGAACAATCCCCGGCTGAAAGGCCGGGGATTGTTCAAATAAACATGCTCAAGGCTTACCTTAAAGAACGCCTGGTCGAAATCCAACGGCATCATGCCCAGGGCGCGACGGGCGAGCAGGTGATCGCCGCGCTGACCGATCTGACGGACGAGGTGATCGAACGGATTTATCGCGATGGTTTACAAACTGTGCCCCCGCAGGAGCGCTGGAAATTCGATGACGGGCTGGCGATCGCGGCGCTGGGAGGGTACGGGCGGGGAGAGCGTTCACCTTATTCCGATATCGATATCATGTTTCTCCACCGTCCCTCCCTCCGGGGAGAAATTCAGAAAATGGCCGGCACACTCCTTCAAAATCTGTGGGATGTCGGGTT
>Ga0335082_10006599_pt1 | contig 12654 bp, 11 predicted proteins | sample Lox_Sample_41_FD_206718 | JGI IMG/M metagenome (GOLD analysis project Ga0335082, IMG submission 206718) | Soil microbial communities from Loxahatchee National Wildlife Refuge, Florida, United States - Lox_Sample_4.1 | ecosystem: Environmental > Terrestrial > Soil > Wetlands | place: USA... | reverse complement strand
CCGGCACGGAGCTGCAGGGCGGCGAGGTGGAGCGCGGCCCGTCCTCGCTCCGGGGCGGGGGTGGAGGGGTCCCCGAGCAGGCGGCGGAGGGCCCGGACCGCGTCGTCCGGCGGGATCCGGCCCGCGAGCGCCAGCTTGGCGAGGCCGAAGGCGGCGCGCGGGTGGGTGGGCGAGGCGGCGAGGGCGGCGGCGTAGGAGGCCCGGGCGGCGGCCGGGTCGTTGCGCGCGCGGCGGGCCACGTCCCCCTCGATGGCCAGCCCTGCGGCGAAGGCCCCGTCCTCGGCGGCAGCGGCGGCCGGCTCGATGGCGGCGGAGAGGGTCCCCGCCCGCAGGGCGATCCGGGCCTGGAGGGCCTCGGCCCAGACGCCGCCCTGCGCCGCGGAGGCGGCGGTCGTGGCGTCGCCGAGCGAGCTGCGCCCCAGGGCGAGGGCGGCATCGGCCAGATGGGCGTAGCGGGGGACCACCTCCGCCCGCCCGGGCTCGACGAGGAGCTGGGCGGCCTCCGCCTCGGCACCGGCGTCCCGGTAGTCGGCGAAGAGCATGGCGAGCGCGAACGCGCGGACGCTCCCCGCCTCCAGGTGGTCCAGCTGCGCCAGGGGCTCGAGCAGCGCGGCCGCCTCCCGATAGCCGGCGGCGGTGTCGAGCCGGAGCAGCTCGTCGGCCCGGGCCAGCCCGGCCTTGAGGACCGCGCGTCGGTGGTGGGCGCGGTACGCGATCAGGCCGGCCGCCGCGACGAGCAGGGCGATCACCCCGGCCGCCACCTTGAGGGCGAGCCGCCGGTCGCGAGGCGGGGGGGTGGGCGCAGCGGCGCCGTCGTCGTCCAGCTCGACGGGGACTTCGTAGAAGCTCTCCTCCGGCGCGCCGGGCTCGGTGGGCTCGGCGCCGGGAGAGGTGGGATCGGTCTTGGTCATCGGTCGGCGGGGTGGGGCGGGGAGGGGGGCGACCCGCCGAGGGTACTTCCGGCCCTCCCGTCAGGTCAAAAACGCAGGCGCCCGCGCCGGGAACCCGGTGCGGGCGCGAAGACGGGGACCTGGAAGGCAGTCCGCCGTGGCGAGGGCTAGCCGCCCTTCTCCTCGCGCTCGTCCTCCCGGGCGACGCCGGAGAGCACGTCGTTCACGGAAGGGAACCTCATGATCTCGCCGCGCGCGATCCGCCAGGCCTGCTGGACGATCCACGAGAGCGAGCGGTCCTGCCGGTTCGCCTCGGCCTGGATCTCGTTCAGCATGTCCTCGGGGAAGTACAGGGACTGCTTGCGCTTGTCGGTGCCGGGCATCAGGGCTCCGTGGTGTGGGAGAGTCGAGGGCTTTGTACGATGGCCTGCCGTGGCGGTCAAGGCTTCGTCCACCTGTCGGGGTGGTGCGTCGACTGTGCGTGAGGGCCGCACAGCCGTCCACGGCCCGACGCCAGCCAGGGCAGCCCGCCAGATGCAGAAGTTGCGTCGAAGGCGGACGCCGACGGCTCCACGCCGCAGGGCAAAAAAGAGGAGAGCCGGCATTGCTGCCGGCTCTCCGTGGGCCCAGAGGGGGAGGGGGGGGACCCCTAGGCCCAGCGCCTCAAACTTGTACCGCGCACGACCTCAGTCAATACCCAAACTCAACTTCTCATTCCCGCTCGACAAATGCAACCGGACGGCCAGTCGATTCTGGGGTATCCCCTCGCCCCCCCGCGCGCGATTCGCCCTCCTCAACCGAGCCGGGGCGTCATCCATTCCCCGCCCTCCACCCCCGCGTCCCAGGCCCGCCGTCCTGTATAAGGAGGTGGGGGTTTCGACGCTCGCCCTGTGCGCAAGAATCGACCCGACTCCTACCCGGCCGCCGTCCTGGACACGGCCCGACGGCGCCGGCTCTTCGGGCCGGCGGACCGGGTCCTGGTGGCCCTCTCGGCGGGCCCGGACTCGACCGCGCTCCTGGCCGCCTTGGCCGCCCTGAGGGAGGGGGGGCACCTCGGGGCGGTGGCCGCGCTCCACGTCGATCACGGCCTTCGCCCGGGCGGCGCCGAGGATGCGGCCTGCGCGAGAGAAGCCTGCGAACGGCTCGGGGTGGGCTTCGAGAGCGTGGCCGTCCGCGTCGCGCCGGGGAACGTCCAGGCCGCGGCGCGGAGGGCCCGCTATGCCGCGCTGCGCGAGACCGCCGCCCGGCTCGGCGCGACCCGCATCGCCACCGGCCACACCCGGGGGGACCAGGCCGAGACCGTCCTCCTGCGGCTGCTCCGCGGCGCCGGGGCCCGGGGGCTCTCCGGGATCCCCCCGAGGCGGGGGATCATCGTGCGGCCGCTCATCGACCGCGGGAGGGGCGAGGGGATCGCGTACCTGCGAGCGATCGGGATCGCCTGGCGCGAGGACCCGACCAACGCCACCCCCCGCTATGCGCGGAACCGGATCCGGCACGAGGCCCTGCCGGCGCTGCGGGCGGTCGCCCCGGCGGCGGAGCGGGTGCTCGCCAGGGCCGCCGACCTCGCCCGCGCCGACGAGCGCGCCCTCGTGGCCCGCGCTCGCGCGGCGCTGGGCGCGGGCGGAGGCGCCGCGCTCGCCAGCCTCGCCGCCGAGCCTGCGGCGGTGCGCAGGCGGATCGTGCGCCTCCTCTGGCGGAGGGCGGGCGGGCGCCGCCTGCTCGGGGCGGGGCACGTGGAGGCCGTGCTCGCCCTGGCGCGCCGCCGGCGCCCGGGGCGGGTCACGCTTCCGGGCGGGATCGAGGCGCGCGTGCGGTACGGCGGGCTCGAGCTCGGGTGGCCGGTTGCTCCCCCCGCTCCCCTGGGCGAGCGGGTCGTGCCCGGACCGGGCCGCTATCCGCTGCCGGAGCGCGGGCTGGCGCTCGAGGTGGCGGCGGCGCGGGCCGAGGCGGTCCCCTGGCCGGTGGTGGCGCGCGCCCGGCGGCCGGGCGACCGCTTCCACCCCGAGGGCGCCGCGGGAGGGAAGAAGCTCAAGGCGTGGCTCATCGACCGGAAGGTGCCCCGCGAGGCGCGGGACGCGCTGGTGGTGCTCGCCTCGGGGCGGGCCGTGCTCGCCATCCCGGCCCTCGGCGTGGTGGCGGCGGGGATGGGGCCGGGCGGCGCCGGGCTCGACGTCCGGGTCGCTGCGCTCTCCTGACGGGCCGGTCGTACTGCATCGGGGGGGCGAGGCTGTTATAAAGGAGCCCTGGCCGGGGCGTCTGCTCGGCCGGACGCCGGCGGCCCGCGCGCGCGCCCGGCCGCTCCGGCCGCCGGGGCTCCACCGAAAAAGGGAAAAGGCTTTGCGACAGTCCTACAAGACCGCCCTGCTCTGGGTCTTCCTCCTGGTGATGTTCATCGCCCTCTGGAAGCTGTTCGACGCCCGGCACCAGGAGGCGAAGTCCCTGAACTGGTCACAGTTCATGTCCAAGGTCGAGGCCGGCGAGGTGAAGTCGGTCACGGTGAAGGACCTCGACTACTTCGGCCGGCTCCGCGACGACACGGACTTCGTCACCACCGGGCCCATCGATGCCTCGGCCACCATCGCCGAGAAGCTGCGCGAGAAGGGTGTCACCCTCACCTACCAGAAGCCCGACCAGAACTCGCTCTGGGTGACGGTGGTCCTCCAGTACCTCCCGCTGGTCTTCGTGTTCCTCCTGATCTTCTTCTTCATGCGGCAGCTGCAGTCGGGCGGCGGCAAGGCGATGAGCTTCGGGAAGTCGCGGGCGAAGCTCATGACCCACGACAACAAGGTCACCTTCGCCGACGTGGCGGGCATCGACGAGTCCAAGGACGAGCTCGAGGAGATCATCTCCTTCCTCAAGGACCCGAAGAAGTTCACCCGCCTCGGCGGCCGGATCCCCAAGGGCGTCCTGCTCATGGGGCCGCCGGGCACGGGCAAGACCCTCCTCGCCCGGGCGGTGGCCGGCGAGGCCGGGGTCCCGTTCTTCTCCATCTCCGGCTCGGACTTCGTCGAGATGTTCGTGGGCGTGGGCGCCTCCCGGGTCCGCGACCTCTTCGAGCAGGGGAAGAAGAACGCCCCCTGCATCATCTTCATCGACGAGATCGACGCCGTCGGGCGCCACCGCGGCGCCGGCCTGGGCGGCGGGCACGACGAGCGCGAGCAGACCCTGAACCAGCTCCTGGTGGAGATGGACGGCTTCGAGTCGAACGAGGGCGTGATCCTGATCGCCGCCACCAACCGGCCCGACGTCCTCGACCCGGCCCTGCTGCGCCCGGGCCGGTTCGACCGCCGCATCGTGGTCCCGCGCCCCGACCTCAACGGCCGGCTCGGCATCCTCAAGGTCCACACCAAGAAGACCCCGCTCGACGGCTCCGTGGACCTGAACCAGATCGCCCGCGGGACCCCGGGCTTCTCCGGCGCCGACATCGAGAACCTGGTGAACGAGGCCGCCCTCTACGCCGCCCGTCGCAACAAGGAGAAGCTGGCGATCGACGACTTCGAGTTCGCGAAGGACAAGGTGATCATGGGCACCGAGCGCCGCTCCATGATCATCTCCGAGAAGGAGAAGCGGACCACCGCCATCCACGAGGGCGGGCACGCCCTGGTGGCCAAGATCCTCCCAGGCACGGACCCGGTCCACAAGGTGACGATCATCCCGCGCGGGCGGGCCCTGGGGCTCACCCAGCAGCTCCCGCAGGAGGACCGCCTCAACATCAACCAGGAGTTCGCGCTCAACCAGATCGCCATCCTGATGGGCGGCCGGATCGCGGAGGAGATCACCTTCGGGCAGAAGACCACCGGCGCCGGCAACGACATCGAGGTCGCCACCGGCCTCGCCCGCAGCATGGTCTGCGAGTGGGGGATGAGCGAGAAGATGGGGCCGCTCGCGCTCGGCAAGAAGGAGGGAGAGGTCTTCCTCGGCCGGGAGATGACGACCGCGCAGGCCTACTCCGAGCAGACGGCACGCGACATCGACGCCGAGGTCCACCGGATCGTGACCGAGCAGTACGAGCGGGCGCGCAAGGTGCTCCTCGAGAACCAGGCGATGCTCAACAAGATCGCGGACGCGCTGATCGAGTACGAGACCCTGGACGCGGCCGACATCGACGTCCTCATGGCCGGCGGGGCGCTCAGCCGCCCGCCGCCGCCGAAGCCGGCCCCCCCGGTCGCGGCGGAGAAGGGGAAGCGGGGCGGTCTCCTCGACGCGGTGGGCGGGGTTCCCGCCGCCGGCAAGGCCTGAGCCCGGCGGCCGGCCGGGCCGGTGGAGGCCACGTGAAGATGCAGATCGGGGCCAGGCTCCTGGAAGGGCCTGGCCCCTTCCTCATGGGGGTGGTGAACGTCACCCCCGACTCCTTCTCCGACGGCGGCCGGTTCGCGGCCCCGGAGGCGGCGGTCGCCCACGCGAGGGCCCTCGCGATCGAGGGAGCGGACCTGGTCGACCTCGGGGGCGAGTCCACCCGGCCGGGCGCGCCGCCCGTCCCCGCCGCCGAGGAGATCCGCCGCGTGGTGCCGGTGATCGAGCGCCTCCGGGCGGGCGGGTTCACCCTGCCGATCTCGGTCGACACCTCCAAGGGCGCGGTGGCCCGCGCCGCCCTGGCGGCGGGCGCGGACCTGGTGAACGACGTCACCGCCCTCTCCGATCCGGACCTGGCGGCGGCGGTGGCCGGGGCGCGGGTGCCGGTGGTCCTCATGCACACCCGGGGGACGCCCGCGGACATGGCCGCCCGGGCGGACTACCGGGACGTGGTGGCCGAGGTGGTGGCCGAGCTCGGGGTGGCCCTCGCCCGGGCCGAGGCGGCCGGGGTTGCGCGGGAGCGCGTGATCCTCGACCCCGGGATCGGCTTCGCCAAGCGCGCCGAGCACAGCGTCGCGCTGCTCGGGCGGCTGGGCGAGCTGCGGGCGCTCGGCCGGCCGCTCCTGGTCGGCCCCTCGCGCAAGAGCTTCATCGGGGCGCTCACCGGGGCGCCGGTGGAAGATCGGCTCCCCGGGACGCTGGCGGCGGTGGCGGCCTGCGTCCTGGCTGGCGTGGAGCTGCTGCGGGTCCACGACGTGGCCGCCGCCGGGCAGGCCGCCCTGGTGGCGGCGGCGATCCGGGGAGCAGCCGCCCCGGCCGGTCCGCGATAGACTGCGCGCGCCCGGAGACCTCCGTTGCACCGCGCCCTCGTCTACCTCCTCGGTCCCGACGCCACGCTGCGGGACGCCCTGCTCGCCGCCGCCGACGCGGCGGTGGTCGGCTACCTCTGCTACCGGGTCCTCCGGCTGATCCGCGGGACGCAGGCGGTGGCCATCCTGGTGGGGCTCTTCCTGCTCGGCGCCGCCTACCTGGGGGCGCAGGAGGCGGGGCTGGAGACGGTCACCTGGCTGCTCGGCCACTTCCTCAGCTACTCGTTCCTCTTCGGCGTGATCGTGCTGTTCCAGGCCGACATCCGCCGGGCGCTGGCGGAGCTCGGGCGCGGCTCGCGGGTGCTGTCCGCCCTGGCCGGCGACGCGCGCGCCACGCAGCTCGGGACGCTCGACGCCGTGGCGCGGGCGGCCGGGGAGCTGGCGCGGACGCGCACCGGGGCGCTCGTGGTCCTGGAGCGGACCGCGGACCTGTCGGAGCTGGCCGGGGCCGGCGTCCGGCTCGACGCCGCGGTGACCGCCGAGCTCCTGGTCACCCTCTTTCAGCCCCGGACCCCGCTCCACGACGGGGCGGTGGTGGTCCGGGGCGCGCGCGCCGCCGCCGCCGGCTGCCTCCTGCCGCTCTCCGGCGCGGCCGCCCCGCCGGAGCTCGGCACCCGCCACCGCGCCGCCCTGGGGCTGGCGGAGGAGCTGGACGCCGCGGTGGTGGTGGTCTCCGAGGAGCGGGGAGAGATCTCGGTGGCGGTCGACGGGGCCCTGCGGCGCGGCCTGGACGAGGCGGCGCTGCGGGCGGTCCTCCACGGCCTGTTCGCTCCCCCGGGCCGGCGGCGGAGCGCGGACGGGCCCGGGATCGACCAGGCGAGGGAGGGGTCCCGTGCGGCGATCTGATCTCCGTCTGCGCCTCCTCGCCCTGGGGATCGCGGTGGCCCTCGTGATCCTCGTCCACGGCGAGAAGCGCGCCGCCCTCACCTACGCGCTCCCGGTGGCGGTCTCCCTCCCGGCGGGGGTGGCTCCGGCCGCCCCGCTCCCCGCCGCGCTCTCGGTGACCGTCTCCGGCCCCTGGGCCCGCCTGCGCAACCTGGCCCCCGCCGCCCTCGGCCCGATCCCGCTCGAGCTCTCCCTCTCCAGGGGCTCGGCCGGCGCCGGCTCCTGGTACGCTCGCCCCGAGCTGCTCCACGTCCCGCGCGGCCTCCGCGTCGACGCGGTCCACCCGTCCCAGGGCGCGGTCGAGCTGCTCGCCGCGCCCGGCGCCACCTCCCAGCCCTAGGCCCGAGCGATGACCACCCTCCGCGCCACCTCCCGCTCTCCGCGCCGCCGCCCCGCGCCGGCCCGGGCGACCTCGCCGCGCACGAACGGCACCGCGGCAGCCCCGACCGCGCGCCGCCTCTTCGGGACCGACGGCGTCCGCGGGGTGGCCAACGTCCACCCCATGACCGCGGAGATGGCGCTCGGGCTCGGCCGCGCCCTGGCCTTCCTGGTGCGCAGCGGCCCGCACCGGCACCGGATCGTGATCGGCAAGGACACCCGGGTCTCCGGCTACATGCTGGAGACGGCGATCGCCTCGGGGATCTGCTCCATGGGGGTGGACGTGATGCTCACCGGCCCGCTCCCCACGCCCGGGATCGCCTTCATCACCCAGTCGATGCGGGCCGACGCCGGGGTGGTGATCAGCGCCAGCCACAACCCCTACCCGGACAACGGCATCAAGTTCTTCAGCCGCGACGGGTTCAAGCTGCCGGACGAGCTGGAGCTCCGGATCGAGCAACTGGTGCTGGACGAGGAGGAGGCGGCCGGCGCGGTGGACTTCCGGACCCTTCGCCCCACCGCCACCCGCATCGGGAAGGCGAAGCGGATCGACGACGCCATCGGGCGCTACGCCCAGTTCCTCAAGGGCCTGTTTCCCCGCGATCTCACCCTGGACGGCCTGACGGTGGCGGTCGACTGCGCCCACGGGGCGGCCTACCACGTGGCCCCGGCGGTGTTCGAGGAGCTGGGGGCGCGCGTGGTGCCCCTCAACGTGAAGCCGGACGGGAAGAACATCAACGACGGGTGCGGCGCGGTCCACCCGGAGGCGATGGCCCGGGCGATCCAGCGGCACAAGGCCGATCTCGGCCTGGCCCTGGACGGCGACGCCGACCGGGTGATCCTCGCCGACGAGAAGGGCCGGATCGTGGACGGCGACGCGATCATGGCCCTGGTGGGGCGGGACCTGATCCGCCAGAAGGCGCTGGCCAAGCGGACCGTGGTGGCGACGGTGATGTCCAACCTCGGGCTGGAGCGCTCCCTCGCCCAGGCGGGCGGCCGGGTGGTGCGGACCGCGGTGGGCGACCGGTACGTGGTCGAGGAGATGCGCCGGAACGGGTACAACTTCGGGGGCGAGCAGTCGGGGCACCTGATCTTCCTCGACCATGTCACCACCGGCGACGGGATCGCCGCCGGCCTGAACGTGCTGGCCGTGATGCGCCGGGAGGGCAAGCCGCTCTCCGAGCTGGCCCGCTGCTTCGAGCCCTACCCGCAGGCGCTGGTCAACGTGCCGGTGCGGGAACGGCGGCCCATCGCCGAGCTGCCGGCGGTCCGGCGGGCGATCGCCGCCGCCGAGGGGGCGCTGGGCAGGGAGGGGCGGGTCCTGGTCCGGTTCTCCGGGACGGAGAACAAGGCCCGCGTGCTGGTGGAGGGGCCGGAGGGCCGGCGGGCGCGGGCCCTGGCCGAGCAGATCGCGGGCGAGCTGCGGGCGGCGCTGGGCTGACCCCGAAGGCGGCGGCGCGCGCCCGCGCCGGGGTTGGGTTAGAGTTCGCCCACGATGCCCGCACGCCTCGGAGTCAACGTCGACCACGTCGCGACCCTTCGCCAGTCGCGGCGCACCCAGTACCCCGATCCGGCCGCCGCCGCCGTCCTGGCGGAGATGGCCGGCGCCGACCAGATCACCATCCACCTGCGCGAGGATCGCCGCCACATCCAGGAGCGCGACCTGCAGGTGCTCCGCAAGACCGTCTCCACCCGGCTCAACCTCGAGATGGCGGCCACCCAGGACATGGTGAAGCTCGCCTACGAGGCCAAGCCGGACGTGGCCACCCTCGTGCCCGAGCGGCGCGAGGAGCTGACCACCGAGGGGGGGCTGGACGTGGTGGGCGGTCGCGAGCACGTCCGCAAGGTGGTGAAGACCCTGCGCGACGCGGAGATCGAGGTCTCGCTCTTCATCGACCCGGATCTCGACCAGGTGAAGGCCGCCCACCGGGCCGAGGCCGAGGTGGTCGAGCTCCACACCGGCCGCTACTGCGACGCCCGGCTGGCGTCCGACCGCCGCAAGGAGCTGTCCCGGGTCATCGACGCCTGCAAGGCGGCGGCGAAGCTCGGCCTCAAGGTGGCGGCCGGGCACGGCCTCAACTACCAGAACGTCCTCCCGGTGGCCGCCATCGCCGAGATCGAGGAGCTGAACATCGGCCACGCGATCGTCGCCCGGGCGGTGCTGGTCGGCCTGGAGCGCGCCGTCCGGGAGATGAAGGAGCTGCTCCGGCAGGCGCGGGGCTGAAGGGGCGGGGGATCGCATGCGGCTGGTGAGCGCTGCCGAGATGCGCGAGATCGACCGCGTCGCCATCGCGGAGCTGGGGGTGCCGGCGCAGGACCTCATGGAGGCCGCCGGGAGGGCGGTGGCGGAGGCGGCCACCTCGCTGGCGGGCCCGCGCGGCCGGGTGGCGGTGGTCTGCGGCGGCGGCAACAACGGGGGCGACGGCTACGTCGCCGCCCGGCTCCTCCGGGCGGCGGGGCGCGAGGCGCACGCCGTGGCGCTGGTGCCCGCCGATCGGCTCGGCCCGGACGCGGGGGCGATGCGGGCGCGGGCCGAGGCGGCCGGAGTGGTGGTCGAGCCCTGGCCGGCGCCGCTCCTGGCCGGCCCCGGGGACGTCGTGGTGGACGCGCTCCTCGGCACCGGGCTGGCGCGGGCGGCGGAGGGCGCGTTCGCCGAGGCGATCGCCGCCATCGCGGCGGCGCGCGCGGCCGGGGCGCGGGTGCTGGCGGTGGACGTTCCCTCCGGCCTCTCGGCCGACACCGGGCGCCCGCTCGGTCCCTGCGTGGTCGCCGATCGGACCGTCACCTTCGCCTTCCTGAAGCGCGGGCTGGTCCTCCCTCCGGGCCCGGCCCACGCCGGGGAGGCGACCGTCGCCGAGATCGGGATCCCCGGCGCGGCCGCGGACCGCGTGCCGGTCGCGGCCGAGCTGCTCCTCGAGGCGGAGGCGCGGGCGCTCGTCCCGCCCCGCGCCCAGGACGCGCACAAGGGGGACGCGGGACGGCTGCTGGTGGTCGCGGGATCGGCGGGGAAGACGGGGGCCGCCCACCTCGCCCTGACCGGCGCGCTGCGGGGAGGGGTGGGGCTGGTGACGCTCGCCACCCGCGCCGAGGTGCTGCCGTTCGCCCTCGCCGGCCGCCCCGAGGCGATGAGCTTCGCCCTGCCGGGCGCGGGGCCGCTCGGCCGCGCCGATCTCCCGGCCCTCCTCGAGGCCGCGGCGGGGATGGACGCCGTCGCCATCGGCCCGGGGATCCCGCGCGGCCCGGAGACCCCGGAGCTCCTCCGGACCTTCCTCGGCCGGGCGCGCCTTCCGGCGATCCTCGACGCCGACGCCCTCAACGCGCTCTCCGAGGTGCCGGAGGGGCCGGTCGGCCTCGGGATCCCCGCCGTCCTCACGCCGCACCCGGGAGAGATGGCCCGGCTCTGCAAGCTCGCCGGCGCCGAGATCCAGGCGGACCGGATCGGCATCGCCGCCGCGCGGGCGCGGGCCTGGGGCGTGACCGTGGTGCTCAAGGGAGCGCGGACGGTGATCGCCGATCCGGACGGTCCCCCCGCCGTCATCCCCACCGGCAACCCCGGGCTCGCCACCGGCGGGACCGGGGACGTGCTCGCCGGCCTCTGCGGCGCGCTCCTCGCCGGCGGGCTGTCGCCGGGCGCCGCCGGGCGGGTGGCCGCCTGGGTCCACGGGCGGGCCGGGGACCTGGTGGCGCGGCGGCTCGGGCAGCGCGGGCTCCTGGCGGGCGACCTGGGCGAGGCGATCGGCGCGGTCTGGGCGGAGTGGGGACGGTGAGCGGGGAGCGCTTCTCGGCCGGGCGCCTGACCCGCTCCGCCGCGGCGACGCGCGCCGTCGGGGCGAGGCTCGGGCGCCTGCTCCGTCCCGGGGACGTGGTGGCGCTCGAGGGCGACCTCGGGACGGGGAAGACCCAGCTCGTGCGCGGGGCGTGCGCCGGGGCCCGGGTCCCGGCCGAGCAGGTGTCCTCCCCGAGCTTCGCCATCGTCGCCACCTACCTCGGGCGGCTCCCCGTCCACCACGCCGACCTGTACCGGATCGCGGACGAGGACGAGCTGTACGGGACCGGCTTCGGCGACCTGGTGGGCGGGGACGGGGCGCTCCTGGTGGAGTGGGCGGACCGGATCCCCGGCGCGCTCCCCGCGGAGCGGCTCACGATCCGGCTGGCGCACGGGGCGCGGCCGGACGATCGCCGGCTCGACCTGGTGGGGGTGGGGGCGCGGGCGGCGGCACTGGCCCGGCGCCTGGCGGCGCCCCGGCGGAGGAAGCCGGCCGCTCCCCGGCGGGCGGGCGCCCGGAGGCGCGGCACGCCCGCTAGGCCGCCAGCGCGCCGGCGACGGCGCTGACCCCGTCCTGCGTCCCGACGAACCCGCCCTCCGGCACGTCGGCCCAGGCGGCGGCGCCGATCCGCTCGCTCGCCACCACGAAGGCGTGCGGGGCGCCCGCTCCGGCGGCCACGTGGAGCGTGCGGCCGCGGCGGCAGGCGGCCAGGAGCTGCCCGTCCGAGACCAGGAAGGTGAGGGAGCTGGGCTTCGGGACCGGGACCGCGTCCGCGACCCGGAGGACGAGGGCGGTGGTCTCGGCCAGGGCGCGGCGGACGGCCTCGAGCCCCGGGTCCTCCAGGCCGGCCCGGGCGCGGAGCCGGCCGAGGAACAGGTAGAAGCAGCGCTCGCTGTCGGTGTCCCCCCGGATCCGGCCCCGGAGGTCGGCGTCGATCTCGGCCTCCAGCGCCGCCCGGACCTCCGGGTGATCCCGGAAGCGCGCCACCGTGCCGTTGTGGGCGAAGAGCCAGCGCTCGTGGACGAAGGGGTGGGTGTTCTCGTGGAGCACCGGCCCGACGCTCGCGTCGCGGACGTGGGCCACCACCACCGGGGAGCGGATCTCGCGCCCGGCGGCGGTGAACGCGTCGTCGGCGTGGGCGGGCAGGATCCCGCGGCGCACGCTGGGGACCCCGTCCACGTACCAGCCGATCCCCCAGCCGTGCGGGTGGCGGTGCGACTGGAAGCGGAGGGCGTTCTCCGCGGTGCAGAGCGGCGCGACCGCGTCGAAGGGCGGCTGGGCGTGCTGGCCGAAGAGGCGGCACATCGGCGACCGGATGGTAACCCCGGCCGGCGGGCCGGCCAAGCCGGCGGCCGGCGTCCGCGCGGGGACGGCCGGGGAGCGGCGCCCCGGCTCACGCCCTCCGGCTGCTCTCGCCGGTGCGGACCGCGGCGCCGACGAGGTGCGCGAGCCGCAGCGGCTCGGGCACCGCGCCCCGATCGGTGATCCGGCCGAGCGCGGCCGCGGTCGCCTCCGGAGGGGCGCCCCGGACCTGGAACCAGAAGCCGCCCAGGTGGTGCACCGGCCCGGCCC
>Ga0335082_10006598_pt1 | contig 12654 bp, 13 predicted proteins | sample Lox_Sample_41_FD_206718 | JGI IMG/M metagenome (GOLD analysis project Ga0335082, IMG submission 206718) | Soil microbial communities from Loxahatchee National Wildlife Refuge, Florida, United States - Lox_Sample_4.1 | ecosystem: Environmental > Terrestrial > Soil > Wetlands | place: USA... | reverse complement strand
GTCCACGAGGATCGTGTCGAGGACGGCGATGGGCTCGGGCAGCCCGAACTCGCCGTAATGGAGCGCGCCGAGAACCGCGCCGACCAGGGACCCATCCACCTCCGCGCCGAGCGAGATCCTGACGTCCGATTCCGCCATCGCGCGTTTGAGCTTGCCCTCGTACCAGGCCGAGCGGTTGCGGCCCGTGATCGCCTGGTCCAAGCGCGTCAGGCGCGGCCCGTCCGAGAGCTTCAGGCTCCGGACGACGACGCCGTCGATCGTGCTGTCCATGCAACGCCTCCCGTTTGAAGCTTCGCGCGGCGGAATCCGCCCCACAGCGCCGCGCCGATGGCACCGGCGTACGCCGAGAGCGGGTGGCGGGCGATCGCGACCGGGCGGGCGGTCACGGCCCCGCGGCTGCCGGAGGCCAGCGCTCTTTCGAGGGCCCCGGTCAGGCCGTCGTCGGACGCGAGCCCGCCGCTGACGAACACCACGCCTTCGACACTCAGCGACTGGAGAAGCCGCGCGAACCGCCCGGCCATGCTGTCGTGGATGCCCCGCAATATGTTCTGCGGGGCGATCCCGCGCGACACCATGTTGATGACGTCCGTCTCGGCGAGCACCGCGCAGATCGAGCTGACGGCCTCCGGCTTCTCGCCGGAAAGCGAGAGGGGCCCGATGTCGGCCTGCGAAACGCCGAGGTACCGGGCGATGTTCTCGAGAAACTGCCCGGAGCCCGAGGCGCACTGGCTCGTCATCTTGTAGCCTTTGACCTTCCCCCGGGAATCCATGACCACGGCCCGGGCGTGCAGGGCGCCGATGTCGAGCACGGCACGCGCCCGCGGCTCGAGGTACAGCGCTCCCCGCGCGTGGGTCGTCATGCCGTAGAAGTGGCCTGTGGCGAACGGCGCGTCCTCGCCTTCGCCCGTCGTGGCGACGTAGTCGAGCGAGGGAGCGCCCGCCTCCTGCGCGGCCGCCGCGAACGCCTCCCGGGTCACGCTCGCAACGTCGCGGCGCCGGACACGCATGGAGACGTGCGAGAGCACCTGGTCCTCGCCCTCTTCGACGCGCATCACGACCGCCTTGACGGCGGCCGAGCCCACGTCCACGCCCGCCGTCAGGCTCATGCCGCCGACCTCCGGGCGAAATGGGCGGCGCCGAGAGCGCCCGTGTAGATGCTGTCGGCCGAAATGTTGAGCCGGCGCGGGCCGTAGTTCTCGGCCACGAGGCCCTGGAGCGCGCGGACCGCTGCCGGGTTCCTGGCCACGCCGCCCGTGAACGTGAACTCGTCCTCGATGCCGCCCGACCGCGCGAGAAGGCTCAGGGCGCGCAGGATGACCGCGCGGTGAAGCCCGGCCAGGATGTCCTCGCGCTTCTCCCCGAGCGAGAGCCGCTCGCGCAGCTCCGCCCCGGCGAAGACCGTGCAGGTCGAGCTGATCCTGACCGGCCTGCGGCTCGCGAGCGCCAGCGGGCCGAGCTCGTGGAGACCCATGTTCATCTCGTCGGCGATGTAGCCGAGGTACCGGCCGCAGCCCGCCGCGCACCGGTCATTCATCTGGAAGCTCGTCACGATGCCGGCCGCGTCCACCTGGATCGCCTTCGTGTCCTGGCCCCCGATGTCGAGCACCGTGCGGGTGCCGGGAAAGAGGATGTGGGCCCCGAGGCCGTGACACAGGATCTCGGAGCGGATCTGCTCCTTGGGAAACGGCAACCGCGCCCGGCCGTAGCCCGTGCCCACCGTGGCCGCGGCGGAGAGCTCGGCGTCCGACGCGGCTTCCACGGCCGCCCGGACGGCACCGGACGCTCCCGACCGGGCCAGAGCCTTGCCGATGTGGTCCCGGAATCCCAGGTCGAGAGGCTCGTTCTCGACCTTCACGATGCACTTGTCGTAGAGGCCGACCAGCAGCTCGAACGAAGCCTCCCGGCCGCCGATCTCCGCCGCCAGCCGGGCGTACGCCGAGCCCGCCGCGTCCCGGAAGAAGTCGGAGCGCGCCGGCGGATTCGGGTCCGCAAAGCGCGCCTCCTCCTCGCAACGGATGCGCCCGAAAACGGCCAGAACCGCGTCCCTGGCGGTCTGCCTTCTCGACGGCGGCTCGAGCTTTCCGGCTTCCTCCAGGATCCGCGCCTCGAGGCTCGCCAGCTGCACCAGCATCTGCTCGAGCCGGAACGCGAAGAGCAGTCGCGAGAGTGTGTCCTTGCCCGCCGCCCGCTCGACCTCCCGCTCCAGGATCCGGAAGCGCGCCGACACGAAGGCCTCCGTGCGCGCGAGCTCCGCGGCGAGATCGTAGTTGGAGCGCGAGTTCGTGATGCCCCGTCCGAGGACCTCCCCGCCTTCGTCCAGCACGACGGCCTTGGTGGTCGTCGAGCCGAGGTCGATGCCCACGAAGCACTTCATGCCGGAGCTCCGGCGCCCCGGCGCGCCTCGAGCATCTGGAAGTAGCTTTCGAGGCGGTTCTTCAAGTTCGCCGCCGAGAAGTAACGCGCGTCCACGAGATCCGACTCGATGAAGGCGCCCGGCACGCCCGTGCGCCGCTCGACCTCCCGCAGCATCGGGAGCTGCCCGGCCGAAAAGGAGTTGCAGGACTTGACCGAGTGAATCAGGAAGCCGTCGGCCCCGTACTCCTTCACGTAGGACTCGAGCATCGCCACGCGGGAGGGCAGGTTGCGGTTTGTGTAGCAGCCGCTGCAGTAGTCGGCCAGAGTGCCCAGCGGGTCGGCGGCGTCGTGCCGGAACCCGAAGTCGTACGTGCCCCCGACCTTCGAGTAGGTCGAGGCGACGACCACGGCTTCCTCGTCGGCAAACATCCTCCAGAAGTCGCGGAAGTGCGTCCAGTTGGGAGGGCCCTCCACGACCAGCCGGTACTTCTGGCGGTCCAGCCGCCCCGAGGGAGTGACGGGCCCCTCGCCCCGCGCGGCGCGCTCTTCGACCTCCTCGCGCAGGGCCCGGTAATAGGCCGCGCCCTCGGCCGTGCCTCGGAAGGCCGAGAAGATCGGGCCCACGTAGTAGACCGCGCCGAAGTAGGCGTCGATGGGAGAAGGCGTCCGCTTCGCGGACTGGAGCACGGCAACCAGGTCGTCCTCGGCTCGGGCCGAGAGGGCGAGGCTCTCGCGGAGCCTCTCCTCGTCGTAGGGACGGCCGGTGACCTTCTCGAGGGCGGGCACGAGCGTCTCCCGGATCTGCCGGGCAACGTAGGCGCGCTGTTCCGGCGTCTGCCTCCCCTCACCCTGGTAAGGGATCTGGAGAAAGACGATCGGGCAGTCGTACTCCTCGCGCAGCAGCTCGAACCACTTCATGAACGTGTAGCAGCCGGTGTACGACAGGAGCAGCAGGTCCGGCTTCGGCAGCCGGGTGCCCGTCGGCCCGATGTTGCCGGCCTTGGCCATGCCGATGTCGCACTTGACGTACGAGCAGACGTCTTCCGAGTGACCGGCTTTCTCCGCCGCGGCGATGTAGGCCTGGCTCCTCCCGCGCATGGCCGACTGCAGGGCGTTGATCTCGGGCAGGACCGGCAGGGCGCCGAAGGAGCGCACGAGCTCGGTCAGGTTGCCCGGGACGAACGTGTACACGACCGGCTCCCCCGTCTCGGGCGCCGCCTCGAGCCTCCGAAAGTGCTCCGCCAGCATCTCCTTCTGGAGTTCCATGGAGCGGTCCTTCTCGGGCTCGGTCATCTCCAACCCTTTTCCCCGCGCCACCAACCGGGCCTGACGGTTTCGCTCATGAAAAGCCGCGAGCCCCGGCGCGGCGGGCCTCCCCGCGGGGACCGTCGAAACCGGGTTGGTCTGCGCCAGCCGCAAGGACACGGCCGCGAAACCTTCCCTTGCAGCGGTTTCGCCGAGCGGCGGCCATGGATGGATTCCCTTCCGCCGAAAGAGGGCCGCCGCGTGTCCCCGCGGGGAAGCCCGCCGCGGCGGGGCGCCTTTTCCGCTCTCACGTCATGCCCCTCCCCAGAGCTTGATCGAGTCGGCGAAGGTGCCCGCCTGCTCGCGGAACTGCTGGAACTGGCCGGTGTTCTCGGCAAACTGGAAGGCGATGCACGGGAGCCCGGCGGCTTCGGCGCCGGCCTTCAGCATCGGCCGGTCCAGAAGAGCCGGGTCGCAGAAGCTCGCCGCGGCGAAGATGATCCCGTCGGCGTGCGCCACGGCGGCCTTTTCCTGCAGGAGTCGGCGTTTCCCGTTCGGATCGCCTTCGTAGAGCGTCGACGTCTTGACGGCGTGCCGGACAAAGGCCTCGGCCAGGTTGGCAAGAGGATCCCCGTCGAGCGGCACGTCGCCTTCGATCATGCGGTTGCCGAGCAGGAAGTCGTCATCCACGATGAAGCAGCCCGCCCTCTCGATCGTCTTGATCAGCCCCAGCGGAGGCTGCTCGCAGAAGGCGCCCACCACCACCACGCGGGCCCGGTCCCGCATCCGCCCGGGGTCCTCTTCAACGGCGGCCAGATAGGCGCGAGCCTTCTCCACGAAGTCCTCGAGCGGCACGACTTCGCCGGCCTTGAGAAGGACGTAGAGCTCTTCGGTCGGCACGCGCCAGGGCGTCTCCCGCCGGACACGGTAGAGCTCGCGCACCAGCCCCCGCGCCTGGTTGTACGCCGCGATCGCCTCGCGGAGCGTCTCTCCCGTCGCGGGAGCGCCCGACACCGCGCCGAGATCCCGCTCCAGCACGGCCAGCTCCTCGCGCCAGAACGCGGCGGCCTGGGCGGGCTCGGGCACCTGGGGCAGGTCCAGGTACCGCACGTACACCTTCGGGTGCATCAGCTGCCAGACGCCCGACAGGTTACGGATGACGTCGCAGGTCGCGGGAAACAGCAGAGCCGACAGAAAGTCGAGCCGCTTCGACTCGGCGAGCTCGACCACGGAGCGCGGCAGGTGGCAGATGTAGGACTGGTAGAAGGCGTCGCCCCGGATGATCTCCAGGCGGTCGCCGCCGCCGTGAATACCGACGGGCAGCATGCCGCAGGCGCGCAAGACCTCCCGTGGCGCGTACACGGGCAGGTAGCCCGCGGCGCGGCGATTCGGCTTCGCCTCCAAAGAGCGCCGCGCCGCGGCGAACTCCAGGTCCTCCGCCGCCTCCAGGGCCCAGTCGAGGATCTCGGCGCGCTTCACGCGTCCTTCCAGGCCGGCGGGCGCCGCTCGAGAAACGCCTTCAGCCCCTCGACCGGATCGCCGTGGGCCATCAGCTCCGTCAGGTACAGCTTCTCGACTTGCGGCAGGTCCTCGGCAAGCGAGCGGGCGAGCAGGCGACGCGAGGCGCGCCAGGCCATCCGGACGGCGACGGCGGACTTCCCCGCCAGCTTCTGGTCGAACCACTCGAGCAGCGCCGACCCCGCGTCGCTCGTGCACCGGTCGACCAGGCCCCAGGCGGCCGCGCCGGGCCCGTCGTAGGTATCACCCGACAGGATGACCTGCGTCGCCCGCGCGCCGGGGACGCGCCACGGCAGCGCGATCGCGGCCACCGGCGGAAAGACGCCGAGCTTGATTTCGGGAACGCCGAGCTTCGCCGATGGCTCGCAGACGATGAACCCGCACCACAGAGCGAGCTCGAATCCGCCACCCAGGCACTGGCCGCGCACGATGGCCGCCGTCGGCACGCCCAGAGCCTCGAGGTCTCGGAAAAGGCCGTGGAAGGCCGGCAGCACCTTCTCGATGCGCCCCGGGAGGTGCTCCTCGACGGAAGCGCCGAAGCTGAAATGCTCCCCCGCTCCTTCGAAGACCACGAGCTTCAGCGGACCGGGCTTTGCCGCGAGCTCGGCGAGCCGGCGGCCGATGGCCTCGACCATCGGCGCGTCCAGGATGTTGGCCTTCGGCCGGTCGAGCACGATGCGCTGGATCTGCCCCGAGCGCTCCTCGCTGCAGCGAATGGGAGAGCTCATGCCCCCTCCTCGCCGGGCACCAGCACGATGCGGCGGTCCTCGCGGCGCGCCCGGACGCCCTCCAGAACGTCCGCGATCGAGGAGAGCGGCGCGAGCTTCGTGTGCGACACGACATCCAGCGAGCCAGCGAGGACCTTCTCGACCAGCGGAGGGTACAACTCGGGGGCGCAGCCCCAGTTGCCGAGGGCCCTCGCGTCGAAGGCCATCAGGTTCGAAAGGCGCAGGGCCGTCTCGTCCATCGTGTAGCCCACGACCATCAGCGTAGCGCCGTACCCGAGCAGGCTCCAGGCCGTCTGCTGGCCGGAGACAGTGCCCGAGCACTCGAAGATCACCCGGCCGGTCTCGGATGCGCCCGCGGCGCGGCCGAACTCCGTGATCCGGCCACGAAGCTCCTTCGGCGAGCATGATCGCGGGTCCAGAGCGAGCCCGACCTTCAGGCCCGCGGCGGCCTCGAGGCGGCGCGGGTCCACGTCGAGGCCGACGACGGCCGCTCCCGCGTCGGCGGCGAGCTGCGCGGCAAACGTGCCGACGCCGCCGAGGCCTACGACGACGGCGAGGCACCCGGGCCCGGCGCCCGAGCGCCGCACGGCCTGGTATGCGGTGGAGACGGCATCCGCGACCACGGCGAGATGGCGCAGGGTCAGGCCGCGGGCCCGCCCGAGCGGCGCGTCGGGGCTCGCATCGGCCCCCGGGACCGGGCAGAGGAAGCGGCCGGGGAGCATCGCGCGCGTCGCGAAGCCTCCGTCGCGGTCGTTGCCCGGCATGACCTGGCTCTTGCAGATGGTCGACCACCCCGACCGGCACAGCGCGCACTCTCCGCAAGGAAGGACCGCCGGCACGACCACGGCGCGCCCCACCAGGTGCGCGACGTTCTTCCCGGCGTCCTCGACGTACCCGCTGATCTCGTGTCCGAGGATGAGGGGCAGCGCATGGCGGGTCCGCACGCCGTCGTGCAGGAAGCCGAGATCCGTGTGGCAGACGCCGCAACCGGCCACGCGCACGACCGCGTCGTCGGGACCAGGCGCCGGAAGCTCGCGAGCGACCGGGCGCAGCGGCTGGCCGCCCGCGGCCATCTCCCAGCCGGAGAGTCGCGCCACCGGGCTACGCCCCCATCCCCTGCCCCCCGTCCACGGCCAGGCTTTGCCCGGTGACGTGGGCGGCGCCGGGGCCCGCGAAAAAGGCTACGGCCTCGGCGATGTCCTCCGGCCGGGCGGCGCGCCTGGAGGGCGTCTCGGCGAGGGCGCGCTCGCGGACGGCCGGAGGCAGCGCCGCGGTCATGGGCGTGTCCGTGAACCCCGGTTCGACGACGTTGACCGTGACGCCCCTTCCCGCCAGCTCCTTCGCCGCCGAGCGAGCGAGGCCCAGGAGGCCCGCCTTGGCCGCGGCGTAGTTCGCCTGGCCGAACTTGCCCCGGCGGCCGTTGATCGAGGAGATGAGCACGACGCGGCCGGAGCCCTGGCGGCGCAGAATCGGCGCCGCGGCTCGAACGTAATGCGCGGCGCCCGAGAGGTCCACCGCGATCACCCGGTCCCACTCGGTGTCCGTCATCTTCCAGAGGACCGCGTCGCGCGTCAGCCCGGCCGCCAGCACCAGCACGTCGAGGCGGCGCCGCCTGCGAACGAGGTCCGCGACCGTCTGTCGGGCCGCCTCTGCGTCGGCCACGTCGACGAAATACAGATCGGCCCCCCGGAACGCGCCGGCGAGCCGCGACAGCTTTCTTCGGTCGGCGTCCGCGATGGCCACGCGCGCGCCGGCCGCTGCGAGACGCCTGGCGCAGGCCAGCCCGATCCCGCTGGCTCCTCCGGTGACGAGAGCGACCCTGCCGCGGAGCTCCCGGCCGGCTCTCACGCGAGCTTTACCCCGCAGACCCCGCAGTGGCCAAACGTCGCGGGCAGGCCCCGAGCGCCGCAGGCCCGACAGTCTCGCACGTGGGCTCCCCACGGCGTCTCCGGAGAGCCGTCGGGCTCGACGGCGCGCCGCCGCACGGCGGCGAAGTCCACGGGCCGCTTCTCCGCGAAGGCCCGCATGCCCTCGAAGGGCTCGTAGTCCGTGTAGTGGAGCGAGAGCCAGTCCTGCGCGTGCCGGACGGTCATGGCCCAGGAAAAGTCCTTCCAGAAGTTGACCTGCTGCTTCGTGTACCGCAGGCACTCGGGGAACGTCCGCAGCAGCTCCTCGGCCAGATTGTTGACCTCCTCGTCGAGGCGGGCGAGGTCGATCGCGTAGCCGTCTTCCTTCTTCTGCGCCTTCTCGATCTCGACCTGCGTGGCCTTCTCCACGAACGCGCCATGCCGCTTGACCGACGGCGCCACGCGATTGACGAGGCCCCACTCGAGAGCCAGCCGCGCGGGAACCGGCCGGTTCGTCATGAGCATCTCGCGGGCCCGCTTGTCGCCCGCGGTGATCGGCAGCCACTGCGTGGCTCCTCCGCAAGCCACCGAGCCCACGCGCACGCCGACCTGTCCGACGTAGGCATGCTCGGCGATGACGGCGAGATCGCAGGCCAGGACCGTCTCGTTGCCGCCGCCGACCGCCACGCCGTTGATGCGGGCCACGACGGGCTTGCCGGTCGAGAGGATGGCGTCGATGTAAGCCCGGAAGAGCGCCATGTACTTCCAGTAGTCCCGGGGCGATGCGACGTAGCTCTCGGCGTACTCCTTGACGTCTCCCCCCGTGCAGAAGGCCCGGTCGCCGGCGCCGGTCAGGACGATCACGCCGACGGCGTCGTCGAAGGAGGCGTCCTGGAGGGCTTGGGCGAGCTCCCTCAGGCAGTCGGTCGAGTAGGCGTTGTAGCGCTGCGGGCGGTTGATGGTGATCCGGGCCAGGCCGCCGGCTTTCTCGTAGAGGACCTCGCGGAAAGAGAGGGCGGAAGCGGGGCGGGATGCGAAGGCGCGCGTCACGGGCAAACCTCTGGCGTCATGGGCCAAGGATCTCCGGAGGCTCCGCCGGTCGAATGATCAAATTGCATCAGACGGGAAAGAGAAAGGGCGGGCCCAAGGCCCGCCCCCGGAAGAGTGCGGCGTCTACTGTTTGTCGTAGACGGCGGTCATGCTGGTCTTTTCCCCCTTGGCGTTGGTCCCGCTGACGGTGACGGTACGGCTCTTGCCGTCGGCCGCGACCACGACCTTGCCGCTCGCGATCACCTTGCCGCCCTTCTTGCGGGCGAACTCCACCGTCTTGTCGTCGATTTTCTTGTACCAACCCATGTCGGAGTTCGGGTCGCCCGTGACGGGGTAGTCCTTGCCGTCGTACTTGCCGGTCCACTCGCTGTGCGTCGGCTTCCCGTCGGCATCGACCCCGTCCACCGTCACCTTCACGCTATCGCCCACGGCCGCATAGACGACGGTCGTGTTCTTGGGCGCACCGGGCCCGATCTTCGACTTGGCCTCGTTGAGCTTCCAGGTCCCCAGGTTCGCGTCGGCCGCCAGAGCCAGCGCCGCCGCCCCGAAACACACCGCCACAGATGCCAGGATGGTCCTCGCCTTCATTTCCCCTCCTCGATTGTCCGAGAAAAGCCTCGGATGTCCCGCGCATTCTATCTGAGCCCGAATGACTTAGCGCCCGGCGGCGAGCTTGGGACGTCTGATGCAATCGAATCAGGCCCGGGACCGAATTCGGGCAGGAAACTCATGCCATGCAAAACGATCCAGCCGGCTCCGCTCCCCGGGCCATCCAGTCATCCGAGAGGCTCTCTCGCCCGCAGGCGATCGAGATCCTGCGGCAGAAGTTGAAGAGCCTCTGCGACGACGAACACTGTGCGTGCTCCGCCGCCGCGCACTTCGGCGTCTTCTGCAAGGGCCTGTCGGGCCTTTCGGACGACGCCTTCAAGAAGCGTTTCGACTGGATCTCTCGGACGCGGCCGAAAGCCAGCCGCGCCGAGCTCGAGAAGCTCGTCAGCCTCTACCACCTCGGGCGCCAGGAGGTGACCGGGGCGGCGCTCTGCTGCGACGCCGAGACGCGCGAGCACTGCGCGTGCGACGGCTGGAACATGTTCGACAACCAGAAGCTCGAGCAGTTCTGCCTCGAGATGGCCGGGCGCTCCATTCGCATCGAATGAGCGCCTCCGCGGCGCGTTCCCTCGCGCCGTCCGTCCTCGAGGTGGTCGGCGCCGACACGACCGTCCCGGTGCTCGGGGGCGGGCAGCGCCGCTACGTGAACCTCGACAACGCCGCCTCGACGCCCGCGCTCGCGTGCGTCCGCGACACCGTCGTCGAGTTCCTGGGGTGGTACAGCAACGTCCACCGCGGCACCGGCTACAAGTCGCGCCTTTCCTCCTGGGCCTTCGAGAGGGCCCGCAGCCGCGTCGAGCGCTTCGTCGGTGCGAACCCGAAGCACGAAGTCGTCATCTTCTGCAAGAACGCCACCGAGGCGATCAACCGCCTGGCGCACCGGCTGCCCTTCCGGGAGGGCGACGTCGTCCTCACGACGGTCATGGAGCACCACTCGAACGAGCTGCCCTGGCGGCGGGCGGCAAAGGTCGTCCACGTCGGCGTGCTCGCCGATGGCAGGGTGGACGAGCTGGACCTGGCCGCTCGCCTCTCCGAGCGTAACGGCCGCGTGCGGCTCCTGGCCGTCTCCGGCGCCTCCAACGTCACGGGCTACATCAACCCCGTTCACGACTGGGCCCGCCTCGCTCACGAGGCCGGCGCCGAGATCCTGGTGGACGCCGCGCAGCTCGCCCCGCACCGGCCCCTCGACATGAAACCGGCCGCAAGCCCCGAGCACCTGGACTACGTCGCCTTCTCGGCCCACAAGATGTACGCCCCGTTCGGCATCGGCGTGCTCGTCGCCAGCCGGGCCATCTTCGAGACGGGCGACCCCGACGTCGTGGGCGGCGGCACCGTGGACATCGTGGACCTCGAAAACGCCTACTGGACGGACCTGCCCGACCGCGAGGAGGCGGGCACGCCCGACATCGTGGGCGTTGTCGCGCTCGCCCGCGCGATTCGCGCCCTCGAGGAGGTCGGCTGGGAGGACCTGATCGGCCACGAGGCGGAGCTGACGGGCTATGCCCTGGAACGGCTGGAGGCCATCCCCGACGTCGTCCTCTATGGAGACACGAAACCCGCGCGGGCCCGGGAGCGCCTGGGCGTCATCCCGTTCAACGTGCGCGGCCTCCCCCACGCCCTGGCCGCTGCGATCCTCTCCTCCGAGTTTGGCATCGGCACGAGGCACGGCTGCTTCTGCGCGCATCCCTACGTCAAGGAGCTGCTCTGCGTCACGGAGAACGAGGCGCGGCAGGTCGAGAGCCGGATCCTGGCCCGGGACCGCTCCACGATCCCGGGAACGGTCCGGGCGAGTTTCGGCATCTACAACACGAAAGCCGACGTGGACGCGCTCGCCGACGCGCTGGAGCTCATCGTGCGCCGGCAGTTCCGCCCGGGCTACGTTCTCGATCCCGAGCGCGGCGAGTACACGCATCCGGAGCTACCCGCCGACTTCCGCGGCCGCTTCGATTTCTAGCTAGGCGGGATCGAGGCTCGCGGCGATGCGTTCGAGGCTGCCGATCGCCTGATACGCCGTCAGGTCGAGGTGGAGCGGCGTCATCGAGATGTACTTCTCGGCGATGGCCGTGATGTCGGTGCCCTCCTCGGGCTCTCCCACCGGGATCGTCGAGCCGATCCAGTAGTACGGCCGGCCCCGCGGGTCCTGCTTCTCGACGACCATCTCTCCGTAGCGCCGTTTGCCGAGGCGTACGACACGCACGCCTTTCGGGCTTCCGGCCGGAACGTTGACGTTGACGAGCGTCCCCGTCGGCAGCGCCTCCGTCAGCAGCCGGCGGGCCAGCCGCCGCGCGAACTCGGCTGCGGCGTCGAACGTGAAGCCGGTCTCGATCTCCTGCGAGATCGCCACTGAGGGGATCCCGATCAGCGTGCCCTCGAAGGCCGCCGAGACCGTGCCCGAGTAGGTCACGTCGTCGCCGACGTTCAGCCCCAGGTTGATGCCCGAGACGAGCAGGCTCGGCCGGATGTCCTTCAGGAGGTGCAGGGCGCCCCAGTTGACGCAGTCGGTCGGTGTGCCGTCCACCGACCAGCGCCGCTCGCCCACGAGCTTGGCGCGCAGGGGGCTGTGGAGCGTGAGCGAGTGGCCCGCGGCGCTGCGCTCCTGGTCGGGCGCGACCGTGAAGACCTCGCCGACGTCCGAGAGGGCGGCCGCGAGCCGCTCGATGCCCTCGGAGAACACCCCGTCGTCGTTGGTGACGAGAATGCGGGGACGGGTCACGGCGCCGAGTCCGGCGGGGGCATCACGAACATGAGGATGATGTAGGCGAGGATGCCGGGGAAAGCCGCCGACAGGATCGACACGATGACGTAGGCCACCCGTACGAGCGTCACATCGAGCACGAAGTACTCGGCCAGCCCGCCGCACACGCCGGCGATCATCTTGTGCTTGCGCGAGCGCGTCAGCTTCCGGGCCGGCGGCGGGGCCGCGCTCATGGGGCCTCTCCCTCGTAGACGACCTTGTTGCGCGCCGTCTCGGCCAGCGTCACACGGACCAGCCGCGCCGGCGCGACCTTGCCCGCGAGCTCCTTCCAGATGGCGACCGCGATGTTCTCGGCCGTGGGGTTGACGCCCGAGAGAAAGGGCACGTCGAAGTTCAGGTGCCGGCGGTTCAAGCGCGACACGACCGAGCCGGCAACGATCCGTTTCAAGTCGCCGAAATCCATGACGTAGCCGGTCTCCGGGTCGATCTCCCCTTCCACGGCCACCTCCAGCTCGTACGTGTGGCCGTGGCCGTTCGGGTTGTTGCACTTGTCGAAGACCCGGCGGTTCTTCTCCTCGTCCCAATCCGGCCGGTAGAGCCTGTGCGC
>Ga0335082_10006596_pt1 | contig 12655 bp, 7 predicted proteins | sample Lox_Sample_41_FD_206718 | JGI IMG/M metagenome (GOLD analysis project Ga0335082, IMG submission 206718) | Soil microbial communities from Loxahatchee National Wildlife Refuge, Florida, United States - Lox_Sample_4.1 | ecosystem: Environmental > Terrestrial > Soil > Wetlands | place: USA: Florida... | reverse complement strand
GCTCGTCGGCCTCGCGCAGCGCGGTGCGGAGCGCGACGTGCGCCGCGGCGTCGAACGCCAACCCGTCGGCCTCGTCCACGGCGATCCCCAGGCGCTCCTCGACCGCCGCGAGTTGCTGGCGCGTCGCTACCAGGTCCTCCCGGAGCTGGTCGCGGTGCGCGACCCGGGCATGGAGCGCCGCCACCCGCTCCCCCAGTTCCCGCTCGCGCCGCACCGCGGACTCCGCCTCCGCGAGGGCCGGCGCCTCGCCGCCGAGCCGCGCGAGGAGATCGGCCGCGTCGGCCGCGATCTCCGTCGCGCGCTCCGTCAGCAGGCGCCGTCGATCGGCCGCCGAGCGAGCGGCCTCGGCCGCGGCGGCGGCGGCCCGGTGCGCGGTCTCCGCCGCTTTCGCCGAACGCTCCGCCGCGACCCTGACCTTCTTCGCGCGGGTCGCGGCGGCGGCGGCGGCCGTCCGCTCGCCGCGGCGATGCTTGACGTACGCGGCGAACTCGCCGCCCAGCGGCCGGCCGCAGACCGGGCATGGTTCCGAGGGGTCGGCCTCGTTCGCGCGCGCCAGGCTCTCGGTCGCGGCCGTCAACGCGGCGGCGGCGTGGTCCTCGTCCGACCGGGCCCGCGCGAGTGCGGTGCGCGCGGTCTCGAGCGCGGCCGACGCTTCTTCGAGCGCGCGCTCCCGGTCCGCGTGATCCTCGCCGGCGGCGGCGTCGATCTGCACCCGGAGCTGCGCCTCCTCGGTCGCCCGCTCGGCGAGGCGCCGCGCGAGCGACAGCCGCTCACCGGCGCCGGCGAGCGTGGCGAGCTCCGCCTCGAGCGGTGGCAGCGACGCCTGCTCCTCGTCGAGGACCGCCAGGCGTTCGACGAGGGTGTCGGCGCCCCTGATGAGCTCCCCGCGGCGCTCCGTCGCGTTCCGGATCTCGACGGTCAGCTTCTCGACCCGCTCCCGGATCCGGTCCGCGTCTTCGAACGCCTCGCGCGCGGCGCGGGCCAGCTCTTCCTCGGTCTCCCGAGCCGAGCGACACCCGCCCGCGGCGGCGGCGGCCTCGTCGGCGGCCTCGCGCGCCTCCTTCACCTCGGCCTCGAGCGCGGCGAGGTCGCTCAGCATGCCGGCGAGCTGCTCGGCGGTCTGCTTCGCCGAACGCGCCTCCTTGCGGGCCGACGCCCTCGCGTCGTCGACGGGCTTGATCCCGAGCAGGCGCAACGCCATGTCCTTGCGCTTGCTCGGGGTCACATCCGAGAACGCGTCGAGTTGCTTCTGTTCGGCGAAGACCGACGCCGTGAACACGCGCAGGTCCATCCGGAGGGCGCGACGGATCTCCTCGTCGACGTCGCTGACCCCCGTGGCCAGGAGCTTGCTGCCGACGTACAGCTCGGCGTCGGGTCGCGCGTTCTTGCCCGAGATCGTCCGTCGCACCTCGTACTGCTGCCCGCCGTGCTCGAACACCAGTCGAACGAGGCAGTCGGTGAGGAGGCCGGCGGTGCGGATGCCGTCCTTCTTCGTGCGGGCGCCGTCGACCCCGTACAGCGCGAACAGGATCGATTCGACGAGCGTCGACTTCCCGGCGCCGTTCGGCCCCACGACGCCGATCACGCGCGACGGCAGCTCGAGGTCGACCTCCTCGAAGACCCGGTAGTTCCGCAGCGAGAGCTCGAGGAGCCTCACACCAGCTCGCCCCTCGCCTCGTCGAGGAAGCGGCGACCCTCGGCCACGACCCGCTCTCGGTCGAGCCCGGTCAGGTCCTGCCCCTCCACGTAGTCGGCCCACTCGCGCTCGAGGGACCGGACGTCCGGCGCGCCCTGCACGGCGTAGGTCTCGGCGCCGATGTCCGGCTCGACCTGGACGTGGAGCGCGCCGGGCACGGCTTCGAGGAACGAGGCGGCGCCGACCTGTCGGAACGCCGAGGCCTCGACGTGGTTGAGGAACACGCGGACGACGGCCCCGTCCGGCGTGCCGCGACCGGCCTGTTCGACGGCGTCGACGATCTGGCCGGGCCCCATGCCGCCGGCCTCGACCCCGAGCGTGAGCAGCGGCCGCTCGTGCGGGTTCGCGAGGTGCCGGACCGTGCCCGCGTCGGTGTCGAGCACGACGATCCCCTTCGGGCCGGCGTCGGCCGGACGGTCGGCGAAGCTGAACGCGTCGGTCGCCCCCGCGTACCACGTCCGCTTCGAGACCTTCTGGAAGACGTGGTAGTGGCCGAGCAGGACGCGATCGAACCGCCGGTCGAACGCCGATTCCTCGACCTCGAGCTCGTTCACGTCGCCCCATGCGCGCGCCGGGAGCGACGTGAGCGCCACGTGCGCGAGCAGCAGGTCGGTCGCGTCGCCGCCGGCCGCGTCCGCCGCCCGCTCGAGTTGCGCGCGCAGGTCCTCGGTCGAAAGCGTCTGCGGCACGGCGTGCACGAGGACCCCGGCCAGCTCGGTCGAGACCGCCTCCATCCGCCACGCGAACGTGACGTTCGGAAAGACGCGCTCGAGCGCGTCGTACGGCGAGCCCGTGCCGCGCACGCGCGGCGTGTCGTGGTTGCCGCTGATCGCGACCCCGCGCAGGCCCGCGTCGGCCAGGCGCTGCAGGCCGGCGAGCACGTGCGCGAACGTCCGGTACGTCGGCCGGGCGTGATCGAACACGTCGCCGAGCCACACGAATCCATCCGGCTCCTGGCGGATCGTCTCGTCGACCGCCCACGCGAACGACCGTAGGAAGTCCTCCTCGCGGAGGTTGCGCCCGTCGTCGTCGCGGAGATGTGCGAGGTGCGTGCGGCCGAGGTGCGCGTCGCCGAGCCCGACGAGCCGGGCCACTACTCGACGAACCCCCCGCCGGCGTCGGGCGGCACGGGCGGCATCGGCGAGGGGCCCGCCACGGACTTCAGGTACTCCTCGTAGAGCGAGACCCGGGCCGGCAACGCGAAGGGCGCCTCGAGGTTCGTGATGATCGCCTCGCCCGGCATCAGCGTCTGGATCTCGGGTCCCAGGTCCGAGACATCCTGTTTCGAGGAGCCCCGCAGGATCGAGCGGTCGCGTTCGTCGGCCAGCCCGAGGATGAAGAACGTGTTGAACTGCGAGAGCAACTCGTCGTCGATCAGCTTCGGCTGCTGCGAGACGGCGCAGAGGCCGACCTTGAACTTCCGGCCCTCCCGCGCCAGGCGCGGGAACACGTTCTCGTCGTTCCGCTGCGCGCGGGCGAGCACCCGCTGGGCCTCCTCGAGCGCGACGAGCGTCGGCGGGAGCCGGTCGAAGAGGTCTCGGTCGGATTGATAGAGCTGCGCGTACGTCTCGAGGAGCCGGCGCGTGATCACCGACGCGACGAGGATCTCCTCCATCCAGGACAGCCCGGAGGTATCCACGAGCACGGAGTAGCCGTCCGTCAGCTCCTCGACGATGCGCTCCGACAGCGATGGCTGCGAGAGGTCGCGCGAGATGCACGGCATCTCGAGGATCCGCTGCGCTCGGCGCTGGATCACCTGGAGGGTGCTGGTGGCCACGGAGAGCTGCTCCGCGAGCGCCGGCACGTCCTGCTCCTCGCCGACCGTCACGATCCAGTCCTCGCCGTAGTAGCGGACGAGCCGCCAGATCGCGTCCTCCTGCGCATGGCTCCATTGGTACGCGGTCTGCAGGTCGCCCTGCGTGATCTCCGACAGCGCCAGGCGCAGCGCCGTCGCGCCGGCGCCGGCGGCGCGCGTGGCGTAGACCTTCAGCCGGTCGGCCGCCCACGGGTGGTGCCGCAGGCCGCGGCGTAGGCCACCGCCGCCCTCGAGGTACTCGCCGTGCGGATCGAACAGCAGGCACGCGTAGCGTCCCTGCGAGGCGAGGATCTGGCCGGCGAGGACCTTCATCAGGTTCGACTTGCCCATGCCGGTGGTGGCGAACACCCCGACGTGCGAGGTGATCGTGTCGCCGCGGATCCCCACCTCGAGGTCGATCGTGTCCTCGCCCGAGCGCAGCAGGCCGATCGTGAGGTCGCCCATCCGCTCCCGCAGGAACGCGAAGTCCTCCGGCGTCGGGGCGGTCACGCGCGCGAACTGCGCCGGCAGCGACTTCGGCTTCCGGAACGCGCCGCCGGCGTCGATATAGCCGAGCGGCTGGCACGTCGCGACCTTGTAGATGCGCTGCTCGGGGTCGTGCAGCGTGTACGGGCTGCCGGCGACATCGCCCGACATGTAGGCGCCGGCCGTGCGCTCGGCCCACCCCGGGTCCGCCGAGTCCGAACCGTACGTGACCTGGATCACCCGGAACAGGAACCGGCGCGCGCGGTCGGGATCCTCGGCGGCCAGGAGTTCGCCGAGGAACAGGTCGCTCCCGTAGAACGACCGGAACGCGGCCTCCAGGACGCTCCGCCCGAAGATCCGTCCTTTGTAGGCGAGGGGGTCGCTCACGCTAGCTCCGGTTGAGGATCTCGTGGAAGTCCTGGAACAGGACCTCCACGTCGTCGTCGGACAATCCCTGGCGCGCGAGCGCCGCGCGGAACGCGCGGCGCACGTCCGCGACCGCGTACCCAGTCACCCGCGCGGCCTGGTGCGCCCGCGCGAGCGGATACGGGTAGCCGACGAACGCCGGGTCGCGGGAGAGACCCGCGAGCCGCCCGAGGATCGCGGTGGGCTCGGCCGGACCGCGGGCGACGTCGACGCGGAAGGCGTACGGCGCGGTCGGCGCGAGGTGCGCCACGAAGATGTCGCCGACATAGAGCCTGCCGAAGATGGGATCCGTGGAGATGCGGGCGGCCCACGTCTCGCGCCCCAGCTCGCGATCGCCGCGCCGCTTCAGCAGCGTCACGAGCGGTGCGTTCCTCCCCCAATACAAGGTGGAGGCCTTCACGACGCCGGCGAGCGAGACGTCCCGCTCGACCGCCAGGGCGTGTGCGCGGCGTACGACGTCGCCGGGAACGAGCGGGCCGCCGTGCAGCGACCCGTCGACCAGGACCAGGTCGCCGGCAGCCGCCTCGGCGATCGTCGCCAGCACCGTGCGCCATTCCGCCCATTCGCGGAACGCGTCGACCGGCCGCTTCAGCTCGGGCAGCGTCTCGGGCGGGTGCCCGAGGAGTTCCGCGAGCGCGTCGCGCGCCGCCGCGTCGAGCGACGGACCGGAGAGCGCCTGCAGGTCGAGCGCGGGCGCGTCGACGGCGCGGATACCACCGCCCGCGAACCGCACGCGGGCCGCACGGAACGCCGCGACCTGGAAGGCCCGGCCGTCGGCGACCACGCACGAGCCGCCGTCGATCGCCCAGACCGTGCCGGGATCCAGCCCCTCGACGGGCTCGAGCGCGAGGTCGTCTGGATGGCCGGGAACGACGACGTCGGAGCCCAGATCCAGCTGCCCCCCGACCACCCGGATCTCACCGCCGGGATCGCGGAGCAGCTCCACGACGTAGGAGGCCGCCGCCTCCAGCCTCCCGAGCGCGACGCGGTCGGCCCCCACGAGCTCATCGGCCTGGGGGGCAGGGGTCGCCATGGGCGAAGGATACCGGCCGGCCCCGACGCGGCACTCCGGGGAGGCGGCGTCGGCCAGATGAGGGGTCAACGTCCTACTGCGAATGACTGATGAACCCGACCCGAGGACCTGCCGATAACCACCTTCGGAGACCAGTTCTCACGGGTGGGCTGGCGAGCGGGAGAGGACGCGAGGGGGATCGGATGATCGCTTCGCTGAAGGGATACGGGAAGATCGCGCGAGCGCTGCTGGCGGCGCTCGGCGTGTTCCTGATCCTCGGCATCGTCGGCTCGATGTGGATGGGCTCGAAGGCCCGCACCTCGGCGCGTGACGAGATCGTGCACCAGGCGCAGGCGATCACGGACAGCTCGTTGTCGCTCGCGTTCCAGCCCTCCGATCTGTCCAACCCGGCGACGGCCGACCGGGCGAACGCCCTCAGCGACGACATCAAGTCGATCGTGCTCGACCCGAGCGACTTCGAGGAGGTCACCCTCTACTCCCCCGAGGGCACGATCCTCTACTCCACCCAGACGAGCCGGATCGGCAACAACCTGCCCGGCGAGAAGGACTCGATCAAGGAGGCGCTGCGGGGCATCCCGCAGACGACCGACTTCGACGGCACGTTGTCGGTGATGCTGCCGCTGCGGTTCCGCTCCGGCGTGGGGCCGCCCGCCGCCGTCGAGCTGACCCACCCCGACACGACGGTCGCGGCCGCGGCCGGACCCTGGCGCACGAACGCGTTCTTCCTGTTCGCGCTGCTCGTGCTGCTCGGCGTCGCGGTCTTCGGCGTGGCGCGGCTCCTCGCGGTCGTCGCCGACCCCGCCGCGGCCGAGGCCGAAACGGTGCGGCCGATGACGATGCCGTCGTTGCAGCAGTCCCGGGCGTTGACGACGCAGCCGACACAGCCCGGCATGCGCGAGGAAGGCGAAGCCCGGCGTCGCGCGGAGGAACGCGCTCGCGCCGCCGAGGACCGACTCTCGCTGCTCCAGGAGCAATACGGCAAGACGCTCGAAGAACTGCAGGCCTACCAGGCCGCCCCGGCGACGCAAGCGGGTGGGGTCGACCCGGTCCTGGAGGAGCGGGCGCTCCGAGCCGAGGGGCAGGTCCGCACGCTCGAGCAGCAGATCCGCACCGTGACCGCGGAGCGCGAGCGACTGGCGGGGCAGCTGCAGGACGCCTTGCGCGCACCGATCCCCGACGCCGAGGACACCGCGCGGCTGCGCGAGGCGGAGCTGGAGGCGATCAGCCTGCGCGCCGCGCTCGAGGACACCCGCGAGAAGTTCGCCGAGACGCAGCTCGAGCTGGACGCGATCCGCACGTCGGCGGCGACGGCGCCCGACGTGAAGGCGGAGTTGGACGCGGCGCGCGCCGAGGCCCGGGAGAGCCGCGACGCCCTGACCGCAGCCGAGGCGCAACTCCTGCGGACCCAGCGCGAGCTGGAGGACACGCGGATCGACCTCGACACCGCCCAGGCGGCCGCGGCGACGGCGCCGGAGGTCAAGGGCGAGCTCGACGCGGCGCGCGTCGAGATGCTCGAGATGCAGAGCACGTTGACCGGCACCGAGGCGCAGCTCCTGCGCGCCCAGCGCGAGCTGGACGATGCTCGGACGGAGCTGCGCGGGCTCCGCGCCGAGGAGCAGCGCGCGGCGATGCTCGAGGACGAGGTTCGCTCCGCGAAGGCGGAGCTCGAGAGCTTCCGCGCGTCGCACCGGGCCGACCTGGTCGAGCGCGAAGCGGAGTTCGAGGAGAAGGTCCGCACGACCCGCGAGGACTTCCAGCGACAGATCACGGAGATGGAGGAGTCCTACCGGACCCAGGTCGAGCAGCACGAGGCGCAACTGACGTCGCGGATCACCGACGCCGAATCGGCGGCGGCGACCGCCGCCGAGGAGCTCGCGACCGCGCGGAGCGAGGTCGCCGCGGCGCGGGCCGAGGCGGCCAGCCGCGAGCAGCAGCTGCTGGAGGCCCACGACGAGGTCACGCGCCTGCGGACCGAGACGAAGGGCCACGAGGCGGAGATGAAGGAGCGCTCCGCGGCCGTCACGCAGGCCCGCAAGGAGGCCGACGATATGCGGCGCTCGCTGACCGCGCTCCAAGCCGACCTCGCGCGCGCGGACGAGGGCGTCAGCCAGCTCCGCGAGGAGCTCGAGGCCGAGCGGGCGCGGGCGACCCAGATCGAGGACGCCGCGATCCACACCGAGCGTGAGCGCGCGGCACAGCAGGCGCGGGCCGAGAAGCTCGTGCGCCAGCTGGACGAGGCGACGGGCGACAACGCCGAGCTGAACCGCCGGCTCCAGGACTTCGAGGCGCGCCGCCAACTCGAGCTGGCCGATGACCAGGGGCGGGCGCAGATCGACGACCTGCTCCGCGTCACCCAGGAGCGCCTGGCCGGTCAGACCGAGAAGCTGATCGCCGCCGAGGATCGCGTGAAGGAGCTCGAGCTCGACGTCACCGTCGCGCGCGACCGTCTGGACGTCGTCGAGGGCGACCTGCGGATGCACCAGATGTCGGAGGCGCTGCGCGAGACGCGCGAGCCGCTGCCGAACGAAGCCGGTGAGGAGGGTGAGACCATCACGGCGGCCGCCGTGCCGTTCGAGGACCGCCGGTCCTCCACCCCGTTCACGAAGGAGCTCTCCCTCGACGCGAAGAAGTCGCTCGCGAAGATCAACGCGATCACCGCGCTGCTCAAGCACAAGAAGGAGTCGAAGGACCAGGCTCAGCTGATCAAACAGCTGACGGCCCACGCCCGTCGCCTGGACCACACGGTCGCCGACCTCGCCGACGCCGACCGTCTCGCCACCGGCGACGTCGAGCTCCAGGTCCGCCGGACCGACATGGAAGCGCTCGTGAACCGGGTCGTCGAGGAATCGATGATCGACGCGGACCACGACGTCCGGATCGTCGCCGAGCCGCTGAAGCTGCGGATCGATCCGCTCCGCACCGAGCAGGTGCTGGCGGGATTGCTGCGCGTGTCCGGCGAGCGGACGCAGCACGGCAAGACGATCGTCGTCCGTCTCGCGCCCGCCGAGGGCGGCGCGACGCTCTCGGTCGAAGACCCGGAGCCGTCCTCCGACGCGTCGATCTCGCCGGTGGTCCGCCGCTTGGCGGAGGTGCAGGGCGGCTCCGTGATCGCGGAGAGCCGCGACGGTGGCGGCTCGGCGTTCCGGATCTTCCTGCCCGACGGCGCGACGCCCGGTGGCGTTCCCGCCGCCCCGGCCGACGACGGTTCGGCCGCTGCGCCCGGCGAGGACGTCCACATCGTGGTCGGCGACACCCCGCAGGAGGACGAGGACGATCCGTGGGAAGCCGAGGCCGCGCACCAGGTCCTGGCCGCGGAACTCCGGCGTCTGGCGCAGCTCGGCGACGAGCGCTGAAGAGAGGAGCGACCGCGCTCAGGCGCGGCGCAGGATCAGCGCGTCGCCCTGACCGCCGCCGCCGCACAGGGCGAGGCCGCCCAGGTTCGCGTTCCGACGCCGCATCTCGAGCGCGAGGGTGAGCGCGATGCGCGCGCCGCTCGCACCGATCGGATGGCCGAGCGCGATCGCGCCGCCGTTCACGTTCACGATCGCCTCGTCCAGGTCGAGCATCCGCGACGCGTGGAACGGGACCGCCGCGAACGCCTCGTTGATCTCCACGAGGTCGAGGGCGGCGGCGGCGAGTCCCGCGCGCTTCAGCGCCTTCTCCATCGCGAGCGCCGGCACCATGTGCAGCGCGGCGTAGCGGTCCGCGGCCATGCCGTAGGCGACGATCTCCGCGAGCGGCTCCAGCCCGAGCCGGTGCACGGCCTCCTCGCTCGCCACCACCACCGCGCACGCCCCGTCGCTGATCGGCGAGGCGTTGCCGGCGGTGACCGTCCCGTCCGGAGAGAACGCCGGCGCGAGGTCGGCCAGCTTCTCGAGGGTCGTCTCCGGCCGGATCACCTCGTCGTGGCCGACGACCACGGGCTCGCCTCGACGTTGCGGGACCCGCACCGGCTCGACCTCGGCGTCCATGCGCCCCTCTGCCCACGCCGCCACCGCGCGGGCCTGCGACCGGACGGCCCAGCGATCCTGTTCCTCCCGCGTGATCCCGAGTTCCACGTTCATCGCGTCGGTCGCCGCGCCCATGTGCCGGTCCTCGAACGCGCACCACAGCCCGTCGTGGATCATCACGTCGATCATCGGGGCGTTCCCCAGCCGGCTCCCCTCGCGCGCGGTCGGCAGGACGTACGGAGCGTTCGTCATCGACTCCATCCCACCGGCGACCGCGATCTCCAGCTCGCCGGCGCGGATCATCTGATCGGCGAGCGCGATCGCCGTGGTCCCCGAGAGACAGACCTTGTTCACCGTCAGCGCGGGCACGTGCTGCGGTATGTCCGCGCCGATCGCCGCCTGCCGCGCGGTGATCTGCCCCTGGCCGGCCTGGAGCACGTGGCCCATCACCGTGTACTCGATCGAGTCGGGCGAGACCCCGGCGCGGGCGATCGCGGCGCGGATCGCGGTCGCCCCCAGTTCCACGGCGCGCAGCGGCGCGAGGCCGCCCTGGAACCTCCCGATCGGGGTCCGGGCGCCGGCCACCAGGAAGGAACGCGTCATGGCCCGAGTCTACGGCCCGGGCGGGGCGATTCAGGCGCGGTTGACCAGTGCCTTCTCGATGACCTCGAGGATCTCTTCGCGGACCAGTTCGTCCCGCTCGATCAAGGCGTCCCGGAGCGCGGCGTGGATGTCCCGGTTCGCGGCCAGGACCTCGCGGACCCGCTCGCGCTGCGCCTCGAGGATGTCCTCGACCCGCTGTTTCGTCTCGAGGTTGCCCAGCACCTTGCCGACGAGGTTCGAACGGGAGAGCGGGCCGTCGGCGACCGCCTCGTAGCTGATCAGCGAGCCGGCCATGCCGAAGGAGCCCACCATCTGGGCGGCCAGCGACGTCGCGTGCGCCAGGTCGGCCCCCGGACCCGTGCCGGACTCGCCATAGCAGAGTTCCTCGGCCACCAGACCGCCGAGGGCGATGGCGATGCCCGCCTCGATCTCGGACTTCGTCCGGGTGAGACGCTCCTCTTCGTCGCTGTGCGCCAGCAGCCCGAGCGAGCCCCGGCGCTTGATGATCGACAAGACCTCGAGCCGCCGCCCCTTGCCCAGCAGGTAGGCGACGGTCGCATGCCCCGCCTCGTGCGTCGCGACCGCGTCGCGATCCGTGTCGGTGTAGACCGTCGGCTGCTTCGTGCCGATCTCCTCGGTGAACTTCGCCTCCATCACGTCGGCGAAGCTCATCGCCTTGCGGCCGTCGCGGAGCGACACCAGCAGCGCCTCATCGAAGAGGTGCTCGATCATCACCGGCGTGTAGCCGAACGTCTCGTGCGCGATCCGTTCGCGGTTCGGCTCCTCGTCGAGCTGCTCGTGGTGCGCCTTCCGGGCGAGGAAGAAGTCGATCAGGTCGCGGCGCTCCTGCTTCGTCGGAGAGTCGAAGTAGAGGCGTCGATCGAACCGGCCGGGACGGAGCAGCGCCGGGTCGAGGGAGTCGCCGCGGTTCGTCGCCGCGATCAGCAGGATGTTGTGATATTCGGGGCGCATCGCCGTGAACTGCCGGTCCGGCGGCAGGTAGCCGTTCACGAAGGTGATGAGCTTCGCCTTCTGGCGGGCGCGCCACGGCGGCTGATCGAACGACTGCATCTGGATCAACAGCTCGTTGACCATGCCGCCGCTGCCGCCGCCGATGAACGCGGAGGTCACGCGCGAGAGCCCACCCGCCTCCGACGCCGGTTCGGCTTGGTACGGCACCATGCTGTCGATGCCGCCCCGGGTCCCTCCGATCGCATCGATCTCCTCGATGAAGCCGATCGCGCCCCCTTCCTTGCGCGCCGCCTTCCGGAGGTTCTTGAAGAACGACCTGATCCGGAACGCCGTCATGCCCTGCCACATCGATTGGAACGCCGGCGCCGAGATGAACAGGAACGGGACGCCGGCCTGCTTGGCCATCGCCTTGGCCAGGAACGTCTTGCCCGTCCCCGGCGGCCCCTCGAACAGGATCCCGCGCCGCGGCGTGCCGCCGAGCTCCTCGCGGAACGTGGCGTAGCCAAGGAACACGTCGATCGTGCGGATCACCTCGTCGACCTGCGTGTCCAGGCCCTTGATGTCGCTCAGCCCGAACTCGACCTGCTCCGGGTACACGGTGATGTGCGGCGACTTGCCGCTGATCAGCGGGATCGCCGCCATCAGGAAGATCGCGATGAAGATCCCGATGACCGGCAGGAAGTAGATGAACTCCGGACCGAACTTCGGCATGCCGATCCGGTGCCCGGTCGCGTACCAGCGCCACAGGAACGCGTCGATCAGGAAAACGATGGCGATCGCGCGAAGGACCTTCTTCATCCGCGTCTTCTCGCGCTTGCGGAAGACGTCGGCCATGCCCTTCGACGTGAGGTGCGAGCCCTCGAGGATGGTGGCGGTGCTCGCGCTGCTCTTGTCGCTCATCGGGTCTCCGATGCCGGGGGGCGCTTCCGCTCGGTGCAAACCTACATCGGCCAACCTACATCGGATGGCCTCACCCGGGTATCAGCCTTTCGGCTCGCTCGGGGGACCGGAGGACGCCGACCGGCCGACAGAGGCCGTTGGCCGGGCGTTCGAGCACGCTCGGGGCCTGCGGTAGGGTTCCGACCCTGTGGCCAGGACGAAGCGACCGCCGATCTCACGCGCCGACCGGACGACGCTCGGCTCGCTGCTGCGGGATCTGCGCCGAGCGGCCGGGCACCGAGCCGTGGACGGCGTCGCGGAGACGAAGGGCTGCCCCGCGTCGCGCCAGACGATCTACCAGTACGAGCGCGGCGGGCTCACGCCGTCGCTCGCCCAGTTCCTCGAGCTGGTCGAGTTCTACGTGCTCGCGTGCCCGCGCGGTTCGGAGGCCAAGCCCGAGGATGACCTGCGGGCGCAAGGCGTCGCCGCCGTCACGCGCGCGCTCGAGCTGCCCGCCTACCACGTGGTCGCCGCGCGCGAGCTGATCGGAAAGATGCAGCCGGCGGTCCGGGGCGGCCGATGATCCGGCTCACCGAGATCGACCACGTCGGCATCGCGGTCGAGGATCTGGAACGGGCGGTGCAGGAGTATCGGCGCCTCCTCGGCGTGGAGCCGTCGCATCGCGAGCGCGTCGAGGACCAGGGGGTGGAGGAGGTCCTGTTCCGGGTCGGCTCGTCGTTCATCCAGCTGCTCGGCGCGCTCCGGCCCGAGACCCCGGTCGGACGCTCACTGGCCCGGCGAGGCCCCGGCGTCCA
>Ga0335082_10006595_pt1 | contig 12656 bp, 16 predicted proteins | sample Lox_Sample_41_FD_206718 | JGI IMG/M metagenome (GOLD analysis project Ga0335082, IMG submission 206718) | Soil microbial communities from Loxahatchee National Wildlife Refuge, Florida, United States - Lox_Sample_4.1 | ecosystem: Environmental > Terrestrial > Soil > Wetlands | place: USA... | reverse complement strand
GCGGATCGTCTAGCAGGCAAATAGCGCCGAACCGCTCGCACCAGTTCGACGCCCGCCCGTCCTCAGCGTCGACGGCCCCGCGACGACTTCCGAGCTACTAAACAGGCACGCCGTGGGGCTTGTCGCCGATCGTGCGCTGCATCGCAGCATGAAAATATTTTTTACCGCGGCCTTGCGATGTTTAGTAATTTGTGGAAACCTAAACATGCTTCACGAAACAGCGTGTCGGTGTTGCCAGCTCCGCGGGACACGTTGAGCGCGTCTCGCGTTCGACGCCACGGATCTCGATTGCGGTCACTAGGAGGAGTCGGATATGACGAAGCCCATTGCTCTGGCCGGCACCATCGCCGTAGCGGCGATGCTGGCCTGCGCGTCGTCAGCGCACGCGCAAACCAAACAGCTCACGCTCTGCTGGGCCGCCTGGGACCCGGCCAACGCCCTCGTGGAACTGTCCAAGGACTTCACCGCCAAGACCGGCGTCCAGATGAAGTTCGAGTTCGTGCCCTGGCCGAACTTCGCCGACCGGATGCTGAACGAGCTGAACTCCAAGGGAAAGCTGTGCGACCTGATGATCGGCGACAGCCAGTGGATCGGGGGTGCCGCGGAGAGCGGGCAGTACGTCAAGCTGAACGACTTCTTCGCCAAGGAAGGCATCAAGATGAGTGACTTCATGCCGGCGACGGTGCTGGGTTACTCGGAATGGCCGAAAGGCACCCCGAACTACTGGGCCTTGCCGGCAATGGGCGACTCGGTCGGCTGGGCCTACCGCAAGGACTGGTTCAGCCGCCCCGAGATCCAGGCCGAGTTCAAGAAGAAGTACAACCGCGACCTCGCGCCCCCCAAAACCTGGGATGAATTCAAGCAGGTCGCCGAGTTCTTCCAGAACCGGACGATCGACGGGAAGAAGGTCTACGGCGCCTACATCTTCACCGAGCGCGGCTCCGAAGGCATCACGATGGGCGTCACCAACGTCCTCTACCCGTTCAACTTCAAGTACCAGGACCCGAAGAAGCCCTATTCGATGGACGGCTTCGTCAACTCCGCCAGCTCGATCAAAGGACTGGAGTTCTACAAGGCGCTCTACAAGTGCTGCACGCCGCCGGGCCTGACCAACGCGTACATGCAGGAAGGCCTGGACGCATTCAAGTCGGGCCAGGTCGCGATGATGATGAACTGGTTCGCATTCTTCCCGGGCTTGTACAAGGATCCGAATGTGGGCGGCGACAAGATCGGCTTCTTCGTCAATCCGTCGGAGAACACGAAGGGCGTGCAGCTCGGCGGTCAGGGCATCTCGGTGGTCGCCGCCTCGCCCAACCGCAACGAGGCGCTCCAGTACATCAAGTGGTTTGCCGCGCCGGAAGTGCAGAAGAAGTGGTGGGCGCTCGGCGGGTACTCGTGCCACAAGGCCGTGCTGCAGGATCCGGGCTTCGTGAAGAGCGCGCCGTTCGCCAGACAATTCCTCGACTCGATGGACATGGTCGTGGATTTCTGGGCGGAGCCGTCGTATGCGCAGCTGATGCTCGCGATGCAGAAGCGCACCCACGACTACGTCGTCGCCGACAAGGGCACCGCGAAGGAAGCGCTCGATGCGCTCATCGTCGACTGGCGGAAGATCTTCAAGGACGACGGAAAGGCCAAATAGCGTCCGGCCGTTGACCGCCGCCGGCACGCCTCCCCGGGGCGCCTCGCCCCGGGGAATCCAGGCGACGGCCCTGTCGAACATGACCACACGCGATCCGAACGGCCTCCTCGAGCAAGCGGTCCGGGCCACGCCCGAGCCGCTTGCGCGCCGGGTCCGCGGCCTGTCGGACCGCACGATCGCGTGGCTGTTCATCGCGCCGACGATGGCGCTGCTGCTCGCCATCAACATCTTTCCGCTGCTGTGGACCATTCGCCTGTCGTTCACGAACTACCGCGCGAACCGCCCGAACGCGCCGGTGACCGGCGTGAGCATCGACAACTACGTCTCGGTGCTGACCGACCCCGACGTGTGGGCCGCCATGCAGGCGACCGCGCACTTCCTGTTCTGGACGATCCTCCTGGAGACGGTCCTCGGCTTCGCCCTCGCCTGGCTGATCGACCGGCGCTTCCGCGGGCACGGGTTCTGGACCACCGTGATCCTGATCCCGATGATGCTGTCGCCCGCCGTCGTCGGGAACTTCTGGTCGTTTCTCTACCAGCCACAGATCGGGCTCTTCAACTACGCGGTCGGTTTCCTGACCGGCATTCCGCCGTCTTCGTTCGAGATGATCGGCTCGGTGAAGCTCGCGCCGTGGTCGATCATCATCGTGGACACGTGGATGTGGACGCCCTACGTGATGCTCATCTGCCTCGCCGGGCTGCGTTCGATCCCCGGTTACCTCTACGAAGCCGCGGAGGTGGACCGCGCGTCGCAGTGGCGGCAGTTCTGGTCGATCACGCTGCCGATGGCGCTGCCGTTCATCATGCTCGCGGTGCTGTTTCGCGGCATCGAGAACTTTAAGATGTTCGACATGGTCAATCTGCTGACTTCGGGCGGCCCCGGCTCGACCACCGAAGTCGCGTCGATCACCCTGAAGCGCGAAGCGTTCGAGAAGTGGCGCACCGGTTATTCGTCCGCGTTCGCGATCGTGCTGTTCGTCACCGTGTTCGGGCTGGCGAGCATCTACGTCAAGGCGCTCAACCGCGTCAAGGGCCGCTAGGAGCGCGCGATGCCCGGCATCAGCCATGCGCACTCGGTCGTCGAGCCTTCCGCCACCGCCAAGCACATCGCGACCGTGCTCGTCGTGCTGTACGCACTCGTCACCATGGTGCCCCTGGTGTGGATCTTCCTCACCGGCTTCAAGTCGGGCCCGGACTCGATCGCGTATCCGCCCAAGGTCGTGTTCACCCCGTCGGCGGAGGGCTATTGCAATCTCTTCACGACCCGCTCCCGGCAAACCCCGGAGTACATCGGCCAGCTGCCGCCCTCCTCGGGCGTCTGCGATTCGCTCGCGCGTGCGAGCAACATGGTCGTGGTCGGCTCGTCGAACTACCGACCGCGCTTCATCAACTCGCTCGTCATCGCGTTCGGCTCCACTGCGCTCTCGGTGCTGCTTGGCGTGACCGCGGCGTACGCGTTCTCGCGGTTCAAGGTGCCGCTGAAGGACGATCTGCTGTTTTTCATCCTCTCCACCCGGATGATGCCGCCGATCGCGGTCGCCATCCCGATCTACCTCATGTACCGCGAGGTCGGTCTGTCCGATACGCGCCTTGGCATGATCCTGCTGTACACGGCAGTGAACGTGTCGCTCGCCGTGTGGCTGCTGAAGGGCTTCATCGACGAGATTCCGCGCGAGTACGAGGAGGCGGCGCTGATCGACGGCTACACGCGGCTGCAGGCCTTCTTCAAGGTCGTGCTGCCGCAGGCGACCACCGGGATCGTCGCCACGGCGATCTTCTGCCTGATCTTCGCCTGGAACGAATACGCCTTCGCCGTGCTGCTGACCTCCGGCGAGGCGCAGACCGCGCCGCCGTTCATTCCGATCATCATCGGCGAAGGCGGCCAGGACTGGCCGGCGGTGGCCGCGGGGACGACGCTGTTCCTGCTGCCGATCCTCGTGTTCACTGTGCTGCTGCGCCGGCACCTGCTGCGCGGGATCACGTTCGGGGCAATCCGCAAATGAACGCGGGGGCCGCGCAACCGTACGCGCGCTGGCCGCGATGGCTGCGTCGCGGACCGATGGAGCTCGCGGCGACGCTCGTCATCACCGCCGGCGTGTTCATGCTGCTCCAGCCGTTCTCGCTCACGCTATACACCTATTCCTTCGTCACGACCCTCGCCGGCACCGTGCTGTTTACCGTCGTCTCGAAGTTCCCGGAGTAGCGCGATGGCCGAAATTCGCATCGAGCATCTGCACAAGGCCTTCGGCGGGTTCACCGCGGTGCGCGACTCGACTTTCACCGTGCGCGACGGCGATTTCTTCTGCCTGCTCGGGCCTTCGGGCTGCGGCAAGACGACCACGCTCAGGATGATCGCGGGGCTCGAGCTGCCGACTTCCGGGCGCATTGCGCTAGGCGGCGAGGACGTGACCTTCAAGCGGGCGTCGCAGCGCGACATCGCGTTCGTGTTCCAGCTCTTTGCGCTCTACCCGCACATGAACGTGCGCACGAACATCGCCTATCCGCTGCGCTGCCAGGGCATGCGGGGCGACGAGGTACGCCGGCGCGTCGAGGAGGCGGCACGGATCCTGCGGATCACCGATCTGTTGGACCGCCCGGTGTCGGGACTCTCGAGCGGCGACCGGCAGCGCGTCGCGCTGGGTCGCGCGATCGTCCGCGAGCCCCTGGCGTTCCTGCTCGACGAGCCGCTCGGCGCACTGGACGCGGAGTTCCGCGAAGTGATGTGTGGCGAGCTGCGCGCGCTGCACGACCGTCTCAAGGCGACCACCGTGTACGTCACCCACGACCAGCTCGAGGCGATGTCCATGGCCGACACGATCGCGCTGATGAACGGCGGCGTGATCGAGCAGCTGGGTACGCCGCAGGACATCTACGACCGCCCGGCCTCGCTGTTCGTGGCGGACTTCATCGGCTCGCCGCCGATGAGCTTTGTCCCGTTTCGCGGCCGCCTCGCGCCGGGCGACCGCTCGGTGCGCGTGGCCAACGTCGACATCGCCCTACCGGAAGTGCGCGAGGGGACGCCGGAAACGGACCTCGTGCTGGGTGCGCGCCCCGAACACATCCAGCTCGCCGGGGACGCGCCGTTCCGGGCCGAGGTCCTCGACGCGGAGTACCTGGGCTCCACGCAGATCCTCACCCTAGCCACCGCGGCGGGTGCCACCGTCAAGGCGCGCATCGCGGCCGATCGCCGCGTCTACCCGGGCGAGCATACCGGCCTCACGTTCCGGCCGGGGAAGCTCTCCCTGTTCGACCGGACGTCGGGACGCGCGTTGCGGACCGCGCTGCACGACCAGGGCACGCATGGCTGAGCTCGTCCTCAGCGGAGTCGCGAAGCGATTCGGCGCGACGCAGGCCGTCGCGGATCTCCACCTGCGCGTGGGCGACGGCGACTTCCTCGTACTTCTGGGACCCACCGGCGCCGGCAAGACGACGACGCTGCGCCTTGTCGCCGGGCTCGAGCAACCCGATCAGGGCCGCGTGCTGCTGGCAGGGCGCGACGTGACGGCGGAGCCGCCTGCGGCCCGGGACACCGCGTTCGTGTTCCAGCAGTACTCCCTCTACCCGCACCTGTCGGTCTACGACAACCTCGCGTTTCCCCTGCGCTCGCCCGCCCGCCGCGTGTCCGAGGATCGGATCCGCGCCCGCGTCGCGGAGATCGCCCGCCTGCTGCACATCGAGGACAAGCTCGGTAACCGCGCCACGCAGCTCTCGGGCGGACAGATGCAGCGCGTGGCCATCGGCCGGGCGCTGGTGCGCCGCCCGTCGATCTACCTGATGGACGAGCCCCTCTCCTCGCTCGACGCGAAGCTGCGCGCCGAGCTGCGCGTGGAGCTCAAGCGCATCCATCGCGAGCTCGGCGCGACGATCTTCTACGTGACGCACGATCAGACCGAAGCCATGACCATGGCCACACACATCGGCGTGCTCGAGCGGGGACGGCTGGTGCAGATGGGCAGCCCGCGGGAGATCTTCTCGGACCCGGTCAACACCTACGTGGCGAGGCGGCTCGGCAGCCCCGCGATCAACCTCGTGCCGCGGCGCCTCTTTCCCGACCTCGCCGCGCCCCCGGAAGCGGCGACCATCGGGGTGCGCACCGAGCACGTGCGCATCCATAAGAGCGCGAATCGCAGCGCTCCGGGCCGCGTCAAGTGGATCGAGCACCTCGGCGATCAGAACCACCTGCACGTAACCATTGCCGATACGGACGTCGTCACGCTCTGCGACCGCGATGCCGGACTTGCGGTCGGCGATGCCGTGAACGTCGATCTCGAGGCGCCGCTCTACTTTGACGCCGACGGCCACCGCGTGCGACTGTCTTGAGCCAGTGCCATGGATACCGACATGCAAAGAAGACTCATCGAGGCGGTGGCCGGCGCAGTGATCGAGCGCGCCGACGAGCTCACGGCGCTCGACCAGGCGATCGGCGACGGCGATCACGGGCTCAACATGAGGCGCGGCTTCGAGGCGGTGCTCGCGCAGATCGACGGTCTCGCCGGAGCGCCGCTGCCCGATGCGCTCAGGACCGTCGGGACGACGATGGTCATGAAGGTGGGCGGCGCCTCCGGGCCACTTTACGGGACGCTGTTCCTGACGCTGGGCAAGGAGCTCCCGGCGGCGCCGACCCGGGACGACATCGTGCGTGCATTCGGTGCCGCCATCGCCGCAGTCAAGAAGATCGGCCGATCCGAGGTGGGTCAGAAGACGATGCTCGATGTGCTCGCTCCGGCGCATGACGAGCTCGCACTGGGCGGCGACGGGCCTTGCGGACGCGTGGGGCAGCGCGCGGCAGCGGCCGCCGAAGCCACCGTGCCGATGAAGGCGATCAAGGGCCGCGCCTCGTTCCTCGGTGAGCGCTCGATCGGCCACATGGATCCGGGCGCGCGCTCGTCCGCGCTCATGATCGCCGCGATCTGCCAGGTGCTGGAGGGCACAACGTGACCAACGTAGGGATCGTGATCGTGTCCCATTCGCCGAAAGTGGCGGAGGGTGCCGCCGACATGGTGCGGCAGATGGTCGGTGACAGCGTCCCCCTCGCCTGGACGGGCGGCAACCCGGATGGCGGGCTGGGAACGGACGTGGCCGGGATTCTGCGGGCGATCGAGCGCGCCTGGTCGGATGCCGGGGTCGCGATCCTGGTCGACCTCGGGGGCGCCGAGTCCAACAGCGAGATGGCCATCGAAATGCTCGACGCCGCGCGGCGTGACAAGGTCGTGGTATGCGAGGCGCCGGTCGTCGAAGGCGCCGTGATGGCGGCGACCGAGGCATCCGGCGGCGCGACCCTGGAGGCCGTCCAGCGCACCGCCGAGGAGCTGTCGCCCACATGAACGACTCGCAACCGGAACAATCGTCCGTGTCCGACGCCGCGCTAACCGGCTCCGCACTGCTCGTCAACGAGGTAGGCCTCCACGCCCGGCCCTCCGTGAAGCTCACCCAGCTCGCCAAGCGCTTCGATGCGAGCATCGAAGTCGCGCTGGATGCGGACGGTCCGTGGGTCGACGCCAAGAGCCCGGTGAAGGTCATGCGGGTCAAGGCGCCCAAAGGCGCGACGCTGCATTTCCGCGTGCGCGGGTCCGATGCAACGGCGGCGCGCGCGGCGCTGCTCGCGCTGGTGGAACGGGGCTTCGATACCGAAGCGATGGCGCTCCCCGACAACGGCACGGATGACGGAAAAGCGCTTTGAGGGCCGGCCGGCGGCGCCCGGGATCGCGCAGGGGGCGTTAGTTTCGTTCTCACCCGACGCTGCAGCGCGCGTCGCCTCGAACGCACCGGACAGCGAGGCCGGCGCCCTGCGCTCGGCGATCGCCACCGCGCTTACCGACCTCCGGCAGATCGTCGCTCGAGCCGACAAGGACGCCGCCGAGATCCTCGGGTTCCAGGTCGCGCTCCTCGAGGACGAAGTGCTGGCCGAGCCGGCCTTCCGCGCCATCGCCCAGGGGTGTGCCGCGCACGAAGCCTGGCTCGATGCGATGACGGCGGAAGCGGCCGGCTACGAGTCGTCGCAGGACGAGTACTTCCGCGCGCGTGCCGCCGACATCCGCGACATCAGCGGTCGCGTGCTCGCCCAGCTGACGGGATCCGCTCCGGAGGCCGACGTGTCGCCCGGCGCCATCGTGGCCGCAGTCGACCTCTCCCCTTCCCGCTTCCTCGCGATCGACTGGTCGCAGGGCGGGGCATTGGTACTCACCGCCGGCAGCACGACCAGTCACGTCGCCACGCTCGCACGCTCGCGCGGGGTTCCCGCGATCGTGGGACTGGGCGTCGACCTGGGCGAGCTGCACGGTCACGCGCTCGTCGACGCCTTCCGCGGCGTTTTGATCGTCAACCCGAGTCCCGCTGCGCGGGCAGCATTCGACCGCGACGCGCGGGCCGCCTCGACCGCGCGCGACGCGGCCGACGCGGCGGCGCGGCAGCCAGCCATCACGGCCGACGGGACGCCGGTCCGCGTATTGCTCAACGTCGCGGATCCGGCCGAACTCGACGGCCTCGACCCGTCACTCTGCGACGGCATCGGGCTGGTGCGAACGGAGCTCCTGTTTCATGATCGGCGCGGTCTGCCCGACGAAGAGCACCAGTACGCGGTGTACCGGCGGATCGCCGAGTGGGCCCGGGGTCGGCCGGTGACGATCCGGACCCTGGACGCGGGCGGCGACAAGCCGATCCCGGGACTCACGCTGCAGGCCGAGAGCAACCCGTTTCTCGGCGTCCGCGGCTTGCGGCTCTCGTTCGCGCGACCGGAAGCCTTCCGGACGCAGTTGCGTGCGCTGGCCCGCGCCGCGCGGCACGGCGACGTGAAGATCATGCTGCCGATGGTCACCCTGCCCCGGGAGCTCGTTGCCGCGCGGGAGATGCTCGACGCCGAGGTCGCCGCGTTGCGCGCCGCCGGCGTGCCCGCGCATCGCCCGAGTCTCGGCATCATGATCGAGGTTCCCGCGGCCGCCATTGTGGCGGACGAGTTCGACGCGGAGTTCTTTTCGATCGGCTCCAACGATCTTGCGCAGTACGTGGCGGCCGCGGGCCGCGATGTCGATGCGTTGGCGGACCTCGCCGATCCCGTCCAGCCCGCGATGCTCCGGCTGCTCCGCTACGTGGTGGATGTTGCACGTGCGCGCAGCATCGAGGTAAGCCTCTGCGGCGATGCCGGCGGCGATCCGGATGCCATTCCCCTGCTGCTCCGCACCGGGCTGCGGTGCCTGTCGATGGCCCCGGCCCTCGTCGGCCGCTCGAAGCTCGCCATCGCGGCGACCGACCTGCGCCACGCCGACGAGTCCGCGTCGTGGCCGAAGTGAAACCCGAGCGCGAACGCGCGGACGCGGTCGCCGCCTATAAGAGCGTCCTGAAGCGTGTACTGGACACCCGCCCGTCCGGCACACGCCACCGTCTGGCGATCGCGCTCGGCAAGAACCGCTCGTTCATCTCGCAGATCGCCAATCCGGTCTACGCGGTGCCGATTCCGGTGCCGCACCTCGAGACGATCTTCGAGGTCTGCCACTTCACCGCCGGCGAGAAGCGGGAGTTCCTCGCGGCCTATGTCGATGCACACCCGCGGCGGCTGGACCTGGTCAGAAAGCCCGCCGCCACCCGCAAGCTCACGCTCACGCTGCCCGATCTCGGCGACGCGCGCCGGAACCGCCTGCTCGACGAGACCCTCGCCGAGATCGCACGCCGGCTCGCGCGTCTCGCCGAGGAAGACTAGGAGAAGGGGACCCCCATGAAGAAGCTGATCAACTCCGCCGACACGGTGCTTGCCGAGAGCCTGGACGGTTTTGCGGCAGCCCACGCGGACCTCATCGCGCTCGGCGACGAGCGCAAGTTCGTCCGTCGTCGCACGCTGAAGCCGGGCAAGGTGGCGCTGCTGTCGGGCGGGGGCTCCGGGCACGAGCCGCTGCACGCCGGTTTCGTCGGCCACGGCATGCTCGACGCCGCGTGCCCCGGCCAGGTGTTCACCTCACCGACACCGGATCAGATGGTCGCCGCCGCCGGGGCCGTCGACACGGGGAGCGGGTGCCTGTTCATCGTGAAGAACTACGAGGGCGACGTCATGAACTTCCAGATGGCCGCCGATCTTGCCGGGCGGGAGGTTGCCACCGTGACCACCGACGACGATGTGGCCGTCGAGACCTCGACCTGGTCCACCGGGCGCCGCGGTGTCGCCGGCACGCTGATCGTCGAGAAGATCGTGGGTGCGGCGGCCGAACGGGGCGCGACACTCGCGGAGCTCAAGGCGCTCGGCGATCGAGTGAACCGCCAAACCCGGTCGATGGGCGTGGCGCTCACCTCCTGCACGGTTCCTGCCGCCGGCAAGCCCACGTTCGCGCTCGGCGAGGACGAAATGGAGATGGGCGTCGGCATCCACGGCGAGCCGGGCCGACGCCGCGTCAAGCTCGCCCGGGCTGACGCGATCGCCGACGAGATGGTGGAAGCGATCGTCAGGGACCTCGGGCCGACGCCGGGCGCGGAGGGGCTGCTGCTCGTCAACGGCTTCGGTGGAACGCCGGCGATGGAGCTGTACCTGATGGTCAACTCCGCGCTGCGTGCGTTGCGGGCGAAGGGCCTTGCTGCACGCCGCTTTCTGACCGGTTCCTACGTGACCTCGCTCGAAATGGCCGGCTGCTCGATCACGGTCAGCCTGCTGGATGACGCGCTCCGGTCGCTGTGGGATGCGCCCGTCCACACGCCGGCGCTGCGCTGGGGGATGTGAAGAGGCGAGGACGGATATCAGCGGCTCGACGCGGGTTGCAGCGAAATTGCGTCATCGCACCTCCATACTTTGCAGGTGCGCTTTCGCGAGGAATCAATGAACTACAAGATTGGGATTTTGGACAGCTCAGGCGCGATTCGGAATTCGCCAGCCCTGTCCGGGAGCGAACGCATATTGGAGAAGTTGAACTCGACCCATATCGAGTAGCACGCCGGCACCGATGCGGGGCCTGAAATGCGCCGTCGAAGAACTCAATCAAGGCTTCGGCGGCAGCGTCCTCATGCGCACGCGACCCGGCTCGATGACGGCGAAGTTCCCCGGCCAGTCCTGCCGGCTCGTCAAGATCTCGGCGAGCGCTTCGCCGGCGCGATCGGGTGCCGGCATCGGAATTCGAAACAGCACGATTCCGCATTCAGCCACCAGGGACGTGCGCCAGGCAAGCTCGCCGAAATCCTTGTCGAAGGTAACGAGCACTCGACCTTCGCTTTGAGCGCGAGCGAGGACTTCCTGATCAGGTGCCCCCGGTGCGTCCGTGCGCACCCAGACGACGTCGTGGCCACCACGCCGCAACGCTTCAACCGCGTCACCGGGGAAGTTCTCGTTCGCCAGGAAGCGCACGAGCCTAAGCGGAGGTCAGCGGATAGACCTTTTCTGCGTTGAGCGTCTCGGCCGCGTACTGCAGGCACGCCGCGATGTCTTCACGCGTGAGGCCGGGATAATTCTTCAGGATGTCCGCTTCCGACCAGCCTTGTCCGAGGAGTCCGATGACGAAGTCGACGGCAAGACGAGTGCCGCCGACCACGGGCTTGCCGGCCAGCACGGTTGGATCGATGCGGATTCGGTCTCGCCACGCCATACAGGGAAGGATACCAGCGGGGGCGTGGCGGCGAAAGCCTACTCGGCTGTATCGGGCGATCCGCAGAAGGCCCATGTCCACCGATTGGTTCAGGACCGTCCCGACTGGTTCGGGACGAGCGCATTGATGAGCTCGAGGCATACCGTGTCCGATCCACCGCACGGAAGTTCAGCGCGAAGTACGAGGTCAGCCTCCGAAGCGCCGTTCCACGTCCGCCCACTTGCCGAACTCGACCACGTCCTTGTACTGATCGAAGGACATCGCCGCGCCCCGCGGCGGGATCTGCCCGCTCTTCAGGTCTTCGAGAGCGGACTGCATCGTGGCGGCGATCCTCAGGAGCAGCGAGATTCCGTAGATGACGATCCGGAATCCGAGGCGCTCGAGCTCCGCTGGCGGCAGGATCGGCGTCCGCCCGCCCTCCAACATGTTGACGAGCTGCGGAACGTTGAACGCCCGGCCGATCTGCGCCATCTCCTCGATCGACTCGGGCGCTTCGATGAACAGGCCATCCGCGCCGGCGCGGACGTAGCGCTCTCCGCGGCGCAGTGCCTCGTCGAGAGCGTACACCTCGCGCGCATCGGTGCGGGCGATGAGAAACGTCCGGGGAAGAGGTCTACCTGCACGCCTACGAGACGGTGAGCGCGGCGACAAACCGGGCGGGTATTAGACAACCCGCCCGGGCCGCGTCGTAAGTCGTTGTTTTTGGTGCTGCTGGCAGGAATCGAACCTGCGACCTCATGATTACGAATCAAGCGCTCTACCAACTGAGCTACAGCAGCGTTTCGGGCAACCTCCTGTTCGCGCGTCCGGCTTAGGCCGGGCGCGTGCGAATGATCACGTCGACGCCGTCGACGACGGTGCCGGGCGGCAGCGGCGGCAGGCCCTCGATCCGGACCGCCTCCTCGGGGATGTCGGTGAGCTGTCCGGTCACCACGTCGTAGAAGTGATGGTGCGGCTCGGTGTTCGGATCGTAATAGATCCGCGTCGGGTCGACGATCAGTTCCCGCACCAGCCTCTTCTCGAGGAACAGGCGCAGCGTGTTGTACACCGTCGCCTTCGAGGTCTCGGCCTCGCTCGCGTTCACCGCGGCGAGGATCTGCTCGGCCGAGAGATGCTGCCGGCGCTCGAACAGCACGCGCGCGATCTCGATCCGCTGGTGCGTCGGCGCGATGCCGTGCCGACGAAGGGCCTCCGCCAGGGCTTCGCGCGTAGTCGCCTGATATTCCATGAGGAACAATGCTACCGAAGCTCCTGGACTTTGTCTAACAAGGCCCCGACCGGGCGCTCGCCCCGCCGCGCCCCAAATGAAACGGGCCGCCGGTTGACCCAGCGGCCCGTCGCGCTTGCCGCTCGCGCGGTTACTGGAACAGCTGGCGCCAGCCGATCCGGCGGACCCCGGTGGGCGGCGTGGACGGGTTGACCCCGACCGTCTGCTTGCTCGTGTCCGCCAGCGGGATGATG
>Ga0335082_10006593_pt1 | contig 12659 bp, 19 predicted proteins | sample Lox_Sample_41_FD_206718 | JGI IMG/M metagenome (GOLD analysis project Ga0335082, IMG submission 206718) | Soil microbial communities from Loxahatchee National Wildlife Refuge, Florida, United States - Lox_Sample_4.1 | ecosystem: Environmental > Terrestrial > Soil > Wetlands | place: USA... | reverse complement strand
GCGAGTGGGAGATGGCTAAGACGATCCGAGCGGCAGGCGCCAGGATGGTGATCGTGACGAGTTCGGGCGTCCGCGTGATGGGGACAACCGAATAGGAAGCGAGGCTATGGCTGCGAGCGGGAGTGGGTTGAGGCGCAGGCTCATCTCGAGCACCTGGACGGGCTCGGGCTCGGCAGTCTTGAGACGATGTGCCTACTGTGCGCGATTGAACGCCCCGGCCCCGAATCAAGGGATGTCAGCGTGACAGGATCCGTTGTCGGCACGCTTCAAGGTTGAGGAGAAATACATCCAGTGCGAGCTGCCTCAGGCTGTCGGACACGTCTGCGTGTGTGAACTCTTGCCGCTGCCACAGCCGCCTCCAGGCAGCCGGAAAGTATTGTCGGTGGCCAACCATTCCGGCGAGTTCGTCGAACGCCAGGAACTTCACGGTTTGGACACCAGCAACCAGGAGTCTCGCCAGGCACATAGGGCACGGCTCCAGAGAACAGACGAGCGTGTACCCTCGCATGTTGTCCATTGCCGGGTACCGCTCCTCGAAGGCGTTCATCACCACCATTTCGGCATGAAGGTCGCTTCGAAAGCGCGGAAAGAAGACCGAGTTTCCGCCTTGCTCGACGATCGAGCCTTGAGGATCGACGAGGACGGCACCGACACCGTAGTTCCCCGTAGCCGCCGCGACTAGAGCCTCTTTACAAGCGAGGATCCCAAGGGGCTGGTCTACGTGCGGCGTGTGCTCCGCCGACACGCGGGTCAAGCGGGCTTCTAAGTCTCCGAGCGTCATCATTCTCCCTCCAAGACCAGCAGCTCATCTCGTACCGCCCTCCCTTGAGACTATCTCGATTACTCCGACTAGGTGTTCACCTGCTGACAGCACACCCAACGTGAGGGCCATCATCGGTGGGCATCGTCATGCCAGCAAAGGTAGCCAGCAAAAATAGCCAGCAAAGGTAGCCAGCAAAGGCAGAATGGTGCCCCCGGAGGGGCTTGCGCGCCTGGCGCAGCAGCCGATCGAGATCCTGATTGCGGCGTGAAGCCGCGGAATCACGGGGTCTTCTTGACCTTGCCCGGGGGTAGCTGCGGCGCGAATGGGTCTCCTGGTGCGACTCCCTCGATCACCTTGTCTCCCTTCTTGATCGCCGACCACTTGCCTGTCTCCGCCAGCGTGAACCCCAACCGCTTCGCCACATGACCGACTACCTGATCCCGAAACGCTCGGGCGCATTCGACAGTCTGCACAGCGAGATCCGGCGACACCGGGTCGAAACGATGGACGAAGCCATCGCGAATCGACCAGAGCTGGCCGACGATCAAGGGCCAGACATGGATGCCCCCCGGACTCTTGATTTTCGTGACGTCGAGACCCCACTGGCGAAGGATCGCCGGGAGCAGTTCTCTGTCCTCTGCTGTTCGACCTGTGGCGATCCGCGTTGCGAGGATGCCGGCCCACCGATCGGAGAGAAAGGCGCCCTGGACCAGCGGCCGGAGCAGCAGGAACCGGATCATGATCTCTAGTGCGGTGGCTACCAAGGCCAGGGCCGAACCAGGATGGTGAGTCGCGGTGAGCTGCTCAGCCTCAGCTAGACAGGCGGTGACGCGGGCGTCGACAGCGTCCCCATAGCGAGAGAGATAGGCTCTAGCTCCGTCCTTGGAAATCTGCCGAAGAGCATCCTCGACAAGGTTAGCCTCGTACTCCTCCTGTGACTCTTGCGCTTCTCGGGCCAGATCCTCGAGCTCAGCTGGCGTCATGTGTTCGCTGGGATCGTAGTCGTAGTCGTCGGGATCGGGGCCCAGCGAATCCTCCTCATCCGGGTCCGATGGCTCGGGGTCTGGTGTCCTAGACACGGTCCAACCCCCAAACCTCCCAGGCCTTCTCGAAGATGCTCCGAGGGCCGTGGCAGCGGATCGCGACCTCATTCGGCGGCTTCGGCTGTTCCCAGAATGCGACGCCACGGAAGTGATGCTCCAGCTCCCAGGTGATCTCGCCCGTCGACTTCTTCATGGTTAGCCCGATCTCCCAGAGGCCGCCACCGCTCACCCCTTTGAAGCTGGCCGGGACGTTGGGGAGCGTGGTCTTCGCGTAGGTCGTCAGGTAGTCGTAGCCGTCCCGCTCTTCCGCCGTGCACGTGACGCCGAAGAAGGCCTCTCCCCGGATGTTGACGGGGACGCGGCCTGACTCTTCGCGAGGCTTTACCTCGCTAGTCTGCGCCACCATCCCCATGACAGCCCACAGTGTTTTCTCAAAGCGCGGCGGATGAGTAGTTAACATCGCTTGCCGCTTCCCGAGGTTCAGGAAGGACTTGCGTCCCTCGATCGTGCGGACGAGGTTCGCAGGGATCTCGAGCAGCGCGAGGTCGGGCCCCCACTCCGAGTACGGCGGTCTTCCGAGACGCTTGGGGATGAGGTAATCGCGCGGAACGCTGAGCGGCATCCCATCGGATGCCAGGGCGATGGCCAGCTCCGCCCACCCCTCGGTCCCATTCCAGACGTGGTCCGCCGTCAGGATGTAATGCCGGCCCGCGAGTTCGACGAACGTTGCCGACCCACCGAGGGCTACCGCGGGACGATCCGGCGGCGCTTCGGGGGAGATTCGGATCAGAGGCGCCAGATACGCCTGGATACCTTGGCGGGCCTGCTCAAGGGCCGACTGCGGGATGTCGTCGAGGGAGACGTCAACGCTCACGGCACTTCCCTCCGAGCGCTGTACGCTAACACGGGCCGCTGAGTGTTCAGCCTGGAATCTGCCCTTATTCAGTGGCGAGCGAAGGCCGCTCCCCGCGCCGCCTGACCCATGGTCTTCGCGCCTGCCATGCGATAGGGTCCGACCTGCGGGACACGGCGCCGGCGCGCACCGGTGCTCCGGGGGTGGGCCAGGAACCCGCCCCCGGCCCGCGACTCTCTTCCTGGGGGAGCGGTTGCCGAGCATTCCGAAGCGTTATCTACAACGCCCGGCCGAGTACCTGGCCGCGAGCAACCTGGTGCACAGTGGCGCCCTCGAGCGGCGCGCGACCCAGCTCGAGCGCGGGCTGCCGCCAGAGCCACCCGTGCGTCGACGGCGGCTTCTTGCGGGTGGCACGACGCCGACATGGGCCCTCGACCCTGACGAGCTTAGAGAGGCGCCGCCAGCTTCCGCCTTGGTCGAGGTCGATATGACCGCCGTGATCCGGCGCCGGCTGGTCGACAGCGCCCGCCATGCGAAGGCGCGCCGGTACCTCGACGCAGCGGTGGCGCTCGCGGATGCCGAGCAGCTCGTGACTCGCCATGCGCCCGCGCTCCGGGAGCTGCGCCGCCGGGCCGAGCTCGAGCGGCATCGACTCGAAGACGAACGGCGCGACGCCGTCCTGCGCGCTGGCCGCCAGAAGGGCGCGGCGGCCAAGAAACAGCGAGCTCTCCGAAAGCATGCCCGGATGATTCGAGCTGCGCGGAAGCTCCGAAAGGATCGGCCCGGGATGCGGCTCGGATCCATCATCGCGAGGCTCCGACGGGACGGACTAACCGACGAACACCCGCGGAATGTAAGGAAGAACCTGAACGCCGCAGGCCTCAAGTAGGCCAGCCGATCTTTTTGTGGTGCACCAGGCCTGGTGCACCACATGCTGGGTGCTAGCGTCCGTGGCATGGCACGCGCTCGGCTGCTCTTCACCGCCCGCGACGTCGTAGACATCTTCGGGCTCGAGAACGAGGAGGCGCTGGATCGCCTCGTGCGTTCCGGCGTCATCGCGGTCTCGGCCTACTCGCCTCGAGGCGCCCCGCTCTACAGCGCCGACGAGCTGCAGCGGGCCGGCAAGCAGATCTTGCCGCGGCCCGAGGCCATACGGCGAGACCAGACCGCGCGATGAGAGCGGCACCGCTCTCTTGCGCGTCTGTCGACCCGGTCGACGACGAGCTTACCGAGCTACTGGCTGAGCTGCTCGTCCGTGCCTGGCGGCGCCGGCATCCCGACCCGCTCGAGAACGTGGCCGCACGAAGCGGTGAGCCCCCGCGATGAGCAGACCGGCGCGCACACTCAAGGTAGTCGTGTCGCCTGAATCTCCGACACGGCTTGACCCCCCGGACGTGGAGCTGGCGCCACCGATCCCGGGCGCGGCCAAGATCGCGCGGATTCGGGAGCTCGCGGCGCGCGCGCGCCGCGCCGCGTGTCGTCCCGCCGCGGCCGCCGAAGAGGCCGCACGGCACTTGTGGGATTCCGAGTACTGGTGGTACGAGCTGGCCGCCCGCGCCGAGGTGCCGCGGATGCTCTGGCATTGCACCGTCGAAGGGATCCAGTCGCCCGCCGTGGTCGCTGTGCGCGAGTTCTACGACGAGGGGCCGGCGGACGGCGACGATGATCTCGACTACGGTCGATGCCTGGGGCTGCTGGGCGACGTCGGCATCGGGAAGACGTGGGCCGTGGTCGCCGGGGTCCGCTACGACGGGGCCGACGAGGCGTGGTTCCTCACCTTTCCGGCGATGCTCCGCCAGCTCCTCGATCCGATGCGGCGCGCCGAGACGAGCGCCCGGCTTCGAGAGGCGGAACCCCTCGTGATCGACGACTTCGGCGCCGGCGCCGCCTTCAAGGAAGGATCCTTCCTCGAGGGCTTGGTGGAAGAGCTCTTCGTGGAGCGCGAGCTCCGGCGGGCGTGGACCATGTTCACCAGCAACCTCCGCGAGGAGGCGCTCCTCGAGTGGGTCGGCGATCGCGTCGCCGATCGCCTGCTCGGCCCGTGGGGCCGCCTGGTCGAAGTCGGTGGCGAGAACCTCCGCCGGCGCCGGCCGCGCGCGTGAGGTACCGCCGGGTGCCGATGTCGACCTGGGGCAAGCCGTTCTTCAAGGCGCTGTCGCGACCCGCTCCCAGTGGGCAATGGCTGTGGCTCTGGCTCGTCGCCGGCCCTCAGACCGGCGTCATCCCCGGGCTGCTCCATGCCGGGGAGGCCGCCATGGCTGAGTCGCTCGGCTGGCCCCTGAGCAAGTTCCGCCGCGCCTTCCAGGAGCTCGAGGCCCAGGACCTTGCCCGAGCCGACTGGTCAGCGCCCATTGTCTGGGTGCCGTCGATCTTCGAGGACTACCCGCCGGAAAGCCCCAACGTCCTGAAGGCCTGGCGCACAGCCTTCGACGAGCTGCCCGAGTGTGCGCTCGCGGCCGCAGCCCGCGCCAGAGCGGAAGGTCTTGTCGAAGGACTCCCCGAGTCCTTCCGTGAGGCCTTCGCTAAGGGCTCACGGAAGACCTTTGGGAAGACCTTGCCGAATAAGGAGCAGGAGAAGGAACAGATAACAGGAACAGAAGGCTCCCCCCTACCCCCCTCCCTGGCTCGGCCTCCGGCCGGCCGAAGCGGCAGACCGTCGAGCAAGCGAGTCTCCGAGGCCTGGCGAGGATCTCGCGCATGAGCCGAGCGCAGACGTCTGCACCAGGCACGAGGCGAGAGTGGGGGACCCCCCGGGGCAACCTATCCGGCCCAAAACGGGTCCTTTCCAGCCCCCACGGAGCGGGTCAGCGTGAGCGCGCGCGGGCTCTAGTCACTGGGCGCGGAGTTTGGTTGTCACCGCACCCCAGCGGGCCGAGGATCGGCGATCCGGCGTCGGTCGGGAGGATCGCGTGAGGTCCGCCGCGAAGTCACGTCGTCGCGCCGCCGGCATGACGCTGCGGGCCTACGCGCGGCACCGGCGGGCGAAGGGGCTCCCTGGTGGCTCGCTCGAGGCAGTCAGGAAGGCGCTGCGGCGCGGGTGGATCCAGGCCGAGCCGGACGGTCGGATCGAGCCGAGCCGCGCCGATCGGTACTGGGCCGCGCTCACGGTCGAGCGGGTGAGCATCTATCGCCCGGGCACGCGCCGGCTCAAGAGCGAGCCGGGCGATCGGCCGGGCGCGACGGGCAAGACGACCGCGGCTCGCGGCCAGGGGGAGAGACCGCGGCGAGCGCCGGCGTGGAAGCCGAGCGAGGCGCAGGTGCAGCGTTGGACCAAGGTCTTGGCGCAGCTCCGGATCATCGACGGACGCCTCGCCTCGGCCACGCTATCGCCTCACGTTCCGCGGGTGACGTATCCCGAGCGGCTCTTCTGGTTCTTTCTCAACCCGCGACCCGACTGGGCGCAGCAGGAGCCCGCCCGCTATGCGCTGCTGCTGGCAGAGGAGCATCTGCAGCTTGCTCACTTCGAGCTGAGCCGCGTGCTCGGCAGGCCCCCCGCCTGTCCGGGCGACCAGGAGGAGCGATAGCCCATGGCCCCGCGAGCTCGAGCGGGAGGTCGTGCAAACGATGAACCCCAACGAACAGGAGACCCCACGATGACCGCGTCAACGATTGATCTCACGGCCGCCCTTACGCGGCTCCGCGGCGCCTTCGGCGAAACCGCCACGGCGGAGTTGCTCGCCGCCGCCTGGACTGCGGCGGAGACCTGGCCCGCGTATCCCGGCGGGCGCCCCGACAACACCCACAGGCACAAGCTGGCCGTCGCGCTCGAGGCACACGCGTCCGCGGCCTGGATCCGGGCGCGAACCGAGCGCGACGCCTACCTCCGCCCCCAGGTCCGCGCGGGGAGCCTGAACGTGCAGTCTCCGATGGACGATCTGCTCACCCTCGTCGGCGCCGGCGCCCCTGCGCTCGAGGCGATGCTCGACCGGGCGGTCGCGGATCTCGAGCGTCTCCGAGACGCCCTGCGCGACGCACCTGCTCGCCCTGAGCGAACCAGCTCCCGCCCACGTGGCCGAGCGCTCAACTGATGGCCGCCGGTGAGCTCGCGGCCCCCTCAACCCACAACACACGGAGGAAGTAAACCCCATGTCCACGCCATCGATCGATCGCAACGCATTGCTTGCCCGCGCGGAGCGGCTCGGTTGGCCCACCGTCGCCGTCATGGGCTTCGGGATCACCGGTGACGCGCAGTGGCGGAAGGCGGTCCGCCAGTGCTTCCCGGTCGAGCTCGCGGACCTGGCGCGCCAGCTCGACGACTTCGAGGCCACGCGCCCGGTACGTAGTACGGAGCCCGAGCCCGTCTATGGCGCCTTGCCGCTCCTGGACGACGAGGAGATGCGCCAAGTCGAGGCCGAGCGCGTCACGCGCATGGAGGTCGCCGAGTCGGAGCGGCAGCGGCGGCTGCGCGAGGAGGAGAATCTGCGTCTCAACCGGCAAGGGATCCGGTGAGGTCCCGGCTCTCGATCGTCTGCTCGAGCCCGGAGGGCCAGGCGCGGCTCGATCGGATCGCCGCCGAGCTGCTCGAGCGGATGCCGCCGGACATGGCGGCGCGACTGGCCCGGCGCTGCTTGGTCTTCGCGCTGGACGGGACCCAGCATGCCGCCTTCGTACAGGGCATGGGCGGCCCCCAGGACGCGGTTACACAGCTCGCGATCGAGCGCACGCGCCAGGGCGAGGCGGCGGCCCGGGCCGCTGAGCCGGTCGCGGTGATCGTGCTACAGCTCGTCGCGCGCTGGCGCCAGTCGCTCGAGCACACCCTCGCCCATGAGCTCGGGCACGTCGATCTCGGGCACACGGAGGCCTCGGCCGTGGCGGCGGCGCTGATGACCGACGAGGAGCTGACCGAGCGGGAGCGTGCGGCGGATGCCTTCGCGGCGCGGTACGCCTCATGGTGAGCTTGCGCGCCTGGCTGGGGCGCCTCATCCGCCGCCGGCGCCGGCCGGTGCAGCACGACGCGCTCAAGGGCTCGCGGTGGAGCGGTGTCTACGCGAGCACACCGCATCGGGAGCTCGACGCTGCGGAGGAGCGCGCGCGCCGGGCGGCGGCCAACGCCGCGAATCAGCCGCGCCCCTGGCTGGCTCCACGCGACCGGGAGCGCTGGTAGTGCACACGGGGATCGTGGTGTTGATGGTGGCATCCTGGCCGGCCCGGTTCTCGACTCCCGGGTCGGTCGGAGGCGCGGGTTCGAGCCCCGCCGATCTCCTTCGCGAATCGTGAAGCGGGCGACCAGGGCTGCGCGGCGCTGATGACCCTCCGCGGCGCGCCGTCGGGGCTGTGCACCGTCCGAGGGCCCCGCGGCCTCGAGTGCGCGCTTCGGCTCGGCCACGCCGGCGACCATCGGAGCGACCAGCTCAGGCGGCCGCTTCGCTGGGCGACGCCGGCGAGCACCTGGCCGCGGCGCCTTCCGTGCCTGAAATGCGGCCGGCTGCGGGCTGCGACCTGGGCCGGCGTCTACACGAGCAGTGTCGGGCCGAGTAAGCACAGTCCGGGCATGAGCGACACGGGCGGCTCGTGATAGGCTCCCGGCGATGACGGCAGTTATGGACATGTCCATGTCCATGGCAATACGAATGCGCGGTTGAGCTCGAAATGCGCTCCCTCTAGCATGAGGATCATTGACCGATTCGATCGGCACGGAGGGACACCACCAATGATCCAGAGACAGAGCCTCGAAGAGACGATCAGCATGCTGTCGCTCTCCGGCTGTGCCACCAGTGCGGAAGAGGCCGAGCATGATCTCGATCGCTTGGCCGCGGTTCTCGAGCTGCGCAGCGCGGATGCCCGGCGCCTGGGCGTGGAGGAGCCGGTGCTCGAGCTCGTGACGTCGCAGCTCCGCACCCTGGCACGGCGCCTCGAGGCGACGGGCGATGCACTCTATGCGCATGCCCGGCTGGCCCGGCCGGTGAGCTGAGATGAGAGACGAGGGTATCGCGAAGCTCCTCAGGTCTTACTTGCTCCCTATGCTCGAGATCCACTCGACGCCACGACGATGACCCTCATTCTTGGAGTCGTGGCGCAAAGAGTCGCTCATCAGGTCGGTGACCGCCTCGTCGTTGTCGAACGAGGGAGGACGCGCACCCCTCACGATCCTCTCTCCAACAAGCAAGTCGTGGTGATGGCGCCGGACGCGATCGTCGCGATCGGTTACACAGGGCTCGCCTACCTCGACGGTCGACCAACCGACGACATAATCGCCGAAGCCGCCGCGGGGCGTCCACTCGGCCACGGGATGCAATTCGCCGGCGAGATCTCCCCTATACATGCGGTCGCGGACCGGATCGCGGAGCGCTTAGATACAGCCGTTGCCAACGACGCGCGATTCGGCGTTGAAGTAGTGATGACTGGGCTGAAGCGAGGACACCGTGACCGGCTTGAACCTCTACAATGGGAGATCACGAAGAGACCAGGGGCGGCCGTCAAGATAGTGCGGGGAGAACAGACCCCGTTCGACTGGCGGACCAAGTTCAGCCTGCAAGCGATAGGCGACGTCCACCCGGGCGAGGTCACGCGGCTGAGAGGAAGCATCAAGGCAGTAGAAGAGCAAGGGATCGAGCGACGCGACGCGGTTACTCGTCTGCTCGTTGAGACGGTCCGACGAACATCCGAGCAGGAGAGTAGTACGGTCGGCGCCGACTGCATGGTTGTTCGTCTCTGGCGAGATGGCGCCAAAGCCATCGCCGAAGTTGAGTATCGTCCCATGACCAGGGAGCGCGTCACCATAGAGCGCACCGAGCGTCCATTCTCCTTCCCGGCTGCGTACTCTCCCTGGTTCGTAAGTCCCGGGCTCGTCTACTCGCCGGCTGTGGTGAAAGGGGGCGGATGGACTTCGGGGAATGTCGAGTTTCGGATCTTAGTTCCCGACACGCGCGGGGAAGAAGGTCCGAGTGCCTACTTCGGCAGCCAAGAGCGGCAACCGCCGCCCGCGTAAGGAACCCCGATGATCGCCGCGAGTACGGAGGAGAGATGGTGATGGCCGCGGACTCGGTATTCACGCTCGATCAGCGCTATCGTGGGCCCTCGGTGGCCGGAAAGTACTACGGCCACGGTGGCTACTTCTGCGGCATGGTGGCGCAACGTGCGCCGGGTCTCGCTGCTCTCGCGATCAGGACGTGGGTTCCGCTGGAGCGCGAGCTGGTCGTCGAGGTGTCTGCTGGCCGAGTGAGGGTGTCCGCGGGCGCCACGGAGGTTGCGGATAGTGAGGTCAGAGGCGCACCGCTCCCCGTCACGATGCCTGGTTCTGTGTCGCTCGGCGCGGCGCGTGCAGCCGGGGATCGCTTCGAGGGCTTCTCGCGGCATCCTTTCCCCGAGTGCTTCGCTTGCGGTCACGAGCGAGCGGCCGGGGACGGGCTGCGCATCTTCACGGGTGAGGTGAGCAGGCCGGTGAATGGTGAGAAGCAGCTCGCCGGTGTCTGGCAGCCCGATCCATCATGGCTCGACACCGATGGCTACGTCAGAACCGAGATTGTCTGGGCAGCGCTCGATTGCCCAGGGGGGTGGGCGATCCCTCCGGAGGACGTCGCGACGGTAGCTCTCCAAGTGGAGATTCTCGAGCGGGTTCCGGGGGATCGCCCCCTGATTGTTCGCGGGTGGGTCCAGGTGCCGATTGATCGGACAAAGAAGAGTCGACGGGTGGGATCCGCACTCGTGGATGAGCAAGGCCGCGTGTATGCCCTCGGCGGGGCCATCTGGTCCCGGGTGGAGCCGTCATAGGGGGCGCCATGCGATGATTGCCGCGATCTACGCCCGAAAGTCGACCGACCAGAACCTCCCCGACGAGGCGAAGGCCGTCACGCGCCAGGTCGAGCGTGCGCGGGCCTACGCGGCCCGGCACGGCTGGACCGTCGCCGATGCGCACGTGTACGTCGACGACGGGATCTCCGGCGCCGAGTTCATGAAGCGGCCGGGCTACCTCGCTCTCATGAACGCGCTGCGGCCGCGGCCGCCCTTCCAGGCTTTGATCGTGATGGAGCAGAGCCGGCTCGGGCGCTCGCTCGACGAGGTTCCCTACGCGCTGAAGCGGATTACCGATGCGGGCGTGCGCGTCTACTGCTACCTCACCGATAGCGAAGTCAAGCGGGAGAGCGCGGCCGACAAGTTCATGATCCACGCGATCGCCTTCGTCGACGACATGGCCCGGGAGCAGGCGCGCGAGCGAACCCGCGACGCGCTCCGCCGGAAAGTCGAGCGCGGCCACGTCGCCGGCGGCCTCGTCTACGGGTATCGGAACGTCCGCGGCGAGGGTCAGGTGACGCGGACGATCCTGCTCGAGGAGGCCGAGGTCCTCCGGCGGATCTTCCGCGAGATCTCCGCTGGCGCCGGCTACCTCAAGGTGGCCCAAGGCCTCAACGCGGCCGGGATCCCCGGGCCGCGCGGCCGCGGGCCCTGGGCGGCCTCGAGCATTCGGGCGATGATCTTCAACCCGCTCTACCGCGGCGAGCTTGTCTGGGGCCGGACCCGCTGGGCCGACCTGGACGGGACCAAGCGCAAGCTCGACGTCGCGGACTCGAGCACCTGGGTGACGGTCCCGGCGCCCGCCCTCCGGATCATCGACGAGCAGCTCTGGAAGGCGACGCACGAGCGGCTCGCGCAGGGCCGGGCCGTCTACATGGCGCGCACCCACGGGCAGACCTGGGGCCGGCCGATGAACCCGACCGAGTCGCGGTACCTGCTCACCGGGCTGCTCCGGTGCGGGCACTGCGGCGGAGGCGTGCACGTCTCGCGGCAAAGTGGTCGCCGCGGTCAAGGCCTCTGGCTCTACTACGTCTGCGCGCGCCAGCGTACGCGCGGGATCCCTTGCCCAGGCGCGCTCCGCGTTCGGAGCTCGGTGGTCGACCAGGCCGTGCTCGAGGATCTGGGCGGCAAGCTGATGGCCCCGGAGCGAATCGCCGCGGCGGTCCGTCGGGCCGCGGCGCGCTTGACCGAGAAACCCGACCGCGGCCGCGGGCGCCGGAGCCGGCTCAAGCGCGAGTTGCGCGAGCTCGACCAGGAGCTCGGGCACTACGCGGAGGCGATCGCCACGGCAGGCCCCCTGCCGTCGCTCCTCGAGGCGCTCCAAGGTCGCGAGCGCCGGCGGGCTGCCCTGGCCGGCGAGCTCGGGCAGCTCGACGCCCTCGAGCGCACCGCGGCCGCGGTCGACGACGTCGCGGTGACGGCCGAGCTGCGCGCGCTGTGCGACGAGTGGCGGGCGCTCCTCGAGGATGATCCGCCGATCGCCCAGCAGATCGTCCGGCGGATGCTCACCGAGCGGCTGACGGTCGAGCGGACACCCCAGGGGATCCGGCTCAGCGGGATGGCGACATTCGGGCCCTTGGTGGCCAGTATCGTGATGCGCGGAGAAATGGTGCCCCCGGGGTGACTCGAACACCCGGCACGCAGTTTAGGAAACTGCTGCTCTATCCACCTGAGCTACGGGGGCATCAGGGTTTACGAAGCGGTCGGTCTTGATTTTAGCACTGTGTGCCGACTTCGTGCTGAACCCCTCGAGCGCAGCGACGGCATCGTGCAGCCCGATCGGGGGTTAGGTGGACATACGAGGCTCCGGCCCTTCATCGCCAGCCAGCTCGCGCAGGTGTGGCGGAGATCGTGAGCCCACGGCCGAGCCACGGGCGCTTCTGACTTCGGTCCACGAGGGGTCTATGTTATCGGGATAGCATTCGTAGGAAATCGCCCGCGTGCAGCTTCTGCAGGGGCGGGCACTACCCGGACTAGGCGACGTCGTAGCCATACGCGGCAGGCGATTGCGCGCACGCCCGCCATGCCGCGCGCAAGTCCGCGAGAACTCGCCCGGCCGTTGACTGGAATGCGCCTTGCTCTATTGAACAGCCATGGAAATCGTGCAAAAGGTTCTCATTTTCTTCCCGTTGCTCGGCGCCGGGGCTGGCTATCTGATTGACGGCGTAACTGGCGCGACGACCGGCTTTGTGATTCCGACGGGACCGGTCATCGTGATGTGGCTCTTCGCGACGCCATGACAATGAGCTCCTCCGTTACGGGTTTTTCC
>Ga0335082_10006589_pt1 | contig 12664 bp, 8 predicted proteins | sample Lox_Sample_41_FD_206718 | JGI IMG/M metagenome (GOLD analysis project Ga0335082, IMG submission 206718) | Soil microbial communities from Loxahatchee National Wildlife Refuge, Florida, United States - Lox_Sample_4.1 | ecosystem: Environmental > Terrestrial > Soil > Wetlands | place: USA: Florida... | reverse complement strand
GGAGGACGTGCAGGACAAGACCCGCGGGTTCGAGGCGGGGGCGAACGACTACCTCACCAAGCCGTTCGAGATGCTGGAGGTGAAGGCGCGCGTCCGGTCGCTGCTCAAGGCCAAGGCGTACAGCGATGCCGTGAAGGAGCAGATGGCGAGCGAGCTGCGCGTGGCGCGCGATATCCAGATGGGGATGCTGCCCCACGACCTCGCGGTGCTGGAGCGGGCTTACGGCGTCGAGCTCAGCGCGCTGCTCGAGCCGGCTCGGGAGGTGGGCGGCGACCTGTACGGCGCCTGCGCGGCGGCTCCCGACCGGCTGGTCCTGTTTCTCGGCGACGTCTCGGGTAAGGGCATCCCGGCCTCGATGTTCATGGTGCGGGCCGTGAGCCTCGCCCGCCTGCTGGCGCGCGAGGTGGTCGAGCCGGAGCGCATCCTCGCGCGGCTGAACGACGAGCTGGCGGTGGACAACCCCTCGGGCATGTTCGTGACGTTCCTGTGCGCGGTCCTCGAGCCCGACAGCGGGCGGCTCGTCATCGCCAACGCCGGCCACTGCCGGCCCGTGCTCCTCGCCGAGGGCGCACCGCCGCGCTGGGCGGTCGAGCGCCTCGGCACGGCCCTCGGCTTCGAGCCCGGGCTCGCGTTCGAGCGCACCGAGCTCACGCTGCGCCCCGGCGACGCCGTCGTGTTCTACACGGACGGCGTGAGCGAGGCGTTCAACGCGCGGGACGAGTGCTACGGCAACGAACGGCTCCTCGCCGACGCGGGGGCGTTCGCCGGTCATCCGGCGTCCGACGCCATCGCGGGCCTGCACCGGAAGGTCCTCGCCTTCGCGGGGGGCGCACCCCAGTCCGACGACCTCGCGATCCTGGCGCTCCGGCTCGGCGGCCGCCCCCGGAACGGCGCGGCGCCGCGGGTCGATCTGGAGCTCCGCGCCACGCCCGAGGAGGTCATGCGCGGCGTGGAGGCGCTCCAGGCATTCTGCGTGCAGCAGGGGATCCCCGAGGCGGCCATGTACCAGCTGATGCTGGCGCTGGAGGAGTGCGGCAGCAACGTCGTGAACCACGCGTCGAGGGGCGACGCGGGCCAGGCGTTCCACGTGAGCTTCTGGCGCGCCGGCGGGGCGATCCACCTCGAGCTCCGGGACTCCGGGCCCGACTTCGATCCGACCCTCGCCTCGCCCGCGGAGCCCGGCTCGGGCACGCGAGACGACGAGGTCGGCGGATGGGGGCTCGGCCTCGTCCATCGCGCAGTGGACCAGATGTGGCACCGGCGGGAAGGCAGCGAGAACGTGCTGCGGCTCGTCAAGCAGGTGGCGGCGCCGAACGGAGACCCTCCGGCCGGCGCCGCCTGACGTTCAGCGGAGTCTCAACCACCAACCAGCGAGGACCAGGACCATGCCGCTCGAGATCAAGTTGCTGCAGAACACCGCCGGGAGCGCGGGGCGCACCACGGTGAAGCTCGCCGGAAGCCTCGACACCGCCACCGCGCCGGACCTGGAGCGCCGGCTCGCCGCGGTGCTGCCGGGCTGCGGCAAGGAGCTCGTCTTCGATCTGGCCGAGCTCAAGTTCGTCAGCAGCGCCGGCCTGCGGATCTTCTCCATGGTGCGCAAGCAGCTCAAGGAGCGGGGCGGCCAGGTCGTCTTCGTCAACATGCAGCCGCAGATCAACGAGGTCTTCGAGATCATCAAGGCGCTCCCGGGGATGACCGTCTTCAAGGACGTCGCCGAGTTCGACGCCTACATCGCCGCCCGGCAGCGCTCCCACGAGCACGACAAGTAGGAGCGGCCCGATGGCGAACGACGAGCGGGCGACGACCGAGGAGGCCCGGGACCGGCTCCTCCTCGTCGACGACAATGCCGCGAACCTGCAGGTGCTGCGCGAGGCCGTCGAGCCGCTCGGTTGCAAGATCCTCGTGGCGAAGAGCGGCGCCGTCGCGCTCTCGATCGTCGAGAAGGCGGTCCCGGACCTGGTCCTCCTGGACATCATGATGCCGGAGATGGACGGGTATGAGGTCTGCCGGCGCCTGAAGGACGCCGACGCCACCCGTCACGTGCCGGTGATCTTCCTGACCGCGCTCGGCGACCCGGCCGAGGAGGCGAAGGGGCTCGCCCTCGGGGCCGTGGACTACATCACCAAGCCCATCAACCCGGACCTGGTGCGGGCCCGAGTGCGCAATCACCTGGAGCTTCGTCGCTACCAGAGCCGGCTGGAGGAGCTGGTCCGGCAGCGCACGCGAGAGGTTCAGCTCACCCAGGCCGTCATGATCGAGAGCCTCGCCACGCTCGCCGAGTACCGGGACCCGGAGACCGGCGGACACATCAAGCGCACCCAGAACTACGTCAAGGCGCTGGCCACCCGGCTCAAGGATCACCCTCGCTTCCGCGAGCACCTCGACGAGGAGACCATCGAGCTCCTGTACCGCTCGGCGCCCCTCCACGACATCGGCAAGGTCGGGGTTCGGGACGCCGTGCTGCTCAAGGACGGGAAGCTCACCGACGACGAGTTCGCCCTGATGCGGAAGCACGCCGAGATGGGGCACGAGGCGCTGCTCATCACCGAGCAGAAGCTGGGGAAGAGCACGTTCCTGCATCACGCGAGGGAGATCGCCTACACCCACCAGGAGAAGTGGGACGGGTCCGGGTACCCCCGGGGGCTCGCGGGGGACGACATCCCGGTCTCCGGCCGCCTGATGGCCCTGGCCGATGTGTACGACGCGCTGGTCAGCAAGCGCGTCTACAAGCCCCCGATGCCCCATGAGAAGGCGGTGCAGATCATCGTGGAGGGCCGGGGGCGCCACTTCGACCCCGACGTCGTGGACGCCTTCCTGGCGCTGGAGGGGGTCTTCCGCAACATCGCCCTCACCTTCGCCGACCACGAGGAGGAGCGGCGAGCGCTCCGGGGCGGGCCGGCGACTCCGGCGGCGGGGGCCGGAGCGCCTCGCAAGGTGCTGCTGGTCGACGACAATCCGATCAACCTGGAGATCATGTCGAGCCAGCTGGTCTCTCGCGGCTACCTCGTCGACGTCGCCGCCTCGGGCCGGGAGGCTCTCGAGCTCCATCGCCCGGGCGGCTACGACCTCATCCTGACCGACCTCGACATGCCGGGAATGGACGGCTACGCGCTGGCGGCGGAGCTCCGGCGCCGCGAGGAGGGGGGCACGGCCCGTCCCACGCCGATCTTCGCCATCACCGCGAGCGAGTTCGACCTCAGCGAAGCGGGGGCACGGGCGCATGGGTTCAGCGGCCACATGCTGAAGCCCCTCGATCCCGACCTGCTCGAGCGGAAGCTTCAGGGCGCCTGACGACTCGTCCCGGTACGAACGTCGCCAGCTCGTCGAGCTCGACGACGCCACCTTGGTCCCGTGGCGCCGTGCCGTAGGCCCCCTGCTTCTCACGGAGCGCGCGGTGATGGCGTTTCGGGCGGCCCGAGGATGCCGCGCGTCGACCGGGAAACCCCGCCCCCGCAACGAGCTGCGCCGACGGAACGCCTTGCCGCGGGCCGTTCAGGAAGTGTCAACAACTCGGCCCATCCATCCCCAATTTGGCCCAGTTGTTGACAGATTCGGGGCCACTGGAGAGCGGAACCGTTGCGCCCCAGCGCTTCCCAACGTTGTTGTCAGACTCGGGTGCGAAGAGTTGTTCTGGGCTCGGACCGACGCAGGATCGAGGCGGCGGGGCCCTTCGGGGCTCCGCCGCGTCTCGTTTTCGGGGAGCGCCGCCGCTCGATCCGTGAAGGTCGCCGCGGGGATCCCCCCCCCCGGCGCTCCCGTTGCACGAGGAGAGGCTGCGGCCTAGGGTCCGGCCGTGGACCGCGACCACGCCCTCTCAGAGGCTTTCGACCAGCAGGCCGCCCGCTTCGAGCGCTCGCGGGTGCAGTCGGATCCGGAGCTGCTCGCCCGCCTGGTCGCGTTCGCCGCCCTTCCGGCAGGCGCGCGCGTCCTCGACGCCGGGTGCGGACCGGGGCTCGTTGCGGAGGCCCTCCTCGCAGCGGGCCTCGCGGTGCACGGGGTCGACCTCTCCGGAGAGATGATCCGGCGGGCGGAGGCGCGCTGCGCCCGGTTCGGCGGGCGGGCCCGCTTCGAGCAGGGCGCGCTCCGCGATGCGGCCGCCGGCCCCTTCGACGCGGCCATCTCCCGCCTCGTCCTCCACCACGCCGACGACCCGGCCGCCTTCCTCGCGGCCCAGGCCGCGCGCGTCCGGCCGGGCGGCGCGATCGTCGCCTGCGACGTCACCACCGATCCCGACCCGACCGCCGCGCGGTGGCACCAGGAGATCGAGCGGGCACGCGACCGGACCCACGCCCGGAACCTCGCGCCGGGCGAGCTCGTCGACCTGCTGGCCGGGCTGGGGCTCGCCGGGCTCGAGCTCGCCGAGGCGCCGATCGAGCTCGACTTCGACGAGTGGTTCGACCGCGGCACACCGTCCCGGCCCAAGGAGGAGGTCCGCCGGTTGGTCCTCGACGGGCGGGCGCGCGGCTTCGAGCCGATCCTTCGCGAGGATGGCGGCATCACGCTGCGGCTGGCGCTCGCGCTCGCCCGAGGCGTGCGGCGGGCGGGTGAAGGCGGGGAGGCGGTGCCACGCGGGTGAGGCGGTGGGAGGCGGTGCGGCGGTGGTGCGCGGCGGTGGTGCCGGGCGGTGGTGCCGGACATGCGCGGAGGCTGTGCCGGCAGGCGGTGCCGCGGCAGGCGGGCAGGCGGTGCCGGACATGGCACGCAGGCGGTGCCGGACATGGCACTTGGGGTCGGGAAATCAGAGAGTTATCGGCGCTGAATGAGGACACCGGGACGACGGCGGACGGCGGGGGGACGGCGGGGGATGGCGGTGCCGGGATGGCGGTGCCGGACACGGCGTTTGACACGGCGTTTCCGGGACGGCGGCGGGCGCCGAAACGGCGGTGCGGACGCCAGCGAGACACCGGTGCCGGACAGGCAGGGAACCGGGTGGGGTCGCACCGGCTGCCGACCGAAGCCGGATGTCAGAGGGGTCGGGTAGGGTTCTCATCGTTCGGAGGGCCTGGCCTTCTCGCGGCCCTCTCGACTCGACCCGCGAGAGCAGGTCCACATCGGCCCGCGTGAGCGGACCCGAGATCACGAGGCGCGGACGGAGACGTCCGCGCCTTCCTCGTTTCTGGCCCGAGCTCGAGCGCGCGATGTGGGCGGAGAGGCGCGGCCACACCGCCCGACATCACCGCGTGCGCTTGGTCGCCCTGGACCGGGGCGTCGTGCCGACCTTTGATGGTAGGCTCCGGCTCGCCCCGCTCGCCGCATGCCCCCGTCCATCGTCGAAAAATACGAGCAGATCCTCGCCGCCGACCCACGCTCCCGGATCTTCGTGGAGCTGGGGAAGGCCCTGGTGGAGCAGGGCCAGCACGCCCGTGCCATCTCCGTGTGCCAGCAGGGGCTCGAGCACCACCCCTCCTCGATCCTGGGACGCGTGATCTGGGGACGCGCCCTCCTCGAGGCCTCGGATCCGAAGGGCGCCCTCGACCAGTTCGAGATCGCCATCGCGCTCGATCCGGGAAGCCCCTACGCCTACAACCTGGTCGGCGAGGCCCTTCTCGGGAAGGGGCTGCACCGCGAGGCGCTCCCGGTGCTGGCGCGAGCCGCCGAGCTCCAGCCGGCCGATGCACGCGTGAAGGGCTGGCTCGAGGAGGCGCGGCGCCGGCTCCAGAACGGCTCGTCCGGCCAGCATTCGGAGCCGGATCCAGAGCGGACCGAGCCCGAGCGCCCGCTGGCAGTGCCGGGGGCCCCGGCGCTCGACCTCGACGACACCGCCTCCTTCCCGGCCCCGTTCCGCGCGGTCGAGGAGCCGCCGAAGCCCTCCCCCGCGCCTGCCGCGGCGCCGGCGCCGCGCCTCGATGCGCCCGGCATCCCGGTCCTCGAGCCCTCGAGCCGGACCGCGGTCCCGGCGGCGCCGTTCCCCGCGGACCCCGTGTCCTTCGCCGGGTCCGGCGCTGCGGACCCGGGCGCTTCGCAGCCTCCCTCGACCAGCTCCGGGTCCCCGGCGGCCCCACCCATCCTTGCTGCCGAGCCGGCGCCGGCGCCCGGCCCGGCCACCTCCGCCGCCCCGCCACCCCCGCCCGCCGCCGGTCCGCCCCGGCCGCCCCCTATCCCCCCGGCCGTCCTCCGCGACGAGATCCCCGGCTCGCTCCTGTCCATGATCCCCGGGGGGACGCGCGCGCTCCGCGACTCCGCAGCACCGCGCCCCGTCCCCGAGCCGGCGCCCGACGCGGCCGAGGCCGAGCGGCTCGCCGCCCAGTACGAGGAGGAGGTCCGCCAGCGCCTCCTCTCCGTTCCCGAGCCACCGCCCCACCCGTTCCGTCGCCACGGCCGCGCGATCGCGGCGGGGGCCGCGGTCCTGGTGATCGCCGCCACCGCCGCGGTCTACCTCACGGTGCAGGCACGATCCGCAGCCCAGCTCGCCCAGGGGGCCGCCGACAAGGCCCGGGTGGGCCTGGCTCGCGACACGGTGGGCGCCCTGCGCGAGGCGGACCGCCTCCTCGCGGCGGCCCGCCGCCGATCCGCCGCCGATCCCCGGATCGCCTCCCTCTCCGCCCAGGTGGCGGCGGTGCTCGCCGCCGAGCACGGCGACGCCCGCGCCCGCGAGCTCGCTGCGAGCCTGGCGGCCGCCGACGGCGCCGGCGACGGCGCCCTCTCCGCTCGCTGGCTCCTCGCCGACCAGCCCGGAGAGCGCGCCGCGGCCGAGGCCGCGATCCTCTCCGCCCCTCCGTCCTCCGAGCCGCTCGTCCAGGCCCTCGCCGGCCGGATCCTGATCGGCCGCGGCGAGGTCGAGTCCGGCCGCGGCCGCCTGGAGATCGCCGCCCGCGCCGCGCCGCCGCTCCTGCGCGTCCTCTCGGACCTGGGTGATGTCGCCCTGGCCGCCGGCGACCCGGAGGGCGCCCTCTCCTCTTACACCGCCGCCCTGGCCGCCCAGCCCACCCACCCCCGCTCGGCGGTGGGCGCGGCCGAGGCCCGCCTCGCCCTCGGCCGGGACCTGGAGACCGCCCGGCGCGACCTCGAGGCGATCGACGCGGATCCCGGGAGCGCCCCACCCGTCGATCTGAGGCTGCGCTTCGAGCTCGCCCTGGCGCGCGTCCTCGCGGCCACCGGCGATCCCGCGGCAGGGGCGGAGCGGCTCGGCCGGGCAGGGGCCGCCCTGGGCGAGAGCGCGCCCCTCGTGGAGGCGCTCGCCGAGGTACAGCTGGCGGCCCGCGCGTACGACCGGGCCGAGGCGGCGGCGGCCCGCGCGGTCGAGCTCGCCCCCTCGGACGCCGCCGCGCACGTGCTCCTCGCCCGGGCCCGCATCGGTCGGGGACGCTACCCGGAGGCGCTCGCCGCCACCGAGGGAGTCGACGGCCGGGCGGTCCGGCTGCAGCGGGCGATCGCCCGCTACCGCCTGGGGCAGATCGCCGAGGCGAGGGCGGAGCTGGAGCGCACCTCTCGCGACGGCCGCATGCCGGCGGAGGCGGCGGTCTGGTACGCCTTCACCGAGGTGGCGCTGGGGCGGCCGGACCGGGCCCGCGCGATCCTGGAGCGGCTGCCTGGCAACCGCTCTCCACTCGCGGCGGTGGTGCTCGGCAAGGCGCTCGAGGCGGAGGGAAAGCCGGCGGAGGCGGAGAAGGCCTACCGGCAGGGGGCGGAGCGGGATCCGGCCGCGCCCGAACCCCATCTCGCAATGGGCAGGCTCCTGCTCGCCACCGGCCGCGAGAAGGAGGCGCTGCCCGAGCTGGAGAAGGCGGTGCAGGCCGATCCCGGCGATCTGGACGGCCGGCGCGCCCTGGGCGCGGCCCGGCTCGCCGCCGGCCAGCCCGCCGCCGCCCGGGCCGAGCTGGACGTCGTCCTCCTGGCGAAGCCGGCCGACCCGGCCGCGCTGCGGCTCGTCTCGGCCGCCTGGCTCGCGGAGGGGGAGCCGGTGGAGGCCCGCCGCGCCGCGGAGCGTGGGCTCGCGGCGGCGCCCCGGGACGTGGGGCTGCTCCTCGCCGGCGCTCGCGCTGCGCAGGCGACGCGGGACGCCCAGGTCGCGCGCGCCCTGGCCGGCAGGGCGCTCAAGGCCGGCGCTCGCGGCGCGGACGCCGCCGAGGCCCGCCGGCTCCTCGGCGCCGAAGCCGGGAAGCGGCGTCGTTAGGCGGGAACCGCCGCTCACTCGCGCGACGGTCGTCCTCCGTCCTGGCTCTCCTCGAGAGCCTCCGCCTCCGCAGCGTCCTCCGCCTCGAGCCCGATCCGCCCGTCCCGGGGGGTGACCGGCCCGGCGCGCCGGCGCTCCGCCGCGGTGCGGGCGATGCGATCGAGCTCGTCGAGCAGGGTCCCATCCTCCGCCGGACAGCGGCACTCGGGCGGCGAGCTCGGGGCGACGAGGGGGCGGCACCAGCGCTGGCCGGAACCGGACGGGGGCGTGCGCTCGGGCGCGACGGGGGGCGTCGACGGCGGGACCGCGGGATGGGACGCGGCGAGCAGTGCAGCGGCGACGAAAGACGTCACGGATCCTCCTTGGGTTGGCGTTGGGAGTGCGCCCCGTGTGCCAGTCGAGCGTTCCTGAGCCTGGGGTGGCCAGGGCGGCTTCCCTGCGGCCGGGCTCGGGAAATCTCTGCGCCCCCCGGCGGCCTGGCCGGCTCCACGGAAGGCTGGTCCGCGGCGCGGCCGACCCGACCTCCTCACGACCGCATTCGCGCGATGTCCGGCACCGAAGGACGAAGGCCCCGAAGGCCGAGGGAGCCGCGCATTCACGGGCCTCCCGGCGTCCCAGGATCCAGGGCTGCCCGCTCGGGGCGGCCACGCCTCCGCGCGATCCGGCTAGGCTCGCTCCATGCCCAGCGACCCCCTGCCGATCCGCGCGGTGGTGTTCGACGCCTACGGAACGCTGTTCGACGTCCAGAGCGCGGCGGCCGAGGTGAAGGACGCCCTCGGCCCGCGCTGGCAGCCGCTCGCCGAGCTCTGGCGGACGAAGCAGCTCCAGTACACCTGGCTCCGGAGCCTGGCCGGGAAGCACGCCGACTTCTGGCAGGTGACCGGGGAAGCGCTCGACTTCGCCATGGAGTCCCTGGGCATCTCCGGCGCGGGCCTCCGGGAGCGGCTCATGTCCGCCTACGAGCGCCTGGGCGCCTACCCCGAGGCGCGCGCGGCGCTGATCGCGCTCCGCGCCGCGAGGAAGAAGGTCGCCATCCTCTCGAACGGCTCGCCCCGCATGCTCGCCCAGGCGGCGGCCAACGCCCGGTTCCTCGACCTCCTCGACCTGGTGCTCTCGATCGAGGAGGTCGGGATCTACAAGCCGCACCCGTCGGTCTACCGGCTGGCGACCGACCGGCTCGGGCTCTGGCCGGCCGAGATCCTGTTCGTGTCCTCGAACGGCTGGGACGCCTTCGGCGCGGCGGCGTTCGGGTTCCAGGTGGCCTGGTGCAACCGCGCCGGCGCACCCCGGGAGCGGCTCCCGGCCGCCCCGGCCCACGAGCTCCGCACGCTCGAGGAGCTGCCCCCGCTGGTGGTGCGCTGATCCCGCCTCAGGCGAGGGCGTAGCGCGGCAGGTGCATCAGCGCCGACTGGAGCCCCTCGGCCAGGGTCGGGTGGGCGATCTCCACGTCCACCAGCGCCCGGGCGCTCGCCCCGGCCTGCATCATCACCGCGAGGACGTGGATGAGCTCCCCGGCCTCCACCCCGACGATCGAGGCGCCCAGGATCCGCTCGCCCTCCGGATCGAGGAGGACCTTCACCACCCCCGCCCGCTCGTCCACCTCGATCGCCCGGGCGATGTCGCCGAAGGGCATGGTGGACACCTCGAAGCGCACGCCGCGCGCCCGGGCCTCCCGCTCGGAGAGCCCGACCCCGGCCACCTGCGGGTCGGTGAACACGACGTGGGGAACGGTCCGCGCCGACCGCCCGCGCCCGGGATGGCCGTCGAGGACGTCGAGGAGGAGCCGGTGGTCGTCCCAGGCGGTGTGGGTGAACTGCGGGCCGCCGGTGGCGTCGCCGGTCGCGTACACGCCCTCGGCGCTGGTCCGGTAATGGTCGTCCACCCGGAGGAACCCGCGGGCGTCGAGGGCGATCCCGCCCGCCTCGCACCCCAGGTCGCCGGTGTTGGGCCGGCGGCCGGTGGCCACCAGCAGGTGCGAGCCGGCCGGCGCGCGGCCGTCGTCGAGCGCCAGGCTCACCTCGGCCCCCCGGCGCTGGACGCGCCGCACCCCGGCCCCGAGCAGGAGCGCGATCCCCTCCGCCCGGAAGACGCCCTCGATCACCTCGGAGACCCCCGGGTCCTCCCGGTCGAGGAGGTGGCCGCCCCGATGCACGATCGTCACCTCGGCCCCCAGGCGCCGGAAGAGCTGGGCGAGCTCGCAGCCGATGTAGCCGCCTCCGAGCACGAGGAGGTGCCGGGGCAGCTCGCGGAGCGCCAGGGCCCGGCCGTTGTCGAGCCAGGGGACGTCCCGGAGCCCCTCCAGCGCGGGCTCGTCGGCGCGGCCGCCGACGTCGAGGACCACCACCGGGGCGCGGTGCCGGGCGCCGCCGACCTCGAGCTCGCGCGGGCCGACGAAGCGGGCGTGCCCGCGGATCAGCTCGACCCCGGCCAAGGCGAGCCGCCGCATCACCCCGGACCGCCACTGCTGGACGATCGCCTCCTTGCGGGCCATCACCGCGGCGAAGTCCACCGCCACCGGCCCCGCCCGGACGCCGAGCCGCTCCGCCGTCCGGGCCACGTGGGCGGCGCGGGCGCTCGCGATCAGGGTCTTGGTGGGAGTGCACCCGGTGTTGGTGCAGGTGCCGCCCGGCTCGCCCCGCTCGACGAGCGCCACCCGCTTGCCCCGCTGGCCGAGGCGCGCCGCGAGCGGTACCCCCGCCTGCCCGGCGCCGACCACGATCGCGTCGAAGTCCATCGCGCACCCCGGTCCGGGTCGCGTCTTGCGCCCGGACGCCCGGGGCTGGTAACACCGCCCGGCCGGCGTGCCAGGGCCGCTCGGGGCCGCCCTAGGTCTCCCCGAGCGGGGCCACCAGCGGCGGCGCGCCCTCGCCCGCCGGGCTCCGGCCTGGGCGGATGGCGAGCGACATCAGGGCCGCGGCCAGGCACATCCCGCCGGAGATGAGGAAGGCGAGCCGGTACGCGCCCAGCTCGGCGCGGATCACGCCCGCCCCGAGCGCCGCCACCCCGGCGCCCACCTGGTGCGCCGCCATCACCCAGCCGAAGACGATCGGCGCCCTCTCGCGGCCGAAGGCGTCGGTGCAGAGCTTCACGGTGGGCGGCACGGTGGCGATCCAGTCGAGCCCGTAGAAGACGGTGAAGAGGGAGAGCCCCTGGCCCTGCTCGTGGAGCGCGTGCGGGAGGAACATGAGCGAGAGGCCGCGCAGCCCGTAGTAGGTGAAGAGCAGCCAGCGGCCGTCCACGCGGTCGGAGAGCCAGCCGGACCCGGTGGTGCCGAAGAGGTCGAAGATCCCCATGAGCGCGAGCATGCCGGCGGCCTGGACCTCGGGGATGCCGTGGTCCATGCAGGCGGGGATGAGGTGAGTGCCGATGAGCCCGTTGGTGCTCGCGCCGCAGACGAAGAAGGTGCCGGCGAGGAGCCAGAAGGCGCGGTGGCGGGCGGCCTCGGACAGGGTCCGGACCGCGACCAGCGCCGGGTTGCCGGTGGGCCTGGCCGCGACCGGGGTGCCCGGATCGGCGCCGAAGGGGAGGAGCCCGACGTCGGCCGGGGACTCGCGGACGAGCAGGAGCACGAGCGGAACGGCAGCGGCGGCGGCGCCGCCGACCAGATAGAGGGCCCAGCGCCAGCCCTGGTGCTCGGCCAGGCGGGCGAGGATGGGGAGGAAGAGGAGCTGGCCGGTGGCGGTGCTGGCGGTGAGCGCCCCGAGCACGAGGCCGCGCCGCCGGACGAACCAGCGGTTCACCACCACCGCCCCCATCACCGTGGCCACCATGCCGGTGCCGGCGCCGACGAGGAGCCCCCAGAGGAGGACGAGCTGCCAGGAGGCCTGGATCCGGGTGGCGAGCAGGACGGCCACGGCCAGGGTCGCCATGGCGCCGGCCATGGTCCGACGGATGCCCACCTGCTGCGCGATGGCGGCGCAGAAGGGGCCGATGAGACCGTAGAGGAGCAGGCCGAGGGAGACCGCCGAGGAGGTGGTGGCCCGGCTCCAGCCGAACTCGTGCTCGAGCGGGACGAGCAGGACGCCGGGGGTGGCCCGGATCCCGGCGCTCGCCATCAGGGTGACGAAGGTGACCGCCGCGACCACCCATCCGTAGTGCAGCCGGCTCCGAGCCCGCATCCGACCTCCCCGGGCCACCCGGCCCGCGCCCCCCAGGATCTGCGGGCGCCGGCGGAGAAAGTCACGCGAGCTCCGTGAATGTCGGCTATTCAGGAATGAATGGCCGACTGGGACGACCTCCGCTTCTTCCTCGCCGTGCACCGGGCCGGCTCCCTCACCGGCGCGGCCCGCGCCCTGGGCTGCAGCCAGCCCACCGTCGGGCGCCGGGTCGCCGCCCTGGCGCGCCGGCATGGGGCGGCGCTGGTGGAGACCCGGGCCGGGCGCTGGGTGGTGACGCCGGTCGGCCGGCGGGTGCTCGCCCGGGCGGAGCGGATGGAGCAGGAGGCGCTGGCCATCGCCCGGGACGTGGACCGGCTCGACGAGCGCCCCCAGGGGACGGTGCGGGTGACGGCGCCGGAGGGGCTGGGGCTCTCGGTGCTGGCGCCCCGCCTCT
>Ga0335082_10006587_pt1 | contig 12666 bp, 11 predicted proteins | sample Lox_Sample_41_FD_206718 | JGI IMG/M metagenome (GOLD analysis project Ga0335082, IMG submission 206718) | Soil microbial communities from Loxahatchee National Wildlife Refuge, Florida, United States - Lox_Sample_4.1 | ecosystem: Environmental > Terrestrial > Soil > Wetlands | place: USA... | reverse complement strand
TGGACCCCTGCCAAGGAGATGCGTCACGCGAACGTGGGCAGTTTGACCAGGTCGTCCTTCGGCACCATTTCGACGGGCTGGCCTGCCTTGCGCCAGGCGCGCAGGCCACCGGCAATGACGAATGCTCTGAACCCCTGTTCTTGAAGCAAGCGCGCCACCCGGGCGCTCGTGGCTTCGCGCGCTCAAGTACAGTAGAGATAAATTTCCTGGTCGCGCGGCAGGTTCTTGATCTCCTCCATCAGGTTATTCGGTTCGAGGCGGACGGAACCGGCGATACGTTCTGCGTCCGTGTCGTAGTAACCATGACTGCGGACATCAGCGATCAACATCTTCCTTGCCGCGTCGGAAGCCAGCCGCTGGGCGAGGTCTTCCGCCTGGATGCGAGGAACAATGTCGAGCAAGCGGTACTTGTGGTAGATCCAGATGCGATAGGCGATGTAGGCAGCAAGCCCGATTCCAAAGATCAGTTCGGCGGCAAAGCCTGCCGAGTGCAGGCCCCGGGTAATGGCTCTTAGGGCGTCGCTGAAGACGTAACCCGCCATGGAGTATGCGCTGATGTAGAGTGCCGCGCCGAAAGCGTCAAATAACAGGAATTGCCCAACTCGCATCTTCATGCTGCCCGCCAGGGGGGGCGACATGGTATTGATTCCGGGAAGGAACTTGGCAAACAAAAGTGTCAGCTTGCCGCGCCGGTAGAAATACTCCGCGGAGCGCAGAATGCACGTCTCCGGATTCGCCGAAAGGCGGCAGAGGAACCCGAGCAAGGCCCAGCCGCTCACGCGGCCCAGGAAGTAAAGGATCACATCGCCGGAAAGAAAGGCCACAAAGGCAGTGGCGAGCACCGCATACAGGTGAAGCTTGCCATACGCCGCCACGGCTCCAGCCGTCAGGATGGCCAGCGCGGCAGGCACGGGCAGACCGACGGCCTCGGCAAAACAGACTACTGCCAGCAGGGCATAGCCGTGGCGCGAAATGAGCGGGAGTAGATCGTCCATGAACGTTCGTTGAGCCAGTATAGCAATCGTGTTCCTGCTACATTCATAGTCCTTAGGAGGGAACTTGGCAGAGCAGAACCGAACCTACATCAACTTGCCGACCCGCGAGGTGGGATTGCCATTCAGCGACGGTGTCCTCGCCGGAAATACTCTCTACATTTCGGGACGGATCGGTATTGACCCCGTAACCGGGGTGGTACCCGACGATGTCCACGCAGAGATGCGGCTGCTGTTCGAAGGCTTTCAGGCCGTACTCAGACAGGCCGGGATGACGATGAATGATCTGGTCTGGGTGCAGGTTTACTCGCCGGATGTGGCCTTGTGGGACCGCTTCAATGCCGCCTACGTGAAGCATTTCTCGCGTGAGTTTCCTGCGCGGGCGTTTCTGGGATCGGGAACGCTCTTGCGGAATGGACGGTTCGAGATGCTGGGAGTGGCGGTGAAGAGCTAGCTACTGGCTTCTAGCTGCTAGCGATCTCATAGGAGCCGTCACTGGTATGGAAGTACTAGGCTTGCCAAAAGCCAGCAGCTAGTAGCTGGCAGCTACTTCTCTCTCGCCACCACGAACTCCGGCGCCCACAGCAGTGCCCGCTTGATTTCGGAGTCAGGGAAGGAGCAGATCGCCTTGCGTGCCGACTCGGCATAGCGAGCGGCTTCTTTCGAAGCGAAGTCGAGGGATCCGTAGCGCGTCAGAATTCCGAGAATGTCGGCGTGGGTGACTCCGTTGAAGGCCCGGTCGCGCAGAATGGTTTCAATCTGCTTGTGCTCCGCGGGAGTGCAGCGCTCGAGTGCGTGAATCACCGCCATCGTCACTTTGCCCTCACGCAGATCGCTGGCAACGGGCTTGCCCAGGACGTTCTCGGATGCGGTGAGATCGAGCACATCGTCCACGATCTGGAAGGCGAGTCCGAGATCGCGCCCGTACTGGCCTAATTTCTCTTCCTGTTCGGCGGTGGCACGCCCAAGAACTCCGCCGATGCGCGTGCACGCCGAGAAGAGGCACGCAGTCTTGCGGTAGATGAGATCGAGATGCTCTTGCAAGGTGATGAGCTTGCCCAGTTTCTCCATTTGGAGCAACTCACCTTCGACCATTTGTTGAGTCAGCTCGATCAGCACGTCGAGGATGCGGAAGTTGCGGTCCTGGACGGCGATCTTGAAAGCCTGCATGTAGAGCCAGTCGCCAGCGAGCACGCACTTGGCGTTGCCCCACTGCGTATTGGCGGACGGGCGCCCGCGGCGCGTTTCGGCTTCGTCGATGATGTCGTCGTGCACCAGGGTGGCGGTGTGAATGATCTCAACCACCGACGCGAGTTTGACCGCTCCGGTGCCCTGATAACTGAAGAGTCTTGCGGCCAGCAGCAGCAATGCCGGACGGATGCGCTTGCCGCCGCCGGCACGAAGATACTCGCCGATTTCGGTGATGGCGGCGACGTTCGAGACCGTGTCGCGGCCGAACTGATCTTCGATGGCGACGAGGTCGTCCCGCAGCAGATCGAAGATCTCTTTTCCGTTGATGGTGGTGGCCGTGCTCAATTGCCCCCGAAGCACAATTCACCACAGAGACACAGAGGCACAGAGAACAACCTGAAATTCCTTCCTGAGATTTCTCTGTGTCTCTGTGACTCTGTGGTGAACATCAGTTTGTCCGGTAATTCGTAAACTGCATATCAATCCCGAAATCCTGCTGTTTCAGCAGGGCAATGATTTCCTGCAACGTGTCGCGATCCTTGCCGCTGACCCGTACGAGATCACCTTGAATGGATGCTTGAACTTTCTTCTTGGAATTCTTAATTAACTTGACGATCTCGCGCGCCTTCTCGATCGGGATGCCCTGCTGCATGTTGATCTTCTGCTTTGCTGTACCTCCCAGCGACGATTCCACTGCGCTGTAGGTTAATCCCTTCAACGGCACGCCGCGCTTCACCAGTTTCTGCTGGAAGACGTCGTTGACGTGCTTGAGTTTGAACTCGTCAGACGAATGCATGATGATGGCGTCTTTGCCTTCCAGTTCAATACGCGACTTCGTGTCCTTAAGGTCAAAGCGGGTGGTGATCTCTTTCATCGCCTGCTGGATCGCGTTGGAGACTTCCTGCAGGTCGATTTTGCTGACGATATCGAATGTATTTTCGGGCATATTCCAGCTTCGAGCTATGGGTTGCGAGCTACGAGTGATTTTTCAACTCTACTTGTAGAGACAAGGCTTGCCTCGTCTCAGCGTGAACAAACACGCCAAGCCGTATCCCTACAATAATGTTGTTCCGCCCCTGAGGCTTGCTCGTGACTCGGAGCTCACAGCTCGTAGCTTCTCATGAGGGTATCAGAAGACGCAGCCCGTGGGCAGGTCAAGCTCAGGGAATGCGCCTTGCGGTCATTTCGTCCAGTTGGAAGAATCTGTTGAAGTTCTGGGCGGTCCGGGCACCAATTTCCTCGACGGAAAGGCCGCGGAGTTCACCGATCTGCCGGGCAACTTCTTTGACGAATGCCGGCTCATTGCGCTGCCCGCGATGGGGAATCGGTGCCAGGTAGGGGGAGTCGGTTTCGATCAGCATCCGGTCGAGAGGGACGAGGACCGCAGCGTCGCGGATATTCTGCGCCTTGGGAAACGTGATGTTTCCGGCAAAAGAAATCATGAAGCCGAGATCGAGCCCTCGACGCGCATGATCGACCGAGCCGGTGAAGCAGTGCAGGATTCCGCCCAGGCCGGTGGGAGCCCAGTGGTCGCGGATCAGTCCGAGGCAGTCGTCCCAGGCATTCTCGCTGTTGTCGGAAGGGCGGCAGTGAATGATGATCGGCAGTTTCGCGGCACGGGCGAGTTCCATTTGCTGCAGGAAGACGGCCTTCTGCACGTCGCGAGGCGAATGATCGTAGTAGTAGTCGAGGCCAATCTCGCCCCAGCCAATCACCCGCGGATGCCGCGCCCATTGCTCGAGCTTGGCGTAGGCGGTGTCGTTGGCAAGGCTAGCTTCATGCGGATGAACGCCGACGCTGGCCCAGATCTGCGGGTAGTCGGGCTTGCCGTTGTACATTTCGGCCAGCTTGATCCCACAGTCGGCGGTGTCAGGACCGTCTCCGTTGCCGATGGCCAGATAAGCTTCGATGCCATTCTGTTTGGCGCGCGCGAGAACGTCGTCACGGTCAGTGTCGTAGCGCTTGCCTTCGAGATGGGCGTGGGAGTCGATGAACATCGGGAGTCGGTAGTCGGTAGTCAGTAGCCGGCGACTCGGCCGGCCCGTGACTATGAGCCGGGAGGTAACTTGGCGTCTTTCAAGTGGTAGTCAATGTGACGACAGGCTTCGCGAATATCCCAAATTGTATCCGCGACGTTTCCCGTGTCGCTGCGCAATTGCTGTATCAGTTTGGGGAGATATTCGTCGTAGATCTCAGCCGCAGATTCCCGAATATCCATCATCGCGAGGGCAAAGGTTTCAGCTTCAGAAGCACCCATCACATTCTTCCGAGTAAGGAGCTCACAAAGTTCGTTAAAGTCCCTGATGCCGAAAGCGTTCATTGTTGTCCCTCTTGTTCCACACGAGAACAGTCGGCCGCCGAGCTTGGCTCGAGCTGGACGGGCGAGGGCGCCCGTCCCCTACACAAACTATTTCAATCGCGTCCCAATGGGCACATCCTCCAGAAAGCTCGCCAGTACCGGCTTGCCGCCTTCGGGTGACGCCGCCACGATCATGCCGTTCGACTCCAGGCCGCGCAGCTTACGAGGAGCCAGATTAGCCACGATCACCACCTTGCGGCCGATCAGAGTCTCCGGCGCATAGGCTTCGGCGATTCCCGCAACCAGCTGCCGGACTTCGGTGCCGAGATCGACTTCGAGGCGCAGCAGTTTGTCGGCGCCTTTCACTTTCTCGGCGGTCTTCACTTGCGCCACGCGCAACTCGACTTTGGCGAAGTCGTCGATGCTGATCTTCCCGTCGGGAATAGCCGCGGGAGGTTTCGGCGCAGCTGCAGCCGGTGCAACCGGGGCAGCAGCTGGCTGTTCAGGTTCCTTAGGCTGGGCGGGCGGAGCGACCGTCGCTCCAGCGTGCTGTTCTTCCATCTTCTGCATCCTCTCAATGGCCGATTTGTCGGCGCGGGGAAACACAGGCTGGATTTCTCCCAGCTTCGTGCCGGGGGCCAGTTGTCCCCACTGTAGCGTCAACAGATTGAACTTCTCGATGTCTCCGAGGCCGAGCTGCGCCCAGATCTTGGCGGTGGCGCTCGGCATGACCGGATGCGCCAGGGCCGTGACTACCCGTACGGCCTCGGCGCTGTTGTAAAGGATCGCGCCGAGCCGCGCGCGGCTTTCCGCATCCTGTTTTTCGCCGAGAACCCAGGGCTCGTTCTCGACAATGTACTTGTCGACGGCGGCGACCAGTTCCCAGGTTGTCTCCAGCGCGCGCGAGAAATGATAGTAATCGAATAGCGCCCCGGCCTCGGCAATCACCCGGTTGCCGGTTTGCCATACGGAATTGTCTGCTGTGCTAGGCGCAGCGGGTGGATAAGATGGCACCTCGCCCTTAAAGTATCGGTTGATCATGGTCAAGGTCCGGCTGGCCAGGTTGCCGAGGCCGTTCGCCAGGTCGGCGTTGTAGCGTTGGACCAGGGCATCGAAGCTGAACGAGCCGTCCTGTCCAAAGACAATTTCGCGCAAGAGGAAATAGCGCAGGGCGTCAATGCCCAGCACGTCGACGATCGTCTCCGCGCGCACGATATTGCCGCGCGACTTCGACATCTTGCTTTCCTCAAACAGCAGCCATCCATGGGCGACGATGCCTTCCGGCAGCGGAAGCCCTGCCGCCATCAGAAATGCCGGCCAATAGACGCAGTGGAAGCGCACGATCTCCTTGCCGATCATGTGCACGTCGGCGGGCCAGTACTTCTCGTATTTGCTCGAGTCTTTCTGCCCGTAGCCCAGCGCGGTAATGTAGTTCGCCAGCGCGTCGAACCAGACGTAGATCACATGTTTGGGATCGTCGGGCACCGGGATGCCCCAGGCGAAGGTGCTGCGGCTGATCGACTGATCGCGCAAACCGCTGCGTACGAACGAAATCACTTCATTGCGCCGCGTTTCCGGACGAATGAAATCGGGTTGCTCGGTATACAGCCGCAACAGCTTGTCTTCAAAAGCGGACAACTTGAAGTAGTAGTTCTCTTCCTGGACCGTTTCCGTGGGGCGGCCGCAATCGGGGCAGGGTGCGCCGGGACCGGCGGCGTCGACATAGAGTTCGTCGAACACACAGTATTGCCCAGTGTAGGTGCCCTTGTAGATGTGTCCGTTGTCGCGAATCTTGCGCCACAGCGCCTGTAGTCCCTGCTTGTGGCGATCGGACGTGGTGCGGATGAAGTCGTCGTAGGAAATGCCGAGGCGGTCCCAGCTGGCACGGAAGGCGGCGGAAATCTCGTCGGCGAATTGTTGCGGGCTCTTCTGCGCCTCCTGTGCCTTGCGCTCGACTTTCTGTCCGTGCTCGTCGGTACCAGTCAGGAACCAGGTGTCGTCGCCCAGCATGCGGTGGCGGCGCGCGATCGTGTCGCATGCAATGGTCGTATAGGCGTGTCCGATGTGTGGGCGCGCGTTCACGTAGTAGATCGGGGTCGTGATGTAGAACTTCTTGCTCATAAGGCAGCTGCTAGCTTCTAGCTCCTGGCTTTAGCGAATGCGGCTTCGATCAGGCCGCTTTCCAGTCGCGAATCGGAACATCGTCGAGCTCAATTCCGATGTGCTTCAAATGATGCACCATGTGGGCCACATAGTCGTCGAAGACGAACTCCAGCGTCATCGGTTCGGAACCGCCCACGCGCAGCATGTTTGACCACGCGGAATCGGGCACGGACTCGGCGGCGCGCAGCAACTGCCGGTTGATCGCGCTCCACAACGAAATGAGTTCCTGCCAGTCGCGTTCCTGGTAGCCGTGAATCGCAACCCACCGGTTCTGCGCGTAGCCGGGCAGGGCGATGTTATCTTCCATCTGCGCACGGACGATGCGCTGATGATTGTTCACCGCGGAGTCAAGCAGATGGCCCAGTTCTTCCTTCGGTGACCAGTGGGAAGGGTCGGGCTTCCGTTCAGCCTTCCCTGTGGTGAAAGCGGCAAGGCGCCCGGGCACGACCTGCAACAGCTTACGGAGTTGCGAGATAGCCTCCATCGATCCTCCTTCTGACAACCCCTACTTTCTATTGCCGGATGCATAGGCACGGACAGCTTCTTCTATGACCAGCTTCAACGGCACGTGGTTCGTTTCAGCCAGCATCCTGCAGTCTTCGTACTCAGGAGCATAGTTCGAAATGCTGCCATTCATGCTGGCGATCTTGATGCGGACATCGCCCCACGAGGTGCGCACGGTCTCCCAGCGGCGCGTGAGCGTCTGCCGTTGTTCGTCGCGACGGCGCACGCCAAGGGTTGTGGTTTCCGCGAAAACGAGGCGCGTCAGGCGATCGGCGGCTTCCGGTTTACAGAGGACGGTCAGCAGGGCACCGGCGCGGCCTTTTTTCATTTGTGCGGGCAGGCTGAATACGTCGAGCGCACCATCCGCCAGCAACTTCTCCGAGGCGTAGGCAAGCACCTGTGGGTTCAGGTCATCGAGGTTCGCCTCGAGAACAGTGACCGTTTCACTGGCCAGCGCTGCGCCAGCAGCCTCTCCGATGGTGAGGCGCAACAAGTTGGGATGCTCATGAAAGTCGCGGGTCCCGGCTCCATATCCAGCCTTCTCAACCTTCATCGCGGGGATGGAGCCAAAACGAGCTACCAGAGTTTTCACGATCGCAGCGCCGGTCGGAGTGACCAGCTCGACGGCAGGCCCGGATGAGTACACCGGCGCATCCTGGAGCAGCCTAAGTGTGGCGGGGGCGGGTACCGGCAGTGTTCCGTGAGCGCACTTGACGGTGCCGCTGCCGACGTTCAGCGGCGAGCAGGCCCACTCGTCGATGTCGAAAGCATCGCTGCCGACAGCGGCGCATACGATGTCCACCATCGCGTCGACGGCTCCAACCTCGTGAAAGTGGACCTTCTCGATGGTCGTGCTGTGAACCTCAGCTTCGGCCTGACCGAGGGCTTCGAAGATGCGAATCGCGGTGGATGTTGCACGGCCGCTGATCTGTGCCTTCTCGATCATGGCGACAATTTCCTTCAGGTGCCGGCCATGCTGATGTCGAATGGTCGCAGCGTCACGGGATTGCAGCTGTGTCTTCGTGGATGCCTGTTCGCTGGCGTGACGATTCACATGGTCGTGTGTATGCGAATGGGAGTGACTGTGCGAATGCGCATCTGCCTTGTGTTCCCAGAACAGCTCCCGTGGCATGTCTTTTTCGCCATGCGCGAAGACGTCTACCTTCGCGGCGGAGATTCCGCCGCGTGTTACCCGAGAGATATCGAGGTGCGCGCCAATATCGAGTGCTGCCACCGTCTCCTCGAGCAATTTCGGCGAGACTCCGGCATCCACCAGCGCACCGAGAAACATGTCGCCGCTGATGCCGGAGAAACAGTCAAGGTAAGCGATGCGCATAGAGTCGTCGTTCGCTATTCGCCGTTTTCGCATGATTGGTCCACCCAGCACAACTTTCCAGTCGCTCGTCAGGGAAGCTGCCAGAGACAGTGGCCGCGAAGAGCGAACAGCGAAAGGCGAACAGCGAATACTGATTTTTCATCATAGGTTTCGCCTCCTGCGCCGTCAAACCCGCCGGCTGCGGCGACTTTGTTAAAATCACTGTTTCTTCAATCATTTAGCGAGGAATCTTGTACCGACATCTGGAACGTCAGTTGAGCGAGGCGATGCGTCAGTTCCTACAGCGCGCCTACAGTCTCGATGTGCCGAAAATCGTGATTGAGCAGCCGCCGAAGGTGGATCTCGGAGAGTTTGCCATGCCGCTGGCGTTCGAGCTGGCAAAAAAGCTGCGCAAGGCGCCGCGGAAGATTGCTGAAGAGATCGTCACCGGAATCGGGACAGTACCGGGCTTTGAGAAATTCGAAGTGGCGGGCGCGGGCTATATCAATGTTCGCGTGAGGCGCTCGGAGCTGGCGTCCGCGCTGCAGTCAGATCAGAACCCGCCTGCGGACTTGCCTGCGGGCAAGGTCCTGGTCGAGCACTCCAGCATCAATCCCAATAAAGCTGCGCACATCGGGCACCTGCGCAACGCAATTCTCGGTGACACGTTCGTTCGCCTGCTGCGTTTTGCGGGTAGGGAAGTGGACATCCAGAACTACATCGACAACACCGGCGTGCAGGTCGCCGACGTCGTGGTCGGGTTCCTGCATCTGGAGAAGAAGTCGCAATCCGAGATCAAGGCGCTCGCGGCCGCGCCGCGCTTCGACTACTACTGCTGGGACCTCTACGCCCGCACCTCGCAGTGGTACGAGCAGGACAGAGAAAACCTGAAGGCGCGGGCGACGGCGCTGCATGCTATCGAGGAAGGCAACAATGAGACCGCCGCGATTGCCGAGTTGATTTCCGTTGCCGTGCTGCGCCGCCATCTCGAGACCATGGACCGGCTCGATATCGAGTACGACTTCTTGCCGCGCGAGAGCGAAATTCTGCACCTGCACTTTTGGGACGCGGCGTTCACCAAGCTCAAAGAAGCCGGCGTGCTCACGTTCGAGGCCGAGGGCAAGAACAAAGGCTGCTGGGTGATGCGACGGGCGGGGACTTCTAAACCTTTGACCGCAGAGATCGCAGAGCACGCAGAGCACGCAGAGAAGAGTATTGACGAAGTTCTAACCGACATCGGCCTCGATGGGCCGGCGCCTTCTGGGGAGAAGATCACTGAGGAAGATCAAAAGGTCATCGTCCGTTCCAACGGCACTGTGGGCTATGTCGGCAAGGACATCGCTTACCACATGTGGAAGTTTGGGCTGCTGGGACGCGATTTCGGCTATCGCAAGTTCTATCGCTATCCCAACCAGCACGACTGCTGGATCTCGACAAGCGATGGCGAGAAAGAGCATCCGCACTTCGGGGACGTCGCCGAGATCTACAACGTGATTGATGCTCGTCAGTCCGAAGCGCAAAACACGGTGATTGAAGCCTTGCGCGGTCTGGGCCACGACGAGGCCGCTGACCGGTACACGCACTTTTCTTATGAGATGGTCGCGCTCACGCCGCGATGTGCTGTGGAACTCGGCTATGAATTGAGCGAAGAAGACAAGACGCGGTCCTGGATTGAGGTCTCGGGCCGGAAAGGCTTTGGGGTGAAAGCCGATGACCTGCTCGACACGCTCATTGCGTCGGCGCGAAAGGAAGTCGATTCCCGCCATCCCGAGCTGAACGACGCCGAGCGCGCCACCATTGCGACCCAAATCGCCGTCGGAGCTCTGCGTTACTTCATGCTGAAGTACACCAAGCCGTCGGTCATTGCGTTTGACTTCAAAGACGCCCTGAGTTTCGAAGGCGAGACAGGCCCCTACGCGCAATACGCCGTGGTTCGCGCCACCAATATCTTCCGCAAGGGCGGCATCGATCCGGACTCTTTTTCGGAAGAAAGCCGTGTCTCTCCACAGGAGTTCGCGCAGCACTTCACCGGTGCCGAGAGCTACGAAATCTGGGAATTGTGGCTCACCGCCGCCAAGACTTCCTATGTCGTCGGCCAGTGTATCGTCACCGCCGAACCGGCTTACCTGGCGAAGCACGCATTTCAACTCGCACAGCAGTTCAATACCTTTTACCACCGCTATCCCATCCTGGCTGAAGCCGACGAAGGTCGAAAGCGGTTTCTCCTGGCCACTGCTGCGGTTGTACGCCGCGAGTTGATCCGGGTATTGAGCGCGATGGGAATCACCGTGCCACCTGTGATGTGACAAGTTCTGGTCCTCTCGCTCTAAGCAGAAGATCGCTCACCAAGGGCCGAAGGCGGACCTTGTGTTCGTCTTCCAGTTCTTTCTTCCTGCATCCATGGTCCGGAGCGTCTATACTTCCAGCTGCGAGCCCAACCATATAAAATTTCTACGGTTTATGGACGCGATTGCGCTCGCTGATCGTGTGAATTTTGGACGAGTATCTTCTAACATGTTGTAAAATATGGATTTGTATCGATCCAAAACCGCTCGGGATTGGCATCTACCGTGCTCAAATCAGGTACGAGTGCGTGCTGTGAGAACGCCCCAGGATTTCCCGAGTTTCTTTTTGAGGAAGGAGCCCTCAAAGCTTATGAATCGTATTTCGCTGACCCTGATGTTGGCTGCCACGCTCGCCGCCACAGTTGGCTGCTCGAGCAAGAATTATGTGCGCCAGCAGACAACCCCTCTCATCAACAAAACAAATGAATTGGACGACCTGACCGCAAAGAATTCGCGCGACATCAAGGACGTGGACCAACGTGCGCAGGCGGGCATCCAGGCTGTCCAGGCCCGCGCTGCTGAGGTCGACCAGAAAGCACTGGCGGCAGGCAAGCAGGCCGACGAAGCCCAGACGCTGGCGAATAACGCCACGCAGCGCGTGGACGTGCTGACGAATACCGTCGTGAACCTCGACAACTACCGCTCGGTGGCTGACACTTCCGTGCTGTTCGGATTCGACAAGGACAACCTGACCAAGGACGCCAAGGCTGAACTCGACCAGTTAGCCAGCCAGGTTTCCAACACGAAGGGTTACATCATCACGGTCGAAGGCGCAACGGATGCTGTCGGCAGCTCGGAATACAACTACGATCTGAGCCAGCGTCGTGCCAACTCGGTGATCCAGTATCTGGCGTCCGAGAAGCAGATTCCGGCCCATAAGATCTACTTGATTGGACTCGGCAAGGATAAGCCGGTCGACACGAACAAGACCGCTGAGGGACGCAAAAAGAACCGCCGTGTCGATGTGCACCTGATGACCAACACGACCGGCACGACACCTGCCCAGGCGCCGAACGCGACGCCTTCGCCGAGCGCGTCCGCCAACCCGTCGTCCATGTAAGAGTTTACCCTCCTCCCCGGAGGACTTCGCCAAACCAGGCCGCCCCACCGTGGGTGGCCTGATTTTTTTCTGAGCTTCGGGCTACAAGCTCCGTCACAGACACCTCTCCCAAATTCCGCAAGAATCATCAAGCACTTTCCTCCCGATCAGGCTAGGTTGAAAAGGCACGATGAGATCGGTCACGTTGCAGGACTACAAACGGCGGATTCTCCCTGTGCTCAGCCACATCCAGGATCATCTGGACGACCGGCTTCCGCTCAACGATCTGGCGGCGCTGGCCTGTTTCTCGCCGTACCATTTTCACCGCATTTTCACTGGCATGGTTGGGGAATCGGTCAAGGAGTACGTCCGGCGGCTGCGGCTGGAACGGGCTGCCGGCCGGTTGCGGGCGGGCTCCAAATCCGTCGTTGAGATTGCGTTTGAGGCCGGATACGAAAGTCACGAGGCTTTCTCCCGCTCCTTCAAGGTTGTGTTTGGAACGTCTCCAACGCAGTTCCGCCGGACCCGGCAGGAACAGATCGCCAGCGCTTCCGGACTGCACTTCCGTCCGGGAATTACGGTCCGGCGCTTCCGAGCGGTCCGAGGAGGGAAGAGCATGAACGTCGAAATTCAACAACTAAGGCCGATGCGCGTGGCCTACCTGCGCCATATTGGTCCGTACAACGCCGTGGGATCCACCTGGGATCGCCTGCTCACGATGATGGGGAAAGACGGCTACCTGGGTGGAAGCCCGATGATGTTGGGCATCTGCCACGACGATCCCGAGGTTACACCGCCGTCCAAAATTCGCTATGACG
>Ga0335082_10006586_pt1 | contig 12669 bp, 11 predicted proteins | sample Lox_Sample_41_FD_206718 | JGI IMG/M metagenome (GOLD analysis project Ga0335082, IMG submission 206718) | Soil microbial communities from Loxahatchee National Wildlife Refuge, Florida, United States - Lox_Sample_4.1 | ecosystem: Environmental > Terrestrial > Soil > Wetlands | place: USA... | reverse complement strand
TACCCGCCACGGCACTCCTCCAAAAGCTGTCTCCGCTTCGAACAAGTTCTGGCCATCATTCAGATAGAGCACCGGATAGCGCGTGCGGCCCGTCTCCTCATATCCGGGCGGCAGCCATACGCGCAGCCATCGCGTGTTGCGGAAAATTCGGCTACGCAGTTCGTGCACGCACAGCTCCCCGCCCGCCAGAGGCTTGCCCGGCAATGCTGCTTCTTGTTTTCTGATTTTGATCGCTGACATGAGTGGTAGGAACGTACAGGTACGCGGCAATTTGTGAAAATTACAAATTACAGATGATCGATTACAAATCTTCCTTTCGGCTCTTCGCCCACAGCACCCCGGCCACGACCGTGATCGCCGTAATCAGCCCCAGCGAACTCAGGCACATGATGCACCACACGCCCAGCACCCGCGCTTCGATGTGGGTGAGATACAACGCAAACGCCAGGCCTGCCGCGGCTCCGCCCAAAATCAGGAGTGGCGTCTCGCGCCGCGCACGGTACACAGTCGCAAGCCCCGCGATCGCCCCGTAGCCGAGCATGCCAACAAGAGCGACCGGAATGCCCAGGATTTCCGAGTATTCGCTGCGGTTCACGAGGTCGCAGTTGAAACTGTCGCCGATGTCGCAGAACTCCGTCTTCGATTTCGCATAGTGATGTTGCAGAGAGACGGAAGACACAGCGATCCCGCAAACCGCCAGGATCGCGACCACGCTCACGAGTCGGGTCACGGTGGAATTCACGGCAGTGGGCATCCCGTACGCTCGCTCAGTTCTTCCAGTTCAAACACGCGCTCCACACGTTCTCCGGTGGGAGGAAACTGCCAGGTAGGATAGTGCTTGATGCCGGCGTCCTGGCAAACCTGGGTCCGGGCGCGGGTATCACCCTGCACACCGCACTCCACGTACGGAGCAAACTCGAATGACGCACCAAACATCTTCTTCTGGTCCTGGCAGTGAGGACACCAGTAGGCGCCGTACATGGTCGCGCCCCGGTCCTTCAGGCAGCGGGCAAACGCATCGTACTTGTGCTCGCGTTTGCGCATGGTCTGCTTGCCGAGATAGTACGCAGCCGCAAAGGCAGCCACGATGAGAAGGGTGTAGAGCGCAATCCGCCCCCAATCATTGCTCGCGGGCTGCAATGTCTCCTCCCGCTCCTTCTGTCGTTCCCGTCTCTGTTCCGACATGCCTTCTTATACCACGACCTTTAACGCACCCGGCAGCACGTCAATCGCCTCACAATGCAGCGTCAATGCCTCGCCGTCAACCATCAGGTCGATCGGGCCATCTAGGTCGAACTCAATGCGTGACGCTTTCTTGCTCTCTGCCAGGCGATGCTTCACATGCGTTCCGTCATACAGACCGCCCAGGTTCCGCACCAGACCCGCGCGTCCGATCGGCCCCCAGCGGATGAAGTCAATCAGCCCATCATCCGTTGCCGCGGCCGGGGCGATCATCATCGTGCCACCCGTAAACTTGCTGTTGTTGAAACTGAGGAATAGGCACGGACGCCGGTCGAACTCTCCTTCCCCGGCCACGCGCACCGGGAACGGCCGCCGCTTCAGCTGTGCCAGCCCCAGAAAGATCGAGACCCAATATCCCAGCGTGCCCGCGTTCTGGAATCGCCGCTGCCGTAGAATGTTGACATCCGCCGAGAACCCCACGCTCAGCAGATTGATGTAGTGCAGCGTGCCCTCGCGATGCATGAGCCGCAGCACATCACACGGTTGCGACCGCCGTGCGAGCAGGGCTTCCATCGCATGTTCCACTCCCTGATCGCCGAAATCACGAAGAAACGAGTTCCCCGTGCCCAACGGCAGAAAACCGAGCGTGGGAATGTTCCCCTCGACATTCTCCGCGAGCGCATCCGGATAAAGTCCATTTATCACTTCATACGAAGTGCCGTCGCCGCCGATGGCAAGAAATTCTCGCTGCCCGCGCGCGTACGCCTCGCGAGCAATGCGGGTGGCCTCGCCCGGAGCATGTGTCTCGATCGTCTCGAGTTCGATTCCGCCGGCGCGAAGCCGCTCCAACGCAGGCCCTACCAGCTTGCGGCATCGTCCGCCGCCCGCCGCCGGATTGATGATGGCTAGAAACATCAGGTCACGTCTCAGGTCTAGGGTGTCAGGTGTCAGGTCTCACTTCGGATAACAGTTGGCAGCCGCCACCAACCACTAATCACAAATCACGTCTTTGATTCTTACCGCCACCTGACCACCGCCCACTCGCTGTTCAAATCTCCACCACCGCATCTCGCGCGACGCCCTTCCCAACCTGCTCGGCCAACTCCCCGCGTTTGATCTTCAACGATGCGGTCCGCGGAAAATCTTTCTCCCATAGCAGATATCCACCAACGCGCTTGAAATCAGGCAATCGCCGGTTGCGCGCCACAATCTGTCCCCACAGGGCATCGTCGAATTGCTGGTTCGTCTCCAATCGCAGTACCAGCACCAACGTCTCCCTGCCCAGGGTCTTCTGTGGCCAGACATAGTTGGCGGCGAAAACGCAGTATTCCTTCACCGGCAATCCATCGAACGTCATCTCGATGTCTTCGGGATAGATGTTCTTCCCGCCGGCAGTGACGATCATGTTCTTCTGCCGGCCCATCAGTTGCAGATGCCCTCGCCCGTCAAACTTCCCCAGATCGCCCGTCAACAACCAGCCGTCAACGATCGTTTGCGCTGTCAGTTCCGGATCTTCGAGATAGTGCGACATTACCGCACGACTTTTCACGGCTACTTCCCCAACACGCTCTGCATTCGGGTTCAGAATCCGCACCTCCACGCCCGGCAGCGGCTTGCCGACGGTGTCCGCGCGAAACGGCTTGAGGTCGTTCACCGTGATTGCCGTGCACGCCTCAGTCAGTCCGTAGCCGTTCGCCACTGGAATCCCGAGATCGTAAAAAAATTGCAGCGTCGCAGGATCTGAAAATGCTCCACCGACGATCAACGCCCGCAATTCCCCGCCGAATGCTTTGTGGACTTGCGGCAGGAGCCGCCGGCTTAGGCCCAGTCGTAGGCGTCCTCGCGTAAGCGCCTTGTTGATACCGATCAGCCGGTCCAACATCCAGCGCTTCCCCTTCGGCAGTTCGTCAAACTTGGCTCGCAGCCCGCGCTCCAGGTTCTTGAGCACCATCGGCACCAGGCTCACGTACGTGATGCGGTAGCGCACGAACGCATCGCGCACGAACTCCGGACGCAGCGTTCGCAGATGCACAACACAGGCTCCGCAGACAAACGGCCCGATGAATCCCACCATGAAATCGATGGCATGATTCGTCGGCAAAATGCTCAGGTAACGTACGCCCGGCCAAAATGGATACCACGCCGTCAGCGCGCGGCACTGCTCCAGATAATTGTCGTGCGTCAGCACACAGCCCTTGGGCCTGCCGCCCGTCCCCGACGAATACACGATGCATGCTGCATCCTCGCGCTCGCGTGCTACGAATTGCGGCTCACCCTTCCTGCGGAACTCTTCCCAGCGGTATGCGCCGTGCAAATCGACGCCCGCAGGAGCTTCGGTCACCAGCACGATCTGAGTCGTCAGTTTGGAAAATTCCGGCGATTGGGCGATCGCCCGCCACAAGTAATACTCGACGATCAGGAACCGCGCCCTGGAGTGCACCAGCAACTGCAGATGCTCAGCCGCCGTCAGCTTGTAATCCAGAGGTACGAGCACGCCGCCGCAAAAAAGAACGGAATACGCCGTAATCAGCCATTTCGACTGATTGGTCATGATGATCGCAGCGCGATCCCCGGTGTTCAGCTCCGCATCCTGCAGCGCGCGGCACAGCGGACGCGCCATCTCGCGGAAGTCCGAGTACGTAAGCCGCACCTTTTCGCGGTCGCGGTCTGCCTCGATCAGGCAGGTTTCGTTGGGCCAGCGTTCGAGCGCATCCCGCAACGCCGCGCCCAGGCTGGAATATTGGTTGAGATCAAGCATGAAGGAAATTGACGATTGTCGATTGTAGATTGTTGATTGCCAAAACCCAAAATCTCCCTTTTGCCCAATCAATAATCAAAATTCAACCATCGTCAATTTAGCTTAAAGCCTCGATTGGATTCGCTGCGCCAGCGTCCTAAAGTCCGACACGCCCTGCAGTTCGTAATCCGGCAACTCGATACGGAAATGGTGTTCAAGCCGCGTGAGCAAGTCGAGCGCCTGCAGGCTGTCGATGCCGAGCGTCTTGAAGAAGTCGTCGTCGGGCGCCAACTTCTCTCGGGGCACCTTGAAGTGCGCAGATGCCAAATTGAGAACTTCGTCGAGTGTGGAATCGGTGGTGGGCATAGATCGCTTCGCCTCTCAATTACCAATTACAGATCACAAACTACTAATCCACGGCTCAGGGTAAGTAGGGTGCCGGCCCTTCATTCTCCACGAACTTTCTCAATCCTTCTTCGACGGCGGGACGGCTGAACAGGTCACAGAAAATCTCGATCTCTCGTTTCAACTCCTCATACGGAATCGGCTTCATGAACCGCTTTGCCGCAATTGTCGTCGCGCGGTCGAACTTCCCGATTTGGCTGGCCGTCCCCCGCGCCACACGCAACGCCTCGCCTTCCGCGGCAATCTGGCTTACCAGCCCGATTTGCTGCGCCTTCATGACGTTGAAGCTGCGCCCGGTCAGCAGCAGGTCGCGCACCACAGCATTCCCCAGATCCCGCTTCAGGCGCGGAATCCCGCCGAATCCCGGGATCAATCCCAGCCGCAGTTCCGGAAAGCAGAAACGCGCCATGCGGTCCGCAATAATAATGTCGCACACCAGGGCCAGCTCGAACCCGCCGCCGAATGTCACCCCATGCACCGCCGCAATCGTTGTCAACGGCGCCGCGTCCAGTGTGTTCATCACGCCGTGAATGCGCCCAAGAAACTCCCTCACCCCCCGGACCGCGTCATCTTTCTGCATGCCGCGCGATCCTTCGTACAGCTCGCGCAGGTCCGCGCCCGCCGAGAAACCCGCCTTTTGCGTCGAATGGACGATCAGGGCATGCGCCACGGGATACAGATCCGGCAGTGCCTTGGTAAACGTCTCCAGCTCCTCCAGTGTGAGCGAGCCGATCTCGTTGCAGGGATCGCGATGCAGCGCTAGTTCAATCGCGCCGTTCACGATCTGCCACGACAGCGTCTGCCCTTTGAATTCCTTCATGCCGTCTTCGCCGCCCGGTACATTGCCTCGATCTCGCCCGCGAACCGCTCCGAAATCAGGTCTCTCTTCAACTTCCCGTTCGCGGTCAACAATCCGTTCTCGATCGTGAACGGATCGCCTGCCAGGTGATATGCCCGCACCTGCTTATAGTGCGGCAAAGTCGCATTCGCCGAATCGATTGCGGCCTGCGCTGCCTCGCCGCTCACACGCCCCGTGATCAACGCCGCCAGGTATCCGCGCGCGTTTCCTACAAGCACAACCTGGCCCGCCCCAGGCAGATTCTCGGTGATCTTCTCTTCGATTGGTTCCGGTGCAATGTTGTGTCCTGAACCCAGGATAATCAGATTCTTGATGCGCCCAACGATCTTCCAGTTTCCGTTCGCATCGACTTCCCCCTGATCGCCCGTGTGAAACCAGTCACCAACCAGCACCTTCGCCGTCTCTGCCGGACGGTTCCAGTATCCGGGAAAAATATTCGGCCCGCGCGCCAGGATCTCTTCATTTTCGCCGAGTTTCATCTCGACGCCCGTAATCGCCGGTCCGACGCGCCCTGGTACGACACTTCCATCCGGATCGTCCATCGTGCAGATTGCCGTCGTCTCCGTGAGCCCGTACACCTGCAGCACCTGAATCCCCAGCATCGAGTAGTACAGCTGCGTATCGACGCTCAACGGCGCCGACCCGCAAATCAGCGCGCGCAGTTTCGTGCCAATCATTTTCTTCCGGATCGTCGGAAAAACTAGCCGGTTCGCCAAACCCAGCCAGACTCCGTCACCAGCGCGGCTTTTACCCTCCTGCTTCCGCGCCCACGCGCCCTTCGCTCTGGCGTACACCGTGCGCACAAGCCCGCCGGTCTGCCAGAGCTGTTCATCCACTGCCTTCCGCATGCGTTCGAGCAGGGCCGGAACATTCAGGAAGTAATCGGGTGCAGCTGACCTCATGTCTGAAGCAAGCTTGCCAAGATCCGTATTCAGCGCCAGCCGGCTTCCCCGCAACAGGCACGTCAGCAGCATGATCCACGACCCGGCAAAGCAGAACGGCAGGTAGTGGAACACCGAGTCCTGCCGCAGCGGCCGCTTCATCAGCTGATCCAGCCGCCCCGACGTGCAGCCGAGCATGTGGGTGATGTTGCCTGCAGTCAGCGTGACACCCTTTGCTTCGCCCAAGGTCCCCGATGTATAGATGATCGTCACCACATCGCTCTCGCGCAGCGCCACCGCAGCTTCCGAAAGCGGCGCTCGCGAACCTGCAAATACCTGTCCCAGCGTGAAATGCGGCGGCGCTTCGGGCCACTCCTTTACCACCGCATCCGCCAGAATCTGATCCCCGCAGCAGATCAGTGCCGGCGAACAGTCCTTCATCATCGTGACCAGTTCGCTCACTGCCTGCCGCGCATAGAGCGGCACTACGATCAGGCCCTCCGCCATGATCGCCAGATCCATCGCCACCCACTGGATCGAGTTATGCGCCAGCAGCGCGCAACGGTCGCCGCTTTTCAAACGTAGCCGACGGAGATACGCTCGCGCCGTCAAAATCTGATCCAGCAGTTGCCCCGCGGTGAGCGAAATCACGCGCCCATCGCGCAGTTCCTGTAGAACTACGACATCGCGATTCTTCTCCAGGCTCGCGGTGATTTGTTGAAGAAAGGTCATGTTCTTTACTAAGTTGTCATCCAAGCGAAGCAGTAACGAGCAACGCGATGTTCCTGAAAGTCAAAGTTGAGGCGCTTGCGCGGCGTTTGAGCCGCGCCGAAATCCTGAGCGCAGCGAAGTAGCCTCGACTCCCACCCGTACCGGGATAACCAAGCTCAGCTGTAGGCCGCCACCAGCTGCTTCAGCCCGTCGCTCATCGGCGGCAGGTAATCCTCCCAGCCCCATTCGCCCTTCCGTGTCGGGAACTCCGGATACCTCCGCTGCACTTCCTCTTCGAAGTACACACCCATGCGCGCCATCACCTTTAGATTGCGCACAACCGTCCGTGCAATGCCGTCGGCAACCCGCTCGCCCTCACGATCCAAAATCTCCAGCGCCGCCAGCGTCCGCTCCGCCAGGTCAGGATCATCCACGTTCATCAGCAGCTCTTTGTGCCCCCGCTCCACCATCAGGTTGCGGATGCGTTCGTCCATCGTAATTCCCGCCGACGGCACCAGTGCCGGCATTGACGTCACGATTCCGTGATAGCGCGATGACACCATCAGGTGGCACGCCCGCAGAATACTGACCAGCTCGTACATGTTGTACTCTTCCGACGTCAGCACCGGCACGCCGCCCAGCTTTTCCGAAATCTTCTTGCACGGACGCGCGTCCAGCCGCTCGGTCGCCACCATGATCACGAACACATTTTTCTTCTGACGGAACTCCCGCACTGCTTTTGCAATCGAACTCAGATAGTGCTCATAGGCCCGGTCCGCCTCCGGTCCCGAGTTGTGAAAATACGGGCCGCGGTAGTGGCTTTCCTTGTAGGCGCCCGTCACTTTGTGAACAACCAGCTTTCCCACCGACGCCTTCACCGGCCACTCAAACGGATTGATCGGACACACGGCCAGCACCGGCGTCTTGCCGTCCCACCCAAGATCGCGCAGCGCCTTTTGTCCGTACTCCGCGCCCAGCGGCTCGAACGTCCACGCCGTGTCTGTCCCTAGTTCAGTCGGAACTCCCAGTTCACGCAGAATCTTCCGCGACTCTTCGTTGCGCGTAATCACCAGCGAGTGATGGCAATACCGCCCGCACATCTTCGCGATCAACGGATCCATCTTCCCCGCCTCGGCGCCATACCCGACCGACAGCTTGTTCTGTGCCGCCGCAATTCCCAGCGACCCAATCATCATTGTCGCCAGCGCGTTCGCGAACTTCGACTTGAACATTGAGCCTTCGCACGCCACCACGCCATGATGTTTCGGAACTTCATTTGCCAGAAACGGCGGGAAGATATCCGGCAGATGCACCTGCGATGTGCCTTCGAAATATCCTCGCGAGCGGTCGAAGTTGAACGTCATCATTGTCAGATCGACGTTCTCCGGCCCAAGAATGCGCCGCACCTGCCGCAACATCTCTTCCACGCGCACATCCGACCCGGTATTCCGTGTCCCGTTATACCCGGCGAACAGCAGCTTGAGTTTTTGTCCGGGTTGCCAGGGCTCTCCCCGGCCCATCATCCACTGCACCTTTTTCCCTTCGATAATGCTGGCTACCCACGCCTCGAGCACGAAATCCATCATGCGGCAGCACCTCCTGCGCCTTCCGGCCAGGGTTGGTACGGATAGCTGAAATCATGGTCGCGGCTGAACTTCAGCAGCGGATAGCTGTACTGCGAGAACGGCGCCGGCTTCCGCCCGAGTTCTGTCGTCACGCGCGTATTGTCGAACACCGTATTCCACAGCAGGTAGGGCAAGAACACTTTCAGCAGCACCGCAGCCTGCCCAATCGGTCCCTTGCGGTTCGAGAGCATGTTCACCGTGCTCGTAAACGGCCCTTCCAGGATCGGGATGAACCAAGGCCGCCGCGTTCCTTGCGCCTGCGACAGAGCTGTCGTCAGTTCACGGAATGTCTGCGAGTCGTTTCCGGAAGAAAGATGATAGATGTCGTGCAGGGGTTCGGACTTCATGTGCAGATCGGCAATCGCATCCGCGACAAAATCCACGTTCACGATATCGATCTTGTCCTCCGGCCGGAACGGCAACACGCGCAGTCCCGCCAGGAATACGAATGCCCGCACCATGTCGAACTGCGTCGTCTCCGGATGCCGGCTGTCCCCGAGCACGATGCTCGGCCGGAACACCGTAATCGGCACTTCCGGCAACAATTGTCGGACCATATGTTCGCAGAATTTCTTGGTCCGCGCGTACGGATCGTAGTCCGACCGTTCCCACTCGATCGACCGGTCTTCCGTCACGACCTCATGGCTGCGCTTCCCCGCCACCGCCACCGTGCTGACTTCGGAGAACCGCTGCAGGCCGTGATAATGATGCGACGACCGCGCCAGCTGAATGACCTCCAGCGTCCCGCGCAGATTGACGTTCAGGCAGCTCTTTTCCGATTTGCGATTGAGCGACGCCGCGCAGTGAATGATCGAATCGGTCGTGTGCACCAGCTTGTCATAATCGTCTGGCCCCATGCCGAAATGCGGTGTGGTCAGATCACCGAGGAAGATCCGGATTCGCGCCTGCCGATGTTCGTAGAATTTCGGAAACGGCATGTGCAGCTGCATCGAGTTCCACAGCCGCACTTCCGCTTCACGCGGATCGCGCGCCCGCACCAGCAGGTTCAGCGTTGAGTCATGACGCTCCAGCAGGTTGGCGGCAACGTGCGCCCCGATATACCCCGTAGCCCCGGTCAGGAATATTGCCACGTTCCACCATTGGTCCCGGTTTTCACCGGCTCGGCGTTGTCCGCCGCTGGCTCTGGTTTCCGCAGTGCTCGCGGCTCCCGCGCTTCCAGCGGCCGGCCCTCGATCAGAGGATACGTCCACCGCCGCAGCGCGGGAATATGAATATCAATCCAGTACTCCCACCAGTCAATCGATGCCGTGGAATATCCGAATGCCCCACGCTCTTCCGGCACAAGCGCGAACGCCAGCTTCTCCACATTGTCGGCAATGAAGTCATGCTCATTGTGCAGGATGAACGGCTCGAACAGCTCGATCAGCTTTTCCACCCGCTGCAGGCTGCGTTCGGTCTTTGTCAGCGGCTTCGGCACAGGTAGTGGCGACATGATCGCCTGAATTGACTTCACGATCATTCTCTGTGCCGGTGCCGACATCCGGTTGTACCGCGCCTTGGAAACCGGGATCGCATCCAGCCGCAACCGCAGCCAGTACTCCAGCCCTTCCTGTGCGCGGTAATGTTTTCGGTGTCCCAGCGACGTCAACTCGATGCAGCGCCCCATGTCGCACGGATTCGTCACCGACGTCGCCAACTGGTACAGCGGATCGTGCCTGCGCTCCACCAGCGCCGCCGCAATCAGCGTCATTCCCGCGCACACCGAATCCACAGGAATGATGTCGAGCCGCTTGCGCTCGTTCGACGGCAGCTGCCGGAAGGTCGTCCCCAACAGATACGAGAGTGACGCAGAAGTGTTGATGCCCTCGTTCCAGCCGCGGAACGGTTTCTCCACCGACGTCTCGACAATCGCCGGCCGCACGACGGCGATCGGCAGCCCCTCGCCATACTTTGCAATCAGGGACTCTGCCAGGCTTTTCGTCAGGGTGTAGGTGTTCGGCCAACCCAATTCCTGCGCCCGCTTAATGCCTGCTTCCGTCAGGTACGTCTTCAGCCAGCGGATTCGATTCTTGCGAATCTGATTCTCCAGCGCGGTTCCGCGCAGATCCTTGGCGGCGTGCTCTTTGCCTTGCGCCTGTCGCGTGAGTTCTGCCGTGACCTGCGGACCTTCGGCTTGCGTCTCCGCCGACTCGACTAAATCGTGCAGAGACCGCCATTCTTTTTCTGCATCGAAATCGGCGACGCCTGCCGGCGTAGAGTTCGGGCGCACCTTCTCGCCCACTCTTCCGTCGCGCTGGCCCGCCACGTAGCACGTCGAAAGGTGTAGAAGCGCCCCGTGATCCGATCCGCGAACAAACTCCACCAGGTGATAGGCCGAGTCGACGTTCGCCGCCAGCGCATCCCGCAGATCGGGATTGAAATCCGTCAACCCCGAGCTGTTGACAATCAGGTCCAACTCTTTTTGCAGGCGTGCCGCGACGTCTGGATCCAGCGCAAGACCGGGCTGCGACACGTCGCCCTCGACCACTTCAATCTTCTCGGCAAGAAACTCCGCCAGCCCGTCCCCATGCCGCTCAAATAGTGGATCAAAGACCGGTGAGTCTTCCACCATCTTCTCGAACCGCTTCTGCCCCGGATTCGACTTCTGCCGCCGGATCAGCAGGTACAGCTTGCCGATCTCCGGCAGGCCGAGCAGCATGTTCGCCAGCCACACCTTGCCGATAAAGCCGGTGACCCCGATCAGCATCACCCGCTTCCCGCCCAGCGCTCGTCGGATGGAAAGCGGGCCGCGCTGGCGGTGCTCGTCGAAGTAAACGATCGGACGCCGGCGCACAGGCACGATCCGTTCCGCTGGCACCGCAGCGCCTTCCAGCGCTCTCAATCCACGCAGCCCGAGAGCGCGCACCCAGAGCGCCGGGCTCTGCCGTCCATCCGCGCCAGCCTCGCGAAGGCGCGCCAGAATCCCGCGCGGCCGGATCACCGGGTCCAGCAGCCGCCCGGTCGCAATGCCGTCGCGAAACTCCAGCCGGTTGGCAATGATCCACTTCACACCCAGATGCCGCGCCAGTGGACGCATCACCTGCTCCAGCCCCTGGCTCACGAGCACGATTTCTGCGCCCGTTTCCTGCAGCGCCTTCAGCTGCCGCACACCCTCCGGCTTCAGCAGCGGCTTCAGTTTGTACTGGAATTCTTCTTCGCCGAGCAGGTCGAGCCGGTCGCGCGAAATACCGCGCAGCACCGAGTGCACGATCCGAGTGGCCATCTTGCGGTTGATGGCATAGAGCAACGGACGCAGCGCCGCCGACAGCAGCACCAGCCCCCGCCGCAGCCCGCGGGAGGCAAACGTCTGGCTGTTCCAGGCAAAGAACGCGATCGGACGCGTCGTCGTCAGCTCCAGCAGACTCCCTTCCACCCGCCAGTACACTGGCGCGACAGGGCGATTCCGGCCGGATTGTGAGTTTTCCTGGGACACGCAGTTCTCGCGGCTGACAACGCCTCCGAGCGGGAGAGCGGAAACGCTATTGTAACCAAACTGTAACGTACGGAGAAATATTGCCGGGGCCGGAAATGCCCGCGCCGTGGAGTATCGTAGGCTTTATATGTTCATTGCATTCAAGGAGCATTCATGAAGGAATCTCTGCTTTCCGAGTTCGATATGGAAATGGCCAACACCCGTCGCACGCTTGAGCGCATTCCCGACGAGAAATTCGATTGGAAACCGCATCCGAAGTCCGGCACGCTCGGCTGGATGGCCGGCCACCTCGCCAACCTGCCCTATTGGACCGTGGTCACCCTGACCTGGGACTCGCTTGACCTTGCTCCTGCCGGCGCGCCCGTCTGGACGCCCCCCAAGCCCGCCAATCGCAAAGAAGTCCTCGACTTTTTCGACAAACATAAGGCGGAAGCCCGCACTGTCTTGGCTTCCACTCCCGAAGCCGACTATGCCAAGCCCTGGGCCTTGCTCATGGGTGGAAAGGAACTCTTCCGCCACCCGCGCGCCGAGGTGCTCCGCCGCATGGTGCTGAATCATTCCATCCACCATCGCGGACAACTCACCATGTACCTGCGCCTGCTCGATGTTCCCGTGCCCGCGCTTTACGGCCCTTCGGCGGACGAACAGGCTTTCTAAGGGTTTGGGGGCTCAGGCGGGATCGGTAAGCTCCCGCCCTTCTTTCCCCGCGTGAATCAGGAGCGCCACCATGCCGGCCGCGCCGAGCGCCGCGCTTACCAGCAAGAGGCCGCCACGGAATTGTCCTGTGGATGTTCGCACGAGCCCAATCACCCATGGGCCGGCGAAGCCGCCCAGAT
>Ga0335082_10006585_pt1 | contig 12669 bp, 10 predicted proteins | sample Lox_Sample_41_FD_206718 | JGI IMG/M metagenome (GOLD analysis project Ga0335082, IMG submission 206718) | Soil microbial communities from Loxahatchee National Wildlife Refuge, Florida, United States - Lox_Sample_4.1 | ecosystem: Environmental > Terrestrial > Soil > Wetlands | place: USA... | reverse complement strand
CCCATCCGGGGCAGTTCCTCGTCGCCCGGCTGCCGCGGGTGCGAGGGCTCGCCGAAGAGCCAGCCCGGCAGGAGCTTCTTCAAGCCGTCGTGTCGGGCCGAGGTGCTTCGGCGGGGGGGTCGGCGGAGGACCTTGCGGGTGGCTCGCCGGCAGGCGGCGCGGCCTCGGTCGGAAGGACGGCGGGCGCCGCGAGCAGGTTCTTCGCTTCCGTCACTTCCTGCTTGACCGAAGCCGCTTCGCGCTTGCCGGCTTCGATCTCGTCCTCGATCGTCCTCTTCAGATCATCCGAAGCTCGCTTGAATTCCGCGAGGCCTTTGCCGAGCGACTTGCCGATCTCCGGGAGCTTCTTCGGGCCGAAAACCAGAAGAGCCACGACGAAAATCAGGATCAATTCGGGCATACCCACCGAGCCGAACATGTTTACCCCCGACGGATGGCCATCATACTCCTTCACGTGCGAGAATGACCTCCGAGGAGGCCTCTTGAGCGAGCTCCGGCCCAAACACCGTTCCCGCGTTCTCTACGCCGTCGCGCTCGTGCTCGCCGCCACGTTGATCGGCGGGACCATGGGCGGAAAGCTCTTCGCTTCGCCCGAGCGCGAGGCGCCGTCGCTCGACGAGTACGCGGAGATCCTGACGACGCTGACCGAGTGGGCGCCGGAGCCGCTGGCGCCGGACAAAGTCGTCTATGCCTCCATCCACGGCATGCTCTCGCGGCTCGACCCGCACACCACGTTCCTGGAGCCCGACGACTACGCCGCGATGAGGGAGAAGCAGCAGGGCTCCTTCTTCGGCCTCGGCATCCAGATCCAGAAGCGGATGGGCAAGATCACCGTGGTCGCGCCCATGGAGGGCACGCCGGCCTACAAGCAGGGCATCCGGCCCGGCGACATCATCACGCACGTCGAGGACGAGGAGCTGCGCGACGACATCACGACGGAAGACGTGGTCCGGAGGCTTCGCGGCCCCAAGGGCACCCAGGTCACGATCACGATCCACAGGCCGGGCCTCGATCAGTCGATCCGGATGACGATCACCCGCGCCGAGATCCCCACGCTCTCGGTTCCCTACGCGTTCCTGATCGGCCAGGACGTCGGCTACATCCTGCTGCGGGATTTCACGCACACGTCCAGCCGCGAACTCGCCGCCGCCATCGAGAAGCTCGAGAAGAAAGGCATGAAGAGGATGCTGCTCGATCTCCGGGGCAACCCCGGCGGCGTGCTCGAGCAGGCGGTCGACGTGGCCGACGTGTTCCTGCCCAAGGGCGCCAAAGTCGTCTACACCCGCGGCCGGACGCCCTCCTCGGGCCAGGACTACTTCGCTCCCGGCGACGGCGAGCACTTCGACAAGCCGCTGGTGGTGCTCGTCAACCGCGGGTCGGCGTCGGCTTCGGAGATCGTCGCGGGAGCGATCCAGGACCACGACCGCGGCCTCGTGGTGGGCCAGCGGACATGGGGCAAGGGCCTCGTCCAGAGCGTGTACTCGCTGCCCTACGGGGCCGGTCTCGCGTTGACGACCGCGCGTTATTACACACCCTCGGGCCGCTGGATTCAGCGCGACTACAGCGACCTGCTCTCCTACGTGAACCCGGAAGACACGGACGGGACCGCCGGGGACGACGGGCCGCACAAGGCCACCGAGACCTTTTACACGGACGCCGGCCGCGTGGTGTACGCGCTGGGCGGCATCCGTCCCGACGTCGTGGTCAAGCCCGAGGGCAGGGACTCGAAGCTCCTGTCCCAGCTCTTTGCCCGCTCGATGTTCTTCAACTTCGCCGTGGACTGGTGCGCCAAACACTCCGACGTCACGGCTGACTTCCAGGTCACGCCCGCGATCCGGACGGAGTTCTTCCGTTTCGTCGAGAGCCGCAAGTTCTCGACGGCCGCGGAGCTGCAGAAGATGTGGGAGGAGGATCCGCACGCCTCGCTGCTCGACCTGGCCATCCGCGTGGACATGGCCAACGTCAAATTCGGCCTGGAGGCCGGCCAGAAGATCCGCGCCACCGGCGACCCGCAGATCCAGAAGGCGCTCACGCTCTTCGAGGAGGCGGCCCGCGTCGCCGCGATGCCCAAGAAGGCTCCGGGCGTGCGCGCCGCCAACGGCAGCAACTAGATCCGGGTCCGCCTGGCCGAAATGAAAAGCCCCGCCGCGCGGCGGGGCTTTGATGTTTTGAGGGTGGCCCGAGTCTACTGGTGCGTGAGCGCGTTGTTGTTGACGACGAACTGCCGGCGCCCGATCTCGGACATCTGGAGCGAGTTGTCGATCACGTAGACCTCGACCTCGTGCACCCCGTCACCGATCCTGGTCGTGTCGAGGATGGCGAGCCAGCCCACGTTCGGCGTCGGGACCCGCGGGTCGTTCGTCGGGACGTCCGGGCGGAACGAGCCGTACGCGGCCGAGCCGTTGTCCGAGCGCGCCAGGAGCTGACCGTCCACGTCCACCTCGATGTGGTGCACGCCCTGGAGGTCGTACGCCCAGCCGAACACGGACAGCAGGCCGGCGACCTCCGAATCGACCGCCGGATTGTCGATGTAGCCAAACGCCGCCTGGTTGCCCCCGGAGGCGTCGCAGAGGATGTCCACGGAGATCGAGGCGATCTCCCGCGCCAGCCCTTCGTCGCTGCCCGCGTAGACCGCCAGCGTGTGCTTGCCGGCGAAGGTGAAGTTCGTGATGGCGAGCTGGCCGTTCGCCTGGGGAATGGCGACGTCGAACAACCCTGGAACGGGATCGGGCAGGAAAGCGACGGCGAACCGGTATCCCGCGTTGTCACCGTTCAGGTAACCGGGGAACGCCTGGGCCACGTCCGGGCGGTTCAGGCCATAGCAATCGTAGAGCTTGCCGCCCGACTGGAAGCAGTCGGTCGTCGTGTTCGAGATGACCCCGCCGTCCAGGCGCAGCTCCACCCACACCACGCTGCCAATGCCCGGCTGCGTGCCTGTGGAGAGCGCCCACCCGGAGATGTAGTTGAAGATCGCTCCCGGAGGCGCTGGAGGCGAGGGCGATCCCCCGCTGCCGCCGTTCGAGCACAACAGCGACGCCTTGTCGAGCGGGAAATCCAGGAAGCCGAACGGCCCGATGTTGGCCGGGTTGTTCACGATCTGGAGGGGCCGCGAGCCGATCAACGAGCTCGCCCCGAGGTTGTCGGTCGCCCGGACGTCCAGGGAGTGCACGCCGTTGACCATCCGCGTGGTGTCGATGTTGGCCGCGAAGCCGGAGAAGAGAGAGTTCGGCACGTCGGGGTAGGCCGCGCGGACTTCAGGACGCGCTCCCCCGTAGAAGGCGGTCGAGCCCGGCAGGCCGCGGCCCACGGCCGTCGCCACGATCTGGCTGTCCACCAGGAACTCGATGTGATCCACGTTGACGTCGTCCAGGGCCCAGCCCACGATCCCGATCGACCCGGACGCGCCCGGAAAGCCCTCGGACCCCGGAACGTCGATCCAGCCGATCGGGGGCTGGTTGATGGTGTTGTCGAGGAGCACCGTGATCGGCCCAAGGGTGAAGGTGGACTGGTCCGACTCGGTGACCAGAATCGAGACGGAGTGCGTGCCGTTGGCGTAGAGCCGGCCGAGGAACGACGTGAGAAATCCCGGGTTCTGGTTGGGCCCGAGAGCCAGAGCCGGATACTGAGCCAGGATGTCGGGCCGCGGCAGGTTCGTGTCGGCCCTGTTCGTCAGGATCCCGTCTACGTACAGCTCGACCTTGCTGATCTGCTTGAAGTCCGAGGCCCAGCCGGCGACCTGGACGATCCCGGAGACCGTTTGGCCCGCCACCGGGGTCTCGATTGCTCCAAATCCCTGGCCCGCTGCTCCCGACGAGAGCAGCACGCCACCCAAAGCCAGAGACGCCAGGAGCGCATCCGCTTTCCTGAACATGCGGGAACCTCCCCGAAAATATAAGAAAAGAATGTGGAAAACGGCGTGGAAAGTCAAGCGCTCTTACGGCCTGGCCTCATTTTTTTCGGCAAATCTTCCCTTCGAGGTGCTACAACTTGAGGGGCAAGACCCGATGAAACTATTGAAATCTAGGGCCTTCAAGGTCCTCCTGTCCCTGCTTTTGGCCGCCGGGCTCTGCTTCCTGGTCCTACGACAGGTCAATCCGGCGGACGTGGGCAGGCAGATAGCGGCCGCCTCCCCGGCCTGGCTGCTCCTCTCGACGGGCCTGGCCATCGCCGCCTACGTGATCCGGGCCTGGCGATGGGTCTGGGTCTTGAAGCCCGTTGGCGCCGTCGGGCTGGGCCAGGCTTTCTACGCCACGGCCGTGGGCTTCGCCGGAAACTTCCTGCCGGCCAGGGCCGGCGAGATCATCCGGCCGGCCGTCCTCTCCCGCGATACCCGGCTGCCCTTCTCGGCGCTGCTCGCCTCGATCCTCTTCGAGCGCCTGCTGGACGCCGCATCGGTCTTCTTCTTTCTCGGCCTCGCGTTTGTGGATCCGCCGTGGCGCGGGATCGAAGGCTCCGGCCCTCCCGTGGCCGTCGGCGCCTTGCCCCTCGTCGTGCTCGGCGCCATCGTGGCGCTGTCCTACCTCGCGGTCTTCCGTCGGCGGACCCTCGAAAGGCTGGCCGACAGGCTGCTCCTGCTCTGCCCCTCGCAGTGGCGTGTGCCCGCGCGGGCGGCCTTCTCGGCCTTCCTGGATGGGCTCGCCCTCGTTCGGGACCTCACGGCCGGCCAGTGGGCTGCGGTCGTGGGGACGTCCCTGCTGATGTGGTTCGTCGTCAACCTGCAGATCGCCTGCGTCCTGAAGGCATTCGGAATCGCTCTGCCTCTGTCGGCCTCCTACGTCGTGACCTTTGCAGCCGTGCTCGGCCTGGCCGTGCCCACGCCCGCCGGAATCGGCGGCTACCACGCGGCCGTCACGGGAGCTCTCAAGCAATTCGGCGTCCCCGAGGACACGGGCCTCGGCGCCGCGACGCTGGCCCACGCCGTGTCCTTCGGACCGATCGCCCTGATCGCGCTCGCGCTGCTTCTCGCACGCAGCCTCCGGCGCCAGGCTCCGCCGGAAGCGCGATAATCTCTGCACAATGAAATGCCCTTTCTGCGGCTCCTCCGACGACCGTGTCGTGGACTCGCGGGAGAGCCGCGAGGGCGAGATGATCCGCCGCCGGCGCGAGTGCGTTGCCTGCGGGCGGCGGTTCACGTCCTACGAGACGATCGAGGAGATTCCCTACATGGTCGTCAAGAACGACGGCCGGCGGGAAGCCTTCGACCGCAAGAAGCTTCGGGCGGGCCTCACCAAGGCTTGCGAGAAGCGGCCGGTCTCGCCGGCTCGCCTGGACGCCATCGTGGACGAGATCGAGACCAGTCTCCACGACACGGAAGAGCGCGAGATGCCGACCGCGCGCATCGGGGCCCTGGTCATGGAGCGCCTTCGCGAGCTCGACAAAGTGGCCTACGTGCGGTTCGCCTCCGTCTATCGGAAGTTCGAGGACGTGGACGAGTTTCTCCACGAGTTGAAGAGCCTGATCGACCGCGCGGAGACGAAGGCGCCCTCATGACCGGATATGCCGGACGGGCCGCGGGCGGACAGCCATGAGGTTCTACGGCCCGATGGTGGAGCTCTCGCGGCTGCAGGGCGAGCTCAACCGCCTCTTTGCGACCTTCGTCGAGTCGACCAAGAACGTGGCGGGTGCCACGACCGCGTGGGACCCGAGCGTCGACCTCGTGGACGACGGGGAAAAGTTGCGCGTTCTCGTCGAGCTGCCCGGTGTCGAGGCGTCCGACGTGAAGGTCACGATCCGCGGCCGCGTGCTCACGATTCGCGGCAACAAGAAAGGGCGCGTGCGCCAGCGCGAGGGGATCCGGTTCTTCTGCATGGAGCGCTATTTCGGCAGCTTCGTGAAGTCGGTCTCGCTGCCGCGGCCGGTCAACGCCCGCGAAACGCGAACGACCTTGACGAACGGCCTGCTGGAGATCGTCCTTCCACGCGTTCCGGACCAGCGCGAAAAGGAATATGAAGTGTCGGTGACCGGAGGGGACGAAGAGTAGGCCATGGCTGAGCTGGAAGAGCGGGACATCGCGACGGAGCGGGAGACCGACCTCCCGATTCCGGACATCCTGCCGGTGCTGCCCCTGAAGGACGTCGTCGTCTTCCCGTTCATCATCCTGCCGCTTTCCGTCTCGCGCGAGAAGTCCATCAACGCCGTGGACGCCGCCCTCGCCGAGCAGCGGATCATCATGCTCGTCGCCCAGAAGGACGGGCAGAACGAAACGCCCGGACCCAATGACCTGCACGCCGTGGGCACGGTGGCAGCGATCATGCGGATGCTGAAGCTGCCGGACGGGCGGATCCGCCTGCTCGTCCAGGGCCTCTCCCGGGCGCGCATCGACTCGGTGCTCGCGGAGGACCCGTATCTCAAGGTCAAGATCACCAAGCTCGAGGAGAGCGAGCCCCCGTCCGAGCTGCCCCCCGAGCACGAGGCCCTGGTCCGCAGCGTCAAGCAGAACCTGGAGAAGTCCGTCTCCCTCGGCAAGAACATCTCTCCCGAGGTCATGGTCATCGCGGCGAACCTCGACGACCCGGCCCGCCTGGCGGATTTGGCGGCGTCGAACCTGGAGCTCAAGCTGGAGGACGCCCAGAAGATCCTGGAGTCTACGGATCCGCTCGAGAGGCTCCGGATCGTCAACGAGAGCCTGTCCAAGGAGATCACCGTCCTCACGATGCAGCAGGAGATCTCGACGCAGGCCCGCGGCGAGATGGACAAGTCGCAGCGCGAGTACTACCTGCGCCAGCAGCTCCGGGCGATCCAGCAGGAGCTCGGCGAAGGCGAGGAGATGTCCGAGGAGATCGCCCAGTACCGCAAGCTCGTCGTCGAGAAGAAGATCCCGGCCGAGGCGGCCACCGAGGTCGAGAAGCAGATCAAGCGACTGGAGCGCAGCCATCCGGACTCGGCCGAGACGGCCATCATCCGCACGTACCTCGACTGGATGACAGGACTTCCCTGGGGCGTCCTGTCGGCGGACTCCGAGGACATCGAGCGGGCCCGGAAAATCCTGGACGAGGACCACTACGACATCGAGAAGGTCAAGGAGCGGATCCTCGAGTACCTGGCCGTTCATGCGCTCAAGAAGACCCTCAAGGGGCCCATCCTGTGCTTCGTCGGGCCCCCGGGCGTGGGCAAGACCTCCCTCGGCCGCTCGATTGCCCGCGCGCTCGACCGGAAGTTCGTGCGCCTCTCCTTAGGCGGCGTGCGGGACGAGGCCGAGATCCGCGGCCACCGCCGCACGTACGTCGGCGCGATGCCGGGCCGCATCGTCCAGGGCATCCACCAGGCAGCCACCTCGAACCCCGTCTTCATGCTCGACGAGATCGACAAGATCGGGTCCGACTACCGCGGGGACCCGTCCTCGGCCCTGCTCGAGGTCCTGGACCCCGAGCAGAACTTCTCCTTCCGGGATCACTACCTCTCGGTGCCCTACGACCTCTCCCGGGTGCTCTTCATCGCCACCGCCAACGTCCTCGATCCGATCCAGCCCGCGTTCCTGGACCGGATGGAGGTCATCCGCCTGTCCGGCTACACGCTCGAGGAAAAGAAGGCCATCGCGCGGCGGCACCTGATCCCCAAGCAGATGGAAGAGAACGGGATCACCGAGACGCACCTCGAGCTGACGGACTCGGGCGTCGAGAGAATCATCGAGGCGTACACGCGGGAGGCCGGCCTGCGCAACCTCGAGCGCGAGATCGGCTCGATCTGCCGGAAGGTCGCTGTCTCCGTGGCAAAAGGCAAGGATCGGCGATACCGCGTCACGTCCGCCTCGGTCGAGAAGCTGCTGGGCCCCGTCAAGCACTTCGCCGACGAGCTGCTGAAGAAGGACCAGGTCGGCGTCGCCACCGGCCTGGCCTGGACCTCGGTGGGAGGCGACCTGCTCTTCATCGAGGCCATTGCCGTGCGCGGCAAGGGCGGCCTCCGGCTGACGGGCCAGCTCGGCGACGTCATGAAGGAGTCCGCGCAAGCCGCCATGTCCTGGGCCCGGGCCCGCGCCCGGGACCTGGGGATCGCCGACGACTACTTCGAGACTCACGACGTGCACGTGCACGTGCCCGAAGGGTCGATCCCCAAGGACGGCCCGTCGGCCGGCATCACGATGGCTACGGCGATGATCTCCTGCTTCACGAGCCGCAAGGTCCGCCGGGACGTGGCGATGACCGGCGAGATCACCCTGCGGGGCGAGGTGCTGCCGATCGGCGGCGTGAAGGAAAAGGTCCTCGCAGCCCGGCAGGCTCGGATCGCCAAGGTCGTGCTGCCGCGCCTCAACCGGCGCGATGTCCAGCAGATCGCCCCGAGGATCCTTCACGGGATCTCCTTCGAGTATGTCGAGACGATGGAGGAGGTCCTGAAGGTCGCCCTGCTTGCGCCGGAAGCCCCGGCGGCCGAGGCTGCCGCCCCGGAGCCGCGGGCGGCCAGCGCTGTCCGGGTGACGCCCGGGGGGCGGCCGGCGGCGCGGAGCTAGCGGCCGACCGACGGCAGAGGCATGGCCGGCGAGGACCTCTTCGTCGAGAAGGTGCGCGCCTTGAGTCCGCGGTCCCCGCGGCTCGTGGTCGGCATCGGAGACGACGCCGCGGTGGTGCAGGTTCACGAGGGCCTTCTCGCCGCCACGACGGACCTGCTCGTCGAGGGTGTGGACTTCCTGTCGGGGGAGACGCCCGAGGCCATCGGCCGCCGCGCCTTCGCCGTGAACCTCTCGGACCTGGCCGCCATGGGCGCGCGGCCCGAGTTCTTTCTCCTGACCGTGGGCTTTCCCCGCCGCCTCGGCGCCGAGTACGCGCTGGCGGTCGCGCGCGGGGCCCTCTCCCGCGCCGCCCCGCTCGAGGCCGCGCTCGCCGGAGGCGACCTCTCGGATGCGCCTCAGACGCTCGTCTCGATCGCGCTCTGGGGCCGACCCGTGGGCTCACCCCTCACGCGCTCCGGCGCGCGGCCGGGCGACGCGGTCTTTCTCTCGGGCTGGCCCGGGCGGGCGGCCGCCGGCCTTCGGCTGGCGAAGATGGTCGCCGCGTTCGCGAGCCAGGGCGCGCCGCCGACGCCGCATCTGATGGGCCTCGCTCCCGAGCACGAGGCCGAGCTCGCCGCCGCGTACCGCGACCCCGAGCCGCGCCTCGAGCTCGGCTGCGGCCTGGCCCGGGAGCGGCTGGCCACGGCCGCGATCGACGTGTCCGACGGCGTCGGTGTCGATGCGGCCCGCCTGGCCCGTGCCTCCGGGGTCCGGATCGTGATCGAGCGCGAGAAGCTTCCCGTCGCGCCGGCCCTTCGGGCCTATTGCGAGGTCGAGTCCCTCGATCCGACGGACCTCGTCCTTTCCGGAGGCGACGACTACGAGCTCCTCTTCACGGCCCCCGACGGAACTGCCGGCGCGCTGGAGATCCTGGCCTCCCGCTGCGGGGTGGCTGTGCGGCGCGTGGGCGCCTGCCGCGAGGGCGCGGGCGCCGCGGTGGCCGAGCGGACGGGCGAGCGCGACATCTCGAAGCTGGGCTTCGACCACCTGGAAGGGCCGGCGTGACTTTCCGGACTTCCGGCGCCTTCAAGAAGCGCCTGCGACATCCTCTCTCGTTCGGCCGGCGCCGCAAGATCCTCCTGCTCGAGCTCCTCGGCCGCGAAGCGCCGCTCGAGCAGGTCGCGGCGGCCGTGGCACTCGGAGTCGCCATCGGCTTCTCGCCCTTCGTCGGCTTTCACCTGGTGATGGCTCTCGCCCTGGCGACCGTTCTCCGCTTGAACCGTCTCGACGCCGCTCTCGGTACGCTCGTCGGCAACCCCTGGACCTTCCCTCCCGTTTACGCCGTGGGATACAAACTGGGCCGCGCCCTCCTGCACCACGACGCGCACCGCGTTCCGCCGATGAACTGGGGCGCCCTGCTGCACGGAGGGATGGGCTGGATCTTCCATCCGCTCCAGACGGCGCGGGAGGTTTTCGGCCCTCGGGCCTTCGTCCCCCGGCTGTATGCGTTTGTCCTGGGCACTTCGGTGCTCGCCGTACTCGTCGGCGCGCTCGCCTACTTCGCCACGCTCGCAGCGCTGCAGCTCTACCACCGCAGGCACCCCCGCGTGGCCGCCCGGGCGGCGCGGCGCCGCATCAGCGCGACCGTCGCGCGGCCGGTGATCCCCGAGCCGGCCGACGAGACCGGCTCGCCGCCCGATCACACGGTCAACTGACGGACAGACGGGCGATCTTCGCCCGGGCCAGGCGCTCCCCGAGGCCGAAGTGGAGCCGCGCGTTGGAGTCGGCGAGGCCTTTCAGCGCCTCCAGGTTCGCCGGATCGCGCCGCAGGGCCTCGCGCCACTGTCTGCGCGCGTCCGCCTCGCGGCCCCGGGCCAGGAGCCAGCCCGCGTAGCCGAGGCGGGCCGAGATGGCGCCGGGCGACAGTCCCACCGCGCGCACCCAGTCCTCCCCGGCCGAGGCCGCACCCAGCGCCGTGCGGATGCGAGCCAGGTGATAGGCCAGTGGAAAGGACGTTTCGACCTCGCCGAGACCCGACGCGAAGGCCTCCTCGGCGCCCGCGGTGTCGCCGCGGGCCTCCCGCGTGATGCCGAGCCCGTACCAGCCGTTCTCATAGGCGTCGTTGAGCTCGACCGACTTCTCATACGAGGCCTCGGACTCGGCGAGCAGGTTGAGGTCGCGCTCGGCGTGGCCCTTCACGGCGAACGCGTCCCAGTAGTTCGCGTAGATCTCCGTGGCACGCCGTGCGTGGTCGAGCCCACGCCGCGCATCGCCCCGGTCCACCGCGATGAGCGCGTCGTTGTACCAGGCCTTTGCGCTCGAGGGCGAGGTTCGGATGCTGTTCTCGAAGAGGGCCTGGTCGCTCCTCCAGACCGTATTGCGCACCGCGGCGCGGGCCGCAAAAACCAGCGCCAGGGCGGCCAGAGCCGCCCGGCGCCGGGCCGTCCACTGGGGAAAGGTCTCGGCGCCTGCTGCCAGAGCGGCCCCCAGAACCAGGCAGAGCCCCGCGGAGGGGAGGTAAGCCAGCCGCTCGGCGAAGAGCGTGCCGATCGGGAAGAGGAGGTTCGACGCCGGCAGAAAAGCGAGGCCGAAAAACAGCAGCCCGAACGCGACGGGAATCTTCCTGGAGAAGCGCGCGAGCGACAGGATCGCCGCCAGGGCGAGCAGGCCGATGCCCGCGAGAGCCGCCGGCGAGCGGCCGGTTGCGAGCGGCAGCGACCAGGCCGACTCGTCCGCGGTCAGCTCGAGGGGAAACACGATCCGACCCGCATACCGGGCCAGGATCAGGGCGGCGTTCCAGGCTCGCGCCAGGGCCGGAAGGGGCGCCAGCGGATTCTCGAGCTCGTAGATGCCGCTTCCGCCGCCCGAAACCGCCGCGCCGAGAACCGACCGGCGGAGGTAAAGGACCCCGACCAGCACCGCGGCCGAGCCCGCGTAGAGCCAGAGCCCCCGCGAGAAGGCGAAGCGAATCCGGGCCGAGAGCCTCGCCTCGGCCTCGGGGGCGGCGAGCAGGACCAGGAAGGCGAGGGCGGGCGCGACGACCGCGCTTTCCTTGGTCAGGCAGCCCAGGGCGTAACAGACGAGCGCTCCTGCGACGGAAAGGGCTTGCCTGTTCCCCCGGGCCGCGGAAAGGCCGAGCAGGAGGTACCCGAGCACGAAGAGGGCCGTCAGCGTCTCCCCTCTTCCGACGATGCTCGCGACCGCCTCGACGTGCACGGGATGCACGGCGAACAGAAGGGCTGCGCCGAACGCAGCCGCGTCGCCAAGGCGGAGACGACGCAGCAGAAGCCAGAAGGCGAGCGTCACCGCGGCGTGGAGGAGGACGTTGACCGCGTGATAGGCCTCGACGCGACCGCCGTGGATCCACCATTGCGCGGCGTACGAGAGCATCAGGATGGGGCGGTAGTTCACGCCGACGCCCCGGGGCCAGCCGAAGTACGACGTCCGAAACAGCTGCCCGGCGCTCTCCGGCGCTCGGATCAGGAGGTTGTCCCTCACGGCGGCCTTGTCATCGTAGGTGAACGCGCCGGAGAGCGCGTTGGCGAACGTCAGAAGGCAGGCAGCGAGCAGCAGCCCGGCCCGGTCACGCTCCTCCCGTTTCAATGGCCGGAACGGGGACGCGCCGGGACGTTGAGCTCCCGGATCAGGTACAGGAGGGCCTGGCGGGAGAGGCCGAGATCCCTCGCCGCGCGGCTGCGGTTGCCGCCCGCGCGCTCGAGGGCCTCCGTGATCAGCCCCCGGCGATGGGCGTCCATCCGGGAGCGGTAATCCTGCGTTGCCGGGACGGCCGGCCTCTTTTCGCGGCGCAAGGCCTCGGGCAGGTGCTGCAGGCCGACCAGGGAGTCCGAGTCCGCGAGGGCGGCCGCCTGCGCCATCGCGTTCTGCAGCTCTCGGACGTTGCCCGGCCACGAGTGGGCGGAGAGCGCTCCGGCCGCTTCGGGTGCCAGGTCCAGCAGACCACGCCCGTATTCGCGCGCGTAGCGGCGCAGGAAGTGGCGCGCGAGAATGCCCACGTCGCGGCCGCGGCGGGCCAGCGCCGGAAGCTGAATCACGGCGACGTGAATGCGGTAGAAGAGATCCTCGCGGAACCGCCCTGCTTCGACTTCCTTTTCGAGATCCTGCGAGGTCGCGGACACGATGCGGACGTCCAGGGGACGGGCCCGGTTCTCTCCGACGCGACGGATCTCGCGCTCCTGGAGCGCGCGCAGGAGCTTGGCCTGCAGCGGGAGCGGCAGGTCCCCCACCTC
>Ga0335082_10006584_pt1 | contig 12670 bp, 5 predicted proteins | sample Lox_Sample_41_FD_206718 | JGI IMG/M metagenome (GOLD analysis project Ga0335082, IMG submission 206718) | Soil microbial communities from Loxahatchee National Wildlife Refuge, Florida, United States - Lox_Sample_4.1 | ecosystem: Environmental > Terrestrial > Soil > Wetlands | place: USA: Florida... | reverse complement strand
ACCGCCGGCCGCCGCCACAACGGCGGGCGGCGGTGCGGGCGCGACAGTGAGCGTGAGCGGGCGCAATTGAGTGTCGATGTTTTTACCTGAAGCGTCGCTCGGATACACTTGCACGTTTTTAAAATCGAGCGTCGAGGTGCCCGCTCCTACTCCTTGCACGGTGAGTGTGAGCACTGTGCCCGCGCCCGTAAACCCGCCGCGTTGGGTCGTGCCGCCGCTGAAGTGCATCTGTCCCGGTGTTCCGCTCGTCGTCGCGTTTTCTATCCAGAGATTGATGAACGATTTTTGTGTGTCAATGCCGGTTACCGCGATGGTCGAAGTGGGGAAGACGACGGTAGCACCCAGCGCGTTGATGGCAGTGTTTGTGTTGATGTCGACGTCAATGCTGGTGGTCGCTCCGCTTGCGAGTGTGCTGTCGCCCGGTTCGAAAAAAATGGTCGTGGTCGCGGGCGGCAGGGACGACACGCTGAGCGCAATGAGATCCGCGAGTCTCCCCAGATACCTTGCGGCGAGCGAAAAGGTCAACGCCGCGACTGCGATGAGGGCGATGCCGGACGCATAAAAAAGCAGCTTCGCCATGACACGTCAATTGTAGCACTACCGCGCGCTTGCGGGCGGCGTGATCGTGAGCGGTGCGTTCACCTGCGTGATGGTCGAGGTGGATACGAACGGCAGAGACGTAAACACGATTTGCGTCACGGTGTCGTGTGCCGGATCTATCCACACATCGACGGTGCCGGTCGCAATGCGTGTCATGAGCGCCGTGAGCGCACCGCCGTCTTTCGGCGAGATCCCCGAGAGTACAAAAGTGTAGTGTGTGCCGCTGTGTCTAATGAGATGCAGATATGCGCCGTTCGCGCCGAGGATCTGCAGAGTGTCTTCAATGGGTCCCGCAATGGCGATGCCGCTGAGTTGCGGCGGAATCTTCCCGGCGGTGTAGTGCGTCCAGAAAGGGATACGGTTTATCGAGCGTGCGAGCAACGGGTCGTCGGTATCGATGCGCAGGTATACGTCGTCTCCGACGGCGATATTTGCGTGCGTAAAGCTGTGCGGCACTCCGTCGATGACAAGCGTCGTCGTCGAATAGGCGGCATAGGCATGGTCGGGATAATCGACCGCGTAGTTACCTGCGATGTCGAGCGTGCGGCCCGAGACCGTTGTCCGTGTTTCTATCTGCTGGTCGTAGGTAGTGACGGAGGGAATGGCTTCGAGGACGCGCATCATGTTTGCGTCAATAGCCGCAGGGCGCCAAAAAAATAAATAGAAGATACCCAGGCCTACCCCGATCCCGACCAACGCCAAAGCCCCGTATACAAGGCTTTTTTGGCGGTATAGATGGATATCCACCATATGTCCTCACATAATACCCCAGGTTGTCCACAGGCTATAGTAATACTGTCAACAATTTATAGCTATATAATAGTTCACACAGGGCATATCTCGACCATCGAGATAATCTACTAGTTCGAAAATCCATAACCTTTTAAAAATCTCGACCCTCGAGATTCGTTACATGTCAAAGGAAAAATACATCGGGCTTAAAGAAGCCGCCCGGTTGTCGGGATATTCGCCTGACTATGTCGGGCAGCTTATTCGCCGGGGTAAACTCCCCGGCAAACAGGTGTTTTTGAATGTCGCCTGGGTGACGACTGAAGAGGCTCTCCTGAAGTATATGGAACAGCAGAAGAGCGGTAAGACTCCCGGTAGCAGCGCGGCAACCTATTGGAAGGCTCTGACCGAACGCGTCAGTCTTGACCTGGTATATAAGGTCGCGTTCGGGCTGGTCTTCGCCGTTCTGTTGGGGTTCATACTCTTGCTCTTCTATATACTCTCCGTCAGCGTCGATCACCGCATCGAGCAGAATTATCAGCAGCAGCTTGAGGGCAGTGTATGAAACGCGCGGCGGCGCTCATTGCCATAGGTGTGCTCGCGGTGGCGGCCGGCATGGCCGCGCGCACGACGCACGCCGCGACAGGCGCGCCGCAGATTCTAAACTATCAGGGCAGGCTCATGGACGGGAGCGGCACACTCCTGGGAGGCGCCGGCACGAACTACTGCTTTAGATTTTCTTTGTACGATTCCCCGACGGTTGGCAGCGGCACCAAATTGTGGCCCGCGTCCACGCCGTCGGACATGGTCGTGAGCGTGAAGAACGGCGTGTTTAATGTCGGTATCGGAGACACCAACGCGGGCGGCGATGCGCTCACCTATAATTTTCAGGACAGCGACTCGGTGTACCTCAATGTCGAAGTCGCGAGCTATACCGGCAGTTGCGGCGCATACGAAACACTTTCGCCGCGCCAAAGACTCTTTTCTTCCGCGTATGCACTCAATGCGAACACGGTCGGCGGATTTTCGGCCGCGCAAGCAGCGAGCGGCACCGAGGTAACTGCGCTTACGAATGATCAGCTCATTCTTGGAGGTTCGAATGCCGGCGTGAGCGCCTCCGGCGCCAACGCGCTCATCATCCAGAGCTCGGGTAGCGGCGACGTACAATTTTTTAATACTTCGAACAAAATAACATCCGCGGGCGACATGACGCTCACGGGCGGTTTGTATACAAATTCGCTTTCAAGCAACACGACGCTCGCGGTCGGCGGCACCGCGACGACGACATTGCAGGGGAGCCCGACCGGCACTTCTACCATCCAAGGCGTCATCAATGTACTGGGAACGAATTCGACCTCGACATTCTCGGGCGGTGTCGCAGCGGTCGCCTTGGCGGTCACGGGCGGGGCGACTTCGACGTTTGCCCGGGGAATTAACATCGCGAACGGTTGTTTCGCGGTGAACGGGGTGTGTGTCGTCGGCATCAACGATGGAATCGTGGCCGTGGCGCACGGCGGCACCGGCACCTCGACCGCGCCGGGTTACGGACAGGTGCTTGTGGGGAACGCCACCGGCGGCTTTGACTACGTGGCGACTTCAACCTTTGCCGACGGAACCTTTTCCACCACCTCGGCCGATTATTGGGGTGGTCAGCAGGGCTATGACGTCTTTGCGTATCTTTTCGGTCCGGTCTTGGATTTCTCCACCTCGACCGCCGCCACTTCCTCTTCTATATATACTGCCGGGGTATTCTTCGCCTCCTCAACCGCTGCGGCCTCGCAGCTGCCGTTCGCTTCCTCGACCGCGATTACGGTTGCCGGCACCGCCTCCACCACCGCCCTTGTCGTGTCGAGCCTGGGCATTTCAGCGGGGCAGTGTCTTACCACGAACTCTTCGGGCTCGGTGACGACCACAAGCTGCGGTTCAGGTGGCGCCTTACCCTTTACCTTCACCACCGTAAACGGTCTCGCCGACACCGCGGCCACTTCCTCACCGCTGGCCGTATTCAACGCCGCCTCCTTCGGCTCGACCGGCACTACCACCATTACTGCGGCGGGCTTCCTCGGCGTGGGTTCTACGTCGCCTTCGGCATTGCTTTCTGTCAATGCAAATGTGGGTTCTACTAATACCACGCTCTTCGCTATAGGCTCTTCGACCGCAGCGAACGACCAAACGCTCTTCTCGGTCGATAACACCGGCCTCACCACCGTGGGCAACGCCTCGGGCACGGGGGATGCGGTGTTTCAGTTCGGTAGCGACGCCAACGCATGGGCGATAGGTTACAACTCATCCGACCAATCGTTTGACATCGCTTCTGCGACAAATCTCTCCGTCACCCCCGCGCTCTCCATCGCTAAAAACGGCAACGCCACGTTTAACGGCAACCTCATCTTTTCGGCACTCTCCAATTGCAGCGGTACGCTCAAGACGGATGTGTCGGGCAATGTGTTTTGCGGCGGAGTTTCAAGCGGCGGCTCCGGAGCGTGGGCAACCACCACCGACGGCCTCGCCGTGTATCCGACCGTCTCGAGCGAAGTGGTCCTGATCGGACAGACGTCGACGACCACCACAGGCAATATTTTGGAAGTGGGCGGTAATTCGCTTCTGCGCGGTGCGCTTACCGCCTACAATACCGTAACGGCTCCTGTCTTCAGTGCGACTTCGACCACCGCTACCTCGACGTTCGCCGACGGCATCGATCTCTCCGGCGGTTGCTTTTCGGTGAACGGAACGTGTATCAACGGCGGTTCCTCCGCATCGTCCACGCTTCTCTCCGACCAAAATACTTTCACCGGCATCGACTCGTTCACCAACGCTTCCTCCAATTTCGCCGGTACCTGGCAGGGATACAACCCCTCGGCCTTTCAAGCCGCAGGCGCCTACCTCACCTCCTACGACGCATGGACGCATCCCGGCTACGGCGGCTCGGCCACCACCTCGCTGCTTACGCTCTCCGGCGGACTCCTTGCCGTAGGTTCCACCACCCTGGTGGGGAACGCCACCACCACCGGCAACTTTTCCGCCGGCTCTCTTACGCTCGCCGGCACCCGCTTCACCTCAGCGAACATTTCCCAGTGGACCAACGACGCGGGCTTCGCCACCTTCGGGTATCCGTTCCCGGCCGGAGCGACCACCTCGCAGGTGGCGTTCAACGGCGGATTGACCGCGTCAGGAGCGACGACGACCGCCCTTGCGGTCACGGGCTCAACCACCGTGACCGGTGTCTTCAACGCACCCGGCGGGATAGCGGGGAATGCGTCTTCCGCCACGGCGCTCCAAACCCCCCGCACCATCAACGGGGTATCCTTCGACGGTACGGCTAATATCACCGTCGCTTCCACATCGCTCCTTGGGGACGCCAACACCTTCACCGGCATCGACTCGTTCACCAACGCTTCCTCCAACTTCGCCGGTACCTGGCAGGGATACAACCCCTCGGCCTTTCAAGCCGCAGGCGCCTACCTCACCTCCTACGACGCATGGACGCATCCTGCGGCAGGCGTGAGCGCCACCACGTCCGGAATCATCATCAACGCGGCGTCATCGACCATCGTCGGCAATGCCACGACGACAGGTGTCTTGTATGCGGGCACGGCATCGAGCAGTAAACTTTTCGGCTCCAATCTCTCCGCTTGTAACGGAGCATCCAATGCGCTCACCTGGACCGGCGGCACGTTCGGCTGCAACACCATCACCGCCGGCTCGGCTGCTTCTACGACGCTTCTCGGCGACAGCAACACCTGGAGCGGCACGGACACCTTCACCAAACTTGTGACGCTCTCGGGCGGCGCTTCGACTACGGGAGAGATTAGTGCGGGCACCGCCTCAACCACCGCGCTCTTCATTTCTTCGCTCGGTCCTTCCGCAGGCTCCTGTCTCACGGTCAACTCATCGGGCTCGGTGACGACCACAAGCTGCGGCGGCGTCGCGACCCCGCAAAGCGAATTCACCTTTCCGACTGTCAACAGTGCGCTTGCGATGGCGACCACTACGCCGCTTGCCGTCTTTAACGCCGCCTATTTCGGCTCAACGGGTACCACCACCGTGACCGCCGGAGGTTCACTAGGCATAGGAACTACGAGCCCGTATGCGATGCTTGCCATTGCGGCCGCATCCTCTTCCTATTCAACCAACACGCTCTTCGCCGTCGCCTCGTCGACCTCTTCCTTTTCGACCACCACCCTCTTCTCTATATCCAACACGGGCAACTCCGTACTCCTCGGGACCGCCTCCTCCACCAATCTTATTGTTTCATCGCTCGGTGCCTCGGCGGGACAATGCCTCACTATTAATGCGTCCGGCTCGGTGACGACCACCGGCTGCGGCGCGTTCGGTTGGACTCCGACCACCTTCGGTACGACCGCGGCCAACTCCACCTCGACACTCCTCATCGCTTCGGGAGGTTTTGTTTCGGGCTCCACCACGCTCGGACTCTTGACGGCCACCTCCTCTGCGGTGCTCGCCTCTACTACGCTCACGGGCAATACGCTCCTGGGCAGCGCGACTTCTACCAATTTTGCGGTTGCCGGCTCTTCAACGGTCGCCTCGACATTCAACGTAGGAGGTACCGCGCTCTTCAATTCAAAAATTGGCATCGGTACCACTTCACCTTTTGCGCAACTTTCTATTTTTACGGGCAGTGATTTCGGTGCGCATGCGGTTTCAACGCTCTTTGCGGTCGGCTCCACGACGGCGGGCACCGCGACCACAACCGTCTTTTCTATCAGCTCAACCGGCCTCACCTCCATCACCAACAGCACCGCCGCCCAGCTCTCCATAGGGGACACCAACCCCAACACAAGCGACTGGTCATTCCGCGGCATCAACGGCAACTTCTACCTCGCAACCTCTTCACCCACCACCCTGGCCACCTCCACCATACCCACTCTGGCCATTATCGCGGGAGGTACCTCGGGCGCCATAGGCATCGGCTCCTCCACCCCCTGGGGCAAGTTCTCCATAGAGATGGGCCCCCTCCATCCCGCCTTTGTCATCTCCAACCAGGGCTCCTCAACCCCCGCCTTCATGGTGGGCGGCGTCAACGCCAACGGCTGGGTTGCCGTGGGCACCTCCTCTCCTTCCATCAACACCGTCTTCGTCATCGCCACTTCCTCGGCTTCAACCACCAACCTGGCCGCCCTGAGCATCCAGAGCGCCGGCGTCACCACCACCATAAACTTCTTCGGCGCCACGACGACCGGTCTCACCAGCGGAGTGGGGGCGGGAGTCTCCTCAAGCTCACAGAATCTCATCATCGTCGGCAACGGCAAGGCCAAGGCGAGCATGTCCATCATCAACGGCAACCTCTGTGTGGACAACGACGGCTGGTGCAACGCCCCCACGACGACCGGTACGGTCATCGCCCGCAACGGCTTTGAGACTGCCAACGTCGACCTGGCCGAGAACTTCCCCTCAAGCGACGCACTGGTGCCGGGGGAGATAGTCGACACCGCCCCCGCGGGCGGCTCCAACGTCGCGCTCGCCCAGTACGGCGACGGCAACACGCTCGTGGGTGTCGTCTCCACCGCTCCGGGCTTCCTCCTGGGCGAGGGAGGCGGCTATCCCATAGCCCTCGCCGGCCGCGTGCCGGTCCTCATCAACCTCGAGGGCGGCGACATCGCCCCGGGCGACCCCATCACCGTCTCCTCCGTGGCGGGCGTGGGCAAGAAGGCCACCACGACCGACTTCATCCTGGGCTATGCCATAGACTCCTACACCGGCACGGGCAACACGGTGGAGATGTATATCTCCCGCTCCACTTACATCGCCGATACCCAGCTCCACATCGGCGACACCTACGGCCGCATCGGCGTGGCTTCCACCTCGCCCTTCGCCCGCTTCTCTATACACGCCAATGCCGACAGCAGCGGCATCACCACGCTCTTTGCCATAGGCAGCAGTACCGCCAACGCCACCACCACCCTCTTCTCTATATCCAACACGGGCAACTCCGTACTCCTCGGGACCGCCTCCTCCACCAATCTCGTCATCTCCTCCCTGGGGGGCAGCGCGGGCCAGTGCCTCACCACCGACTCCTCGGGTACGGTAACCACCACCTCCTGCGGCGCGGGAGGGGGAGGCTCGGGCTTCACCTTCACCACGGTCAACGGCTTAACGGACACCGCCGCCACCTCCTCACCGCTGGCCGTCTTCAACGCCGCTTCCTTCGGCTCAACAGGCACCACCACCGTTACCCAGGCGGGCCTCCTGGGGGTAGGGACTTCCACTCCCTTTGCCGCTCTGGCGGTCTCAGCCAACGCGGGCAGCACCTACCCGGGCGACAACCTCTTCGTCATCGCCTCTTCCACCGCCTCCGGCACCGCCACCCTCTTTTCGGTGGATAACACCGGCCTCACCACCGTGGGCAACGCCTCGGGCACGGGTGACGCCGTCTTCCAGTTCGCGGGAGACACCAACGCCTGGGCGGTGGGCTACAAATCAAGCGACAAGTCCTTCAACATCGCGTCGTCGACGAATTTGACCGGCACTGCGGCCATCTCGATAAGTAAAACCGGCACGACGACCTTCTCGGGACAGGGAGGCACCTGCTATATCGACGGCTCAACCAACTGCACTTCAGACGCACGTCTCAAAAATATTATCGCCACCACCACCGGCGCCGACGCGCTCGCGGGCCTCGCCAAGATCGATACGGTCACGTATCACTGGGCCGACCCGGCTTTGAGCCAGGGTGAGCGCTTGGGTGTGATCGCCCAGCAGGTGCTCGCGGCTTTCCCCGATCTTGTGGGACAGGGAACGGTTAACTTCGAAGGCACGCCCGGCACCTACTACACGGTCGACTACGCCGGGCTCACGGCGCCTTTGATCGCGGGCGTTAACCAGCTCAACCTTGATTACGGCGGGCTCGCGTCGACGACCGCGTCGACGACCAGCCAGCTCGGCACGCTCGCCTCGACCACCGGGGCGCTTTCATCCGCACTCGCTTCTACGTCGGCCGCGCTCGCCTCGACCACCGCGGCCCTCACGCAGCTTTCACAAAACGGCCTCAATCTCGTCAGCGGTATTGATTCGACCCTTACCCTTGTCAACGGGGTACTCGGACTTAATTTCTCCAACCCCAATATATGGACAGGTTTGCAGAGCTTCGGTGCCGCCTCAACGACGGCGGTTTCGGCCCTTAACTACGCGGCCGTAGGTACCACGGCCACCACCACCATCCGCGGCGATGCGGCCACCTCGACCTTCTCGGGAGGCATCAATGTGGCGGGGGGCTGTTTTGCCGTCGATGGTGTGTGTCTCGTCGCCCGCCCAAATCAGGGCGACGACATCGCGCTGTGGTACCCCACGCAAGGGGATGTCGCGCCGGGCGACATTGTCGCGGTCGCGAGCTCGAGCACCGGTTCAACCGATCTCGCGGCCTCTGCGGTTATGGTGAAGGCTGAACAGGGCTCGCGCGCGGTTGGCGTTGTCTCCTCCGCGTCCGGAGAAGTGCTCGGCGGGGTGCCCGCCTCATCGACGAACCCGCAGACCGTGGCGCTCGCCGGACGCGTCGCCGTTAACGTTTCGGACGAGAACGGTGCGATAAAAGCGGGCGATTATCTCACGCTCTCCTCGATTCCCGGCGTTGCCATGCGCGCCACCCAAGCGGGGGAGAGTATCGGCGTGGCGCTCAGCGATGAACGCTGCGATTCGGGCGCCGCGAGTACGAGCATGTGCCAGGCGCTCGTTGCCGTGGGCACGGCCTATACGCCGGGCGCGACGCTCAAGGCGGCGATGAGCGAAGCGGGTCTTGATCTTAGCGCGATACCGGCCGACGCCGACCCGAGCCGGCTCGCGCTCGCCCAGCTGCTTAAGGAAAAGGAGCGTATTACCGCCTCGACTTCGCTTTCTGAAATATCGACCGGCCGCCTTACCGCCGGACTCGAGGTCATTGCGCCGCGCGTAGTGACGCAGACACTCGTGACGGACGCGATCGAGCCGGTTGATCAAAACGTCAACCTGAAGCTCCTGCCCGACGGCACTTTCACCATCACGAGCGCGGCGCAGGGCGACCTTTCGGTCACCTTCGGCACAACGAGCACCTCGACGGGCGAGCTCGTTGTCTCCATAGACGCCCGCGGCAACGCAACCTTCGCCGGCACGGTTTCTGCCGCAGGGCTTACCGTGGGCACGCCGCAAGCGCCCACGGGCATCACGCTCTACGACGGCTCCGGTGCGCCGTATTGCGCCAAAATAGTCGACAAAACGCTCGAGACCTTCGCGGGGGTGTGCGGAGCAGAGAGCTCCACACCCGCGTCGCCGGCGTCTTCTTCGGTCTCAACGTCTACCGCCACCTCGACGCCGGCCTTGGGCGGACCCTCCATCACCGTAAACGGCAACAATCCCTCGTATGTTCCGCTCGGCACCACCTATGCCGACCTGGGCGCTACCGTCACCGACAGCGCCGAGCCGAACCTCGGGTATGACACGCTGGTAAACGGCACGCAGGTGACGAGCGTATCGCTCGACACGAGCACGACGACGCAATACACCGTCACCTACGTGGCAGTCGACTCTGCGGGAAACACCGCGCAGGCGACCCGTACGGTTTTTGTGGGAAGCGCTCCTCCTGATGCACAAACGGCGAGTTCAACCGCCACTGTGGATACTGCGCAGGCGGTACAATTAACTCAGGATGCGAGCTCAACGCCGGCACAAACGCCGGATGCGGACGCCGCGTCGGGCACGGCCGCCTCATCAACGCCGCAGAATTAATAACGTAATGCAGTAGATATGAGCAAAGACGACGACATGGTAGTGAGTTTGAAAGCGGGGAAGCAAGCGCCGCCGCCCGCCGCCGCGCCTGCCGCTCCCGCGCGCTCCCGCCGCCGGATCTCTCTGGCGCTCGCGGCGCTTGCAGTGTTCGTGCTTGCGGCGGCGGGCGGCGGTTACTACTTATATATGCAACGGCCGCCCGCTCAGCCGCCCCAGGACACCGCCACCGCCTCCGGGGGAAGCGTCCAGGCAAGCACCACCGCCGCCGCGGCGCAAAACAACGACCCCGCGCACATTATCGCCGAGGTGGGCGCACTCATCGAGCTACCCGCAAACGAAACGCCGACCGTCGCCACCGTCACCGATCCCAGCAAACTTGAAGGCCAGGCGTTCTTTGCCAATGCCAAGCAAGGCGACATCGTACTCATTTATACCCAGGCACGCACGGCCTACCTCTATGATCCCGTCGAAGGCAAGCTGGTGGCGGTGGCGCCCATTGCGACCTCGGCCGCCACCTCGACCGCCACAACGACAACGCCATAACGCCATGCAACACGTAGCGCAACAGTTCGCCGCACTTCTCACACTCTCGCTCATCCTCGCGAGCGTGTTTGAGGTGCCGGCGGTGTTCGCGCAGCAATCATACAGCACCGACTTTTCGGCCAATTCATCCGTCAACGCGCTGGGCGGCACTTCTTCTTCAACCGACTTCACCGCCGTACAAAGCGTCACGCAGACCGCGCAGGGCGAATCGACGAGCACGAACTACGTGCTCGATTCAGGCTATCAATACTCGGACACTTTCAGTCCGCAAAGCCAGAATTGGCGCTGGTATTCGGACGTCAACAACGAAACCCCGGCCGCGGCGCTCGCGGCGGAGGACGCCGCGCCTTCGAGTATCGGCCCCGACCCGCTTAAGTTGCGCGTCACGGTGGCGGAGACCGCGGGCATCGGCGAGAGCGGCGTGAAATTACGTCTCGAATACGCGACGGCTTCCGATTTTTCCGACGCTGCGTACGTCGCCGAAGCGGGCGATTGCGGCACGGCGGGCTGGTGCTATGCGACCTCAACCGGCGGCACCGACAACGCCGTCATCACGACCGCGCTGCTCTCCGACGCGGGCGCCTGTTCGGGAGGCGTGGGGGATGGTTGCGGCACGCACAATACCTCGGGCACTACCACCTCGAGCTTCACCCAGCAAAAGAGCGCCGCCACCGAATATGAATTCACGCTTGAAAAATGGAGCGCGAGCCCCAACACCGTTTACTTCTTCAGGCTGTTCGATAACGTCTCAAGTTCAACGGTGCCGCTGGCTTCGGGCGCGAGCTACCCGAGCCTCTCCACGGGCGGCGGCACGCTCTCGCTCGCCATTAACGGGGTGCCCTCGGCCACGAACGTGAGCGGTGTCACGACCAACATCGATACTACTTCGACAAACGTCTCCTTCGGCGCGCTGCCCATCGGCTCGCCGGTCGCGGGCGCGCAGCAGTTCACCGTCACGACAAGCGCCACGCAGGGCTACTCTATCTTTGCGTTCGAGCAGCAGGCGCTGTTGGGGAGCGGCGGGAGCGAAATCCCGCCCGTCTCGGGAACCAACCTGGTGCCGCAGAGCTGGAGCACGGGCTGCGGCATGTCGGCGACGGGCTGCTACGGGTATCACACCGACGCGAGCGTTTTGAGCGGCACGACCACCGGTGAGCAGACCCGCTTTGCCGCCGACGACACCTACGCGCAGTTCGGCTCGGCGCCCGCCGAGGTCGCCTACAGCGCCGCGCCCGCCAGCGGCGCCGTTACCGACGTGCTCTACCGCGTGCTCGCCAATGATCTGCAACCCGCCGGCAGCTACAGCACGAGCATCGTCTACATCGTCGTGCCCGTCTTTTGAATAATATGAAACGCATTACCGCAACACTCATACCGCTACTGGCCGCCGCGCTCGCGCTCGCCGCGCCCGCGCTTACGGCCCGCGCGCAGAGTGCGGGGCCGCTCACCCTCACGCCCTTTGTCGTCGACGAAAAAGGACACGCGCGCGATATTTTCAATGAATCGATTTCACTCACCAACTCAAGCAATCACGTGCTCGATCTCTACCCGTCGGTCAACGACGTCAACCCCGCCGCCGGCGAGCAGGCCTTCGCGCCGGCGCAGAATGCCGACGATCTTTCAGCCTCGCTCGCGAATTGGATAGAGCTCACCCGCGGAGTCATCGAGCTGAGCCCCGGCCAGACGCTCTCCGTTCCGTTCGTCATCCGTATCAACGGCAACGCACAACCGGGCGAGTATCACGCGCAGATCACCTTCACCGAAGGCAACACCCGCGCCGAGGCGGACGCCAAGCCGCCGTTGGGTACCGTCACGGTCAACTTCGAGGTACAGGCCAATACCATCACGCTGCTCCAGCTCGATAAGTTCAGCACGGGGAGCGTCCACCTCGCGGGCGACGATATAATCTTTAACTACAATCTTGAGAATACCGGCAACCAGGAGGTGCAACCTACGGGCGAGATACGCATCTACAACCGCCAGGGACAGGAGGTCGCTTCGCTCAACGTCAACCAGCAAGGCTTGGACATTTCGCCGAGTCAGGTGTCTCAGCTCGCCTCGGTGTGGTCGGCGGCTAACGGTT
>Ga0335082_10006582_pt1 | contig 12673 bp, 9 predicted proteins | sample Lox_Sample_41_FD_206718 | JGI IMG/M metagenome (GOLD analysis project Ga0335082, IMG submission 206718) | Soil microbial communities from Loxahatchee National Wildlife Refuge, Florida, United States - Lox_Sample_4.1 | ecosystem: Environmental > Terrestrial > Soil > Wetlands | place: USA: Florida... | reverse complement strand
GGGCGAGAGGCGCGTGACCAGCCTCGACTTCCCCGGCGCCCCGCGGGTGACGGCGACGCGCCCGGCGTCCCCCGCGTACGACGCGATCGCGAGCGTGCCGGCCGGCGCCACGCCGCTCGAGCCGCGCAAGAGCGCCGATCCGGTGCCGGTCGTCTTCGGCCTGGTGCACACCGACAGCAACATGCACGTCAACTCGCTCGTGTACCTGCGGCTCTTCGAGGAGGCGGCGCTCCGGCGCTTCGCGTCGCTCGGGCGCCCCACGACGATTCTCGGCCGCACCCTCGACATCGCGTACCGCAAGCCGTGCTTCGCGGGGCAGTCGATGCGCGTGGTGCAGCAGGCCTTCGAGGAGGGCGGCCGCACGGGCGTCGCGGCGGTCCTCGTCGAGGAGCGAGAGCTCGCGGGCACCGAGCTGGCCCCCGGCGCCAAGCCCCACGCCTACGCGCGCATCACCTTCGAGAGCTGATCGTAGCGCCACGCGCTCTCGGCCAGCGGAGCCCCGGCGCGCTCGAAGCGATCGAGCGTCGTGCGCAGCGCCACCGGGCCCGCGTCGATGCCGAGGAACGCGCGCTTGGTCCGGTGGGCCACGAAGAGCGTCGTGCCGCTCCCCGCGTAAGGATCGAGCACCAGGTCGCCCTCGTTCGACAGCGCCGTCACGAGCCGCTCGAGCAGCGCCTCCGGCTTCTGCGACGGGTACCCCGTGCGCTCGCGCGCGATGGGCGCGATGACGCCGATGTCCCAGACGTCCCCCATCGGCACGCCCGCCGTCTGCTCGTCGGTCTTCGACGACCGGGCGCGCCGCCCGTCGCTGGCGAAGACCGCGCGCTGCTTCCTGGTCCCCCACGTCGCGAGCGTCGACGCCGCGAGCGGCTCGTAGGCCTGGTTCCACCGCGGCGTCGCCGACGGATCCTTGCGCCATCGCAGCAGCACGTCGTGCACGCGCTGGAAGTTGGGCGTCTTGCTCGGCCAGCGCCGGTAGCGCCACACGATCTCGCTCGCGAACGCCTCGGCGCCGAAGATCTCGTCGCCCAGCACGCGCACGTAGTGGCTCGTCTTCGGGTCCACGTGCACGACGATCGACCCGTGCGGTGCGAGCAGGGGCCGCACCGCCTCGAGCCGCTCGCCGAGCGCCGACAGGTACGCGGGCAGGTCGGCCCACCGGTCGTCGAAGGCCGGCACGCGCGTGCGCGACGTGCGCGGCGCCCCCGCCTTCCGGAGCCACGCCGCGTGCTCGCGGTTCGTGAAGAAGGGCGGGTCCATGTACGCGAGCGTGACGCGCTCGGCGTGCGACGCGGCGAGCCCGGCGAGCACCGGCAGGTTGTCTCCCTCGAGCAGCCACCCGGCGCGGTCGGACGTGGCCCAGGCGTTCCGCGGGGGAGCGGGTATCGCGGCGGTCGGATCGCTCCGTCCGCGCCAGGTCAACTTCACCTCGCGAGCCATGCGTGGATCGTAGCCACCGCGAGCGCACCTGCGCCACTTCCCGGCGTCTCGAGCGAGGTGGCGTCGGTTCGGACGATGAGGCTTCGGCCCCTGCCGAGGTCCGCCGGTGCGAGCGAAGGCACGTGGGCCATGGCGAAGGCACGTTCGCGGCGCGAAAGGCACGTCGGCCAGGAAGAGGGCCCGTGGGCGAGAGCGAAGGCACATGGGCCAGGGAAAAGGCACGTTGGCGAGAACGAAGGCACGTCGGCCAGGGACAAGGCCCACGGGCAAGGGCGAACGCCCGTCGGCGAAAGCGGCGGGACGTGGCCGAGAGCGGAAGCACGTGGGTGAGAACGGCGGGCCGCGCGCGAGAGCGGCGGCACCTGCCCGAGAGGGAACGCCCATCGGCGAGAGCAGAAACAGGCGGGTGAGAGCGGTGGCCCGTGGGTGAGAGCGGTGGCCCGTGCGCGAGAGCGGCGGCCCGTGCGTGAGAGCGAAGGCGCGTGCGCGAGAGCGGAGACCCGTGGGTGAGAGCGACGGACCGGGGGTGAGAGCGAAGGTCCGTCGGCGATAGCGAAGGCGCGTCGGCCAGAACGCACCCGAGATGCCGCCTGGCAGGAAGGGCCAAGTCACACGCGCCAGCCGGCGAGAAGCGTGAAGGCGGCGAGAGCGAGAAGGCGAGAAGGTGTTCCTTGGTGTCTGCGGCGAGCAAGCGGCGGTGCGAGTCACATAACGGTCGAACTGCGCGTTAGCGGCGTCCGTTCATGCTGGAATGCCCACCATCTGAGCACGTCCAAAGCACACCGCTTCAGCCGCGCGCAGCGGGCGCGTTCGGTCAGTCGCCAGCGGTCTCGGAGAGGAGGTCCGTGGGGTCTCTGGCCCGCGCCGCTCGCGGCGCTTCCGCAGGGAGTCCAAGGCTCCCGAGCACGGAGCGGACGGCGGCAGGCTCGGTCACCTCGCCGAGCACTCTCAGCCGCCCGCCGCACCGGGCGCATGCGAGCACGTCGACCTCGAACGAGCGGCGGAGCAACGTGGACCACTCGACCCGTGGAGTGGCCGCGTAGAGAAGACCTCCCAGCAACCGGTCCCAGTGTGCGACGCCGAGGATGTTCGGCGCGAGCACGACAGCGTCGGTGCGAGCCAGTGTCCTCGCCAAGCCAGGAACAGCCACGATGGCGTGCTCCTCTCGCGCCTCATGGGATGCCGGCTTGCCCTCCGAATCCGTCGCATCGCGGCGCGACCGAGATGCACCGGCGGCCGTTGCCGCCCGGTCGGGCGCCTTGCGTGATGGGCGAGGCACCCGGTCGTTCCGCTCGTTGGCGGACATTCCCTCCGCGCACTTCGCAGTCCGGCGCGGTAATGGCGCGATGTCGCGCCTCCATGCGCTCCGTGGCCCGAGGGCCCCGACGTAGCGGAGCAAAGGGTAGCGTGGCGGCGGCACGAGCGCCGCGAGCCGCGCGAGCAGCTCCAGCGGCGTCATCACGCGGTGCTTCGCGCGCCCGTCGCGAAACTTCTTGATCCGATACGCGACGCGGCCATCGGCCATCCGCCGCAGCCTTTCCAGGGCGAGGGGTGGACGTGCGCCGTACCTCATTAAACGCTCGCGGCCGAGATCGTCGTCAGCCGCGATGGCGACGCTCGCGTGCAGGTTGAAGCCGTCGAGATCCACGGCCCCCTCCTGTCTCGGCGGCGCGAGCGTCGAGCCAGCGCCCTCGGTGCCTCCATCGCTCTCGACTGCGTCACGGAAGGTCCGCATCGAACCGTGCTGCATCGCGACGGAGGCGCACGCTTCGATCGTGCACGTGCAGGTTGATGCTCGAGCCGAAGCGCTGGACGTGGCACACGGCGCCGGTGGGAGCCGCGCCGTGGCCCTCGCGCTTCGCCCAAGCTGCGTAGCGCGCGAAGACCGCGTCGTGGAAGATGCGCGACATTGCCGAGAGGACGTCGGCGCGGAACGCCGCGAGCCGGCGAAGCTCGAATGGTAGCGACAGCACCCACTGGCGCACGGGAACGGCCGGCAGCACCCGGTCCACCAGGTGCGCTGCGACGTTGGCCATCCGGCGCCCCGCGCAGCTCGGGCACACCGCCCGCGCTTTGCAGGAGAACGCGACGAGCAAGTCGTGGCCGCACGCGTCGCAGTGGGCGCGAACGAACCCGTGCGCGAAGACGCCGCACCGGAGGTAGCCGCGAAGCTCTTGCTCGACGTAGCGGGGGATGGGCGCGTCGTACGTGTCGCGCGCGTGAGCGAGGAAGGTCTCGAGCCAGTCGCGTACCACTGCGTAGAGGACCGTCTCGGTCGGACGACGGGGACGGTAGGCGGGAGCCAGGGCACCCATGGCGGCGCACGCCCCTTGCTGCGCGCGTGCCGCCCGCAACCCATGGAGACCGTTAGACTCGCTTCAGCGTACCCCCTGTCCGACGACACCTGGCGCCTGTCCCGGGACAGTCACTCACCGCCGCTGTCATGGCGCTCGCGAGTCTTCTCGAAAAAAGTCCGATTGCCGAGTGGCCCCGAGCACTTGAGCGTCAGGCAACGTCGCAGTTCCGACCGCGAGCTCTTTCGAGTTCCTTCGAGTTTTGAAAATCGCTCCCCCCTGGGTGAAGGCATGGATCGCGAGACGGTCGATGCCGCACGAGGAGGCCATTCCCATCAGAGGGTGTCGTCCTGTGCGTCCTGTCCGTCCTGGTACCGGGAAGACGGTCCCTCCCCAGGGGTAGAAGCCGCGGGAGCAGCCTGGCGGAATCCAGGGCCCCTACGTCGCATCGTGATTGCTGACAGCGGAAACCCGCTGTCATGAAGTTTTTTCGGCACCCCCGGCGTTCCGGAATCTTCCGCGCGCACACTCAGTTGCGACCGGTTCCTCGCATCCGACCGTTTGCGCGTGTGGTTGACGCTGGGGCGTCTCGGGCGGCAGCTGCCCAAGGGTGTGAGCGGCGACCGCGCGGACCGCCTCGTAGGTGGGTTTCGTTGCGGATGGAGCTCGGACGACGCGCTTTCCCCAAGGGTAGAGGCCCTCGCAGAGACGCCGGCGACGCCGGCTTTGCTTCCTTCGCGATCGACGTCAGTCAACGAGGTGACCCATGTCCACGAACAACAGCAACAGCGACAAGAAGGTTCATCGCACCGTCGCGGTCCTCAAGCTGCCCAAGACGATCTCCCTGCTCATCACCATGGTGCAGGGGATCCTGAAGGCCCTGACGGGCAACCCGACGTTCCCCACGCCGAACCCGCCACTGCCGGCGCTGAGCGGCGCGGCGAACGACCTGCAGGTGGCCGAGACCGCCGCCCTCACCCGGGCGATTGGAACGATTGCCACTCGCAACGAGAAGCGCGCCGCGCTCCTGACGCTCCTCGAGGTGCTCAGGGCCTACGTGCAGTCGGTCGCAGACGCGAGCCCCGAGAACGCGATCTCGATCATCGAGAGCGCGGGGCTCGCCATCAGGAAGACGACGGTGCACGCGCCGCGCCTCTTCGCGGCGAAGGTGGGCACGGTGTCCGGCTCGGTGAAGCTGACCGCACCCGTCGCCGGTCATCGCGCCGCCTACCTCTGGCAGTTCAGCACCGACGGAGGCAAGACCTGGATCGACGCGGCGCCCACGCTGCAGTCGAAGGCGTCGCTCACCGGCTTGCCTGCCGCGACGACGGTCCAGTTCCGCTACCGCGCGGTCATCAAGGGCGGAGCGGCAGACTGGAGCCCGCCGATCTCGCTGCTCGTGCACTGAAGCGTCATGACGGACGGCTGCCCCCCGGGCGCGGCGAGTCCCTCGCCGCCTCGGGGGCGCCGTGTCATCGGCAGGCGCGCTTCCTCGAGCCCATGGTGCACGACCGGCTGCCCAGCGGCCGCAGCGAAGGCCCGCCGGCCGGAACGAAAGCACGTCTGCACAAGTCGTGGCGGTTGCGCGCGTGTGCTCGCGTGGTACCCGCTGGAGCGTGAAGACAGGGCACGCCGCACACGTTGCGGGGATTGCGGTCGCCTTCGCGTGCTGGGGGCTCGCGGGTGGGTGCGGCGGTCGGAGCGTCCTCGACGAGACAGGCGCTGACACGGGCGGCTCCGGCTCCGGCGGGAGCTCGAGGGGGTCGAGCGCGAGCAGCAGCGGCACGGGGAGTGGCTCCGGTTCCGGCCCGATCGTGGACGCCTCGATGCCCGACGCCGGTTGCGACGCTCAGCGGCTCGCAGCGGAGGTCTGCCAGCTCCTCTCGCCGACGAGCGACCCCGACCCCACCTCCGAGGCCTTCGTATTCGATAGGCATGTGGACTTCCTCGACTTCTTCCGACAGCGCGCGCTCACCTCCGATCCCGCGCTATGCGGGGGAGGGACCACCGTCCCGCGTCCCCGGCAAAGCGAACGCCCCGCCTCTCTTGCGAGAAGCGGGGCGAACACACGAAGCGACGCTCTGCGCGCGGGCTCGACCGGACTCAGTTGTAGCCGGTCTGGAGGTAGTCCCCGGCGCCGTCCGAATAACCCGCGTTGCTCGACGGATTGCAGGTGTTGTCGCCACCGCTGCCCGGCGACCCGCTGAACGCCCACGTTCCGTTCTCGCACTGGGCGGTCACGTTGGACCACCAGACCGAGTGGCACAGCGGGAAGTGGTACGAGTAGTCGTAACCGTTGGGGAAGGAGACCTGGTGGCCGTTGCTCGCCGCGGCCATGTGGAAGGCCACGAACTCGCCGCCGTTGCCTTGGAGATCCAGCTCACCCGCCGCGCACGGCGCCGTGCACTCCGAGCCGTCGCCGCCGCACACCCCGCACGCGTCGACCGTCTTGCCGCTGCCGACGACGCCGTCGCAGCCCTTGACGTTGGGGACGCAGTTCTTCGCCGTGAAGCTCGTCGTGAGCGCGAGCTTCACCTCGGTCGAGTCGCCCAGGTAGCGGATCATGTACGAGATCGGCACGCCGGGGTTGGAGGGCGAGAAGTCGGCCTTCTCCGTGAGGAAGGCGCCAATCTTGTCGAACTGGGTCGCGCCGGTCGCGGCCTGGATCGCGGCCTGCGCGTCGCCGCCGACGCCGTAGGTGGTGAGCGTCGAGTTGTTGATGATGTCCTGGTAGGCGGCGGTGACCGAGCCGCTCGCGTTGACGGCGCCTCCGTTGTAGGCCGCGCTGACCGCGGCCTGCAGGTCGGTCTGCGACGCGGTCGACTCGAACAGCAGATAGAAGATGCGACCGTAGGTGACCGACGCCACGTAGACCGGCGGGTTGCCGGCCCCCACGTAGGGCGCGAGATCCGCGGCGGTGACGCTGGGATCGAAGACCCCCGCAGCTCCCTGCGGCGGCTGGAACGCCATCGTGAAGAACTGCTGCGAGAACTGGAGGAGGTAGTGGCTCTTGGCGGTCGACGAGTCGAACGACAGCGACGCCGCGCCGGACCACGTGGTGCCCGACGCCGACACGTCCGCGGTGATGGCGAGCTGGCTGTCCGAGTAGACCGAGTCCTCCTCGAGCGAGAAGAGCGCGGGCGTTCCGCCCTTGTACCCGGCGAGGATCCCGTTCATCGCGTCGGTCGCCGCGGAGAGTGACGCCTCGGGCATCGTCTTCGAGAACTGCGCCCCGCCGCCGCCTTCGATCGTGAGCGTGATCGTGCCGGGGGCGCGCTTGACCGGGATCGGGTTGAGCAAGCCGCTCGCGAGCGAGTTGCCCTGCACGAGCGAGCCGGGCCAGAGCACGTCGGCGTTGGGGTTCACGACGACGAACTGCGACGGCTCGTTCGTGAGGCTGTAGTTCGTCTCGCTGCAGGACCAGCCGGGCGTCTGGCCGCTGGAGTCGGGGATGACGACGGTAGTCGCAGCAGAGGTCTGGACGAGGCCCGGCTTGAGCGTCGAGTCGATCTTGCCCGCCTGGCCGACGAGCGTGTCGATGGCCCCGCTCGAGTCGGGCGGGTTACCCGCGTCGCCCGGGTTCCCCGCGTGGGGCATCCCGACGGGCCCGGGACTCGGGTCCACGTGGACCGGCGTCTCGGGATCGCTCTGCGACGACCCGGCGCTCGCACTGCAGCCAGCCAGAACTCCCAGCGCACCCACCGACAACGCTCGCAGCATCCACGTCCTCATGACCGTTCCTCCGAAGGGGTCCGCGTGATTGCGGTCTCCCACGGGTCATCGCAAGACGGCGGCCAGCGCTTTCGACGGAATTCGCGAATGATTTCGGCCCGCCAGGGTGTATCGCGGGGTCGCTGATACAGGTGGCGATACAGGTGCCGCGATACAGCAGCTGGTGCCGTGCGGATCTAGGGGCAAGAAGGCGCCCAGCCGTCGGGGCAATCGATGCCCACCACGGGCGGGTCGTACTCTCCGCCCATCGACGCCGGGACGGCGTCGAACCCCAGCCCCACCGAGAGGGCGCTGCATGGGGCGCCCGCGTCGAACGGCGAGGAAGCCGCGATGTCGGCGCCGTCGCAGATGTGGCTGACGAGCGACAGGTACGTCGAGTTCGAGCCGCACAGTGACTGGCCGCTCAGGTCCTGGATCGTGTGCAGATCGTAGAGCGCGTCCGAGGTCGACCATCGCGCCCCCACTTGCGCTCCCTGGATGGACCAGCTGCCACCGGTCTGCACGAGCGGAGCTGCGACGACGAGGCTCGAGAGGTCGAACGTGATGGGGTTGCCGTTGCCGAGCTTGGGGACGACGAGAAGGGGGAACGAGTCCAGCTGCGAGACGAGCACGAAGTCCTTCACGTAGGCCGTGCCGTCCAGATAGTTGGAGACCCACACCCCGCCCGTCATGTTGAAGACGCTGTTCGACGTGACGGTCCACGCCGCGCCCGCATCGGGGGAGGCTCCCAGCGTCCCGCCCGAGGCAAAGTACTCGACGATGACGCTCTGATCGTTCGCGAGACCGTTGTAGCCGTGGACGTGCAGCAGAAGGCCGAAGTCGCCCTCGGACAGGCTCGCCTGTAGACCCGCCTGGCTCAAGTAGGGATCCACCGCGATTTCGGCCAGAACGACGTTCGCCGACTCGTCGCGGCCTCCCGCGGTGTCGCACACCTGCGTGGTGCCCACGCACGAGCCGCCGGCGTCCTCGAAGCAAGTGCACACGCCGTCCAGGTCGAATCCGAGCGGATGGTTCGGATCGAACGCGCTCGACGAGTTCTGGCCGATGTCGAGCGCGGTTGCGGCGAACACGATGTCCACGCCGCCGTCGCCGGCGTCGGGAGTGTCGTCCGTGTTCGGCCGTCCCGGCGGGAAGGCGTGAGAGCAGCCGGGCGCAGCTTCCGGCATCGCGTCGGGAGCGCGTGCCTCGACCACGTCACCTCCAGCATCGGTGGCCGGGGGGGCATCGTGGAGTGCATCGGCGCCCGCGTCGATCAGGGTGAGGTCGCGGAATCCAAAGATGTCCGAGCACGCGAGCACGACGCCCGGGAGGAGCGCGGCAGCCGCGAGCCCGAGGCGCCGTCGCTTCACCATGCCCCTCTCAGCGTCAGCGATGCATGCCCGGGCGCCACCACCGGGGCGACTTCGCCGAACGGAACGAAGAAGAGGACCGCGCCGGTAGCGAGTGTTGCGGCGCTGGCGACGAACACGATCGTCGACGCCGTCGCCATGCCGTGCGCGTCCTGTCCCTCTTGCACGCCTGCGGCGGTGCACTGGGTGCCTTGTCCGGGGCAGTCGTTGTCGACCGCATCCTGGTACTTCCCCCGCGCCGCGAGTCCGAGGCCCGAGCCCACCGCGATGCCGAGAACGCCGGCGCCAGCGAGAGCGACTCCGACGACGCGCTGGGTCGTCCAGAAAGTCGGCGCGAGGTGCTCGGGTGGGAAGCTCGTGACCGGCGCAGGCGATGGAGGGGGAGGAGGCGGAGGAGCAGGGGCATCCTCGAGCGCGGGCACGGTGACGGTCGAGGAGGCGCCTTCGGTGCGAAGCTCCACGGTCGTCGACCAGTCCCGCTTGCCGGGCGCGCTCGCGCGCACCTCGTGTCTTCCCGGATCGACCGGGATGGGCAGGCCCCACGCGCTCGTCTCCACGGGAGTGCCGTCGCGCTGCACCACGAGCCCCGGCACGAGCGCTCTCTGGTCCACTGCGACGACGAGCCGCTCCAAGCGCGGGTCGAGCGCGACGACGTGCGCGTGTGCGCGTTCGGCCCAGTCGTCGTGAGAGGCCCGGCGAGCCGCGTTCTCGGCTTCCTGGAAGGTGGCCCACGCGCTCGCGGACTGGCCGTTCCGCTCGTAGCAAGTTCCGAGGTCGAGCAGCGTGCCCGCGCCCGGGTCCAGCTTCTGGCTGGCGGCGAGCTTGGGACACGCCTCCTCGAAGCGCCCCGCCTCCATGAGGTGGACGCCCTCGTCGAACAGAGCCTGCGCGGCGGCGGCGTTGGAGGCATCGGCGGAGGCCTTCGGGGGCTCGTCTGCGCGCACCGACTGCGCCACCGACATCACGAAAGCTGGTGCGGCGCAGGAAGCGAGGACACGCGGACGGACACCCATGGGCACGCCCCCGAGGATCTACTTCCGTTGAAAGACGATGTCGCCTGCAGACGTGGCCGGAGCCGGAGCCGCCGGTGGCGCGGGCGCCGGCGAAGGTGGAGACGCGCTCGGCGCGTGCGCGACGGGTGCGGCCGCGGGCGGCGCTCTACGCGGAGGCGGTTGCGGCGATGGCGCTGCAGACGGCTCGGACACCGACGGTGCGACCGAGGGCGGCGGGACCACGGGCGCCTCCAGCGAAACCGCGGGAGGGTTCGTCGTCGTCACGGCTGCGGCGCCCGACGCAGCCGCCGGAGCGGAAGGAGCCGGTGCCTCTCGGCGACTCACGACGGCGACGACTGCAGCGGCCGAGACGAGGGCGGCCGCTGCGCCGCCAAGCCACACCACCCTGCGCCGTCGCGCCGTGCCTGCACTCGTGTGCCCCCAGGCCGTACCGGTGTTCGCCTTCGCGAGAGTCCCGCCGTCCGTCTCCCTCGGCGCGACCTCGGGCGGCGGCGGCGGTGCCGGCTGAGAATCCATCTTGAGGACCGACGAGACGCGGCGCGCGAAGTCGCGCACGCTCTCCGAAGCGAACGCCTGGAGCGCATCGGCCAGCTCGCCCACGTTCTGAAAGCGTTTCGACGGGTCTTTCTCGAGGCAACGGAGGACCACGGCATCGAGCGACGTCGGGACGTCCGCTCGCACCGAGCTGGGCGTGGGCGTCGGGTCCGTCGCCACTTTCAGACAGAGCTCGGAGAAGGACTCCGCGACGAACGGCGGGCGTCCCGCGACGAGCTCGAAGAGGACCGCGCCCAGCGCCCAGATGTCGGCCCGGACGTCGACGTGCTTCGCCGAGCGGAGCTGCTCGGGCGGCATGTACAGCGGCGAGCCGACGATCGTCGCGGTGCGGGTCAGCGAGAGATGCAGGTCGACTCCGAGCGTCTTCGCGATGCCGAAGTCGAGCACCTTGACGAGGGCGCGTCCGTGCACGCTCTTCGTGAGGAAGAGGTTGTCCGGCTTGATGTCGCGATGGACGATCCCCGCCGCGTGCGCCTCGGCCACGGCTTCGCAGGCCTGCACGACGTGCGAGACCGCGTCTGCCACGGGCAGCGGCCCGTGCTTGCGAACGACGTCGCCGAGCGTCGCGCCCTCCAGGTACTCCATGACCATGTAAGGAGAGCCGTCCTCGAGCGTGCCGACGTCCAGGACCTTCGCGACGTGCTCGCTCTTGAGGCGCGCGGCCGCCTGCGCCTCGCGCAGGAAACGCTCCTTGGTCTCCGGCATCCGCGCCGCGTCGGGTCGCAGAAACTTGAGGGCCACCCGCTGATGGATGGTCAGGTGCGTCGCGGCGACGACGAGGCCCATCCCCCCGGCGCCGAGGACGCGATCGACGCGGTACTTTCCGGCCAGCACGTCGCCGGGAGCGACGGGTGACTCCGAGCCCTCCAGGGGGGCCGGGCTACGATCGGACGGCATGCCGCGCGGTGCTCATCATCGCGCGTGGGCCGCGCTCGCGCAATCAGGGGGCTGCACGCTCACTTGCGGTACGAGGCGGGATCCACTCCGAACCTGCGCATCCAGCGATGAATCTGCATGCGCGTGCGGCCCATGTCCCGGGCGACCTGGCTCACGTTGCCGCCGTGACGCTCGAGCGACTGAAGCAGCGCTTGCCGCAGCCCTTCGTCTCCTTCGGGAGTGGAGGACGGTACGGACGCCCGAGGTGGGGGCTCGAACTGCGCGTTGCGGATGGCCTCCGGGGCACGGGAGAAGCGCATCCGACCGTCGGTCGCGAAGACGGCGATGGTGGCGAGAGCCTGGGCGAGCTCGCGGACGTTGAGAGGCCAGTCGTACGCCATCAGGGCGCGCACGAGCTCGACGTCGAACCGTAGCTTCTCGGCGTTCACGTTCGCGATGCGCGGCACGATCTCGGCGACGAGCATTCCCAGGTCGGGCTTTCGTTCGCGCAGCGGGGGAAGCTCGTGCACGTACCCCGCGAGCCGCGCGTAGAGGTCGGCACGAAACGCGTCGCTGCCCGCCAGAGTGGCGATGGGCCGGTGGGTGGCGGCGACCACGCGCAGGTCGACCGGCACCGGCCGCGTGGATCCGACGGGCGTGACTTCGTGCTCCTGGAGCACGCGCAGCAGCGCCGCCTGCGACGACGCGGGCAGATCGCCGATCTCGTCCAGCAAGAGCGTGCCTTTGTCCGACGAGAGCACCAGCCCGGGCTCGTCGCGGAGCGCGCCCGAGAAGGAGCCCTTGAGGTGGCCGAAGAGCTGACCCTCGACGAGGTTCGCGGGGAGGGCCCCGCAGTTGACCGGCACGAATGCGCCCTTTCGACCCGACGCTGCGTGGATCCCCCTGGCGAGCACCTCCTTGCCGGTGCCCGTTTCGCCGAGCAGGACGACGAACACGGTGGACAGCGCCACTCGCGAGAGCGCCTTGAGCCCGTAGTCCACCTCGGGCACGAGCGAGGCGAAGCCCGCCGCGCGACCGGCGAGTCGCACGCTCTCCACGTCGGGGGGCAGCTTCACGGGGGTCGTGCATGCGAACCACACGGTGAAGACCGTGCTGCCCATGTCGACCACGGCGCCGTCGTGCAACGGCGCGCGGTTCGTGCGAGCGCCGTCGACGAACGTGCCGTTGGTCGACGACGCGTCCTCGACCGCCCAGCCTTCGGTGCCGCGGACGAAGCGCGCGTGGGTGGCGCTCATTTGCGCGTCGGGCACCTTGAGCGTGAGGCGCCTGCCCTCGCGCACGTGCTCACGGCGGGTTCCGCGTCCGACGGTCACCTCGTCGAGCTCGTCGAGCTCGTAGCGCGCCCCTCCGGACAGGGGCCGCGTGCCCTCGAGCACGAGAAAGAGCTGGTTGG
>Ga0335082_10006581_pt1 | contig 12673 bp, 13 predicted proteins | sample Lox_Sample_41_FD_206718 | JGI IMG/M metagenome (GOLD analysis project Ga0335082, IMG submission 206718) | Soil microbial communities from Loxahatchee National Wildlife Refuge, Florida, United States - Lox_Sample_4.1 | ecosystem: Environmental > Terrestrial > Soil > Wetlands | place: USA... | reverse complement strand
TCCGCGGCTGACCTCCGAGCTGCTCCTGGCCCATGTCCTCGGACTGTCCCGGGTGCACCTCTACACCGACCTCGACCGGCCCCTGGAGCAGTCGGAGCTGGGGAGCTTCCGGGCGCTCATCGAGCGGCGGACGTCGGGCGAGCCGGTGCAGTACCTGACCGGGGTCCGGGAATTCGCCGGCCGCCCCTTCCGGGTCGACCCCCGGGTGCTCATCCCCCGGCCGGAGACCGAGCTCCTCGTCGAGGAGGTGCTCGGCGCGCTTGGCCCTCTGTCCGCGCCGCGCCTGCTCGACGTGGGGACGGGCAGCGGATGCATCGCGGTGACGCTCGCCGCCGAGCTGCCCGCAGCGACGGTGGTGGCCACCGACATCGACCCCGCCGCCTGCGCAGTGGCCCGGGCCAACGCCGAGGCGCTCGGGGTGCGGCTGGACATCCGCCAGGGGGATCTCCTCGCCCCGGTGGCCGACGAGCCGCCGTTCGACGCCGTGGTGAGCAACCCGCCCTACGTCCGGTCCGGCGAGCTGGCCGGGCTCCAGCGCGAGGTGCAGCGCGAGCCGCTGCGGGCGCTGGACGGCGGGCCGGACGGGCTGGAGGTCGTCCGGCGCATCGTCGACGCCGCCGTGGACCGCCTCGCCCCGGACGGCCTGCTCGCCCTGGAGATCGGCGAGGAGCAGGGGGCTCAGGTCCGGGACTTGCTCCTCGCCCGGGGGTATGAGCGAGTTCGCATCGCGGCAGACCTCGAACGGCGGGACCGCATGGCGTTCGGGACACGGCCCCGCGGCTGAGCAGCCGCGGCCCCTGGAACGGAAGGGACACGACTTGGACCGGATCCTGGTGGAGGGCGGGCGGCGGCTGGAGGGCGAGGTGACTGTCTCCGGGGCGAAGAACGCCGCGCTGCCCCTCCTCGCCGCGGGCCTGCTCGGCGAGGGCCCGAGCACCTTCCGGAACGTCCCCGACCTGGTGGACATCACCACGCTGTTGCGTCTCTTGAGCACCATGGGGGTGGAGGCGGAGCGCGTCCCGGGCGAGGAGCGGCACGTGGTCCGGGTCCACGCCGCCAACGGCATCACCGCCGAGGCGCCGTACGACCTGGTCCGCACCATGCGCGCCTCGGTGCTGGTGCTGGGCCCGCTCCTGGCGCGCTACGGACATGCCCGCGTCTCGCTGCCCGGAGGATGTGCCATCGGCGAGCGCCCCATCGACCAGCACCTCAAGGGGTTCGCTGCGCTCGGAGCGCGCATCTCCCTGGACCAGGGCTACGTCGAGGCCCGCGCCGAGCGGCTCCGGGGCGGGACGGTGCGCTTCGACCGGGTCACCGTCACCGGCACGGAGAACGTCCTCATGGCGGCGGTGCTCGCCGACGGGCACACGGTGCTGGAGAACGCCGCCCGGGAACCGGAGGTGGAGGAGCTGGCCCGGGTGCTCTCCCGCATGGGGGCGCGCATCGAGGGAGCGGGCACGGACACCGTCCGGGTCGAGGGCGTCACCCGGCTCCGCGGGGTGGACCACGCCATCCTCCCCGACCGCATCGAGGCCGGGACCCTCCTCCTCGCTGCGGCGATCACCGGAGGCGACGTCCAGGTGCACGGGGCCCGCGCCGAGCACCTCGATGCGCTCCTGGGAAAGCTCCGCGACGCCGGGTGCACCCTGCTCCCGGTGGAGGGCGGCATCCGGTGCCGCGGCCCTGCGGTGCCTCGCCCGGTGGACATCCAGACCACCGAGCACCCCGGCTTCCCCACGGACATGCAGGCCCAGATGATGGCCCTCCTCACCGTCGCCGACGGGACGAGTGTCATCTCGGAGAACATCTTCGAGAACCGCTTCATGCACGTGGCCGAGCTGAAGCGGATGGGGGCGGACATCCGCGTCGACGGCCACACCGCGGTGGTGAAGGGCGTGGCCGGCCTCTCCGCGGCGCCGGTGATGGCCACCGACCTGCGCGCCTCGGCCTCGCTCATCCTCGCCGGGCTCAGAGCGCAGGGGACCACACAAGTGTCACGCGTCTACCACCTTGACCGCGGTTACGAGCGGCTGGAGGTGAAGCTGTCGCGGCTGGGAGCCCGGGTGACCCGGGTCAAGTGAAACTCTCCGTCGCGGAGGGTTGCGCGCCAATTTTTCCCGGCCCTAGTATCGACCCTCGACGCTCCCCACCGGGGCATGGCCCCCGCTACAGGAGAAGACCGAAGCCCGTCATGGATTGCCCCAGCTGCAACGTGGAGATGGGTGAGCTGGAGGGGGAGGCGACGTTGCGACGGTGCGGACAGTGCTTCGGTCTGTGGATAGACGTCGCCGACCTGAACCGCCTCCTCCTGCACAACAACCTTCCCGGGCTGGAGAGCCTGGGCGGGAAGGTGGATGCGGAGGCCCTCACCGGACAGTGCCCGGAATGCCAGGTGGACCTGGTGCGGGTGGACGGCGGCGACCGGCAGCATCCCCTCCACTACGACACCTGCGAGTCGTGCGGCGGCATCTTCCTCGAGTCCGAGTTCAAGGATGCCAGCGACGGCAAGGTGGCCTTCGAGGAGATCGTCGGCTTCTTCCAGCGCTTCTCGCCGAAACGCAAGCGCGCCGCCCTCTAGTCAGCGCCGGTCCCGGTAGGACTGCTTCAGCTCCCCCACCGCGCCGTCGAAGGTCAGCGTGGCGCTGGGCCTGCTGCGGCTCGCCGCGGCGGCATCCGGGCGCCGGTTGACCATGGGGCGGGCGTCGACCTTCCCCAGGCCGGGGACGGTGAGCCACACCTGGCCCGAGCTGACCCCCCACTTGCCGGAGAGGGGCTTCACCTTGCCCGGACCCTCGGGGGAGGAGCGCCAGGTCCCATCGAAGAAGAAGGTCAGGCTCCGGTCCGGGGTGCCGTCCGGTCCGGCGTACCAGGGGCCGAGCAGCTCGGCGCGCGCCGGCTGGAAGCCGAGCAACTTGCGCAGCGGCGCTCCGGCCAGCTGGGTGAGGCCGGCATAGGGCACCACGTCGGCGAGGCACACCGCCGCCAGCACGTCCTCGGCGGTGAAGGCATCCAGCACCTCCAGGGTGAAGGCCTTGCCGGTGAGCGGCGTCTCGAGCTGGATGGACTGGGGCTCGCGCCGGTCCTCGACGGAGAAGGTCACCGTCGCCTCTCCGGCCCGGAGAAGCAGCTTCCGGGCGCGGCTGAAGGCGTGGAAGCTCTCCTCGGTGGCGTTGTTCCCGGTGGTGACCAGGAGCCGAGTGAGCTTCACCGGCTCGGCGAAGCCGAAGCCGACCGTCTCGCTGAGCGCATCGGCGCCGCGGGTGCACCACGCCGTGCTCGAGACCCCGTCGAGCAGATTGAGCGGCGTGTAGCGAGCGGGGGTCTCGGCGTCGAGCTGTCCGGTGGCGCGGATCCACCCCACCAGGGGAGCGGCGCCGACGATTCCCGGGACGAGGAAGCCGGCACAGGCGATCCAGGGGCGCATGACCGGCCATGCTGCACCCTCTCGCCCGCCGGCTCCAGTTTCCCCGGGGATGCCTCCCGGTTTGCCTGCCGGCCGGGCGCCCCGGGCGCGGGAGCCCTGTGGTACTGGATGCTCCGGTGAAGCTCCTCCCTGCCCTGCTCCTCCTGCTCGCGCTGGTCGGATGCTCGCGCCAGGCTCCACCCTCCCCCCCGGCTCCGGACGCCGGGCCGGACCACCGGGCCGAGGTCGAGCCCAACGACCGCCCGGACCAGTCGATGCCCATCGGGGACTCGACGGTGGTGGAGGGCAGCCTCAGGGCCGACCCGGCCCGCCCCGACGAGGACTGGTACCTGCTCTTCGCCGACCATCCCCGGGTGGTGGACGTCCGGCTCAGCGCCATCCCCGGAACCGACACCGTGCTCGAGGTCTTCGACGTGTCGCGGAACCGCCTGGCGGTGGTGAACGGCGAGGGCGAGGGCGGTGCGGAGCGGCTCCCCAACCTGGGGCTGAAGGACAAGCTGCTCCTTCGTGTCTCCTCGGTGCGCCGGGGCGCGGGCGGCGCGTACAGCCTGGCCCTGCTCTTCGGCGAGCCCGCGCCCGGCTTCGAGGTCGAGCCCAACGACCGGGCCGCGGATGCCACCGAGGTTCCCTCGGCGCCGGGCGGACAGGGGCCGTGGGTGGTGCAGGGCCTGCTCGGCCACGGGGCGGACGAGGACTTCTACCGCCTGGTGCTCGCGCCGGGCGGGCCGGAGGACGGCGGGACGGTCCCGGACGCGGGGACGGCCGCCGCGCAGGAAGTCCCTTCACCCCAGGCGGTGGGACCCGGAGCGGACGGGGGGGCGGCGGCGGCCCCGGAGGTGGCGCGGCTCCCGTTCCGGATCGGAGTCAGCGCCGTACCCGGTGTGCGGTTCGAGGTGCAGGTGCTCTCCGAGGCCCAGGCCCAGCTCTTTCTCGGCCGTGGGCAGGAGGGCGCGGCCTTCGACCAGCGCAACGTCGGGGTGCGAGCCACGGACCGCGTGGTCTACGTGGTGGTGCGGAGCGCCTGGTCCGGCGCCGGCAAGGAGGCGAAGCGCGGGGCGAACGCGGACGTCGCCTACACGCTCACCGTGGCGCGCGAGGCGGCCGGGGCGAACTCGGAGATCGAGCCCAACGACGACCTGGCCCATGCGACGCCGCTGCCGCTCAACGGCTTCCGCGAGGGGTTCCTCTCACCGGCGAGCGACGTCGACTGCTACGTCCTCCGGGTTCCCCAGCCGTCGCTGGCGCGATTCGAGCTCTCCGGCATCGACCGGGTGGACCTGGTGCTCTCGGTGGTCGAGCCGGGGGCGAAGCCGGGGACGGAGAAGGTGCTCCTCCGCTCCAACGACGGCGCGGTGAAGGAGCCGGAGCGGCTGAACAGCGTGGCCTGCGCCTCGGAGTGCTACGTCAAGGTGGAGGGCGCGGCGCGGAAGGTGGACGGAAAGTGGGTGCGGGACATGGAGAACCTGGACCAGGCCTACCGGCTCACGGTGAGCACCACCCCCGACACCGGGGCCGAGGAGCGGGAGCCGAACGACTCGGCGGACATGGCCACTCCCATCGCCCCGGGGAAGCCGGTGCGCGGGACCATCCTCCCCAGGCGCGACGCGGACTTCTACCGGCTCGACCTCGGCGACCGTCCGGTGAAGACGCCGCTCCGGGCGACGCTGACCGGCATCCTCAAGGTGGACGTGGCGCTCTACCTCTACCGGCAGGAGGCGAACGGCTCGCTGACCCTGGTCCAGACCGCGGACCGGGCCAAGGGGGACGCTCCGGAGGTGATCCGCTACGCCGCCGAGCCGGGCACCTACTTCTTCAAGGTGCAGGACTCGAAGAACCGCGAGTCCAACTTCCAGGACAGCTACCAGCTCACCGTCGAGGAGGGTGAGTGAGCGATCAGCCGTCGGTCGACCCGGCCACCCGCTGCCAGAGCCCAGCCATCAAGAGTGCCACGGCGGCGATCATCGTCAGCCCCACGCTGATGAGGATGGTCCAGACGAGGGCCTCCTGCGCCGCCGTGCCGGAGAATCCCGCCCCGGCGATGGGGGTCAATGCGGTGGTTCCCAGGACGGCGCTGAGGAGCGTGGCCACCCAGTTGGCGAACGTTCCGTAGAGAAGCAGCCACTGGAGGGCCTTCTTCCGACGCGGGCCGAGCACCACGTGCCCCCAGATGCTCCCCACCAAGAGGAGCAGCATCCCGTTCATCACGCCCTCGACGTGCGCCGCCAATCCGGCCCGAGGGTTTCTCAGCGCCGGAATGGCCAGGCCGGTCAACAGCCCGAGCAGCAGGAGCAACGCGCCGCTTCGAAGCAGGGCTCGATTCACGCTGGAGCTCCGTCAATTCGAATGCGGGCGCGGCGCTACTTGATGTCGCCCCGGATCTCCCCCGCCTTGCAGGCAGCGGTGTGAATGTTGATGTAGCCGCCGCCGGTCCCCGCCCTGAGCCCGGCGACGAAGGCGGCGAAGTCGGCCGGTGCACCGGAGGCGGCAATGTAGTCGGCCGGGGTGAAGACCTTCGAGAAGGGTGAGTTGAGCGGAGCGGAGAAGGGCAGCACCGGCGGCCCGTTGGCGCCGGGCGCACCGGCGTGGATGTGAGCCGCGGTCGGGTCACCGGAGAGGCCGGAATAGGTCACCGTGACGGAAACCGTCGAATCGTCGGCGGCCAGCGTGACCGTGGCCGCCCCGGCGGCATTTGCGCCGGCTGCGGCGCAGGGCGTGGCCGAGGCGGCCTTGCTCAGCGTGACGTCGAAGGTCTTCTGCTGCGGGCCGGCCGGCTTCTCGGCGGCACAGCCCAAGAGTGCCGCACCGCCCAGCAAGACAAGAATTCGACCTGTTCTCATGTGCTCCCTCCCAGGGTGACCAGGGCTGCTGCGGCCCCGGGTTCCATGCCAGGACACGGTGCCCACCGCCCGTTGCGAGCTTCGGGCTAGGTGGTGAGTCCCTTGAGCAGGCTCTGCAGCGAGGCGGCGTCGGGGAGCTTTCCCCCCGGCGTCAGCTTGTCCACCAGACCCGGCAGGTGCTGGGAGAGCTGCTGGGCCACGGCCGCCACGTCGATGCCGTGCTGGGCGGCGATCTGCTGGAGCTGGGGACCGAGCGCCTGCTGGATCTGCTGTGCGGAGACGGGGAGATTGCCACCCGTCCCGACCCAGGAGTTGACGATGTCGCCCAGGCCCTTGTTGTTGAAGGCATTCACGATGGCCTGGAGCCCGCCGCCCTGCCCGCCTGGGCCGCCCTGGGAGCTGGTGAGCATCCCGATCACCGACTGGAGGACTGCGGCGTTCTTGCCACCCCCGGCCGAACCCAAGATCTGATCCAGAAGTCCCATCGGTCGCACCTCCCGTTCGAGGCGGGGACACCCGCGCTTCGACCAGTTCGGGCGCGTCCTACCACGGCGAGAATCCGATGGCGACCCGTGTTACGGAAACCGGACCCGGCCACACTGTCCCTGGACGGACCCTTTCCCCCGAGGGCGCGAATGCGCAACAACCCTCTGAGCGACACCCTTCAGTTCCTGTTCGAGGCGAAGTGGACAACCGGGGTCTTCTGGATCCTTCTCGTCGCCAGCGTGGCGGTGGCGGCGCGGACCTGGCAGCGTCATTCCGCCCAGCGGACCTTCCCCCACCTCTGGACCTTCCTGGCTCGCCTGCTCGTCGGCGCGATGTGGTGGCAGCAATCCCTGTGGAAGCTGCCCCCGACGTACACCGACCGGGCCGACGGGACCGGCGGGCTGCGCTACTGGGTCGGCGAGATGGCGAAGTGGTCGGCGCTTCCACCCCAGGCGCATGCCGTCAAGGAGGTGGTGCTTCCTCATTTCGGATTCTTCGCCCCGCAGGTCTACCTGGGCGAGGTCTTCGTCGCCGCCTCGCTCATGCTGGGGGTCTTCACCCGGCTCGGCGGCACGCTCGGAGCCCTGATGGCGGCCAACCTCTGGCTCGGCCTCTACCGCTCCCCGGCCGAATGGCCCTGGACCTACTTCTTCCTCCTGGTCCTCAACGGGACCTTCGCCGTGTTCCGGGCCGGGCGCTCGCTCGGCGTCGACGCCTGGATCGCCGGCCGTTCCTCCGAGGCGACCGGGCGCGGGTGGAGGGAGCGGCTGCTGGAGCTGATCACCTGAGCGGGGCGGCCGCCCGCCGGGGTCGAGCGAGCGCGCCCCGGGCCAGCGTCCAGAGGATCCGCCCGCTCGCCCTGACGGTGGCCGCCAGGTCGCCCGAGACCTTCGACGCTCCGCCCGCGCGCCGGCGGTGGGGAACCGGAACCTCCAGGATTCGAAGCCCGGCCCGGGCGGCCTTCATCTGCATCTCCAGATTCCAGCCGTAGGTCTCCTCGCGCATGTCCAGGCCGAGGAGCGCGTCACGGCGGATGGCCCGGAACGGGCACATGTCCGTGTAGCGGACTCCGTACAGGAGCCGGAGGCTGACGCCGGCCAGTGCGCCTGCCAGGAGCTGTGCGCGGTTCATGCTGCCGGGCTCGCGCTGGCCGCGAATCCGCGAGCCGATCACGAAGTCGTGACTGCCCGCCTCCAGCGGGGCGAGCAGCCGGTCCATGACCTCGGGGCAGTCCGAGCCGTCGCCGTCGAGGAAGACGACGACGTCGGCCCGCGGCGAGGCGGCGTCCACCCCGGCCCGGCAGGCGCGGCCGTATCCCCGGAGCGGCTGGCTGACCACGCGGGCGCCGGCCTCGCGGGCACGTTCCGCGGTGCGGTCCGTCGAGCCGTTGTCCACCACGATGACCTCGGAGACGAGCGCCGAGGGAATCGCGCGGACCACCCCGGTGATCGATTCCTCCTCGTCGAGCGCGGGAATGACCGCCGTCACGCGCACGGCCGCGCTCAGAGGCTCCAGCGGAGCCCGCAGCTGCTGCAGGCCTCGGGCGGGTGGTCGCTCACCAGCGCGCTCCGGAACGCCTGGTACCGGGGGCCGTTCCAGATCTCGCGCAGCGTCTCCTGCGTGGCGTCCCCCAGGGTGAAGCTCTGGTAGCCGCGCATGGAGAAGGGTGCGATGCAGCAGGGCAGCGCGCGGCCGGTGGCGGTGAAGTACATCAGCGTCCATGGCCGCCGGCAGAGCGACCAGGGCCGCGAATCGGCGCGCTTCCGGACGCTCAGCTCGGGTTCCACCGCTCCCGAGGCGTTGAACATCACGCCCAGGGCCTGGGCGACCTCCGTCGCGGCCTGGAGAAACTTCCGCTCCTCCGCCTCGAGGCTCTCGAACAGCGCCGACTCGGGTCGCGCCAGCCCCTGCCCGCCCGGAAAGTAGACCAGCCGCTGGAGGTGGACCTCCGGGACGCCCAGGTCGTGGGCCAGTCGCACGAACTGAGGAAGCTCGGTCAGGGTCTCTTTGAGCCCGGTCAGCCAGAGCGAGATCCGCGGCGCCGTCCTCCCCGTCCTCCGCTGGAGGGCGACGAAGGCGCGGACGTTGGCCACGATGCGGTCGAAGGCGTCCACGCCCCGCACCGCCTCGAAAGCCTCGGGGTGGGCGGCGTCGAGAGAGACGCGCAGCTCGTCGAGGCCGGCGTCCATGAGCGCCCGGCCCCGGGCGGCGTCGAGCAGGACGCCGTTGGTGTTGAACAGCACGTAGACGCCGCGCTCCTTGAGGTGGCGCACCATGCGCGGAAGCTCGCGGACCATGAGGGGCTCCCCCACCCCGTGCAGCACGGCGCGCGAGAGATCGGGCACCTGCTCCACGATGCGGGTGAACAGCTCCCAGCTCATGTCCGTCGGCGGCTCGAGATCCTCGAACGTCCGCGGGCAGGTGGTGCAGAGGAGATTGCAGCGGTTGGTGACCTCCAGGTAGAGACAGACCGGCGGCCGATCGACCACCGGCGTCAGCTCGCCGGCGGCGTCGAAGTAGCGCCTCGGGTCGATCGATGCGGCGGTCGGCATCCAGCTCCTAGGCACGGGCGCCGGCGGCGTCACCCGCGGGTCGGCGGTGCTGGCTCCACAGTACAAGCAACAGCGCCAGCGCCGGAAGGTAGACGCCTGCGTTCGACCACAGCCGGGTCGAGGGGGAGTCCCAGAGAAGCGAGACGTAGAGGACGAAGGAGGTGACCCCGAGGAGCAGCATCGGGAGACACCGGGTCAGCGCGGCCAGGGGAAGCAGCCACGCGAAGTACCACGCGTAATGCGGGGACACGGCGATCATCGCCGCCGCCCCGAGGGCCAGCGCCGCCTTCTCGCGCGCTCGCTCACCTTCCTGGCGGACCGCCCAGATGGAGAGGCCGATCAGGACCAGGACCGCCGGAATCAGGTACAGCCAGGCGGGAAGCTCCCTTCCGGCCACCGAGTCGGCCATCTGGAGCAGGAAGTAGGACGAGCCGGTGAGGAGCCCCTCCTCCCGCGCATAGCCGGGGAGGAAGCCGAGGACGCCCGTCCCGACACTCGCGTACGGCAGGTACCCGAGCGCCACCGTCCCGGCGAAGGCCAGCGGCATCCGCCAGTCCCCGCGCCGCCAGAGGGCGGGAAGGACGACCACCGGGTAGAGCTTGAACAGGGTGGCCACCCCGAGCGCCAGCCCGCTGAGGGCGCTCTTCCCGCGGGCCGTGCCGAGCAGGGCGGCGAGGACGAGGGCCATCGGAGCGGCGTCCAGGTGCCCGCTCCCGGCGAACTCCCAGAGCGCGAGCGGGTGCCAGGCGTAGAGCAGCACCTCGGGCTCGGGGCGTCCGGAGCGCCGCAGCAGGCGCAGCAAGAGCCAGATGGCCAGGCCCTCGAAGGCCAGGACGGAGGTCTTCATCCACAGGACCGACTCCGAGACGCGCGTGACGGCGAGGAAGGAGGCCTGCGCCGCGGGCGGATAGATGGTCACCGCATACTCACGCCGGTTGATGTGGGGGTAGATCCGATCGTCGCGCAGCGCCGCCAGCTCGGGTGCGGCCGGCACGAAGCGGTAGGGATTGGTGCCCGCCGCCTGCACGCGCCCGTCCCAGACGTAGCGGTAGATGTCCGTCGACAGAGAGGGCGGGGAGAGAAGGAGCGGCAGCCGCAGCACGACGGCCGCGCCCAGGACCAGCGCCAGGGGAGCTGGGCGGCCCGAGGAGACCCACCACACCGCGACGAAGTAGACCCCGCCCTGGGCCAGCGCCAGGGCGACGAACCAGGGAAGCGCGTCCCTCGCCTGGGCCCGCAGACCGGCAAGCTCGAGGACCAGGAGAGCGAGCCCCGCTGCCACGAGCAACGCGTACCGGCGAGGCGCCACGGTCAGTCGAGGAGGTCGACGCCGGTGAGGAGCGACTCGAGCAATGCCCGGGTGGCGGCGCCGCCCTCGGGATGGCCCGGGGAGAGGAGCTCACGCCGCAGGGTTCGCAGCGACTCCCCGTCGTCCACGTCGTACCACTCCGGCAGGAGGTGAACCTCGAGCGACTGTTCTCGAGCTCGCTCGAGGGTCGAGCGGAGCACGCTGGGAGTGCTCCAGGCGATTCCCTCGAAGAGCCGGAGGTGGGGACGCTTGAGCCCGATGAGGTAATAGCCGCCATCGGTGGCCGGACCGAGGACGAGCCGGTCGCCGGGGGCCTCCAGCGTGCGGGCCGCCGCGACGAGAAGCGCCGGGGGGAGGGTCGGACTGTCCGAGTTGACCAGGCACACCGAGTGGAAGCCGGCCTCGAGGAGGTCCTCGGCAGCGTGCCGGAGCCGCTCGCCGAGGTCCCTGCCCCGCTGCGGCACGAGCCCGAAGCCCTCGGGAAGCAGACCGGCGAGGTCCCGCTCCGCGCCCTCGGGCGCGTAGACGGCCAGGCCGTGGAGCTCCGGCCGTTCGCGGGCCGCCACGGCGATGGCCATGCCCACGTCCTGGATGAAGCACCGGCTGAGCCGGGTGGCCTGCTCGTGGCTGAGCGGCGGCACGAGGCGTGTCTTGACCTCTCCACTCCGCGGGACCTTGGCCATGATGCCCATGGCGCACGCCCCGTTCCTGGGCGAGCGGGTCAGGCGCACCGGAACACGCTGGCCAGGGAGGTGGCGAAGCGCCGCTCCTCGGCGAAGGCGAGCCGCACCGCCTCGACCGCCTCGGCGAGCGGGAAGCACCGCGCAGCGACGAAGAAATCCTCGTCCGTCGCGCCGACCGGATGCCAGTAGACGCCGGTCCGGGTGAGCGTCACCTCCGGCACCAGGTCCGCCCGCGACAGGGCCACCCCCCCCTCGGCGAAGCCCCGCAGTGCGACGCGGCGCAGGACGCAGTCCTCCTCCGGGATGCCCTCTCGCTCGACGAAGGCCTGGAACTCCTGCTCGGCCCGCGCGTCGGCGACGGTCGAGGCCAGGCGGACGCGGAATCCCTCCTCCCGGGCGATGGCGATGCCGGCCCGGGCCTTCTCCCACGTCCCCCGGCCGCGGTGCCGGTCGTGGAGCTCCTCGGTGGGACTGTCCAGGCTGATCTGGAACACGATGCGGTCGCGCGGGAGCCCGCGGAGGGCAAGCCGGCGCCGGCCGGCGAAGAGAAGCCCGTTGGTGAGCACCGTCGTGGGAAGCGCCCGGGCACATGCCAGGAGCACCTCGGCGATGTCCGGGCGGAGGAACGGCTCACCGCCGGTGACGAACAGCTCCCGGACGCCGGCCCCCGGCGCCTCGGCGGCGGCTCGCCGGACGTCGTCGAGCGGAAGCGCCCGGGGCTCCGCCCGCGGCGACGAGCGCACGCAGCAGTAGTCACAGGCCAGGTTGCAGTCGAAGTTGGTGTACAGCCAGAGCCGTGACCCGACGGCCGGAGCGTCGTCGTACGAGCGCGGCGCGCCCTTGCGGACCAGAAAACGGCTGGTCTCACCCTCGGGCGTCACCTCGACGATGGCGTTCCCGGTGAAGCGAGCCCACCGGTCGAGGTCGGGCCCGAGCCGAGCCGGACCGTGCAGCGAGAGGAGGTCGCCGTCGGCGAGACCCTGGAGCGCGGTGAGGAGGTCGTTCAAGAGGCCGGTGGAGAAATCCTTCCCCCCGGCGCGAACCTCCGCCGTGTGGCGCAGGGAGCCCATTCAGCCCGACCGTGCGAAGAAGCCCTGCCGGAGCGCCGCCTCGCGGAGCGAGCCGTACCCCTCGGTGCGCGGGGGCACCCATTCCTTGAGCCCCTCGGCGTCGAGGATGGGCCGGAGGCGGGGCTGGTCGTTCATCCCGAAGAGCGCGTCGGTGAAGCGGCGGGCGTCCTCGGCGGGGAGACCGACCCGCGCGGTGAACATGCAGTGGTGGTAGTGCGGAGACGACCAGATGGACTCCACCGCACCGGCCGGGACGAGCTGGCCGGAGAGGACGCCCGCCCAGAACGGGCTGCCCACCGCGCCCGCGTCGGC
>Ga0335082_10006580_pt1 | contig 12674 bp, 13 predicted proteins | sample Lox_Sample_41_FD_206718 | JGI IMG/M metagenome (GOLD analysis project Ga0335082, IMG submission 206718) | Soil microbial communities from Loxahatchee National Wildlife Refuge, Florida, United States - Lox_Sample_4.1 | ecosystem: Environmental > Terrestrial > Soil > Wetlands | place: USA... | reverse complement strand
CTTCTTGGCGATTTCCGATCCGATCAACGCCACCATGGCATGGTGTTGATCGTCGCTGTCGCTGATATAGCGCCCAGTCGCAACCTCTTCGATGTCGATCTCCCCCATGTTGGAGCTGACGCCGCGAATGTCCACATCGTCCAGGTTCTGGAGCCCGTTGCGCACCTTCCCCGTGGTTCGCACTTCCACACCCACCCGTTTAGGCATCTTGAGGCCGTCGCGGAGCGCCTCATAGTCGTCCCAGGTGACGTCCCGGTTGCGCTTCACCGCCTTCAGGTACTGCTGCGTGTCGCTGATGATGCCCATCTTGGCGACAAGAAAAACGTTGGAACCGAGATTGGCAACGCGCTCGGCAAAATACTGATTCATTCCGGCAACAAGCGCGATCACCAGGATCAGCGTGGAAACCGAGAGAATGATGCCCAGCAACATCAGGAATGAGCGCAGCTTGTGGGCGCGCAGGTTCTGCAGCGCAATCAGCGCGGGCTCGCGCAGAAAGTGAGCACCGGAAAATTTTCGCGACTGCCTTAGACCGCGCATGAAGAGTGCTTCCCCGGCACCATTGTACGCAGATCGGAGGACTGGCCAAGACGGGCCCGGGCTGGGTGCGTTCACCTGGACTGCCAGACTACGGCACGCCGCTGAGCTGCCCTTGCACGGCTCCCTGCGACAGAGCAAGCTTTGGGTCAGCGTCCAGCTTTCTCCCCTTGGGACTGAATCGCGGCAGGTGGATCCATCCCCATTTGCTCAGCGCGAACTGCACACTGGTCAGCAGTACGCCCAAGCCATACTTGACGCTGCGTCGGAAGTTGATGGAGGAGGCTTCATCAAAATACTTCGTAGGGCAGGAAACCTCGCCGACACGAAAACCGAAGTAGACACACTGCGCCAGCATCTGATTGTCGAAGACGAAATCGGGTGAGTTTTCCAGCAGGGGAAGATCGGTCAGCACGGCACGGCTGAAAGCGCGGTAGCCGGTGTGGTATTCAGACAGCTTCACCCGCAAGAACAAGTTCTCAAACGCGGTAAGAAAACGGTTGGAAATGTACTTGTACAGGGGCATGCCGCCACGCAGGGCCTGGCCGCCGATGATGCGCGAGCCCAGCACGACGTCGTAAACGCCATAGGCCACCATGCTGGCCATGGCTGTGATCAGCAAGGGGGTGTACTGATAGTCGGGGTGGACCATGATGACGACATCGGCCCCCGCTGCGAGCGCCTCCCGATAGCAGGTCTGCTGGTTGCGCCCATAGCCGTAGTTCTTGTCGTGCACATGGACCTGTAAGCCGAGTTGTTTGGCCACCTTGACCGTCTGGTCTTTGCTGTAGTCGTCCACCAGAATGCGGATGTCCACCAGGTCGGGAATCTCGCGGACGGTGGCCTCCAGTGTCAGTTCCGCGTTGTAGGCGGGCATGACGACGGCGACCCGCTTTCCGTTGATCATGAGGCGTTCCTCGGAGTAGGGGCGAGCAACTCCCCTACATCATACCGCGGCCCGTCCCAAAGACTGCCGGGAGCGAAGCGGCCTCCCACTGCTGCTTGCTACACTATGCGCAGGCCCGTTCCACCCCGTGCTCCATGAACATCACTGAAGCCATCCGCATTGCCTTGTTGTCGCTATGGGCCAACAAGCTGCGCTCCATTCTTACTCTGCTGGGCGTGGTGATTGGAGTTTCCGCGGTCATTGCCGTGGTCACCTTCGTCAATGGCATCAACGGCTACGTGGCTGAGAAGATCTTCAACCTGGGCGCCAACAGCTTTATCGTCAGCAAGCAGCCCAACGTCGTGACCGATGTCGACGAATTCATTGAGGCCAACAAGCACAAAGACCTGAACATGGATGAATACCGCGCGGTGGCCGACGCATGCACGGCGTGCAAGGATGTGGGAGCCGCCATCCGCAACTTCAACGGCAAGGTGGTCTACGGAACGCAGAGCAGCACAGATACCTGGATCCGAGGCTGGACCCCCAGCATGGCGCGCATCTACGACCTCGAAGTGGTGGCCGGGCGGATGCTGAACGCGAACGACGAGAACACAAGCGCTGCGGTGGCCATCATCGGCGACGACATTCGCGAGAAGCTGCTGGGGGACACCGATCCGATGGGCAAAGAGATCCGGGTGGACGGTCGGGTCTATCGCGTGGTGGGGGTGGGCAAGAAGGAAGGCAAGACGCTGGGCCAGAGCCGCGACAACTACGTCATCATACCCATCGCCAGCTGGCTCAAGCAGTACGGCTCGCACAATACCATCTTCATCTGGGGGAAAGCGTACGACGCCGGCGCTCCGTTCGAGCAGGCCATGGACCAGGTGCGAGTCATTCTGCGTGCACGGCGGCACGACCGCCCGGGAGAGAAAGACAGCTTCGTCATCGAGACCAACCAGAGCTTCATGTCGATCTGGGCCAATCTGAGCGGCACATTTTTCATTGTGATGATCGTCATTGCCTCGATCTCACTGATCGTGGGCGGAATCGTCATCATGAACATCATGCTGGTATCGGTGACCGAGCGGACGCGCGAAATTGGCATTCGTAAGGCCCTGGGTGCCAGGCCGCGGGACGTCCTGCGCCAATTTCTGATTGAATCGGTTACTCTCGCGGTGGTCGGCGGCTTGTTCGGTGTTGCCGGTGGCATCGGCATCGCCAAAGTGGTGACTCTGCTGATCGGCATGCCTTCGGCGATCAAGACGTGGGCAGTTTTGGCTGGTCTGCTGGTGTCCGCCAGCGTTGGTATCTTTTTCGGGGTCTACCCCGCCCGCAAGGCAGCGCAACTGGATCCCATTGCTGCTTTGCGATTTGAACTGTGAAGCAGGCTTATGCGTCGTAGCGACTACAAAGAAATTCTCCGCATGGCGCTGGAGACCATCGTCAAGAACAAGATGCGCTCCGGCCTGACGGTGCTGGGAATCGTCATTGGCGTGATGATGGTCATTGTCATCTCCTCGGTCGTGCGCGGCCTGAATGCCAACGTGGAAGGCATGCTCAAAGACATGGGTTCCGACATGATCTTCGCCTTCCACATTGAGCCCTTTACTTTCGGGCGCCCAACTACGGAGATGCTGACTCGTAAGGAACTGTTGCTGGACGACGCACTAGCCATGCAAGAACTGCCGCATGTCAAGGCTGTCACGGCCAGTCTCCGCATCATGCTGCCGCAGTTCGGGACCGGAACGTTCGCCGTCAAGTACGAAGGGCGAAAGACGAAGAACACCATCCTCGATGGCAACCTCCCCGCGACGATCCGGACCGACGACTTGAAAATCGTGAAGGGGCGCTGGTTTACCGAGGTCGAGAACGAACACCGCGCCCAGGTGGCCGTCCTGGGCAGCGACACGGCCGACAAGCTTTTCGGCGACCAGGACCCGATTGGCAAGGAAATCAGCATCGAAGGTGAGTTGTTCCAGGTCATCGGAGTCATGGCCAAACGCAAGGCCGCTTTCGGCAACGGGTCGAACCCGGATGACAACATTGTTCGCATGCCGATCGCCACCCTGCACAAGCTGCACCCTGAGCAGAAACAGTACTGGATTACCGCCAAGGCCACATCGCACGCCGACATGGACAAGGCGATGGATGAGATGCGCTCCCTGCTTCGACGGCGGCGTCACCTTGGGCCCAGCCAGCCCGACAATTTCGCGGTCTTCAGTCAGGACGCCCTGAGCGATACCTGGAACCAGCTCACTGGCGGGATTTTCATCTTCATGTTCGCCGTGTCCAGCGTGGCGCTGATCGTGGGAGGGGTGGGGGTGATGAACATCATGCTGGTGTCGGTGACGGAGCGCACCCGCGAGATCGGTGTCCGGAAGGCCATCGGCGCGCGCAAACGTGACGTGCTTCTGCAATTCACGCTGGAGGCGATGACCTTGACCGGCGCCGGTGGAATCCTGGGCATCCTTGTGGGTGCCCTCCTCACTGCAATTGTTCCGCTGGCCTTCCCGGCGCTGCCCGCCAGCCTGTCGCCGGGGTGGGTCCTGACTGCGACCGGAGTCTCGGCGGCAATCGGACTCCTGTTCGGTATTTACCCGGCCTGGAAGGCCGCCATGCTCGATCCGATCGAGGCGCTGCGTTACGAGTAGCTTCCGGCCGCTTCTGCTAATCTGAACAGCTCTTCATGGCTCACGTTCATACCATCTTTGCAGGAGTGTGCTGCGCTCTGGCCTTGGCCGGCTGTGTGTACTTCGCGATGTCGCTTTGGGCCGCACGGCGCTTCCTGCGGGACAGTTCGCAACAGCCTGCAACCCGCTTTGCGCCACCCGTCAGTATCCTGCGCTCACTCAAGGGTGTGGATGCGCAGATGTATTCCGCCTTCCGCAGTCATTGCCTTCTCGACTATGACGAATACGAGGTAGTGTTCGGAGCGACCGACCCGGACGAGCCCGCGCTCAAGCTCGTCCAGAAGCTGCAGGAAGAGTTCCCATTGCGTCAGATCCGCGTCATCTACTGCCCGGAGCGGCTGGGGCCGAACGGCAAGGTGAGCAACCTGGCGCAGATGCTGCGGCAGGCGAAGTATGAGCATGTCGTGATCAACGACAGCGACATTGTGGTACCACGCAATTACCTGAGCGGCGCAATAACGCCCCTCGCCCAAGCGGGGGTGGGGATGGTGACAACGCTTTATCGCGCCTCCGGCGGAACGACGCTGGGCTCGAAGCTGGAAGCTCTGGGCCTGAGTACGGACTTCGCCGGCGGTGTCCTGGTGGCGCGCGCTCTGGAAGGCGTTCGCTTCGGGCTGGGCGCAACCATCGCCACCACCAAGAGTGTGCTGCGCGAGATCGGCGGGCTGGAACCGCTGGCCGACTATCTGGGCGACGATTACGAACTGGGGGCTCGTACCGCCGCGGCAGGATACAGAGTTGAGCTCGCCGGTTTGGTTGTGGAAACCGCTCTTCCGGACTACAGCTTCCGCGAATTCTGGGCACATCAACTTCGCTGGGCCCGCAATATCAAGGACCGCCGCCGGGGGCAGTACTTCGGGCTCATCGTTACCTTCGCCCTTGTCTGGGCCATCGTCGCTGTCGTGGCTTTGCCTGGCTCCTGGTGGACCTGGTCGACTCTGGCGCTCACCACGCTTCTACGATTGGCGGCTGCTCTGGGCGTGGGGAAAGGAGTGCTCCACGATCCCCGAATCCTCAGAGACTTGTGGCTGCTTCCATTGCGCGATGCCACAGCCTTGGTGATTTGGTTTGTAAGCTTCTGCGGCAATACGGTCGAATGGCGGGGAATGCGGTTCCGCCTTAAGGAAGGCAAGCTGAAATCTGTGTAGTGCCGAGCCCCAGGAACAACCCCTGGCCTCTCGTTCAAGGAGCTCGAGTCCGTCGCGTCCTAGCTCGCCCCAGCCAGCATCTTCCTAGCCAGGGGACGCGCAAAGGCATTCGTCGGTGCATGGTTATTGAGGGTCAGCACTTGCCTGTAGCAGTCCAACGCCTTGGCCTTGTCGCCCGACTTGTCGTACGCCTGGGCCAGCAACACCAGGACGAACGGGTCCTTCTGCTCCGACTGCTGGTTGGCTTTCTGTAACTCGGCGATGGCCGTCTTGTAATCGCCACCGTACAGGGCGACGTATCCCGCAAGATAGGAATAGAAGCGCGCCTGGTCAGGATTTCCTCCTTTGTCGAGCAGCGCCTTGGCCGCAGCCAGGTGCTGTTGCGCTTCAGCCTTCTGGCCCTGGCGAATGCGGACGCGGGCCAGCGCGCTCTCCCAGCGGAACTCCCACAGGTCCTTCTGCGCCGGCGTAAGGTTGGGGATCTTCAGTGACGCAATGTGGCCGGTCTGATACCACTGGAACGCGTTGTCGTTATCGCCGCACTCCAGATAGATACGCGCCAACTCGTTGGCCGCCCCGGCGGCATCTTCAATCTTGTTGGCGTTGTATAGCAAATCGAACGCCTGACGGTCGTACTCAGCCGCCTTGTCGAGGTTGCACTCGAAGGCGTAGGAGACGCCCATAGTGCGCAACGCGCCCGGCTTCTGCTCCGGCGTGGCCTCCGCGATGGCCTTGGTAAGGGCCTGGCGTGCTTCGGGGTATTTGCCTTCGAGATCGTACGCCATCCCGCTGGCTATCTCGGCCTGGTAGAGATTGGGCGACAACTGGAGCGCGCGCTGGTACAGCGCGAGGGCCTCTTCCTGCTTGCCTTCGCTGTTCAGCTTTTGTCCTTGCTTCACCAGCTCAAGAGCATCGCTGGACTTGGCAGGCGGCGTGGATGTTTGGGCAACAACCAGGAGTTGCAGGAGGAAGATTGCAGCAAACAGAAGGCACAGATTGCGACCGATCGATTTCATGGCGGGCCAATTATGGCATAAGTTCGAACTGGAGGCGGTCGGCCGTCGCGGCACTGGGAAGCAGAAGGCTTCGGCGCCTTTTCTTTCGCGCTTCCTTCTTTGGGATGGGTCATTCCCCGACTCAACAGACAGGCAAGCTGCAGCGTGAAATCGGAGCCCTGTCGCATTTCCCAGGGCAGGGCGCTTCTTGCTATCACGAGTCCGGGTGACCGCCGTCACCGACAAGCAAGCGAAAGGGTGGGAGGATGCAGGACGCGGGAGAAATAGCACTTATCCGGTTTCATAGAGGTAGCAGTGCACTCCTACCTGTACCTCCCGCGAGCGTTAGCCTGCCTGGGTCTGAGCGCAGGCGATTCCTCACCGTAGCGCCAGAGTCGTCTTTCCTGGCCGCCCCCCCAACACTCAGTAACCTCAACGGCCGGAATACGTTGCGCGAATACATCGTGGAGGTTCCGGTTCCTCCCCAGACATTAAGGCGGCGGCATGATTCTCGGGTTGGGCGTGGATCTCGTTGACCTTCGGCGTTTCGAGCGCGAAATCGCACGATGTCCATGGTCCCGGGAGGACGCGATCTTTACGGAGGCAGAGATCCGCTGGTGTGCGGCATCCCGCGATCCCGCCCGGCAGTTCGCGGTGTGTTTCGCAGCCAAAGAAGCATTGCTGAAGGCGATGGGGACGGGGGCCCAGAGCCTTGCCGTCTTTTGTGACGTGGAAATCTGGCCGAGCGGCCGCGAATTACAGATCGTGTTGCACCACCAAATCAAACGGGAAGCCGAGCGGCTGGGCATGCGGAATATCACGCTGTCGATCGCGGCGACCAAGAAACACACGGGTGCCATGGTCATCGCGGAATCTTAGAACCAGGGTGCCGGATCGGACGGTCTAATGAGCACTACCACGTTGTCCGAGCCACTGACGGGAAAATCGTACGAGGAGCTTACCACCGGCTTCGATTGGTCCATCGCCGAACGCGAACTCGGGTACAAAACCGGCAATCTTCTCAACATCGGATGGATGTGCAGCGACCGCATTTGCCACCTCGGGATGGCCGGGAAGGTGGCGCTGTTCTGGGAAGACTACCAGGGCAACCGCCAACGCTTCACCTTTGACGATATTCGGGTGCTGTCCAACGGGGTCGCGCAGTTCCTCTGCGAGCTGGGGATCCAACCCGGCGAGCGGGTCTGCCTGTTCATGGACCGTGTGCCGGAGTTGTACATCGGGTTTCTCGGCATTCTGAAGACTGGAGCAGTGGCACAGCCGCTGTTCTCCGCTTTCGGGGATGAATCGCTGCTGGTCCGGCTCAAAGACGCGGGTACCGCCGCCATTCTCACGCAGAAGAAACACCTTCCCAAGGTACGCAAAATTCGTGAGCAGCTTCCCAGCCTGCGGCACATCATCATCGTGGATTCCGGAGATGCACCGCTGCAGGCGCGCGAACTGAAATTCGCGATGAGGGACACGCCACGTTTGGAGAACTTTGCGGTCTATCCGACCACCGCGGAGTCATCCTCTGTCTTGCATTACACGTCGGGCACCACCGGGCAGCCCAAAGGCGCGCAGCATGTCCACTACTCCATTGTTTCGCAGTACCTCACATCGAAGTGGGTGCTGGACCTGCAGCCGGACGACGTCTACTGGTGCAATGCCGACCCTGGCTGGGTGACGGGGACTTCCTACGGCATCATCGGCCCGTGGTCAAGCGGCACTACGCAGGCAGTGTTGGACTCCGGCTTCAACGCCCAACGCTGGTACGAGTTCATTGAGAAGTACCGGGTCACGGTCTGGTACTCGGCGCCCACCGCCATTCGCCTGCTGATGAAGGAGGGTAAGGACCCGGTCTTGCTGCGCGACCTGTCGAGCCTCCGGTACCTGGCAAGCGTTGGCGAGCCGCTTAATGCCGAAGCCGTTCTCTGGTCGGAACAGGCGTTCGGCAGGCCCTTCCATGACACCTTCTGGCAAACCGAAACCGGTTGCATCGTGATCAGCAACTTTCCGGGGATGCCGATCAAGCCGGGCTCGATGGGCAAGCCGTTCCCCGGAATCACCGCCGCCGTACTCAACACCAAGACCTATGAACCTATCACGGAGCCGGGCCTGGCGGGACTGATCGCCCTGCGCCCCGGATGGCCGTCGCAGATTCGCGGCTATTGGAACAATGACGCGGGATACCGGGCCAAATTCAAGAACGGATGGTATCTGTGCGGCGACCGCGCCTCCATCGATACCGATGGCTATTACTGGTTCATGGGACGCGATGACGACGTCATTAACACTGGCGGACACCTCGTCGGGCCGTTTGAAATCGAGTCGGCGCTGCTGGAGCATCCGGCAGTCCATGAATCGGCCGCCGTGGCAAAACCCGACCCGGTCAACATGGAAGTCGTCAAGGCGTTTGTAACTCTGAAGAGCGGTTATCAGCCGAGTACCGACCTGGAACTCGAAATCATGAACCAGATCCGCAAACGGCTGTCGCCGCTGGCCATGCCCCAAGAGATTGAGTTCGTCGACTCTCTGCCCAAGACACGCAGCGGCAAGATCGTTCGCCGCGTGCTGCGTTGCCGGGAGTTCAACGAGCCTGCGGGCGACCTTTCCACCATCATGGACGATTAAACCGAGCAGACAGGAAATACAACATGGATGAAATCATCAAGGTGGTTCGTGACTATGTGACCCAGGAATATCTGGAGGAAGGCGACGAGCGGGTAATCACCGGGAGTACGCCGCTGATTTCCGGGGGCATCGTGGACTCGTTCTCCATGGTGTCGCTGAAACGGTTCCTGGAGAAGAAGTACAACATTCAAATTCCCGATGCTGACGCTACGCCCGACGCGTTCGACACGGTCGAGCGCATCGCCGCACTGGTGCAGCGCTTCCAGAAGCTGGCCACCGTCGGCGTTTAGCCGCAGCCGCTTGTGGCAACGCTTTATGTGGGCTTCGCCGGCGGAACCCCGCGTCCCGGGCCCGGCAAGGCATAGATCTCGCATTCATCGAGGAGCGTTATGGCCTTTCCTGATCAATACCGCAATCGTTACCAAACTGACATCGACGGCATCAAAGCCGCCGGACTCTTTAAAGAGGAGCGCTACATTCACTCGCCGCAGTGGTCCGAGATCGAGGTCGAGTTTCCTGCCGGCTCGGAGGTCAAGAAGTGCATCAACATCTGTGCCAACAACTACCTGGGGCTGTCGAGCCATCCTGAGGTGATCGCCGCAGCGCACGCCGGGCTCGACTACCGCGGCTACGGCATGTCGTCGGTGCGCTTTATCTGCGGCACCCAGGACATCCACCGGGAGTTGGAGAAGCGGCTGACAGGGTTCCTGGGAACCGAAGACACGCTGCTCTTTCCCTCCTGCATGGACGCCAATGCCGGCTTCTTCGAAGCCTGCCTCAGCGAGCAGGATGTGATGATCGCCGATCGGCTGGTGCATGCCAGCATTGTGGACGGCATGCGCCTCTGCAAGGCGATGCAGGACACCTACAAGCATTCCGACATGGCCCACCTGGAAGCAAAGCTGGAAGAGCACATGGACAAGCGCTCGCGCATGATCATCACCGACGGCGTCTTCTCCATGGACGGCGACCTGGCCAAGTTGGATGAAATTGTCGACCTGGCCGAAAAGTATGACGCCATGGTCTTCCTCGACGACTCACATGCCAGCGGTTTTATCGGCAAGACCGGCCGCGGCACTCATGAGCACTGCGACGTGCTGGGGAAGATTGACGTGATTACCACCACCCTGGGCAAGGCGCTGGGGGGTGCGTCAGGCGGCTGTGTCAGTGGACGCCGCGAATTGGTGGAGATGTGCCGCCAGCGGGCGCGTCCGTATCTGTTCTCTAACTCGGTGGCGCCGGTGATTGTTGCCGGCGCGCTGAAAGTGATGGAACTCATCACCCGGACTACTGAACGCCGTGACAAGCTGGAATGGAACTCGAAATACTGGCGGAATTTGCTGACCAACGCCGGCTTCGACATCAAGGAAGGCGAGAGCCCAATTGTGCCTGTCATGCTCTACGACGCAAAACTGGCGCAGGACTTCGCCCGTGACTTGTTTGCCGAAGGAGTCTACGCGGTCGGCTTCTTCTTCCCGGTGGTACCGAAGGGGCAGGCACGCATTCGGACACAGCTGTCGGCTGCACACGACAAACAGCACCTGGATTTCGCGATCGAGGCCTTTAAGAAGGTCGGCGAGAAGCATGGAATCCTGGGCCTGGGCAAAAAGGAGTTGCTGGCGCGAGCGGGTGTTTAGAGTTCGCGCACGCCGGCAGGGCGAATGTGAAAGAGCGGCAGGACGCCATGAGGGTATTCGGCGGCCTGCCTGGCTCGAACATCCATCAAGAACGCTTCCGTGGCGCAAGCGCCTCAGACCGGAGGTCGTCATGCTTTGCGAAGAGCTGGAAAAGCTGGAGGGCGAATTCGACGAGATTGTGACCGCGCTGGAAGATCCTGGACTTCCGGACGACCAGAGGGCCGCCCTGGAGGAAGCCTACTCGCGTCTGAGCCGTGTTATCCGGGAACATCAGGCCTCCGGCCACCAAGGCAGTCCCTGCTTCGAGGAGTATCCCGGCGAGTGATTGCGCAGCACGCAAGAGCAGCAAGCGCTCTCTCGTGGGGACTCAGTCATGCAGCTGCATTTCGAAAAAGACGAGTTGAATCTGCTGGCCGACATTCTGTTGCAGGAAGCAGGACGAATGTCTTCCCGGCCGGATTCTGCCGAAGCATCTCACAGTGCCATCTGTCCCAATGTGCCTGGCATTGACACCCTGCTCGACAAAATTCTCGCACGGGATCTGCGGCTGGATACGGATGAGCTGGAACAACTCGCCGACCTGCTGTCCGCGGAGAGGCGTACGCTCGCCGGGAGGGAGGGTTCCGGGGACTCGCACACCACGGAACTACAACACAGACGGGTGCTCCTTGACCGGTTGCTGGAAAGAGTCAATGAGGCTTGCGTGATGTTCTAGGGGCCGCGAAAGGTTTGGCTGCCCCCCAGGGATTCGAACCCCGATATGCTGATCCAGAGTCAGCTGTCCTGCCGTTGAACGAGGGGGCAGTGCCTAACTGCTTGCAGGAGCGCGCCGGGAAAGGCGCTCTTTGATTGTATGGTTTGCCGCGAATCAGCGTCAACCGGGGCTGCAAATTACAATGTTCCGCGAATCATACTCCAGGAGAACTCATGTCCTCGCTCATGGGAACCGTTGCGCTTTCCGCTGATCCAAGCGAAGTAACACGCCGTCCGCTCCAACCCGATCGTTGTGCGTTGATTGTCGTCGACATCCAGGAGAAACTCTTCCCTCCGATATTCAACAACGCGGCCCTGCTGAAGAACGCACAGCTCCTGATTCGGCTTGCCAAAGTGCTGGACCTACCGGTCGTGGTCACTACTCAGTACAGCCGTGGCCTGGGGCCAACCGTGCCCGAGATTGCATCGCTTCTGCCGGAAGTACGCAGCGTCGACAAGCTGGAATTCGGCTGCTTTGGAAGCGAACCGTTCCGCGGTGCGCTCAAATCGCTTCCCGGCAACCGTAATACGGTGCTGCTGTGCGGCATGGAGACCCATATCTGCGTAATGCAGACGGCGCTGGGAGCACTGAACGAAGGCTACCTGGTGCATATCGCCTCCGACGCCGTCGGCTCGCGGTCTGAATGGAACTGGCGCGTCGGCCTGGACCGCATGCGCGCGGCCGGGGCGGTCATTTCGTCCACCGAGATGATGATGTACGAACTGCTGCGCTGCTCGGGCACTCCGCAGTTCAAAGAGATGCTGGGTTACCTCAAGGACTAAAAGCTCCGCCCCGCAGGCTCACGGCTGAGCGGCGGCGATGGTCACATATTGCGGGGCAGGATGCGACCTGTGCGGCGCGCCCACCATCCTGGGCAGAGCGCCCACATACATCGCAATCTCGTCGCAGGCATTCTGCCGCGGACAGCGCTGGCAGTCCTTCAGCATCTTGTCCGGGAGGGCTTCCTTCTCCGCGGTAAGGAAGCCCATGCGCGCGAAGAACTCCGGAATCCGGGTAAACAGGCAGACACAGGTCACGTGTTGATGTTTGGCTTCCTGCAGCAGCGCGTTCACCAGAACACGTCCGGCGCCCTTCCCCTTCGAGTTTGCCGAGACCGTAATCGAGCGGATCTCTGCCAGGTGCATGCCATAGAGGTGCAGTGCGCCACAACCGACGATCTCGCCTTCCGCCTCCACCACGATGAAGTCGCGGATGTTCTCGCAGATCTCGGAAAACGAGCGCGGCAATAGGGTCCCATCGCCGGTGTGGACCTGGATGAGCTGCTCGATGGCGAGAGCATCGGGCAGCCTGGCGTTACGCGCACGCATGAGCGACCTCCACATAAAGGGAGAGCTTCTCCTTCGCATCGCGCAGGGCGCGGCGCACACATTCC
>Ga0335082_10006579_pt1 | contig 12674 bp, 13 predicted proteins | sample Lox_Sample_41_FD_206718 | JGI IMG/M metagenome (GOLD analysis project Ga0335082, IMG submission 206718) | Soil microbial communities from Loxahatchee National Wildlife Refuge, Florida, United States - Lox_Sample_4.1 | ecosystem: Environmental > Terrestrial > Soil > Wetlands | place: USA... | reverse complement strand
ATTGTACAGTTATAATTTACTGGGTAATGGCACTTATCATGCAGGGATTGCTGCTGTCTTTGATTACCGGAGGCAGATCATCCTCATGGTTGTTTACGGGTTTTTCGGGTGAAAATCCGGCTTCGTTGTATTTTATTTTCATCATAAGGCTGTCCCTTCCAATGGCCGACAGCTTTGCGATGCTTGTCCACAGGCTTCTCCGGGTGCGCACTCCGAGGACAGCCGTGAAGAGCGGGCCGTTATCGGTATTAACGGCGCATACAAAGCAGTGACGCGCCGTGCCTGTATATCCCGTCTTGCCCCCTATCATGTTTTCATCCTGCCACAGCAGGTTGTTCGTATTCTCAATGAACATGTCCCTGCCACCCCCTGTGGTAATAACGGCCATCTTTTCACTGAGTATTTCACGTATGAGTGGGTATGTGAGCGCCGCCTTCAGGATGAGGACAAGATCGCTTGCGGTGGTGTACTGGCAGCCGTTCGGCAGCCCTGATGCGTTAGCGAACAGCGTGTTCGTTGCCCCTATCTCCCTTGCCTTGTTGTTCATCATGACGACAAAGTCGCGTTCGGAACCTGCAGTCGCTTCGGCAAGCGCGACTGCGGCGGAATTAACCGATTGCATGAGGGCAAGGCGCAGGAGGTCATTAACCGTCATTTCCTCGCCGGCCAGGAGCCTTGGTCGTATGGAATGTACTTTTTCGGCGTGTTTGCTTATCGTCACTGGCATATCAGGACTCAATGAATCAAGGATCACCATGGCGGTGACCAGTTTTACTGTTGACGCAGGCGCCAGCCGCGCGTTGGGGTGCCTGGAGTCTATGATTGTGCCGCTATCGTCCATAACCACCCATGCTTTTGCGGGTATTGAAGGACCGGCGGATGCGGAATACGTCAACATTGCCAGCAGGCACAGGGTCAGACCGGCTATAAATAAGGTCGTTTTTGACATCTTATGCCTACCCGAAGGAAAGTTGAATGAATTCCCACGTTACCCCCAAAAATATTAATTACTGAGATTTCTAATTAGTTATCGTCTGAATAAAACCGAAACTTTAACAAGAGTGCCAAACGTTATTAATAAACAACGGCAGCCGCCCCGGGAATGCACCTACAAAGAATTATTTTCGACGAATATATTCCCAATTCATGGCGATGTCAACAGTCGTGAATGAGTCTGTCAACCCAAAATAGAAGTGTCCTACTCTTACCAAAGTAGAAATGTCCGCTTTTAGGAAGCAACGGGAAGTTGTACCGATGCTCTTCTAAGTCTCTTCCAAGGGTGATCTGGAAATTGATACCGTCTATCAATCAATGCCGGTGCTTTTTGATTCTCTTTGACTGGCCGTCTCTTGATCTCCCGATATCTTAAATTCACGCTTCTGTAAGTTATGTGCAGAGATCCATCCATTCGTTCTTCAACCACGACCTTTTGGGCTTTTACTGCGTCTTTGATCTGGTTGCCATTGTAGGAGATTGTTAAGTCGTTCCGCAGCGTACGCTCTTCTCGAATGCAGAAAATCTTGTCGAGCTCTCTCATGGACAGTGCGGATTGGTGGACATCTATTGCAGACGGATCTGAGTGCTATACTTATTTCAGATTCTTCTCCGTCTCGCCTAGAGTTCTGTTCTCTTTCAATTCCACTATTATTACGTTAGTATTCGTATCTCCTATGTTTTCGCCAATGTGCATATGCCCTTGCATCCAAACAACACTCCCCGCTTTGACGTCAACCTCATGCTTCCGACCTTCAGGAAATGTCAAACGCCGCCTGAAAGAAGACTCCGCATACAATACGTAGTCAGGGTGAGCGTGTTGTTGAGTTCTATCGCCGGGCTTATCGTGATACCTGAGCACCCTCACGCGTTCGTTTTCTAGAACAACCGAATATTTGTCCCCATCTGTTTCAACAGCGTCCCGTGCAGTAGATATGAATGTCATTTGTCACCTCCTTGCTTATATTTGACTAACACTTGCACCCTTCCGGGAAAAGTCCACTAGGAATATCTACTCCTTTGTTTTTATTATACCCCGTTTTTGATAGCACCTATTTAATAAAAAAACAACGATAAGTTTGGTAGCGAGGAGAGGATTTGAATTTCTGACCTTCGGGTTATAGACCCAATTTGTTCGATGACCTTGGGGCTATCGACCCCAATTGCTTTCATCCATACGATGGTTTGGACCCTCTCCATTTTGCAGTGCACAACAGGCTGTTGTTACCGTCGGTGGCGCCGCTGGCACGATGCGCACTGCGGTGAGGTTGCTCGACTGGCCTGCTGGGCAGTTGCTGCCGTTTCACTTAAAGACCACGTAGGTGTCCTGAGATGTGGTATACGCCGCTGCGACATTATTGATGATTTCGTTCGAAGCCACTTGAGAGATGGTGACCTGATTGTCATCACCGGCCAAGTAACATCTTTAGGCAGGATCAGCATCGGATACATTAAGGGTTAGTCATCAGCGATTTTTTGGTATTTTTTTTACATCGCAGACGTACTCCATGACTGCTTCACTAAACGAGTCAGGTACTATTTCCTTCTTATACGAAGGATCCTCAGGATAAGAGTAACTTTCCGTTAATAGTAATGATCCTTTTTGATTCGCATACCGATCAATCTTAAGTAATTGGGAGGTTCCTTCGTCGCAATGATATATACTTAAGTGCACCTCTAAGTTGTATGTGTTCTTTTGAGATGAATCCTTTACTTCCTTTGGCTTAACGTAGACCCACTTTTCCCAAACTTGGACATCTCGTTCATGTATTCGGAGGGACTCAACGTCTACGAAGATTTTAGCATCGTCGTTACCCGTTACAAATGCCCAATTAGAGGCAATGCTGCTTTCAGCAATAACACTCAAGAGTATTAAGACAAGAAGCGGAACTTTGAAGCTTTTTATGTGCATGACCTTACCCCCAAAACCTGTATCACCCCGAGAGTCGGACTTATGGTAGCATAAAACCAAAAGGAGGGCAATCATGGGTGGCAAGAATGGGTTTACTCCCGAACAAATCATCGGGAAGTTCAGAGAGGCGGAGGTGTGCACTCAAACGCCTGATAGATAACATCTTTCATAGACTTGCTCCTATATATACATATAAGGAAATGAAAGAGGCTACAGCTAAGGATGGGCTGAGTTCAGTCCAAGGCATATCTAACGAAAAAGAATTGAAATCCATCCCTCTTTATATTAAAATTGCAGAGGTTTGCTTTTCAGAAACCATAATTGTGTTTTTAATAGCTGTAAACGATAATCGTGAAGGGCTAAACTCATGAAAATAATAGCGTTCAATGGAAGTCCAAGAAAGAAATGGAATACGGCAACCCTACTGCAAAAAGCTCTAGAAGGTGCTGCCTCACAGGGAGCTAAAACTGAACTGATTCATCTCTATGACCTCGACTATAAAGGCTGCATAAGTTGTTTTGCCTGTAAGACCCTCGGTGGAAAAAGCTATGGCAAGTGTGCTGTTCAGGATGACCTTGCCCCTATCTTCAGCAGGATTGAACAGGCTGATGCCATTTTGATGGGTTCCCCTATTTATTGGGGTGATATCTCAGGCGAGATGAAGTCATTCCTGGAGCGTCTGATGTTTCAGTATACGACCTATACCAATCCCCCAGGTTCACTATTTACCAAGAAGATAAAGACAGGATTCATCTACACGATGAATGTCTCCGAGGAAGTCATGAAGGAATGGGGGTATGCAGTCAATTTTAACCGCTATGACGCGGCTCTTCGGAGAATTTTCGGGGAGTCTGAATATATGTGCAGCTTTGACACATTGCAGTTTGATGACTATTCCAAGGTTCTTAATACCCGTTTTGACCCTGTGAAGAAGAAGCAGAGGCATGAAGAAGTATTCCCACTGGATTGCCAAAAGGCATTTGATATGGGTGAAAGGTTGGTTGCAGGAAAGTGATAAGGTATTTCCCTAAGGTTATAGACCCGATCTGCTCAATGACCTTGGGGCTGCCAGCCTGAAGGTCCTGCTATTCGTACAATTCAATTTATCATAAATTATGATTACGGGAAGAACATACTACAACCTTTCGGGATCGATTCATCGCTTGGTATATGGTCGAGAAACCTATACTTAAAAACTGTTGGCTCCGTCACTATCGCTACGACAACGAACAACCCTTACAGCCATTGGACCAACAGAATGCCCACTCCGATCGTCGTCTGACGAAAATTGTAGTCGATCAAGGTTTCGCCGTAACCGGTGAAGATCTTCACGAAACCATTGAGACGGCCTTGTATCGGAAAGCTCCAAGTGCCCTGCACCGCGCCGTTGGAGGTGCCGGGATTGTAGCGCCCTAGCAAGGAGAACTCATTGCGGCCCCAAATGTAGATTGCCGTGATATCGCCGTAACCCATGTAGCGAATGATGTCTGGGTTCAAATCGTTTCCGGTCGTCTCCGGAAAGCGGTACCAGGGACGCACATACAGTGCGAAGTTTCCTCGCTCGAAACCGAAATTGGCATAGGCCCGGTTCCAGCTGCGATGCAAGGGGTTGGTTTGACCGTTGGACTGGTGCACAACACTAAACTGGACGAAACGGCCGGTGAGACCGAACAGGTTGTAGCGCATGGGGACCACCAGGAACAGCTCCGGTTGGTAGTCCGTTTCGCGAAATGACCGGGAAACGGATGCATTGTAGACCTGCCACTGGCTCTGCTGTGTGTATCCAAACCAAAGATCCGCGTGGTTCGAAAACAGGTTCTCGGCTACCTTGGCTTTGAAGCTGATCTGAAACTCAGCTTCTATATTCTTAAGTTCCACGATTTGGTTGTTCGGCTGCGTGGGTGACTGGGGGGATTTGTTAACTCCATCGGAGTAGCGCGCAGGCATGATGAACATTTGATTATACGGCCGTATCAACCACACTCCCTGCTTGGCCTCGGGGTCGAGCTCCCAACGGTGGGACAACGCCGTCATCGGAGCAGCGCCCGCCGCGTGAACCAGGAATTCCTCCTCGAGCTGCCCCGACGAATCGGCATTGGGCGCTGGGGCGGTTCGGCCCGCGGCTGCGTCGTAGCATTTCAGCCGCTCGCCTTCGTTCGTGAGCCCCTCGCAACGCGTGAGGTCGGCTGGTTCGGCGGCTACGGTCGCTGCCGCCAATATGACGCCAAGGATCGCTGCCGGCATCATTATTGATGATCACACCTTTGTTTTCGTCCGCAACATTTTGTTAATCCTGTCTAAAAACTGTTCGTGATTCACGATTTCTTGCAAATTTTCAAATAACGTCATTGGATCTATTCATCATACAGCCGCTCCCCCATTCCCTTTTAGCCTTCTTTTTATTGCCGATCTTTCACACTGCATTTTCACATCTAATGTACCTAACTTCGCAATAATCTTTATAACCCGGTGTCCGTTGAGGTTAAATAAGAAAAGTCACGAATGAACATTATCATTTAAACGACGAACGATGAAAAGGAGTATGTTCCTAGGAGTTAACCTTACGCTGAATGCCTTGATCAAGGCTGCCTTGTTCTGCATGGTGATATTTCGCGACATCGCTAAAATTTACCTTCTTCCATGAGAAAGAAAAGACAAATAAATATTGATCAATGCTATAAAGTATATCGAAATACATAGATAATATAAAAGATAAAAAAAATATGAAAAATGACTGGAGATACTGGGGTCATGCCCTTCCATGAGATCCATCTAGATCTGCAGGATCTCCATCAGCCGCTGTTACTGATTCATGAGAAGATGGTCGATCTTCTCGACGATCGGCTCCCGAACGATTTCCGCTGACAGCACCTCGCTCATTTTCATTTGTTTTTTGCAAACCTGGCAAATGACCAGCTCTTGCTGCAATTTTACCATAATGACTGCACCTCCTCTGTAGGCCACTGTATTCGATATGTTGACAAAGGATACAGCGGCTTCATAGTCTTCCCGCGATCGCCTAACCGCTCGGGCGACGAGTCACTGCTGCGCTCCTTTCATCAAAAAAGCGGAGCATTCTGTTCTTCCATTTCCCGGCATACTCGACGCCGATCCGTTTCGCCCTCCTGATCCGCGGTTTGTATTGTGGATCTTGCACAAGATACAGTCGATTCCCGGTCAGATCCAAGCCGTTCATGGGACGGGTGATCCCGAGCGCGCGTGTGAGCTTGCCCGGTCCAGAGAGGTCGGCATCCCAGTCACCCAGGGGCTCGGCCGCCCGAATGAGCACCGCTTGGCCGCTACCTGTTTCTCCCGCGACGATGTTGAACATCTCGTACATCCCGTAGATCAGGTAGACGTAAGCATGGCCGGCGGGACCGAACATGACTTTCGTGCGCTTCGTGCGCCCTTTCGAGGAGTGGGATGCCAAGTCGTGAGGGCCGATGTACGCCTCGGCTTCCACAATGCGGGCACGGTATGCCCTGCCGCGCCTTCGATGGACGAGGATCGTCCCGATCAGATCTCGGGCAAGCATTTCCGCATCGCGCTTATAGAATGAGTTGCTGATTTTTCGTTCCATGGTATTTCACTTATTGAAGCATTATGTCTATATATACACTATCAGGGCCCATATTTCTAGGACAGAAGTCCAGCACATATTCGATGATATTATTCAGTTCTATAGCAGTGACTGGGATGCATCCAGTGATTTTTTTGTCATGAGCTCTTCTTCCTGAAAGACGCAAGTTACCATTCCTTAAAACTATTTAACGTTTCACTCAGAAATTGTTAACTCATACCCTATAAATAGCCTATCTGTTATCCCGTAGCTCAATTGTGGCTTTCATTCATTGTACCTCATCAAGTTTCATCCAGACTAGATTAAATAATACAACCCACTCGAACCGGCAGGTAGTTTAAATATATTATTAGGTTTGAGCATATGACAGATACGGAACGTTTTAAAAATGTAACCATAATCACAGATTAAAAAAAAGATGTCTTTTATACTCCAACTATATCGGCATCGATCGTCTCACGGTCGTTTAAAGCGTTTCAAGATATTCACAATTAATGTCACCTGCCTCATCTCATTTGCCAAAATAAACATAATGGTTTGCGGGCACATTCACGGGGCAGCCGCAATAATAAGAGAAAGGGAGAGCAATGAACGCAAAGAAGAACAAGGACGTCATTATGATTGTCGCAATACTTGCAATGATCAGTCTTACGGCCTGCGCCGTCCAGAAAGGGCCGCTTCTCGTCGGGGCCGAATATGAAGTTCCCCAGGGGCTGGCACCGTCTGCCTCGAAGGTGGTGGTAGGATTGAGCCCCTTTCAGGATGCACGGGGAGGGAAACTGTCGGTCGTAGGCAATCGGGAAACCGATACGGGGCAGTTTGAAAACGATCTTGTCATCCAAGGTACAGTACCGGACCTCGTGACGACAGCATTCAGCGATGCGCTCAAGGCCAGAAAAATCATGGTAAAAGACATTCCCGCCTGGGACTTGAAGATAGAGCACATGAATGCCAACGACGTTGATATCGTTCTGGGAGGAACTGTCACTTCATTGTGGACCAAGGTTGTCACAAAGCCCCTCAACGTCACTACGCATGTGGATGTTTTTGTCCATGCTGTTTTGGTCGATGCCAGAGAAAAGAAGGTATTCCGTGTGCTGGATATGCACGGCACGTACGACAGCCAGGACATCACATTTAACTCGGACATGGTTGGGCAGGCCCTTTCCGCGGCGCTCTCGTCGACGATCGACCAGCTCATGAATGATCCAGAGTTTAAGAAAAAAATACAATAATTCCAAATGAGAACTCTTCTGAAGAGAACCGTTTGTCAGCGCTGAACAGTGTCTTGCAAACGATTGCTGGACTGTTGAAACAGCTCTGCTGTACAATTAAACGTGCGTTTCATACATAGAAATACGTTATTCCCATTGATGCCTAGATTTGTCAGCGCTGGGGAGCCAGGAAAAACTCAGAACTGCAAGTGTCCCGTTAAAAAAAGGGTCTGGAGTAAAAACTCCAGACCTTTGATAAGTTTGGTAGCGGAGCCCTGATTTGATCGACGACTTTCGGGCTTCCAACCCCAATGTTAACTATTCAGCATATTATTTAAGTGAGCAGTCCTTGCGTAGATAGACATTGTAAACACAACTATTACTATATTTCCGATGGGAAATATGGCATGAAGGATTAAGCTCGTAGTCTGCAAGAAAGCTCTGATCCTGGCGCTCCGTTCAGCACCTACAATCTTGCCGCGGTGTTGACTAAAATTCTATGCAGAATACGACTTGGGAAATGCATCTGAACGCTCCGGTTCAGCGGCGGCATGCCGGCCGCTGGAACCGGTGGTCAGCTTTCTGTTTCTATCTGCCCAGCTAGGAGCCCATGAAGACGTTTATGGCAAGATCAGATGAAGTCGAAGCGGTCTAGGTTCATAACTTTGTTCCAGGCCGCAACGAAGGCACGCACGAACTTCTCTCTCGCATCGTCCTGAGCATAGACTTCGGCGAGGGCGCGCAGCTGCGAGTTGGAGCCGAAGACCAGGTCCACGCGGGTACCGGTCCACTTGAGTTCGCCTGTCTTGCGGTCTCTCCCTTCGAACGTGTCCCTGGTGTCGGAGGTAGGCTTCCACAGGGTGTCCATGTCGAGCAGGTTGACGAAGAAGTCATTGGTCAGCGTCCCGGGCCGTTTCGTGAACACGCCATGCTTCGACTGTTCTGTGTTGGCGCCCAGCACGCGCAGGCCGCCGACGAGCACGGTCATCTCGGGTGCGCCCAGGGTCAGGAGGTGCGCCTTGTCCACCAGCATTTCCTCGGCCGACACGGTGAATGCTTTCTTCTGATAATTGCGGAAACCGTCGGCCTCGGGCTTCAGTACGGAGAACGATTTCACATCCGTCTGGTCTTGCGAGGCGTCCGTGCGACCCGGGGTGAAGGGCACCTCAACCGCATGACCGGCAGCCTTGGCTGCCGCCTCGACCGCTGCGCAGCCGGCCAGCACGATGAGGTCCGCCAGGGAGACCTTCTTGCCGTCGGACCGCGCGCCATTGAACGCATTCCGGATGCCATCCAGGGTCTTGAGCACCTTCGCCAGTTGGGCAGGCTGATTGACCTCCCAATCCTTCTGCGGTGCCAGACGAATGCGGGCCCCGTTCGCACCACCGCGCTTGTCCGAGCCACGGAAGGTAGAGGCCGAGGCCCAGGCCGTGGACACGAGCTCCGCAATTGATAGGCCCGAGCTCAGGACCTTGGCCTTGAGCTCGGCAATGTCCTTGGAATCGATCAGGGGGTGATCGACCGCGGGGACGGGGTCCTGCCAGATGAGCTCTTCGGCCGGAACCTCAGGGCCGAGATAGCGTGCGCGCGGGCCCATGTCGCGGTGGGTCAGTTTAAACCAAGCGCGGGCGAAAGCGTCGGCAAAGGCCTGCGGGTCCTTGTGGAATCGGCGCGCGATGGGCTCATATATCGGGTCGAAGCGCATCGACAGGTCGGCCGTGGTCATCATGGGCCGGTGTTTCTTCGATGGGTCATGGGCGTCCGGGATCATGTGTTCCGGCTTCACGTCTTTGGCCAGCCATTGATGAGCGCCGGCAGGACTCTTGGTCAACTCCCACTCGTAGCCGAACAGCATGTTGAAGTAGCCCATGTCCCATTTAGTGGGGTTTGGTTTCCATGCGCCTTCGATGCCACTGGTGGTGGTGTATACGCCCTTGCCGGTGCCGAAGCTGTTCTTCCAGCCCAGGCCCATTTCTTCCAGAGGGGCGGCCTCGGGCTCGGGGCCCACCAGTTTCGGGTCGCCCGCGCCGTGCGCCTTGCCGAAGGTGTGGCCCCCGGCGACTAGCGCGACGGTTTCTTCGTCGTTCATACCCATGCGGCCGAAGGTCTCACGCACATCGGGGCCCGAAGCCACGGGGTCGGGGTTGCCGTTGGGACCTTCGGGGTTCACATAGATCAGGCCCATTTGCACGGCAGCCAGCGGGTTCTCCAGCTTGCGGTCTCCGCTGTAACGCTTGTCGCCCAGCCACTTGTCTTCGGAACCCCAGTAGATGTCTTCCTCGGGCTGCCAGATATCCACGCGACCACCACCGAAACCGAAGGTCTTGAACCCCATCGATTCCAAGGCGACGTTGCCTGCCAGGACCATCAGGTCGGCCCATGAGATCTTGTTGCCGTATTTCCGCTTGATCGGCCAGAGCAGGCGGCGTGCCTTGTCCAGGTTGCCATTGTCGGGCCAGCTGTTGACCGGCGCAAAACGCTGGTTGCCGGTGCCGCCGCCACCACGTCCGTCACCGGTGCGGTACGTACCCACGCTGTGCCAGGCCATGCGGATGAACAGGCCGCCGTAGTGTCCCCAATCGGCCGGCCACCAGTCCTGCGAGTCGGTCATCAGCGCGGACAGGTCCTTCTTCAAGGCGGCCAGATCAAGCTTCTTGAATTCTTTGGCGTAGTTGAAATCGGGGCCCATCGGGTTGGAGGCCGGCGCGTGCTGGTGCAGGATGCTCAGGTTCAGCTGGTTGGGCCACCAATCGCGGTTCGATGTGCCTCTGCCGACAGTTGTTCTACCGGACTTGCCCGTTATCGGGCACTTGCTGTTTTCGCTCATCTTCGTTCTCCTTTTACGTTTAGGTGAAGGAAAGCTAACCAGTTATTATCTAAACGGGCCAGTATCGAAATTATTGAGAAAATTAAAGGTTTTCAGATTATGTAAAAATATTATATCAAATTATTTGCTATCAGATACGATAATTCAATATTGCCACGCACGACATCGCGAAATACTGAATGTGTAACGTGGATAGGCTGTGGGGGCGGAAATTCGGAGTATTTCTATTTGTCTGTTCATTATTGCTTTTTATGGAGACGATGGGCAAGAAGGTCAGGCTTCACTCTCGAAATGAACTGTATTACCGCACCGGTAATAGCACCCTCAATGATCCAGCCTATGCTACCGAGCGTGAGCACAATCACCGCGAATGTCCGAAGGGCTGATCTCTCCGGCTCGTGGTGATGTTCATGGGTTTGCTCGGTCACGCCACCCTCATGTTCATGATGGTGTGCAAACAACTCTGCATCTACATGTGCTACACCGACGATACCTATCAGGAGCAGTGACGCGAGAAAAAGTGATATAACCGTGGACAATGCTGCACTCCAGAATACGGGCAATCCCTTTCTGAACAGATAAAACAGTGTGTGGCCCAGAAGGGCCTCGGTACCAAGGAGCAGCGTATTGAGACCAACGACGGTAATGCCGCCGTGGCCGATTAAGGCGAGCATTAGATTTACGATGAATGCCGCCATAAATCCGAGGGACGGCCCGAGCAGTATGCCGGCAGCTACTGACAAATTGAGGTGATAAGCGATAGGCAGAATCTCCAGGCTCATGGCAACGAGCATCACGGCAGCTATTGCCCCCAACAACGGGACCTTTTTCTTCATATCTGTTGTCCTCAATCGGAACAGGCTCAGTGCAAGGAAAACTGACATTAGCAGGAATCCCGAAACCCACAACCAAACAGGGAGAATGCCATCAGGAATATGTATGTGCGTCATGCCGCTTTCTCCTTTTATGTGATAAGAAATGTCTGCTGTTCACCATTATCCTGATTTTGTTCAGTATGGATGTAAAATTTGACACCCGCCCCAGGCAGCAGAAGAGTGTCTTTTGAATTATCCTCAACTAATCTTCTTCTCTATTGCGGTTCCGTCAGTTCCAGACCCGTATGTCGAGGAGAACGGAAAAGATGATATTCAGTAAGACAACGATAACCGGCGTGATCGAAGTCTTCAGTCCAATCCCGTTGTTCCAAAAACGGACTGCGTAGTTTATGTTTTAGGAGTATGTCGTACCCCCCCCGGGAGAAGCTTGGCGACCAACCAGCCTATCGTGTAGAGTACACCAAGGAGGACAACATCCGTCGGGCCGACCGGTAAATCCCAGCGGTATGCGATCCAGAAGCCGAAAAACGCGGTCGCGCCGCCGATCAAAGAGGCTAGCATCGTGAACTGGCGCATGTTACGCGCGTATTGATGCGCAGTTAGCGCGGGAATCAGCAAAAATCCGAATGCAATGAGCGGGCCGACGCTGAGCACTGCCATCGAGACAGTCAATCCAATCAGTAAGTAGAGCAAAACATCCCAGAAAACGACGTTTTTGCGAAGAATAATTGCCATCTCACGGTCGAACGAGACAAGGAGCAACTCCTTGTGGAACAGGCCTAGTACCGCGAGGACGAGCGTAAGTGTTGCTGCCGTAAGCACGAGATCGAAATTGGAGATGGTGATGACCTCTCCTTTCAGCATATCAAGCCAGCCGATTTCTCCATAAGGGTTTTTTGACAGCAATAAGATGCTCAACGCGGCGGCCACGACGTAAGCGGTGCCTAGTCGACCTTCAGGTTGTCCGTGCCCGCGTCGTTCCAGAAATGCCAGCACCAGGATCGCGGTCAGCGAGAATGTTATTGAGCCGACAAAGGCGAGCGCGTGCGCACTGTGTGAGCCGTACTCGGTTAGTTTGAATCCAAGCCACAGAGGAAGCGAAAGAGCGATAGCCACGCCAGTCGAGGAAATCTGGGGCAGTGCCACACCCATAAATACCAACCGGCGCATCACGAGAAACACACCAACGAGCGGGCAAGCGAAGCCGACGAGCACGCTGGTGTAAAGCGAGTTACGGAGGAGAAAATCAAAAGAGAGAATCTGGTGAAGTGTTTCCATGTCAGCCCATCCCTATTTCAAATATTTCCGCCAT